>Ga0075369_10000827_pt1 | contig 10193 bp, 12 predicted proteins | sample EndMethybrTD3034_FD_71400 | JGI IMG/M metagenome (GOLD analysis project Ga0075369, IMG submission 71400) | Populus endosphere microbial communities from Tennessee, USA - Endosphere MetaG P. TD hybrid TD303-4 | ecosystem: Host-associated > Plants > Roots > Endosphere | place: USA: Tennessee...
GCGCCGCGGCGCTCGACCGTGCTTTCGTCCCGGGCGGTGACTTCCGCCAGGCGCGCGGCGATCAAGGCGTCGACGGTTTCCGGTCGCTTCTCGCTTTCCGCGTCGAAACGAAGGAACGAGGTGAGGGGCTCGCCGGGCTGGCAAATACCGATCGGGTACCCGGCCAGGGTTACAAACGGCCGGTTGCAACAGACGAAGGTTTGGGAAGGATCGAACAAGGCGAAGCCCTCGCCCAGGACATCGAGTCCGGCGACCAGGATGTCTTCCGCTGAAGGCTGGCGTTTGGCTGGCTTCTTCTTTTGGACAATCGGCATCCGGCGCTTCCTGTGGAATGCCCGCCAAGGTTCGGCGGCTTCATAGCATGAGCAGCCAGGCCTCTCCCACGGCGGTTCCGCCCCTAGGAATTTACTCGATTTTCGCAACCGTCGAGGGAAAAGCTTGCCGAGCTGCGTGCGGCGGCGCGGGCTGCCCTGCAACGCCCTGTCCGGCAAGGCACTGGCGAGGCGGGGGGCGCAGTGCTAACCGGGCAGACGCAAAGTGTGGGAGTACCCAGGATGACCGAAGCCTTCATCTGCGACGCCATTCGCACCCCCGTCGGACGCTACAACGGTGGCCTCGCCGCCATGCGCGTCGACGATCTCGCGGCCCATCCGATCAAGGCGCTGATGCAACGCAATGCCAATGTCGACTGGGGTTCGGTCGACGACGTGATCTATGGCTGCGTCAACCAGGCGGGCGAGGACAATCGCAATGTCGCCCGCATGGCCGGTCTGCTGGCCGGCCTGCCGGTCGAGGTGGCGGGCGCCACGGTCAACCGCCTGTGCGGCTCGGGCCTGGAGGCGGCGGGCCATGCGGCCCGTGCCGTCAAGCTCGGCGAGGCCGACATGATGATCGCGGGCGGCGTCGAAGGCATGACACGCTCGCCCTATGTCATGGGCAAGTCCGAGGGTCCGTTCGACCGCGGCATGAAGCTCGAGGACACGGTGCTGGGTTGGCGCTTCATCAATCCGCGCATGAAGGCCGTCTACGGCGTCGACCCGATGGGCCAGACCGCCGAGAATGTCGCCGGCGAGCACCAGATCAGCCGCACCGACCAGGACGCCTTCGCCTATCGCAGCCAGCGCCGCTGCAAGGCCGCGCAGGATCGCGGCTTCTTCGACAAGGAGATCATCAAGGTCTGCGTCAAGAAGGGTAAGACGGAGGTCATCGTCGACAAGGACGAGCATCCGCGCGGCGACACCACGATGGAGACGCTGTCCAAGCTGCCGGCGGCATTCCGCGACGGTGGCTCGGTGACGGCGGGCAACTCGTCGGGCATCAACGACGGCGCCTGCGCCATGATCGTGGCCTCGGAAGCGGCCGCCAAGGCCAACGGCCTCACGCCGCGGGCGCGCATCCTCGGCGCGGTGTCGGCCGGCGTGCCGCCGCGCGTCATGGGCATCGGCCCGGTGCCGGCGACGCAGAAGCTTCTGGCCAAGCTCGGCATGACCATCCGCGACTTCGACGTCGTCGAGCTCAACGAAGCGTTCGCCGCCCAGGCGCTGGCCGTGCTGCGCCAGCTCGGCCTGTCGGACGACGCCGAGAACGTAAACCCCAATGGCGGCGCCATCGCGCTCGGCCATCCGCTGGGCGCTTCGGGCGGCCGGCTGATGATCACGGCGCTGAACCAGCTCGAGGTCACCGGCGGCCGGCGTGCGCTCTGCACCATGTGCATCGGCGTCGGCCAGGGCATCGCACTGGCCATTGAGCGCGTCTGATGCGGCGGACGCTTCTCGCCGCCGTCGTCTCCCTTCTCGCAGCTACCGCCCCGTTAACGGGATACGCGCAGGTCGATCCGCGCTTCACCAAGGAGCTCGGCTCGAACGCGCCGGGCTCGGGCGACCAGGTCGTGCCGCGCTATGCCGGCTCGTTCATCCTGGCGCAGACGCGCAAGGACTTCGACGAGCTCACCCTGCCGCTCGGCAAGCCGATCGGCGCGTCCTAGTACGGCGAGCCCGACAAGAAGCTGCGTTACGAGAAGACGCAGGTCGTCGAGGGGCGGCTGAAACGCACCGTTTATGTGATCCCCGAGGGGCGCTCGACGCTCGAAGTGCTGCGCAATTACACCGCCGAGCTCGAGGCCAAGGGCGCCAAGACCCTGTTCCAGTGCGGCAAGGCGGAATGCGGCAAGGGATTCCACAAGCTGTACGCCGTGGCTCGGGCGCTGATGCCCGAGGGGACGGCCTACAACCGCGAGCGCCGCGATCTCACCGCCAACGCCCTGGAGTATGTCGATCCGTCGGCCGACCAGCGCCTGGGGTCGGCAAGTGGAAGCGTGAAAGCGGCGGCGTCGTCTATGTCTCGATCTATGTCGCGACCCAGACGGGCGGCTCGATGGGTAATATCTCGGCGGCGCTGAAGGGCCGCGTGCTGGCCATCGTCGAGGTGCTCGAGACCAACGCCATGCAGCAGAACCTCGCCTTCGTCTCGGCCGATCAAATCGGCGGCGCGCTGGGCAAGGACGGCCGCGTGGCGATCTACGGCATCTACTTCGATTTCGACAAGGCCGACATCAAGCCCGAATCCGACAAGCAGCTCGCGGAGATGGCGACCCTGCTGAAGTCCACGCCTGGGCTGAAAGTCTTCATCGTCGGCCACACCGACAACAAGGGCACCTTGGCCTACAATACCGACCTGTCGCAGCGCCGCGCCGAGGCCGTTGCCAAGACGCTGGCCGCCAAGCACGGCATCGCTGCCGACCGCATGGTCGCCAAGGGCGTTGGCCCGCTCAGCCCGCTGGCGCCCAACGACAGCGAGGACGGCCAGGCCAAGAACCGGCGGGTGGAGCTGGTGAAGCAGTAGTCTTGCCGACTCATGTTCCTCTCCCCCGCTAGGGGGAGAGGTTAGGTGAGGGGGCTTCGAAGGCTACCTGTAACTCCCTCACCTAGCCTCTCCCCCTAGCGGGGGAGAGGAACATGAAAGGTGAAGACTACGCCGTCGCGTTCAAGTTGATGCCGGCTTGGCGCATCTCGGTCAGCATGCGCTTCTTGCTGCCGTCGAGGTCGATGGCGGCGGTCGCTTCCTGGACCACGGCGACGTCGAAGCCCGCCTGCCGGGCGTCGATCGCCGACCAGGCGACACAGTAGTCGAGCGCCAGGCCGCAGAAGATCAGCCGTGTGAAGCCACGCGCCTTCAGGTAGCCGTCCAACCCGGTGCGGGTCATGCGGTCGTTCTCGCGGAATGCCGAGTACGAATCGATGCCGGCATGGAAGCCCTTGCGCACGATCATCTGCGCCTTGGTGATCTCGAGCTCGGCATGGAATTCCGCCCCCGATGTGCCCTGCACGCAATGGTCTGGCCATAGCGTCTGCTGGCCGTAAGGGAACTGCGTCGTGGTGAAGGGCTCGGCATCGCGCCAGGCGCTGGCGAACGAGGCATGGCCCGGCGGATGCCAGTCCTGCGTCAGCACGACATGGTCGTGGCGGCCGATCAGGCGGTTGACCAGCGGCACGATCGCGCGCGCCCCCGGGACGGCAAGAGCGCCGCCCTCGCAGAAATCGTTCTGCACGTCGACCACGATCAGCGCCTCGTTCGGCATTACGCACGCTCCGTCACAATGGCGGTATGTCTCCGCGGCCCTGTTCCTCCTCGAAGGCGGCGGCCCAGCTGTCGAGCGAGCCGCTTTCGATGGCGTCCCTGAGGCCGCGCATGATGTCCTGGTAATATTGCAGATTGTGCCACGTCAAAAGCATTGCCCCAAGGATCTCCTCGACGCGGATCAGGTGATGCAGATAGGCGCGGCTGTGATGCCGGCAGGCGGGACAGGCGCACTGCTCGTCGATCGGCCGATAATCGTCGCGATGGCGGGCGTTGCGCAGATTGAGCTCGCCGCGGCGCGTAAAAGCCTGCGCCGTGCGGCCGCCGCGCGTCGGCAGCACGCAGTCGAACATGTCGATGCCGCGTTTCACGGCGCCGACGATATCAGCCGGCCGCCCGACGCCCATGAGGTAGCGCGGCCGGTCTGTGGGCAGCATCGGCGTTGTCACATCAAGAACACCGAACATCGCCTGTTGGCCCTCGCCGACGGCGAGGCCACCCACGGCATAGCCGTCGAAGCCGATGTCGATCAGGGCCTTGACGCTTTCGGCCCGCAGGTCGGGAAAGACGCTGCCCTGCACGATGCCAAACAGGCCGTAGCCCGGCCGGTCGACGAAGGCGCGCCGGCCGCGCTCGGCCCATTTCATCGACAGCCGCATCGAGAAGGCGGCGGCGTCCTCGGCGACCGGCCAGCTCGTGCATTCGTCGAACGACATGGTGATGTTGGTGTCGAGCAGGTGCTGGATCTCGATCGAGCGCTCGGGCGTGAGCCGATGCTGCGAGCCGTCGAACGGCGAGCGGAAGGTGACGCCGTCGGGATCGAGCTTGCGCAGGTCCTTCAGCGACATCACCTGGAAGCCACCCGAATCAGTCAGGATGGGCCGCGGCCAGTTCATGAACTTGTGCAGGCCGCCCTGCGCCGCGACGCGCTCTGCCCCCGGCCGCAGCATCAGGTGGAAGGTGTTGCCCAGCACGATCTCGGCGCCGGTCTCGGCGACCGACTGCGGCAGCATCGCCTTGACGGTGCCGCCGGTGCCAAGCGGCATGAAGGCCGGCGTCTCGACGGTGCCGTGCGCCGTGCCGATGCGGCCGCGCCGCGCCGCGCCGTCGGTGTCCAGCAATTCGAAGGAAAGACTCATCGCCGCAACAAACAACAATCGCCGTAGGAATAGAAGCGGTATCGCTCGCGCACGGCATGCGCATAAGCGGCCTTCATGCGCTCCAGGCCGGCGAAAGCCGAGACCAGCATGAAAAGCGTCGAGCGCGGCAAATGAAAGTTGGTCAGCAGCAGGTCGACGGCGCGGAAACGAAAGCCCGGCGTGATGAAGATGTCGGTCTCGCCGGTCCAGACGGCGACGGCGCCGTCATGGTCGCGCGCCACCGTTTCCAGGAGCCGCAGCGCCGTCGTGCCGATCGAGACGACGCGTCCGCCGCGGGCGTGCGTCTCGGCGACGGCCCGGGCGGTGATGGCCGGCACCTCGCCCCATTCGGCGTGCATGGTGTGCGCGTCGGTATCGTCCACGCGTATCGGCTGGAAGGTGCCGGCGCCGACATGCAGGGTCACGCTCGCCGTGGCGATGCCGGCGTCGGCAAGCGAGGCCATCAGCTCGGGTGTGAAGTGCAGGCCTGCCGTCGGCGCCGCGACCGAGCCGTCGAAGCGGGCGAACATGGTCTGGTAATCGGTGCGGTCCTGCGCGTCGGCCACGCCGCCGCGGATATAAGGCGGCAGCGGCACCGCGCCGCTGTGCTCGAGCGCCGCGAGAAAACGCGGGCCTGTCGTGTCGAAGGCGAGGACCAGCGAGCCATCGTCGTTCTTGGTCTCCACCGTGGCGCCAAAATCCGTGAATGCAATGCGATCGCCCAACCGCAGCCGTTTGGTTGGCCGGGCAAAGGAGAGCCAACGGCCGGCGCCCAGATCGCGAATCAACAGCGCCTCGACGGCGACGTCCTGCCGGCCGGCAGTGCCGCCGCGTATGCCCCTGAGCCGGGCCGGGATCACCTTGGTATCGTTGAAGACCAGCAGGTCGCCTCGGCGCAGCAGCGCCGGGAGGTCGCGCACCGTGCGATCGTGCAGGCCGTCGGGCGCGACGTCGAGTAGGCGCGCGGCATCGCGCGGCTGAATGGGCCGCTGGGCTATGAGCTCGTCCGGGAGGTCGAAGTCGAAAAGGTCGACGCGCATCTGAGGCGGGTTCAATATGACGCGATGGCGAAATTCTCAACCCGCCCGGCGAGGGCCGAAGACGCGGCGGCGATCGCCCGGGTGCTCTCGCCGTCGTTCCGGTTGCTCAGCTTCCTGCCCATGCTGCACACCGAAGAAGAGGATCGCTGGTTCATCGAGAACGTGATCCTGAAGGAATGTGCCGTCACGGTCGCCGAAGGAGAAACAGGCATCGTCGCGTTCCTGGCCCAGGAAGGGGAGGAGGTTCGCATGCTCTACACCCATCCGGACTTCATCGGCGCGGGCGCCGGCAGCCTGTTGATCGAGGCCGCCAAGAGCTCGGGTACGTCGGCACTGGAGCTCTGGTGCTTCCAGGCCAATACGCATGCTCGCCGGTTCTACGAACGGCGCGGCTTCAAGGCGATCCGCTTCACCGACGGCCACGACAACGAGGAGAAGACGCCCGACGTCCGCTATCGCTGGGCGCGTGATCCCGCTTAAGCCGTTCCCACATCCATGACGTCGGCGTCCGAATCGTCGGCCGGCGGCTGGGCGTGAGGATCGACCAGGGCGACGAAGCGGGACACACCGTCGACGGCGACGCGCTTCACGCGGGCGCGTGTCTCCAGGCAGTGCAGATGCGCCAGGGTCTCGCCGAAGGCGAAGACGACCTGGTTGTTGTCGAGATGGCGCGGGAAGAGCACCGGTACCATGTCCCAGCCGGTGGCGCCCTCGGCGCCGCGATGGGCGATGGCGGCGGTCATGTCGTTCAGCCGCGCGTCGTGATGGGCGACGAGCTGGTCGAGTCGGGTGTGCAGGCCGACAAAGGGGAAGCCGTGGCTCGGCAGCACCAGCGCGTTGGCGGGCAGCCGGCGGAAGCGCGAGAAGCCGTCGAGGAACCAGGTGAGTGAATCGGCTTCAGGCTCGTTGGGCCACACGCCGACATTGGTGCTGATCTTGGGCAACACCTGGTCGCCCGCGATCAGCACGTTGAGCTCGGGGCACCACAGCGACGCGTGCTCCGGCGCATGCCCGCGGCCGACGATGACGTCCCAGCGATGGCCGCCCAGCGTGATGGGATGGGCATGGATCAGGCGCTGGAAGGTCGGCGGCAATGGCCCCACGCCCTTGGCGTAGCCGCCCTTGTGACGATGGAACAGGGGGATGCTGTCGGCCGGCACGCCGTTGCGCGCCAGATGGGCAGCGCGCAGATCCTCGTTCTCGATGAAGTCGTTGCGGGCGGCGATGGCGCTCATGTACTCGCCAAGCGTCATCCAGAGCGGCGCGCCCCAGCGGCTGCACAGCCAGCCGGCGAGGCCGACATGGTCGGGATGCAGGTGGGTCGCGATGACCCGCTTTACCGGCTTGCCTGAAAGCTTCTCGGCGAAGATCTTCTCCCACAGCTCGCGCGTCTCGGGCGTGTTGATACCGGTGTCGACGATGGTCCAGCCATCCTCCTCCTCGACCAGCCACAGGTTGATGTGGTTGAGCTGGAAGGGCAGCGGCATGCGCAGCCAGTAGATGCCGGGCGCGACGTTCTTGATGGTGCCGGGCTCCGGCACGTCGCCGCAGGGGAAGCGAAGCTGCGCCAGCAGGCGCTGCGAGAGGTCTGGTGAATCGGGCATGGATTGACCCTAGCCCCTGAGCGAGCGGCCTGTCACCGGTGCGAACCGACGACCCGCCATGCGATATCCCGCCGGCAGAACCCTTCCGGCCAGTCTATGAGGTCGACGGCGCGGTAGGCGCGGTCGCGGGCTTCCTCGACGGTGGACGCCATGGCGGTGACGTTCAGCACGCGGCCGCCATTTGCCAGCACGCGCTTGCCGTCGGGCCCCATCGTTCCAAATTTCGTACCGGCGTGGAAAATCTGCACGCCCTCTACCTTTGCCGCAGCATCGAGTCCGCGGATCTCGGTGCCTTTCTGGTAGGCATCGGGATAGCCCTTGGCCGCCATGACCACGGTGAGCGCCGATTCGGCCGACCAGCGCAGGTCGAAATGTTTCAGCCCGCCGTCGGCGCAGGCGATCAGGGCCGGCAGGATGTCGGACTTCAGCCGCATCATCAGCACCTGGCATTCGGGATCGCCGAAGCGGCAGTTGTACTCGAAGATCTTCGGCCCCTGCGCCGTGATCATCAGCCCGGCGTAGAACACACCCTTGAACGGCATGCCGTCGGCGGCCATGGCGCGCGCGGTGGGCAGAATGATCTCGTCCATGACGCGCTTCTGCATGGCGGCGTCGAAGATCGGCGCCGGCGAATAGGCGCCCATGCCGCCGGTGTTGGGGCCCTTGTCGTTGTCGAAGGCGCGCTTGTGGTCCTGCGCGCCGATCAGCGGCAGGACATGCTCGCCGTCGCTGAGGGCAAAGAAGCTCATCTCCTCGCCGACCAGAAACTCCTCGATCACGACCGAGGCGCCGGCCGCGCCGAAGCGGTTGCCCGACAGCATGTCGCGCGCCGCCTCGATCGCCTGCTCGACCGTCTCGGCCACCACGACGCCCTTGCCGGCGGCGAGCCCGTCAGCCTTGACCACGATCGGCGCGCCCTGCGCCTTGATGTAGGCCGCGGCCTTGTCGGCGTCGGTGAAGCGCTCATAGGCGCCGGTCGGGATGTTGTGGCGCTTGCACAGTTCCTTGGTGAAGCCCTTGGAGCTCTCGAGCTGGGCCGCCTTCTGCGACGGGCCGAACACCTTCAGGCCGGCCTCGGCCAGCCGATCGGCCAGGCCCATCGCCAGCGGCACTTCGGGCCCGACCACGACGAAATCGATCTTTTCCCGCTTTGCCAGGTCCACTTGGCCCGCGATGTCCTCGGCCGCGACGTCAACACATTCAGCTACCTGCGCGATGCCGGCATTGCCGGGGGCGCAGTAGAGCTTTGTGCACAGGGGCGAGGCGGAGATGGCCCAGCAGAGCGAATGTTCGCGACCACCGCCGCCTATGACCAGAATCCGCATATCTCCAACCTCTTGAAATCAGGCCATGTTCTGCCAATATGACCAATAGTCATGACCATGGTCACATCGCGGGTTCTGCCATGACAAAAACCATGAAAGCCTCGGAGTGCAAAGCGAAGTTTTTGGGCGTGCTGGACGATGTCGCCTCCAAGCATGAACGGGTGATCGTGACCAAGAACGGTAAGCCGGTCGCTGAAATCATTCCTTTTATAGAAAGGCCGAAATCAATCATTGGCGCTCTCAGAGGGTCGGTCACCCTCATGGGGGATCTCGATGAGCCGACGGGCGAAGACTGGGAGGCGCTCAGAGAATGAGCGTCGTACTCGACACCAACGCGCTGGTGTGGGCATTCGAAGGCGACAAGGCCTTGGGCCGTCGTGCCGAGCATGCGATTGATAAGGCAGTTTCGGATGGCGTTGCGCATGTTTCCGCAATTTCGTTTTGGGAACTCGCACTGAAGATTCGCAAAGGAAAGTTTGGCCTCGCTCAGCCAATTTCGGATTGGCGCGCCAGCATCTTGCGTATGGGCGTTCGTGAAGTGCCGATCGACGGACTGATCGGTATCGCGGCAAATGAACTACCAAAAATGCACGATGATCCTGCTGATCGCCTGATCGTCGCAACGGCACTAAACCTTGGCGCGTCTCTCGCGACCTCAGATGCGCGATTGCTCGCGTGGAAGGGTCCACTCGCCCGTATCGATGCGCGGGTGTAGCGTCGGATCATGGAATCGACGGCACCTGATCAGGCCACTAGCAACGTCCCGGAATTCACTGTTTCCGAGCTCTCCTTCGCCCTGAAGCGGGAGATCGAGACGGCGTTTCCGCGTGTGCGCGTGCGCGGCGAGATCAGCCAGCCGTCGTTCCCGCGCTCGGGTCATTGCTATTTCCGGCTGAAGGACGAGAACGCCGTGATCGACGGCGTGTGCTGGAAGGGCACGATCCCGCGGCTCGGTATTCGCATCGAGGAGGGGCTGGAGGTGATCGCCACCGGCAGGCTCACGACCTATGCCGGCTCGTCGCGCTACCAGATCATCGTCGACCGCCTGGAACTCGCGGGCGAAGGCGCGCTGCTGAAGCTTCTGGAGGACCGGCGCAAGAAGCTCGCGGCCGAAGGGTTGTTCGACGCCAGCGCCAAGCGAGCGTTGCCGTTCCTGCCCGAGGTGGTGGGTGTCGTGACCTCGCCGTCCGGCGCGGTAATCCGCGACATCCTGCATCGGATTTCCGACCGCTTCCCGCGCCACGTGCTGGTCTGGCCGGTGGCGGTGCAGGGTGAGAAGGCGGCGGGTGAGGTCGCCAAGGCCATCGCGGGCTTCAACCGCCTGCCCGAAGACGGACCGGTGCCGCGGCCCGACGTGCTGATCGTGGCGCGCGGCGGCGGCAGCCTGGAAGACCTGTGGGCTTTCAACGAGGAGATCGTGGTGCGTGCCGCGGCGGCCTCGACCATTCCGCTGATCTCGGCGGTCGGGCATGAGACCGACACGACGCTGATCGACTTCGCCTCCGACCG
>Ga0075369_10000828_pt1 | contig 10189 bp, 9 predicted proteins | sample EndMethybrTD3034_FD_71400 | JGI IMG/M metagenome (GOLD analysis project Ga0075369, IMG submission 71400) | Populus endosphere microbial communities from Tennessee, USA - Endosphere MetaG P. TD hybrid TD303-4 | ecosystem: Host-associated > Plants > Roots > Endosphere | place: USA: Tennessee...
GGGTATCGAAGCTAGGCTAACGAGTGCCGTGCTTCACGATGGCCGGCTCCCCCGGGTCATCGGTCCCACAGCATCGTTGTCGTAGCAACGAAACGGCTTGTGAGCGAAGGGATTTAGTCGATGACTGACTTGATGACCCAACCGCAGGTGATCGCAGATGCCGCCGCGAATGTGGCGGGAATCCGTTCAGCTATAACCTCAGCCAGCGCCTCGGCGGCGGGCCAAACAACCGGCGTGGCGGCGGCGGCCGCCGATGAAGTGTCGGCGGCCATCGCGAACCTGTTCGGCGCATACGGCCAGGACTACCAGGCACTCATCGGCCAGGCGACGGCGTTCCACGAGCAATTCGTTGCGACGTTGGCCGCCGCCGCGAACGGGTATGCGGGCGCCGAGGCCGCGGCGACGAACCTGCTGGGCTCGCTGCTGGGCGGCAACGGCGCGGTAGCGGCGGCGGACTTCACCTTGGTCATTGGCGGCAGCGGCACGCCCATACCCGGAGTGGATTATGTCAACAACGTCGTCTCGAGATTTATCGCGCCTTTTTTCACGCCGGGCGGAGTACAGGCCCTGTTCACGCCCGAAGGCGGATATCCGTTATTCGGTGCGAGCCCCAAGGACTTGACCTTCAACGTGTCGATACAGCGTGGTGTCGAGATCCTCAATAACCAACTAGTCGGAGCCAACCCTCCTTACGCGGGGCTACTCAACCCCGTCGGCACAAATAACGTTAACGTGCTGGGCTACTCGCAAAGCGCCATCATCGCCTCACTGGAAATGCGGGCGCTCAACCCCACCAACACGCCGGGGGGAAGTCCATATTTCAATAACTTGAACTTCTCACTCATCGGTGATCCGATGAATCCCAACGGCGGGCTGTTGGCGCGATTCGCCCCCCTGTCCATTCCGAGTATCGGGCTGACTTTCTACGGCGCGACGCCGGATAATTCGTTCCACACCGTCGTCACCACGCTCGAGTACGACGGCTTCGCTGACTTCCCGCAATACCCGATCAATTTCCTGTCCGACCTCAACGCCTTCGCGGGCATTCTCTACGTGCATGGAACCTATCCGACTCTCACGGCGGCACAGCTTGCCTCGGCTATTCACTTGACGAACACGGTAGGTCCCACCTCGACCGACTACTACATGATTCCCACCCAGCACCTGCCGCTCCTGAACCCGGTGCGTTCAATACCCCTCATCGGCACCCCAATCGCGGACCTGATCGAACCCGATCTACGCGTGCTCGTCAACATCGGCTACGGCAACACCAGCCACGGCTGGTCGGACGGGCCACCGAATGTTCCGACCGGCTTCGGGGTGATCCCGCCGGTCACCCTCCCCGAGGTCGGAAGCGCCCTGGCAACCGCGACGCCGCAGGGAATTAGCGCCTTCATGGCTGACATCAACGCCCTCCCCGCTGCTTCCGCCGTGGCGCTGTCGGTGCCGCTGGCGACAGCGGCGGGCAGCTTTGCGGCCGCGCCCGCACTGCTGTCCGGGATCGCCACGGCGGCGACATCGAACCCCATTAACGGCTTGATCGACGGACTGATGTCGGCGAACACCAACATCACCAATGCCTTTACGACTGCAACCGCGAGCCTCTATGCAGGGTTACTTCCGACAGCAGATATCGGAAATTTCCTCGTCACCACTCTCCCCTCCTATGACGTCAACCTATTCCTTACCGGAATAGAGCGAATGGTCGACGGCGACCCCACCGGTGGTCTCATCTATGCCCTCGGCGCCCCGGTCGCTGCTGACGTCGCATTGTTCACGCTCGCAGGCGGTTTCGAGCTCGAAGTCCTTTTGAGGGCAGTTTCAGGGGCTGTGGCTGCGTAGATCCATCCGTACCGCGAGCCGGTGGCCAATCTGAGAGTTAGGGCGGAATAGCCTCGGCGTAAGGGATGGACCGATGACGTACTTGATCGCGCAGCCGGACTTGGTTGCCGCGGCCGCGGCGGACTTGGTGGACATTCGTCTCGCGCTCGGCGCGGCGAATACGGCCGCGGCGGCGCGGACAACCGGAGTGGCGGCCGCGGCCGCCGACGAAGTGTCAGCCGCCGCCGCAACGCTTTTCGACGCGTATGCCCAGGAGTACCAAGCGCTTATCGGCGAATCGCCGAGGCCGAAACCGAGATCGCATCGGCGGTCGTGCCGGTGATCTCGTTGTAGATCGTCGAGGCCCACCGGCGCCGCTGCCGTCACAGCCGTCGCGTGATCACAACAGTCACATGTGTCGCTGCGCCGGGCGACACCCGATGTGCCCGGCTTCCAGCGACAATCGCCTGACCTGCAGTGTTGTTCCCAATTTGGTAGTGGGCGTGCGGGTTTCGATGTGGCATTGACCTGCAGAACCGGCGTGGTCGCTCGGAGGCGGGCACGGCGACCATCGCCTCTCGGAGCGAGCACCGCTACGGCTCGAGCACGACCTTGCCGAGCACACCGCCGTCGTCCAGGCTCTGCAGCGCGGCCTGAGCCTCCGACAACGGATAACGTTGCGGCGGAGGCGGTCTCAGGCCCTGCCGGACCAGCTGGTTCAGGCCCGAGGAGAACAGCACGGCCGAACCCGGGACCTTGTTGAGGTATTCACCCCACGCGACGCCCACCACGCTGACATTGCGCAGCAACAGGCGGTTGACCGCGAGCGTCGGAATTCCGCCCGAGGCAAAGCCGATCACCAGTAGCCGGCCGTCGATGGCCAGCGCGCGGACGGCGTCGTCGAACGCGTCCCCACCGACGGGATCGACGACGACGTCCACTCCCCGATCGTCGGTGCGCTTGCGTACCTGGTCGGCCCAACCGTCGGTCAGCGGCAACACCACGTCGGCGCCGAGCGCGCCGACATAGTCGGTCGCCACCTCGCGATGCACCACGCCAATCACCTTGCTGGCGCCCATCGCCTTGGCGATCTGGACGGCCGCGGTGCCCACCCCGCCCGAAGCGCCCAGCACCAGCACCGTGTCGCCCGGCCGCAGCGCGGCGCGATGAGCCAGGGCGAAGTACATGGTGTTGTAGTTCACCAGCAACGAAACCGCTTCGGCGTCATCGAGTTCCGCGGGGCTACGGACCACGTTGGACGCCGGCACGGCCACTTGCTCGGCATAGCATCCAAGAACCCCGAATGCCGAAACTCGTTCGCCCACACGGAAACCCGACGCAGCAGGTGCCCAACTCACCACACCCGCGGTCTCCATGCCGGGCACGAACGGGGGCGGCAACTTCAGTTGATATTCGCCCTTGGTCAGCAGCAGGTCAGGAAAGCACACGCCCGCGGCACGCACATCGATGACGACGCTGTCATTGTCACCGGAAACATCGTCGACATCCGTATACACAATGCCGGACGGCCCGGAAAGCTCCTCTACCACACAAGCTTTCATTTATCCTACAACTTGAACCCGGCTTTTTGCGCGCCGGACAAGTCGGTGATCTCGGACCAGTGGGCCGCGACATCCTGAACGGTGGGGGGCTTCTCGAAGTTGGCGCCCTCGTTCTGGAACAGCGCCGTCCGTTGCACCTTGCCGCCGCCGACGATGAAGATCGACCCGTTGTCGGCGCACTCCTCGGTGCACAGGTAGCCCACCACCGGGGCAACGTATTCCGGCGTGAGCTTCTCCAGCACCTCGGGCGGCATGATGTCCTGCGTCATCCGGGTGGCCGCGATCGGCGCGAGGGCGTTGGCGTGGATGTTGTACTTGGCTCCCTCCAGCGCCAGCGTGTTGATCAGGCCAACCAGGCCGAGTTTGGCCGCGCCGTAATTGGTTTGGCCGAAATTGCCGAACAGCCCGCTGGTGGAGGTGGCGACGACAACCCGGCCGTAGCTCTGCTCGCGGAAGTGCGGCCACGCCGCGCGAATGACGTTGTACCCGCCGTAGAGGTGCACCTTGAGCACGGCGTCCCAGCTCTCGAACGACATCTTGTGGAAAGTGCCGTCGCGCAGGATGCCCGCATTGCTCACCACACCATCGACCTTGCCGAACTCGTCCAGCGCGGTCTTGATGATGTTCTCGGCACCTTCGGACTCGGCGACGCTGTCGTAGTTGGCGACCGCCCGGCCGCCCGCGTCCTTGATCTCGTTGACCACCTCGTCGGCCATGTTGTGGCCGGCGCCGGTGCCGTCGCGCGCACCGCCGAGGTCGTTGACGACGACGCTGGCGCCTTCGCCGGCGAGGGTCAGGGCGTATTCACGGCCCAGTCCTCCACCGGCTCCGGTGACGACGATGACGCGATCCTGCACTCCTGGCATCAGGTTCCTCTCTGCAATTTTTCAGCGGTAGGGGTCAGAACATCCGGCGGGCCAGCTTGAGGGCCCGCTCGGTGTAGGGCGGGTAGAGCATTTTCGACAGGTCGGGCCGAGTCGGTTTGGTCAGCACCGACTTGCGGTGGCTGAACTCGTCGAAGCCCCACTTGCCGTGGTAGGCACCCATACCCGACGGGCCGACGCCGCCGAACGGCAGCTTGGCCGTCGAAACCTGGAACGCGAGGTGGTTGACCAGCATGCCGCCGGCCGGCACCTCCTTGATCACCCGCTCGCGGGTTTCTTTTGACTTGGTGAACAGGTATGCCGACAGCGGCTTGGGCCGCGCGTTGACGAAACCGATTGCCTCGTCGAGGGATTTGACCGTGAGCACCGGCAGGATCGGGCCGAAGATCTCGTTCTTCATCAACGGCCCGTCCGCATCGGGATCGACGACCACGGTCGGCTGGATGCGCAGGCTCGACGAGTCACACGCGCCGCCCGCCGCGACCTTGCTCTGCCCGTCCGATTTTGCGTCGGCGATGTAACCGCTCAACCGGTCGAACTGGCGCTGGTTGACGATGCGCATCCCGCTGGGGTCGTCTCCGGAGCGCATCTTGGTGAGGGCGGTGCCGATCTTGTCGACGAGTTCGTCGCGGATCGTTGCGTCGGCCAGCACGTAATCGGGTGCCACGCACGTCTGGCCGGCGTTCATGATCTTGATCCAGGCGATCCGCTTGGCCGCGACATCGACGTCCGCGTCGGCCGCCACGATCACCGGGCTCTTGCCGCCGAGTTCGAGCGTCACCGGGGTCAGGTGCTTTGCGGCACCTTCGTAAACCTTGCGGCCGATCTCGGTGCCGCCGGTGAACATGACGCGATCCAGGCCCTGGGAGATCAGCTCCTGACTCACCATGCCGTCGCCCTCGATCACGGCGATCGCGTCGTTGTCGAGATAGCGCGGCACCAGCTCGGCGATCAGTCGCGACGATGCCGCGGCAATCTCCGAGGGTTTGAGCACGACGGCATTTCCAGCGGCGATCGCGCCGACCGCCGGGCCGAGCGTCAGGTAGAACGGGTAGTTCCAGGCGCCGATGATCAGGACCGTGCCGTAGGGCTCGTACTCCACCCAGCCGCGACCGGGCAGCTGTGGCACCTCGAGGAGCAGATACTTGCGGCGCATCCACCTGCGCACCCGCTTGGCCGCGTACTTCGCTTCGGCGAGGGTGGTCGCGACGTCGGCGATGAATGCCTCGGCCGGGCTGCGGTCCAGGTCTTCGGCGAGCGCCTTGGCGATCGCGTCCTCGTTCTCCTCCATCAACTTCGCCAGCTGCAGCAGTTGCCGCTTGCGCCACTCGACGCCGCGGGTGCGGCCCGTGGCGAAGGTCTTGCGAAGCCGATCCACCGTCGCGGCGATATCGGTGGTGGACTGCTGTGGGGATTCAGCCTCGGGTTCTGCTGTCTTCGGTGCAACCGATTCGGTGGTCATCGTTGTCCTTCCTGCCCCGAGTGCACGCTGTCTTTTTCGCGCGAACGCTCATAAGCGATACCCGCGATCCTAATCACCCAGCTGAGACAGCAGTAGAAAGGATCCGGCCGACCCACCGCGACGGCGACGAGGCGAGTGGCGATCGCAAGCGCGGCGTAGCCGGGCGCCGCGGGTCCGTTGAGTGTGTATTCAGGGATTCGACTGTGCGTCTAGGGCGGAGATTTCGCGAAATCCCCGCCCTCACTACACACTCGACGGCTTGGTTGCCGTCACGAAGCTGTTTGCGAACGGCCGGTCCTCCGATTGCGGGGCGCGGCCCAATCGCAGCGCCTCCTCGCGCGCGTTCACCGTGCGTGTGGTCCAGCCGTCCGCGGCGAACCAGTCGGCGCAGTCGGGGCGGCCCCCGTGGTCGAACCACAAGTCGAACGGGTTGAAGGAGGTGTCTTCGCCGCGAGCTTCGCGCTTGGCCCGCAGTTGGGCCCATTTCTCTTCGGCCTCTTGGCGCTTCTCCTCGTCAACCCCGAAGATTTCGACGGCCACCCGGCTGCCCGGCCCGCTCAGCGCGTCGATCGAGGTGAACAGGGCCTCCTGCGCGCTGGCCGGCAGGAACGGCAGCAGCCCCTCGGCCAGCCAGGCCGTGGGTCTGGACGTGTCGAAACCGGCATCGCGCAGCGCCTGCGGCCAGTCGTGGCGCAGGTCGACGGGCACCGCCCGGCGGTCGGCGGTCGGGGTGGCGCCGTGGCTGGCCAGCGTCTCGGCCTTATAGTCCAGCACCTTGGGGAGATCGATCTCGTACACGGTGGTGCCGGCCGGCCAGTCCAGGCGGTAGGCGCGTGAATCCAGGCCGGCGGCGAGCAGCACGACCTGCCGGATACCGACCCCGGCCGCGTCGGCGAAGTACCCGTCGAAGAAGTGGGTGCGCACCGCCTGGTAATCGATCATGTTCCGCGAGTCGACCGTGAAATCGGCGTCGTCGTCTACATCCGGTCCCGACCACCACGCGGCCACCTGCTCGCGCACTCCCGCAAGTTCGGGCGTGGAGACCAGCGGCTCGGCGAACGGGTCCCGGATCAGCGGGTCGGCGCTGGCGGTCTCGGCGGCTCGCGCCAGCGCGACCATCACCGCGGTCGCTCCGACACTGGTTGCGATGTCCCAGGAGTCGTCCGCGGTGCGCGGCATTACAACCGCTCCGCCGTCACAAACTCGGAGAACGCTTCCTTGTCGTCGGCCATCGGCACACCCTCGACCCAGCGGCCCATGCGGCGCATCACATCCCCGGAGTTCTGCCCCGCGGCGCGCCAGCCGTGTTGGTTGAGCCACTCGGCGACATTGGCCCGGTTTTCGTCGCGATACATCAGCTCACCGACGTCGATGGTCTGCTCCAGACCGATCTGCTCGGCTACCTTCTTGAATCGCTCCCGCATCTGTTCCCGCCGCTCATCGGCATGGGACGCCGCGGTTTCCGCCGCGATTCGGCTCCCGGCCGGACTCAGCTCACCGACCAGCGTGAAAAGCCGGTCCTGGGCCTCGGCCGGCAGGTACATCAACAGTCCCTCGGCCAGCCACGCGGTCCGCGCTGCGGGGTCGAAGCCCTCCGCACGCAGTGCGGCCGGCCAGTCCTGACGTAAGTCGATGGGCACCGCACGGCGGTCGGCAGCAGGCGTCACACCGTTGTCCGCCAGCGTCGTGGACTTGTAGTCCAGCACTTGGGGCTGGTCGATCTCGAAGACGGTGGTACCCGCCGGCCAATCCAGCCGGTAAGCACGCGAGTCCAGCCCGGACGCGAGGATCACCACCTGCCGGATCCCTGCAGCCACAGCGTCGGCGAAAAAGGTGTCGAAGAAGTTCGTGCGCACCGCCTGGTAGCCGCGCATGTGCCGGATGATCGCGGCGGTCTCGGCGTCGAGGGCTTCCACTTTGGCCGCGACCGCGGGGTCGAGCATCACCTCCCAGAGAACTCCGGCCTTGGCGTTGGTGACCAGCAATTTGGCATAGGGGTCGCGGATCAGCGGGTCAGGCTGGTCGGTTTCGACGGCTCGTGCGGCGGCCACCATGACCGCGGTACTGCCGACGCTGGTCGTGATGTCCCAGGTGTCGTCATGCGTACGCAATGAGCTCATCGGGTGCTCCCGCCTTCGTGTGTTCGTCTGGTCAGTTGGATGGCCCGGCGAGATGTGCCCGCAGCAGCGTAGTGCGGACGGCCTCGTGGACCATGTCTTCGGGCACCGGCCGGCCCAGTCGGGCCATCTCCTGGTGATTGCCGACGCTGTGTACGCGCCAGCCGTGTTCGTCCAGCCACCGGATCGGGTCCGAACGGTCGGGCTCATGGTAGGTCAGCGCTTCGACGTTGACGTCGAGCCCGAGCCGCTCGCGCATCCGGCGCCAGCGCTGGGTGTTGCCGTGCGTGTTCATGCTGAACGCCTCGACGGCGATCCGAGTGCCCGGCGCGCTCAGGGCGGTGACCATCTCGAAGAGCCGATCCTGGGCGTCGCTGGGCAGGTAGGACAGCAAGCCTTCGGCCAGCCAGGCGGTCGGTTGGGTGCGGTCGAACCCGGCGCGGGTGAGTGCCGCGGGCCAGTCGTCGCGCAGATCCACCGCGACCGGGCGCCGGTTGGCCGCCGGAACCGCGCCGTGCGATTCCAGGATCCCGATCTTGTATTCGAGCACTTTGGGCTGGTCGATCTCGTAGATGACGGTGTCGGGGGGCCAATTCAGGCGGTAGGCCCGGGAGTCGAGCCCGGCGGCGAGGATCACCGCCTGCCGGATGCCGGCCGCGCCCGCCGCACCGAAGTACTCGTCGAAGAAGTGGGTGCGCACCGCCTGGTAGTCGCAGCCGAGCCTGTGCACGCGCTGCCCGTGCTCGTCGCCGTCGAGCCAGGCCAGATCGGCATCGGCCAGCCGGGCCCACTGCGGACCGGCCGACGACACCAATATCGCGGCGAACTCGTCGCGGATCAGCGGATTCGGTCCGGCGGTTTCCACGGCCCGGGAGGCGGCGACCCCCAACGCGGTGGCGCCGACGCTCTCGGTGATGGCCCAGGTGTCGCCGTCGAAGCGGCGGGTGGGCTTGTCCTCGAGATCGGTCATAGGACAACCATGCTAACTAGTAAGTTAGTTAAGCTATACGGTTTGTGTGAAAATTCACTGCACTCAGTTCGGCGACCGCCAGAGCGCGCCACTCAATAGCTGCCCCAGCGACGCGGTGATGCTTTCCATCTCTTCGTAGCTGCCGACGAAACCGGCGTAGAACCCGACGCCGCACAGCACGACCAATAGCGTCTCTGCCATCGCAGCAACATCGATATTGGGCGCGATCTCGCCGCGCTCGATCGCGTCGTTAACGGCCCACACCAGAAATTCCCGGCTGATTCGCACCGCGTCGTTTTCGGCCCGATTCAATTCCGGATGGCGCTGCGACTCCAGCACCGCGGTCGCCAAAAACGCTGCCGTGCAAGGGTTTTTGGTATCCGCCTCCAACGCGACGGCGATGAACGCGGCCATCCGTCCCATCAGCGCAGTCTCCCGACGGGCCCGCTCGATGCCGGCCGCGACGACGAGTTCGTTGGTTCGCTCGACGACCTCCCGATACAGCGCTCGCTTGCTGGAGAAGTAGTGATTGATCGCCGGCCGGGTCAGGTCGGCCCGCACGGCGATCGCCTGGAAAGTCGCGCCGTCGTAACCGCGTTCGCTGAACACCTGGCGAGCCGCGCGCACGATCCGCTTCCGCGTCTCGTCTGCTTTCGCGGCCGGGGGACGGCCCGGACCGCGGCTCGCAGTGGCCTGCATCGTTAAAGTGTGCCACCGTCCCGGTGCGGCATTAGGGCGTTCTGCGGGATGCTACGAAACTTGCCAGCTTGATAATCCTCGAGCGCCTCGATCACTTCGGCCCGGGTGTTCATCACGAACGGTCCATAGTGAAAAACCGGCTCCCGAATTGGCCGACCGCCCAGGACCAACACATCCATTCCAGTCGCTCGGGCGGCGACGGTGATGCGCTCCCCGCGCCCCAGAACGGCCAACTGACCCTGCCTGATCGGGTGCCCCGCCGGACCGACGGAGCCCTCTCCGGACAACACATAAACCAGCGCGTTGAATTCGTGGTCCCACGGAATATCAAGCCGCGCAGCGCTTTCGAGCGTCGCGTGCGCCAGCGTGATCGGCGTGTGGGTGACGCCCGGTCCGCGGTGACCGTCGATCTCGCCCGCGATGATGCGGACCAACGCGCCACCATCCTCGGACGCGAGCAGTTTGACGTCGTTGCCCTCGATCGCCTGATACCGCGGCTGGGCGAACTTGTCTTTCTTCGGCAGGTTCACCCACAGCTGGATACCGTGGAAAACGCCGCCGCTATTTACCATCTCGACGGGCGGGGTCTCGATATGTAGGATTCCGGACCCGGCCGTCATCCACTGCGTGGCGCCGTCCGCGATCAGGCCGCCGCCGCCGTAGGAATCCTGATG
>Ga0075369_10000829_pt1 | contig 10189 bp, 10 predicted proteins | sample EndMethybrTD3034_FD_71400 | JGI IMG/M metagenome (GOLD analysis project Ga0075369, IMG submission 71400) | Populus endosphere microbial communities from Tennessee, USA - Endosphere MetaG P. TD hybrid TD303-4 | ecosystem: Host-associated > Plants > Roots > Endosphere | place: USA: Tennessee...
ACGCTCCCGACAACATTGCTTGCGGCGGGTAATCTACGAAAAACTGCTCCTCCTGAAGCCTCCTGCTGGCCTCAATCAAAACTCCTGGTGAAATTTTCGCAACATCCGGATGCCGGAGCAGGAGCGCGGTCGATGGTTTCCCGCGGAGCGGCGTGACCCACTCCCTCTCTTCTGGTCCCTTTACCAAGGACAACGGATCGAACTCCGTCCAACCGACGCCGAGGTCCTCGGACTCCACCAATAGAGGATCGAGTGGCTTTGCGGGATCAGGATGAGGCAATCGACAAATGAACACGCCCGAATGAGAGAAGAGGCCAAATGTACCTAGTGCGATCTTCCACGAATCCTTTTCCGTGCCGCGCGTCAGTAAAACGTCGCCAACCTGCACTTTGCCAGTTCGGAGTAGAGGAGCTTGTCGGCGAAGGTCAGCGTTCGAGATCTCTTTCCTGATGTAGCCCATGTGCAATGCCCTCGTTGGCTGTAGGTACTTTAGGTGAAACACAACTACAGGAAGAAGTAACATTCCCGGGATTTATCCGCACCCCACGCGCTCGGTTGGGAACTGGTCGTTTCAGAGGGGCTGCAAGCTCAAACGATTGTGGGCAAGGCACGGCGGGAATGACGAAAGAGAGGATCCGAGCTCGGGCGCATAAACTGTGGAAGTCGGCCGGCGAAGCTACCTGTTACGCCGAATTGGATGAACGCAGGCAAGCACCGGAAGCGGAGACTTGCTGACTGCAAGCTTTTGATTAACTCCTCCAGAGTCATAATTCATCTCACGGACGCAACGCCGCTTCGCCGACGGCACCTACCGCGCAATCCCGCGCACTTCCTCTCACCCCGTCGGCGAGCAATGTCCTCAACGCGTTACGACCGTCAGAATTCCTTTGCGCTGTTCAGCGCAGAGAATCCCAAAGATCAGATCCCTGGAAACCTTCTCGACGCCGAGTTCAACGCCGTCAAGCTGGCGATGGACGACACCCAACAGAACCTGGCCAAGATTCAAGATGCCGATGGTGTCTTGAAACGGGGCAGCGTCGGCCGCGCGCAGTTCGACAGCAGTGTCAGCCTCGGTTTCGCTGCACCGGCGCAGTGGGCGAGCGGGGTCCTGTATACCGCGAACGTCAATACGGTCTTCCACGACTCGACTTTCTTCATCGCGAACGTCACGCATACGTCAGGTCCGACATTCGAGCTCGGCAAATGGGATGAGATTGCTGACTTCACGGCGGCTTCTGCGATCGTGGATGGATCAATTACGTCGGCCAAGCTGGCGGACGGCGCAGTCGCAGCGAACAAGTTGGCCGATGGCGTCGTTTCTAACACCAAGCTGGCCACGGGCGCGGTCACCACGAACAAAGTGGCCGACCAAGGCATCACCAATCCGAAAATCGCTGACTCTGCGGTGAGTTTCACGAAGCTGGCCAGCGACGCCAATCAGGTGATCCCCGCCGGCGCGTTGATGCCGTACGCGGGTGCGTCGGCTCCTGATGGGTGGTTGTTATGTGTGGGTCAATCGGTGCTGCGGACTGATTACCCGGCGCTGTTCTCCGCCCTGGGCACGACGTACGGCTCTGTCGATGGTTCGCATTTCAATCTGCCCGACATGCGCGGTCGTGTGCCGGCGGGTGTGGATGGCGGCGCGGGCCGACTTTCGTCCGGCTATTTCGGCGCATCGCCTGCACTCGGCGCAACGGGTGGTTCGGAAAGCCACGCGCTGACGACTGCCCAAATGCCGTCGCACGGCCACGGCGTCACCGATCCCGGCCATACTCACGGTTATGTTCAGGTTTTTCGCGCAGGCTTCGAAGCGAACGGCAACGGTGTCGGCCTTACCGCAAGTGCTCAAGGCGCGAGTACGAACTCTGCCACGACGGGGATATCGATACAGAGTACCGGCGGGGGCGGTGCGCACAACAACGTCCAGCCGACGATCGTGCTGAACTACATCATCAAGGCGCACTAACGATGCCCCAACTCGTCGAATTCGAAGGTCAACGTCATGAGTTTCCCGACGACTTCACTCAAGCGGAGATCCAGCGAGCACTGACCTCCCGTCCGCGCGCTCCGCAACTTGCTGACGTGACCGCTTCCGATCGCCGATTTCCAATGGCTGGAGACCCTCGGTCTGTGCCAGCGCCGCAACCGCTTCCTCTACTCCCGGCGGGCTACAAGCTTGACCCGCCGGCGACACCGCTACCGCCCGGCTACACGCTCGACCGCAAGCCTACACTTGTGCCCGTGGATCACGATCCGTTTGCGGCATTTCCCGACGCACCTACGCGGCCAAAGCTCGTGCCTGTCGATCATGACCCGTTCGCGGCGTTTCCCGACGCGCCGCCCGCTGCCGCTCCATCCGCTCCTGTCACCACGCCCCAAGGCCGCATCTACGTCTCGCCGGCCGACACCACGCCGAAGCCGAACACCGCTCCGAGCTCACTCCACAGCCTGGCCGTCGGCGCCCAAGGCGTCGGCAAAGGCCTCACGGATATTGTAACGGGGCCGTTTGATCTAGTCGCCGGGGCACAGAACCTCATCACAGGCGGCGTCAACAAGCTGCTCGGCACGAATATCCCGATGGCGACGCCGGCGTCCAAGCTGGTCGAGAAGGCCACTGCGCCGTTCTCCATTCTGGAGAGCGACATGTCTCCGGGCGAGAAGCTCGGCTACAACGTCAACCGCTTCGGCACCCAGGCGCTCGGCACGGGCGCCATGCTTGCCGCTCGAGCTCCGAGCGTCGCTACTGCGACAACGCGGGCTGATACAGCTGTCGGGCGTGTGCTGGATCATCTATCGCGGCCATACACCGAAGCGCCGGCGCGGACGCTTGTTGGCGACACGATCGGCGGCATGGGCTCCGGCGCGGCGGTGAACGCCGCAGACGACTTCGTCCCCGAGCACGCCGTAGTCGGGGACACGATACCTAAGCAGGTGGCGAACATTGTCGCGCCGCTGGTCGGGGCCGTTGGGGCCAACTCCATCCAGGGCGCCGCTGAAGGCATTGCCGGCGCAATCAGGAATATTGCAGCGAGATCTTTCAGCTCCGCTCCAGCGCCTATCTCGCTCAATCCCAACACGCGAGCGCCGTACAGCGTAGCCGATGTCGACCGCGCGGCTGGGAAGATCCAGGACGCCGCGTCCGGTGCGCCGCGCGCACTGGCGCAAGATATCCGCGAGAATGCGGCGGCCTTGGCGCGGCCGGCAGAGGATGGCGCTTCGCCGTTGCAGAGTTCGGCCATGCCGACTTCGGGTCTGCTTTCTCGAGATCCGGGTCTCATTGCCGCAGAGCAGGGAGCGCGCCTTAAGTCGGCGCCGGACTTCATCAAGCGCGACCAGAATGCGAAGAGCGCTGCGGCCGAGCGCGTCGAAGCTATGCGAGATCCAGAGGCCGACCTCGGCTCAGTCATGCGACGCGCCGCGCAGGTTCGAGATGAGCGAATTGGCGCTGCGGAGAACGACATCCTTCAACGGGAAGACGCGAACCGATCTGTTGATAGAATTCGGGCGGATCAGGGACAGCCGTTCGGCGCGCTCGGCAACAGTGAAGTCAAGGCGAATGCCTCCCGTCGCCTGGACGAGGCCCTTGTCGACAGGACGTACATCCCGGCGCGCGTCGAGAAGAACCGGCTGTTCGAAAATGCTCCCGGCCGCGCGGATGAGCTTCCGGCCGACAATATCTTTTCGGCTGTCGACCGCATCCGCGCCAATGCAAACGGCCTGGCGCCCGGAGTGTTGCCGGAAGATTTCATACGGCGGCTAAATGCGCTTCGCCCGCAGATGGTCGAACATCCGCCGGAGAGCGGGCAATTGGTAAATGTCGGTGGACGCGGCACGGCGCTCGGCGGCGACCTGGCGGACCTCCGCAAGTTCATTGGTCCGGCCCAGGAGCGAGCCCAGGCCTCCGGCAATTTCGACCTTGCCGAGAACCTCGGCCGACTGCGGAGCGCGATTAACCGAACCCTCGAGGATGCGCCTGGCTATTCCGAAGCCAACGCCAACTATCATCGCTTCGCACAGCGTTTCCGCCCTGAGCGATACGACGAAACGGCGCGGCACCCGCCAGCTCGATCGCGGTGGCCAGAACGTTGATGGCCAGCTCAATCGCGGGGCCACGCCTCCGAGCGATACCGCGGGCCGCTTCTTGGCAACGCCGGAGAAGGCGGCCAGCTTGACCCGGGCGCTTGAGGGTTCATCGGCCGCGCCAGATGCTCACGCGGCGCTTCGCGATTATTTGCGCGCCGACTTCGCTAGGTCAGCTCTCAACGCCGATGGCACGGTAAACTCAATCAGGGCGAGCGCGTGGGCCCGCAATTACGCAGATATCCTTGCGCAATTTCCGCCCGTGCGAGGCGAGTTCGACCACATCGTTGCGGCCGCGCGTCACGGAGAGCAGATGTCGGCGCAAACGAGGGTAGACCTCGAAGCCGCTCGGGCAAACCGCAAGGTCACCGAAGCCGAGATCGATCGGTCGGCAGTCGGCACCCTGCTTCGCGAGGATCCTCGTGACGTCGCGCAGAAGCTCCTCGGGAGCAAATACGGCGCAGAAGCAAGGCTCGACGAGATCAACGCGCTCATCAAGAACGATCCGCAAGCGCTGCGCGGTTGGAAAGCTGCCGTGTCGGAGGTTCTCGCGGACAGGGTCAAGGGCACCCGGCAAGTCGGCGATACCCTCGAGGTGCACTTCGCGCGACTAGCGCGCGAGTTCAAGGAAAACGAGCAAATACTCGCCAAGGTCTATTCGCCCGAAGAGATGAACAATCTTCGCCAGGCTCACAAGATCCTGTCGTACTTCAAGGAAGCGGAGAAGCGAGCGACCGTTGGCAGCGACACTGCTGAGAAGATCGGTGTCCCGGGATGGGCTCAACTGGCGGTGCGCCACCTGAAGGGCGACCTCGCCGGCGGCGGACTCATCAAGCGATTCAAGCTTATGCTCGAGCTGCTTCCGTCCAACCGGGAGAGCGCCGATCAGATCGTGCAGGCCGCATGGTTCAATCCCGACATCGCAGCGTTTCTCCTAGAGCGGCCGCTCAAGAACCAGAACGCCACTTTCAACAGCGTCCCGCTGCGCCGGCTGATCGCTGCTGCGAATGCCTCCCGTGAGAACTGAGGGGATATGAATGCCTTCAATCGCCGCCTACGATCTATCCGAGCAACAGCGCACATTGGTGCGTCTTATCGTCAATGAAGGACGACGGCCCGAGGAGGCGGCCGAACTCGCCGGATACCACCCGAAGTCGGTCTACAAGACAATGCGGCTGCCGGCGGTCGCTGCTGCAATTTCGGAATCCATCCAGCTTGACCTTGCAGTGGTTGGCGCGCCCCTGGCTTATCGGGTAGCGAAGTCGCTGCTCCAGGACGCAAGCGTCAGTGCCCGCGTCCGAGCTGATCTTTCGATCAAGGTACTGGATAGGGCAGGGCACATCGTCCCCACTCGCAAAGACAAGTCTTCACAACAGAAATCGCTTTCCGAGATGTCGCGCGATGAGCTCGCCGCCTTCATTGCGAGCAATCAAGCCGAAATCGATAAGATTGAAGCCGAGCTGGCCTCGCGCGCAAAGGACGTGTCATATCTAGGGTAGGCGGACAGCGCAGCGCTGGCTGATTGGAAGAGAGCAGCGCCTCGATTTAAACTACCTCAGTGCGTAACCACGCCAGCGCGGCGAATACCGGGACTAGCGCTACGCTGGAAAGCACTAAAGGTGCAGGTTCAGGTGATGAAGCTCGAACCAGGCATCCTCTACCAGCAGCACGCTTTCAGCGTCGGCCTGCTCAAGATCCTAGTGGCCGCGGCGATCGTGCTGGCGCTGTTATGCCTGGTCGCGACCATCCGCGAGGTGCGGGATCGCCCGTCGAGTGCCGCGGGCTGGCTCGGCGGCGCCGCGATCGTGGCGGCGATCGTCGCCGGCGTCCCGGTCTGGCACACGATCGCGGCGCTCGCCTGAAAGGTCCGCGCTAACTTCAGCTTACCAACGCATAGCGGAAGTCTCCCACCTTGAACGCGTGTTCGGCGGCTTGTGACCCGAAGCGGTCATCGCGTTGATCTAGGAGCCGTCCTTCCCCGATGCGATTGCAGCGCGTACAGCGTCACCCAAGTCTATACTCAACCGTGCCCTTGCTTCGAATGGGTCCTGAGCCTGCGCAACGAACGGAACCATCGGCAGAACGATGGCAAGTACGCGTATGATGGCTCCCTGCTCTATTTCTTGTCCCTCATCGCGCGGGTCGTCCGGGGTCAAGGCCATCTTCTTCATTCTTTCCCAGATACCGGGAGTGTGGTCCTCTAACGCCGCAATCGCTTCCTGCATCTGTTCGTCGGTAAAGAACGTGCCCATAAGAAACTCGCGGCGCTGTTTAGATGGGATAGCGCCACTTCAGAGCGCGTCGTATAACAAGCAAAGCTACGATGACTGCGAAAACGGTGAACCAAACGAAGGGCGGAACTGACGATTGATGGTGGGCCATGTAAATCACAAGCGCTAACAGAACGAGCACCAGCGCGTTCGACAACCAATAAAGGGGAGAACGTAACAGTCCGGTTGGCGCGAGTTCTGTCGCGCGTTCAGTCGCCCGCCTAGTGAGCCACCAGTAAAAGCCGAAAGAGGCGAGGGCAACGATCCAGGACATTCCCAAGCTTTTCTCATGCAGCTTTATAGATGGCCCTACTGAGAATATTCAAATTGAATGGATGAGGTTAACGCAACCGACCTCGCCCAGCACTTCGCCCATTGGCCCATCAGCGAAGTAGCGTACTGCCTCGTGGAGGTCCACTCAGTGAGGCATGGCGGACAAGATTCTCTCAGGTTGAGTTCTTCGCGTTTTGACCCGATTGAGACATCCTCTTGACAGTCGAGCGATGAAGAACGCGGTCCGTCGGCTGAGCGATCAAAGGCCCATGTACGCCCAAGAGGGAGTACCACCATTTTTCCATCGCGATTGGCGGCCATGAGGTTGTTACCGTCTTGTTGGAAATGGCAAAAACCCTCACCCTTGGTTGGGCCAGCTCATTCCGACATCGCATTGATGAAAAGCTAGGAGGGAACATGCGCAAATATGTCCGTGGTACCTTCGTCGCCGCGCTAGGTCTTGCCTTTATCGGTGCAGCCCTCAGACCAATTGCAGCAGAAGAGCCTTACAAGGCTCAACTCGACACGTTGCGCAAATCGCTGGAGAAATATCAGGACTACAAGGCAGCCGTGCGCGACCGCTACCTGTCGACGGTGGGCTGCGTGCACTATTCTGGCGAGAAAGTACCGCACCACATGGAGTATGCCAAAGGCGCCATGGGAGTGCACTTTGCCAATGTCACGGTGCAGGGCGCCCCCGATCCGATGAAGCCAAACGTATTGATCTACGAACCTGTGGGCAAGGAATTGAAGCTCGTGGCTGTTGAATGGCTGGTGCCTCTAACGGCAGATACCAAGCAGCGCCCCTCTCTCTTCGACCAACCCTTCATGGGCCCGATGGAAGGACACTGGCCGCTAATTCCAAAGGAGTTTGTACATTATGATCTGCATGCCTGGTTGTTCAAGGACAACCCGCTCGGCATGTTTGCACCCACCAACCCGAATGTCAGCTGCGAGGGCTACGACTTTTCCCTGCTGGAAGAGCCGACCATGATGGTGCCGGGCCCATAAGCCAATCGCGAGGTCAGCTTCTGGCCCGTTTGAGACCTTGCGATGGGCACTGAAGATGTCCGCTCATCGGGGCTGACCGGAAGTCATCGCGGGAGGACTAAACCGACGCGAATGACCCACAGCTGACGGCGCCTGTTCTCCAGGAGGGAATGTTTCTGGGCAGGCAGCTATTTCAACCACAGCTTGAGAGGAACCGCCTGTCGATCGGAGCAGTTCATGGTGCCAGTATAGGCGTCTGACAGTTGTCCGCTGTAGGTGCATTCGACCCCCGCAACGGAGAATGTCGCATTCAATTGGGGTGACGAGGCCGATATCTGAAAACGCATTTCACCGGTCTTCTCCTCCGGACCATCTTGAATGCATACGCCGACGTGCTTCATCGTTAATGGCCCGGAGTATTCCTTTATAGGGCTGGAAGCCGTTTCCGTGACGGTGGCGGTCAACTCCCACTCGCCGAGATAGCCGGAGTATCCGATGACCTGAAGTGATTGAGCGACAGCCGGGGTCGCGAGAGCAATCAGAACGATAGGCAGAAAGAATGCTCTCACGATATGCTCCCGTAATATCTCTGCAGCCCCTCAGCGCTTCGTCAGAAACGCGCGAGCGTCGGTAACCTCGGTCCGGGTATTATCCGCAGCATCGGCGATCGCAACGACCTTGCTGTAATATTCGTGTGCCTTGGCGGACTCACCTGACTTTTCGGCGGCCTTCGCCGCGCCCACGTAGGCGCCTAGCCGGTTTGGCTCCTTCTTCAGCGTCGCTTCAAAGGCGACGAGCGCGTCCCTGGCGTTACCGCTATCGAGCAGCATGACACCATAGAGTTCGCGAGCCGGCTTGGGTACGCCCGGCGTCACCGGATGCTTCTCGGTCTTGTCTTCAGCATCGGCGGCTGCGCTCATCACTTTCAGCGCGTCGTCGCGCTTGCCCTCGGCATAGAGCATCCAGGCGGTAGCGACCTGCCGCTGAACGTCTACCTGCTCGGACCAATAAGCATCCTTCGCATCTCGCAGCTTGTCCCGCAACTCGGCGAGCTTGGCGATATCTGCCTTAGCGGCTTCAGGATTGCCCGAGCGGGCTGCGCCTAGCGCTCGCGCGAAATGGGTGACCGCCTGCACGTGAGCCAGCGGGCTGGCACGGACTTGAAGCGCCGCGGCGGCCTTCCAATCGCCGCGCTCCACCGCGTAGCGTGCCGGCGAAGCGGCCAGCGCGTATGGCCCAGCGATGAAAGTCTCGGTGAACCCGGTGACCGCGTTCATCTCCCCGATAACGGCTGCGGCCTTCTCGTCCTGCCCGAGTTGTAGATAGGCGTAGACTAGGTAATCCATGGCGTGCAGCTGATCGTGACCCTCTTTGTCCGCGTTCGCGACACGCGACGATTCGACGTTGGAGGCAATCGACTCCTTCCAATAGCCGACGCGCGTGAAGATGTGCGACGGCATATGTTGGGCATGCGCTGACGCTGGCGCGACCTTGGCATAGCGTCGGGCGGCCTCCAGGCCTTTCTCAGCGATCGGCGGATAGTCATAAAGATGAATCAGGTAATGCGCGACGCCGGGATGTTGTGGCTGGCGTATTGCGATCGGCTCCAGGATCGCCGCCCCTTTGAGCTGGTTGGCGTATGTTTTGTCGGACGGCAAAGCCGAGGTGTTTAGAGCGAGCGCATAATAGATCTGCGCTTCGTCATCGTCTGGATAGCGCTGTGCTAGTTGTTCCATAGCCTTGGTGTAGGCTTGCATGCGCGTACGGTGATCGACTTTTTCGTAGTCGGCATACATGGCGCTGAGCGCATCGAGGTAGTCGCGTTCGCGCTGGGTCTTGGCGCCGACGGTCTTTGCCGTCGCCAGCACGGCGGCACCCTCGGCGAGATTCTTCGCAGGCGCAGGGACGTGGGGATTCCATAATAGACTAAGCGCGATACCCCAATAAGCGATGCCGCATTCGGGATCAGCCTTCAGCACATCCTCAAATACTCTTTGGGACGCGCGGTACCAGAACGAATGTTGATAGAGCATTCCGCGATCGAATAACTTCTGCGCATCCGATTTGCAGGATGTCTCGAAATGAACCGTGCCAAGCTTCTCGTCGTTAGATTGTCCCAACGCCGGTTGCGCGAATGAAAGTCCCGCCGCGGCCGTAGCAGCAATTGCGAGTGGCGTTTTGATCATGATCCAGCTCCAGGCAAGAACTAAGAATTCCCTGAGCATTGCGCAGATTAGACCTATTTCTTGACGTCGGCTATGTCACCCGCCTCCGAATTCGAAATGCGAAGAGTGGTGACAGCTCCGATCCTGCTTTTCTGCGGAGCGTCAGCGGACCTGACATTTGCGAATACAGGAGCGACGACGATTGTCTCCTTGTGGCCCGTTTGAGACAAGCTGACCAGCACTGACCATGTCCGTTCACCAGGCTTGACCGGAAGTCCTCGGTGTCCTGTCAAACCGACGCGATTGACCCTGAGCGGACATTCGAGCGCTTGGACCTGTGCCGTAAAATCGCTTACGCTCGGTCTGAGAGCATCGGGACATGACCAGCAATGCGACGGCGCGAGTTCATCA
>Ga0075369_10000830_pt1 | contig 10187 bp, 7 predicted proteins | sample EndMethybrTD3034_FD_71400 | JGI IMG/M metagenome (GOLD analysis project Ga0075369, IMG submission 71400) | Populus endosphere microbial communities from Tennessee, USA - Endosphere MetaG P. TD hybrid TD303-4 | ecosystem: Host-associated > Plants > Roots > Endosphere | place: USA: Tennessee...
GAGCTCGCCTTGCTCGACCAGCTTGGCGAAGATATCGGCGCGATACGCCGCGTTGCTGAAGATATTGCGGACGACGAACATCAGGAGCGTGCCGATCCCTCGGCGCTCGGTCTCCGGGAAGATCTGGCGCCGGGCGCCCTGGTTCATGAGGCTGTAGGCCAGCATGGTGACTTCCCAGGGCGCTTCCTGGATCGCCCGGGTGAGCATCTTCTGCTCCGGATCGTTGGGGCTGGTCTCGGTGATGCCGATATGGCGCACCTTGCCCTGTTCCTTGAGCCTGACGAGGGTGGGCGCCAGGACGTCGTGATGGTGCTGATAGGCGGCCGGGCTGACGGCGTGGAAATGGAAGACATCCACGTAGTCGAGGCTGAGGCGTCGCAGCGCGGCCTCGACCTTGCGGGTCACGGTCTCGGCGGTATCGCTCGCGCTGAAGATGGCCTTGGTCGAGATCACCAGCTTGTCGCGGTCGTACGACCGGGCGGCGGCGCCGACGATCTCCTCGGTGCCATAGGCCTCGGCGGTGTCGAGGAAGTTGACGCCGAGATCGACCGCCGTGCGCACGATCGCCACGCAGTCGTCGACGCTGGCGCCACGGCCCAGGCCCAGGCGGCTGTTGCCGCCGCAACCAAGGCCCGCGACGCTCACCGTGAGGCCGGTTTTCCCGAGTGGCTTGTAGTCCATGGATCGGTCCTTCTCGTCTTTGCCGGGAAACTGTGGCCGGCACAGCGTGGTGTCATCCCGAATATACGAGCTATTTTGTCGAGGCGTACTCGTTCCACGACCAGAGGAAGCTGAAATGCACCATTCTCGCTTGTGTGCCGTGCTAATCGATTGCAAGACCTCGGATATCGATGAGGCTGCCCTTTTCTGGGCCCGAGCCCTCGGACGTCCAGTCGATGCCAGCCATCCGAGCACCCGGGGTGATTATCGTATGCTCGAAACTCCGCCGGGCGAACCGATCGTCGAGATCCAGCGTGTGGACCACGAGAGTCGCGTTCACATAGACATCGAGACCGACGATATCCCAGCCGAGCTGGCGCGCCTGGAGAAGCTCGGCGCTACGGTAGTGAAGCAGCTCGAACGCTGGGTCGTGATGCAGGCGCCGACCGGCCAACGTTTCTGCGTCGTCCGGGTACAGCGCCCCGATTTTCCGACAAACGCCAACTATTGGGCTTAGCGAGCCGACGGGCCGGGGAATCGCTCAACTGCCCGTCGACGCATAGCGCGCCATGCCCGCGCGCCAGGCGAGAAACGACAGGGCGAGAAAGGCAAAGCCTGCGATCGGTGCAAGCGGCAGCAACCAGTCCGGTGCGCCCAGCGGATCGGGCCGCCGCAGGATCGCCAGTACCGGATAGTAGGCCACGCAGGCCAGCGGCAGGCCGAAGGTCAGCACGCGCCGGAACCAGGCCGCGTAGATGTTGAGCGGATACTGCGCCGCCTGGACGCCGCCGTAGCTCAGCACGTTCATGATCTCCAGGCTGTCGACGGTCCAGAAGGCGAGGGTGGCCTGCAGGACCATGATGCCCATGAACAGAGCGATGCCGCCGGCCACGGCCCACAGCGCGATGGCGACCGCCTGCGCATCCCAGGTGATGGGGACGAGGTTGGTGGCGAAGAACAGCACGACCGAGGCCTGGATCAGCCGTCCCAATCGCGACAGGCGCACTTCGTAGCCGGCGAGCTGCAAGGCGGCCGCGCGCGGTCGCAGCAGCACGCGATCGAACGCGCCGGTGCGCACGAAGTCGGTGCCGAACACCTCGAAGCCGCGGCTCAAGAGGTCGGCGAGCGAGAACATGATGTTGACCAGCGCGTAGAACAACGCCGCCTCGCCGAACGACCAGCCGCCGACCGATCCGAAGCGGTGGAACAGGGCGAACACGCACAGGATCTCGATCGATGTCGCTGCGCAGTGGCCGGCCGTCAGCATCAGGGTCGCCGTCGGATATTGCGCTTGCGCGCGCAGCGAGGTGACGATGTAGCGGCCATAGAGGGCGAGGGCGTTCACGGATCAACCCCCCTGCATTTCCAGCCGCCGCATCATGCGCTCCATGGCGAAGCGTCCGAGGGCGATCAGCACCACGGTCCAGCCGGCCTGCAGGGCGAGGCCCCGCAGGGCGGCGTTGCCGGTGAGATCGGCGAAATAGATGCGGAACGGGATGTCGACCAGCCCGGCGAGCGGCTGCACATGCAGGAAGGGCCGCCAGGCGTCGGGATAGAAGTCGAGCGGCAGCAGGCTGCCCGAGAACACGATCACCAGCGGCGCCAGGACGGCATTCACTCCGCGCTCGTTGAGGCTGGCCGCGACGATGATGTTCGCCAGCATCAGGACGGCGGCGGCGAGCATCGTCATGAGGATGAAGGCGGGGATGAACAGCAACGCCGCCGTCACGCCGGAGGGTGGCCGCCAGGCCCAGTCACCGAGGCCGACGAGCGGCAGCACGATGGCCGCCGCCAGCACCATCAGCACGGCGCGCGGCAGGGCGCGGGCCAGCATCCATCCTACGGTGCGCACGTACCAGTAGCCGTAGGCGTCGAGCGGCCGCAGGCGGTCATAGCCGACACCGCCGGAGCGCACGGCCTGGCCAACCTCCGGATCGGCCAGCCAGGGCTGCAGCGCCAGCAGCGCCTGGCCGAGCCAGACATAGGTCACAACATCGGTGAGGCCGATTGGCGCCGCCGCGGCGTTGACGCCGTAGAAGGCGGCGAACACCAGGATGCGGATGGCGCCCCACCAGAGCTGCGTGGCAAAGCCTGCCAACGCTGCTGCACGATACTGCAACACGAGCAGGAAGCGCGCGCGGAAGGCCGCAAGGTAGGGGCGGACGGCCTGGGTCGTCATGCCTCACCCGCATCGTGCAGGTCGTAGAAGCGCGCGATCACCTCCTCGATGGCGGGTTCGTCGACATGGATATCGTCGACGGCGTGCCGGGCGGTGATGTCGGCGATCAGCTTTGGCGTCGGGATCTTCGCCGGGTCGAAAGCAAGCTCGAGCGAGCGTTCGGTGCGTGCCCGGACCGTGACGCCGGGTATCCCCAGCTCGGGCGCCGTGCCGGCAAAGTCGATGTGGAGCCGCCGTTCGGCGAGCACGCTGGCCCTTAGGCTCTCGAACGGGCCGTCGGTGAGCAGGCGACCCTGGCCGATGACGATGACGCGTTCGGCCAGCGCCTCGACGTCGTGCATGTCGTGGGTCGTCAGCAGCACGGTGACACCCTGCTCGCGGTTGAGCCGTCGCACGAAGTCGCGCACCGCGAGCTTCGACGGCGCATCGAGCCCGATGGTCGGCTCGTCGAGGAACAGGATCGCGGGATCGTGCAGCAGGGCCGCCGCGAACTCCGCCCGCATGCGCTGGCCGAGCGAGAGCTGGCGCACCGGCTGGTCGAGCAGCGGCTCGAGCCGCAGCATGGCCACGAGCTCGTCGCGCCGGCGGCGATAGCGCTCGGGATCGACGCGGTAGATGTCGGCCAGAAGGTCGAAGCCGTCGATCACCGGCAGGTCCCACCAGAGCTGGCTGCGCTGGCCGAACACCACGCCGATGCGCGCCACATGGCGCACGCGGTCCTCGTAGGGCACCAGGCCGTCCACCTCGACCCGGCCGCTGCTGGGTCGCAGGATGCCCGACAGGATCTTCACGGTTGTGGACTTGCCCGCGCCATTGGGTCCGATGAAGGCCAGCAGCTCGCCGGCTTCGAGGCTGAACGACACATCGGCCAGGGCGTGGACCTCGCGCCAGCGGCGGCGGACGAGGCCCCGCATGGCGCCGGTGAGGCCCGGCGCGCGTTCAGCGACGCGATAGGTCTTGGCCAGCGCCTCGACGAGGATCTGGGGCATGGGACCGTCCGCCCGGTGGTGGCAAAAGGGCGCGGAACCTATGCGGTGTCCGCGCTTCGCTGTGATGACGGAGAAGGTCATCCGTTGTGGCGTGACACTTTGCGACAAACATTCAGCCAATTGTCACGTTGCGCCGGATGCCTCGTCCAACATCTCGCCACAATGTCTGTCGAAACTTCACACCAACTAAACCATCACAACAACATCGGGAAACGCTTGAGGATGGCCGCATCGGTGTGCACGCGCCGTGCGGCTTCGAGTTTGCGTGTGCGTAAGCGTTGGGGAGTAGGATGCGTTATCGATCGTCGAAGTCGGTCCCGATTTGGTTGGTCGGATTGGGTCTTGTGCTGGCGGCTTGCGATGAGTCCGCTTCCGCCGATGCGCCCCAGTCGGCGCCGCCCGATGTCGGTATCGTGACAGTCAAAGCCGAATCCTTTGCCCTGACGCGCGAGTTGCCCGGCCGCGTCGCGCCGACGCGCGTGGCCGACGTGCGCCCCCGCGTGTCCGGCATCGTGGTCCAGCGCCTGTTCGAGCAGGGCAGCGATGTGAAGGCGGGCGAGGCGCTCTATCAGATCGATCCCAAGCCGTTCGAGGTCGAGTTGCAGGCAAGCGAAGCCGCGCTCGAGCGGGCGAAGGCTGCCCTCGAGCTCGCCCAGCAGCAGGTCAACCGCTCGTCCGCCATGGTGAAGGCGCAGGCCATTGCCACGGCGCAGCACGAGATCGCCGTCGCCACGGTGGCGCAGAACAAGGCCGAAGTCGCTGCGCGCGAGGCCGATGTCGCGCGCGCCCGGCTCAATCTCGACTACGCGACGATCCGGGCACCGATCGGCGGCCGCATCGGCGCAGCGCGCGCCACGGAGGGCGCGCTGGTCGTGCAGAACGACACGGCCAATCTCGCTACCATCCAGCAGCTCGACACGATCTATGCCGACTTCACCCAGTCAGTTGCCGAGCTCAACCGCCTGCGCCGCGCCTTCGAGAGCGGCGACCTCGAGCGCCTGGCGCCCGACGCGGTGAAGGTGCGCCTGGTGCTGGACGACGGCACGACCTATGCGCACGCCGGTAAGCTGTTGTTCTCGGAAGCCCGCGTCGACGCGTCGTCCGGCCAGGTGACGCTGCGCGGCGAGTTCGCCAACCCGAACCGCGAGTTGCTGCCCGGCATGTATGTCCGCGTCCTGCTCGACCAGGGCGTCGACAGCGACGCCATCACCGTTCCCGAGCAGGCGGTGCAGCGCAACGGCGGTGGCGGCAGCGAGGTCTTCGTCGTCAAGGACGACAATCGCGCCGCACTGCAGCCGGTGCGGCTGGGTGCGGCCCAGGACGGTCGCTGGCTGGTGGTCGAAGGCCTGAAGCCGGGCGATCGCGTGGTGATCGACGGCTTCCAGAAGTTCGCCGCCGGCGACAGCGTCAAGCCCAGGTCGGCGACCCAGTCGGCGGAGGTCGAGAGGCCGCGGATCGTCGGTTCACGCTAATCGTGTTCATGCTCTTCCGGACCGCGAGCCTCCGGCTCGCTCATTGATCATGAGCGAGCCGGAGGCTCGCGGTCCGGAAGACGAAGACTTAGGTATCCTCACATGGCGGGTTTCTTCATCGATCGGCCCATCTTTGCCTGGGTCGTGGCCCTCTTCATCTGCCTGATCGGCCTGATCTCGGTCCCCTTGCTGGCGATCGCGCAGTACCCGATCATCGCGCCACCCTCGATCTCGATCAGCACGAGCTATCCCGGCGCGTCGCCGGAGAACCTCTACAACTCCGTTACGCGCCTGATCGAGGAGGAGCTGAACGGCGCATCGGGCATCCTGAACTTCGAATCGGCCTCCGATTCGCTGGGCCAGGTCGAGATCATCGCCAACTTCGCGCCGGGCACCGACCCGGCGCTGGCTTCGGTCGAGGTGCAGAACCGAATCAAGCGCGTCGAGGCACGCCTGCCGCGAGCGGTGATCCAGCAGGGCATCCTGATCGAGGAAGCGTCGAGCGCGGTGCTGCAGATCATCACGCTCTCCTCGACCGACGGCAGCCTCGACGAGGTCGGCCTGGGCGACTTCATGGTGCGCAACGTCCTGGGCGAGATCCGGCGCATCCCCGGCGTCGGTCGCGCCACGCTCTATTCGACCGAACGGGCGCTGCGCGTCTGGATCGATCCCGCCAAGCTCGTGGGCTACAACCTCACCGCCGACGACGTGAACGCGGCGATCACCGCCCAGAACGCGCAGGTCGCCTCGGGCAGCATCGGCGCCGAACCCAGCCGGTCCAGCCAGAAGGTCGCCGCCCTGGTGCTGGTGAAGGGCCAGCTCGGTACGCCCGAGGAGTTCGGCTCGATCGTGCTGCGCGCCAATCCCGACGGCTCGACCGTGCGACTGCGTGACGTGGCGCGCGTCGAGGTCGGCGGCATGGGCTACCAATTCACCACGCGCCTGAACGGCAAGCCGACTGCGGGTCTTTCGGTGCTGCTGGCGCCGACCGGCAATGCGCTGGCGACCGCCAGCGCCGTCGAGGCCAAGATGAAGGAGCTGTCACGCTTCTTCCCGGCCAACATCACCTACCAGATCCCCTACAACATCACGCCGGTCGTCGAAGCCTCGATCCAGAAGGTCGTCATGACCCTGGTCGAGGCGGTGGTGCTGGTGTTCGTCGTGATGTTCCTGTTCCTGCAGAACATCCGCTACACGATCATCCCGACCATCGTCGTGCCGGTGGCGCTGCTCGGCGCCTGCGCCGTGCTGCTGATGGCGGGCTACTCGATCAACATGCTGACCTTGTTCGCCATGGTGCTGGCGATCGGCATCCTGGTCGACGACGCCATCGTCGTGGTCGAGAATGTCGAGCGTATCATGGCCGAGGAGGGCCTATCGCCCAAGGAAGCGACGCGAAAAGCGATGTCGCAGATCACCAGCGCCATCGTCGGCATCACCCTGGTGCTGATGGCGGTGTTCCTGCCCATGGCGTTCTTCCCGGGCTCGGTCGGCATCATCTATCGCCAGTTCTCGGTGACCATGGTGGCCGCCGTCGGCTTCTCGGCATTGATGGCCCTGACGCTGACCCCGGCGCTCTGCGCGACGCTGCTGAAGCCGATCCCGGCCGGCCACGGCCATGCCCATTCCCATGCCAAGGGGCGCGGCCTGTTCGGTTGGTTCAACCGCGGCCTCGACGCCGTGCGCGACCGCTATGCCGGTGTGGTGGGCTGGTCGCTGAAGCGCACTGGCCGGCTGATGGCGATCTATGCCGCGCTGCTGGTCTGCCTGGGCTGGGCTATGGTGCGCCTGCCGGGCGGCTTCCTGCCGATCGACGACCAGGGCTTCATCACCACCGACGTGCAGACGCCGTCGGATGCCTCCTTCAACCGCACCCAGGCCTCCGTCGAGGCCGTCGAGCGCTATCTGGCCGGCAAGCCCGGCATCAAGGACGTGACCTTCCTGACCGGCTACAGCTTCCTCGGCCAGGGCACGAACACGGCGCAGGCCTTCATCACGCTCAAGGACTGGTCCGAGCGCAGTCCCGGCGAATCGGCGGCGGCCCTCGTCGCCGACATCAACCGCGACCTGGAATCGATCCGCGATGCCGAGGTCTCGGCCCTGCAGCCGCCGCCGATCGACAACCTCGGCAATTCCAGCGGCTTCAGCTTCCGCCTGCAGGACCGTGCCCAGAAGGGCTATGCGGCGCTGAAGGCGGCGAGCGACCAGCTCATCAAGACAGCCAATGCCAGCCCGGTGCTGCAGAACGTCTATGTCGAGGGCCTGCCCGAGGGGCCGCTGGTCAACCTGGTAATCGACCGCGAGAAGGCCATGGCCTTCGGCGTCACTTTCGAGGACATCAACAACACGATCTCGACCAACCTCGGCTCCAACTACGTCAACGACTTTCCCAACCGCGGACGCATGCAGCGCGTCATCGTGCAGAGCGATGCTGCGGGCCGCATGCGGGCCGACGACATGCTGTCCTACTACGTGAAGAACGCCGACGGGCAACTCGTGCCGTTCTCGTCCTTTGCCACCGTCGAATGGGCCAAGGGGCCGACGCAGATCGTGGGCTTCAACTACTATCCCTCGGTCCGCATCAGCGGCGAGGCCAGGTCCGGCTACACCAGCGGCGACGCCATCGCCGAGATGGAGAAGCTCGCGGGCAAGCTGCCGCGTGGTTTCGGCTATGAATGGACGGGCCAGTCGCTGCAGGAGAAGCTTTCCGGCTCGCAGGCGCCGTTCCTGCTGGCCCTCTCGGCCCTGGTGGTCTTCCTGTGCCTGGCGGCCCTTTACGAGAGCTGGACGATCCCGATCGCGGTGCTGCTGACGGTGCCGCTCGGCATGACGGGCGCGGTGATCGCCGCCAACCTGCGCGGGCTCTCCAACGACGTCTATTTCACCGTCGGCCTGATCACCATCATCGGGCTCGCCGCCAAGGACGCCATCCTGATCATCGAGTTCGCCAAGGACCTGCGCGCCCACGGCAAGCCCCTGATCGAGGCGACCTTGGAAGCCTGCCGGCTGCGCTTCCGGCCGATCCTGATGACAGGCTTCGCCTTCGTCTGCGGCGTGCTGCCGATGGCCATCGCCACCGGCGCCGGCGGCAAGAGCCAGCAGGCGCTGGGCACCGGCGTCATGGGCGGCATGATCGCCGTCGTGGTGCTGGCGCTCCTGATGGTGCCGGTGTTCTTCGTCGTGGTGCAGCGCGTGCTGGGCCGCGACCGCGAGAAGGCCATGAAGAAAGAGGAGCCGTCAGCATCGGACGATCTGGCCGCGTCTGGTCATCAAGCCAATTAGCTTTCCTCCCCAGCGAAGCTGGGGAGGTGTCGGCGTCTTACGCCGACGGAGGGGTCACGAGTCAAATCGCGCTTCTGACCCCTCCGTCCGCTTCGCGGACACCTCCCCACGCGAAGCGTGGGGAGGAAGCGCTCTAATCAGCCGCTGCAGCGGCGCGTGCGGGCTGGACGATGCCCAAGAAGGCACGTGCGATGGCATGGCCGGCACGATCCGCCGCCTCGGCGTGTCGCGCCGCGACTTCGGGGTAGCGAGCGAGCCAGCCGGGCGCCATCCGCTCGGCGACGTCGGGAAACTCGGCCAGCCATGCTTCGACGACGTCGATACTGGCTTCGAAGTGGAACTGCATGCCGTAGGCGGCGCGGCCGATGCGGAAGCATTGGTTGGCGACGGCCGAGCCCGACACGAGCCGCACGGCCTTGTCAGGCAGCGAGAACGTATCGACGTGCCAGTGGAAGCTCTCGAATCGAGGGCCGAGGTTGCGGAAGAGCGGATCGGCGGCTCCCTCCGGCGTTACATCGAGCGCCGTCCAGGCGAATTCCTTGGCGCTGCCCAGGACGTTCTCGCCACCGTAGGCGCGCGCCAGCAGCTGGCTGCCAAGGCAGACCCCGAGCACCGCCTTCTCGGCGTCGCAGAAGCGGCGCATCAGGGCGGCGAGGGCAGGAAGGTAGGGATAGTCGGCATCGTCGACGGCGCTCTGCTTGCCGCCGAGCACAATCAGGCCGTCGTGGTCATGGATTCCTGACGGCAGGACGCCGTCCTGCCAGGGCCGAAACAGCTCCACCTTAGCATTCGCTTCGCCCAGCGCCCGGCCCAAGGTGCCGAGATGGGTCTTGTCCATGTTCTCGACGACGGCGATACGCACCACGCTGACCTCACGGCAGAGTCTTCGCGGCCAGCCTACTCGACCGTGACGGACTTCGCGAGGTTGCGCGGCTTGTCGATGTCGCATCCCCGCTGCCGGGCGACATGGTAGGCGAGAAGCTGCAGCGGAATGTTGAGCAGCAGGGGATCGAGCTCGGGCTCGAGCGCCGGCACCTCGAACGACCGGTCGAACGGAGCGTGTGTGTCGCCCGGATGCGTGATGGCGATGACGGGGCCGCCGCGTGCCTTGACCTCCTCGATGGTCGAGACGTTCTTGGCCAGAAGATCGTCGCGCGGCAGCACGATGACCATCGGCGTCTCGGGCGTCACCAGGGCCAGCGGCCCGTGCTTGAGCTCGGCGGCGGGGTAGGCCTCGGCATGGAGATAGCTGATCTCCTTGAGCTTCAGCGCACCTTCCATGGCGATGGCGTAGCCGGCTGACCGGCCGACATAGAAGGCGTGCTCGGCCCCGTGGAAGAACTCGGCCAGGCGGGCGATCTCGTCCTCGCGCTCGAGGATCGCCGCGACGCGGTCGGGCAGGGCGTTCAACGCCCGGAGCAGGCGCGCGCCGTTGGCGTTGGACAGGTCGCGCAGCCGGCCGAGATGGACGGCGAGCAGCGCCAGGGCGACGACGCTGCAGGTGAAGGTCTTGGTCGAGACCACGGCGATCTCGGGCCCGGCATGCAGGTAGATGCCCTGGCCGCATTCGCGCGCGATGGTGCTGCCGACGACGTTGACGATGCC
>Ga0075369_10000831_pt1 | contig 10175 bp, 4 predicted proteins | sample EndMethybrTD3034_FD_71400 | JGI IMG/M metagenome (GOLD analysis project Ga0075369, IMG submission 71400) | Populus endosphere microbial communities from Tennessee, USA - Endosphere MetaG P. TD hybrid TD303-4 | ecosystem: Host-associated > Plants > Roots > Endosphere | place: USA: Tennessee...
CATCGCAGGGAACATCGCGCTTGCACGTGCGATTGCGGCCTTTAATGTTAACCCCGGTTTTCGGGCCCTCGCTGCGGTGCGCTCGCGCTTTCACTGAAACTGCTGCTCTGCGCATGCGTCCCCGCGGGTGCCGACGGATCGGGCATTTCCACAGCAATCCATGCAGGCAGTATAACCGCACCATCCCTGTCATCGCGGTGTCATTAAAACCGTTTGCCACATTCGCCACGCGCGGCGAGCTGCGCTAACCTTACCGCGTGCGGCGTTAGTATTACCGGGCAATACCTATACAGGGGTGCGCCAACTGGGTTTACAAATTAGGCGCAATTTTCGGCCGAGGGGGCAGGCCTTAGAGTAGCCTGGGAGTCATGGGGCGGGCATGAGTAAGCGATTGCCGCAGTTTGCGTTTGGCGCCGCATTGGCGATTGTGACCAGCTTGGTTATTGCGCCGGCGTTGGCGCAAAACTCGCAACCTCTTTTGAACGCGTGTTTCGGCCGCGACAATCTTCCACCAGCTGCGCAGATCGATGCGTGCAGCGCCGTTGTTCAGACCGGCCGCGAGCGTCAGCCGGTGATGTCGTCGGTTTACAACACGCGCGGCAATCTCTTCCGCGAGCGCAACGAACTCGACCGTGCCATTGCTGATTTCGATCAGGCGATTCAACTCGATGGCAAGAACGTCGCCGCGCACACCAATCGCGGCATGGCGTATCGCGACAAGGGCGATATTGAAGCCGCGTTGCATGACTTCGAAGTGGTGTTGCGCGCCGAGCCCAAGAATTTCAATCTCTTCAACCTGCGCAGCCAGATTTATTTCGCCCGCGGCGAGCACGATGCGGCGATCTCCGATCTCAATCAGGCGATCAAGACCAACCCGCAGTTCGCACCTTCGTTCTTCAATCGTGCGATGGCTTACCGCGCCAAACGCGACAGCGATCGCGCGATGGCCGATTTCGATCAGGCCGTAAAACTCAATCCGCGCGATCCGCTGGTGTTTTACAGCCGCGGTCAGCTGAACAAGGAACTCCGCAACTTCGACCGCGCGATCTTCGACTTTACGCAGGCGATCAAGATTAACCCGGGTTACGGCGGCGCGCTGAGCGACCGTGGTGTGGCTTATCTCGCCAAGGGCGATGCCGATCACGCCATCGAGGACTTCGACCAGGCGATCCAGCTCAACCCGCGCGACGCCAATCTCTACAACAATCGCGCGCTCGCCTATCGCAACAAGGGCGATACCGACCGGGCGGTTTCCGACTACGACCAGGCTATCGATCTTAACCCCGGCAATGCCATTGCGTTCTACAATCGCGGCAACGCCTACTATGATAAGCGCGACTACGACCGCGCGATCCAGGATTACGATCAGGCGATCAAGATCAATCCGAAGTATGCGCCAGCATTCTATGACCGCGGCGTTGCTTACTACGACAAGCGCGATTTCGACCGCGCGATTGCCGATCTGACGCAGGCGGTCCAGCTCGATCCGAAAGATCCGCTCGGCTTCTTCAATCGCGGCATCACCTACCGCGCCAAGAACGATCTTGATCGCGCCATCGCCGACTTCGATCAGGCCATCAAGCTCGATGCGAAGAATTCGCTGCCGTTCTACAATCGCGGCCTCTCGTACAAGGAGAAGGGCGAGCGCGACAAGGCGATCGTCGATCTGTCGCAGGCGATACAGCTCGACCCCAGGAACGCGCTGGCGTTCTATAATCGCGGCGTCTCCTACGGCGAACGCCGCGATTTCGACCGCGCGGTCGCCGACTTCGATCAGGCAATCCGGCTCAATCCGAACTATCCGCAGTCGTTCTACGAGCGCGGCAATATTTTCTTCGAAAAGAGGCAATTCGATCGCGCCATCGCCGACCTCAATCAGGCGATCAACATCCGGCCGAACTACACGGTTGCATTCAACGTCCGCGGCCTGTCCTACGTCGGCAAGAGCGAAGTCGACCGCGCCATCGCGGACTTTGATCAGGCGATCCGGCTTGACCCGCGTTCCGCCAACGCGCTCTTCAATCGCGGCGAAGCCTATCAGAGCAAGCGCGATTACGACCGCGCCATCGCCGACTACGATCAGGCGGTAAAGCTCAACGCAAACTACGAGGCGGCCTATTACAACCGCGGCGTCGCCTACCGCGAAAAGAGCGACCTCGACCATTCCATCGCGGATTTCGGGCAGGCAATCAAAATCAATCCGAAGAATTCGCTTGCCTTCTACAATCGCGGCGTCGCCTACAAGAGCAAGGGTGATCTCGACCGCGCGATTGCGGATTTCGAGCAGGTCGTGAAGATCGATCAACGTTTCGTGCTGGCCTACTACAATCGCGCCGCATCGTTCTACGAGAAGGGCGACTACGACCGCGCGATTGCGGACTTCGACCAGACCATCAAGATTAATCCGAAGGACACGCTGGCGTGGCACGGCCGCGGCCTGTCCTATCGGCAGAAGCGCGAGGATGACCGCGCCATCGCCGATTTCGATCAGGCGATCCTGCTCGACCCGAAATTTGCGGCCGCCTTCGACAGCCGCGGCAATGCGTTCCAGAGCAAGCGCGACTACGACCGCGCGGTGACCGACTACGATCAGGCGATCAAGCTCGATCCGCGGTTCTCGACCGCCTACAACGACCGCGGCACGGCGCATGCCGCCAAGGGCCGCATCGACCGCGCACTGGCGGACTACGATCAGGCGATCCGCCTGCGGCCGAATTTCGACATCGCCTACAACAATCGCGGTCTTGCCTATCGCGCGAAGGGTGACCACGAGCGCGCGATCCAGGATTTCGACCAGGCGATTGCGATCAATCCGCAGTATGACCTCGCCTACAACAACCGCGGCATTTCCTATCAGAACAAGGGCGAGGCCGACCGCGCCATCGCGGATTACGATCAGGCCATCAAGCTCAACGCGCAGTACGACCTCGCCTACAACAATCGCGGCCTTGCCTATCAGAGCAAGGGCGAAGTCGACCGCGCAATCCGCGATTACGATCAGGCGATCCGGATCAATCCGAGGTTCGACAACAGCCTGTTCAACCGCGGGAATGCCTACTTCGAGAAGCGCGACTATGACCGCGCGATTTCCGACTACACGCGCACCGTCGAGCTCAATCCGCGCGACCCCGCCGTGTTCAACAATCGCGGCAATGCCTATTTCGAGAAACGCGACTACGACCGCACGATCACGGATATGACGCAGGCCATCGGCCTCAGTCCGGGGTATGATGCGGCGTTCTTCGTGCGCGGCAACGCCTATCGCGCCAAAGGTGACGCCGACCGGGCGATTGCCGACTATGACCAGGCGATCAAGCTCAACAGCAAGCATGCGCCGGCGTTCCGCAACCGCGGCGACGCTTACCTCAACAAGCGAAGCTACGAGCGCGCGATCGCCGATCTGACGCAGGCGATCAAGCTCAACTCGGACGACATTTTCGCGCTCAACGATCGCGGCATCGCCTATGGCGCCAAGGGCGCGCCAGAATTCGCCATCGCCGACTTCGAGCAAGTCATCCGCCTCGATCCGAGGAATGCATCGGCCTACAACAACCGCGGCTTCACCCACCGCAATATGCGCAACACCGAGCGCGCCATCGCGGACTTCGATCAGGCGGTCAAGCTCAGTCCCGGCTACGGCCTGGCGTTCTATAACCGCGGCAATGCCTATTACGACGAGCGCGACTTCGACCGCGCCATCGAAAGCTTCGATCAGGCGGTAAAGCTCAATCCACGCGACGCCTTTGCGCTGCATGACCGCGGCATCGCGCATTACGACCGCAACGACTTCGAGCGCGCGGCAGCCGATTTCGAGGCGCTCGCCAAGATCGTGCCGAATCCCGGCATTTCGGCCAGCCGCAACGTGTCGGGCGACGCGCCGCGCGGCTATGACCGCTCGGGTCCGGATCAGGCCGAAGCGTTGAAGGTCAATCCGAACTTCGGCCTTGCCTTCAACGACCGCGGCATTGCGTTCGCTGCCAAAGGCGACACCGACCGCGCCATCGCCGACTTCGATCAGGCCATCAAGCTTATTCCGAACTTCGCCGTTGCGTTCCACAATCGCGGCAACGCCTATTTCGAGAAGCGCGACTTCAACCGCGCGATCCAGAATTACGATCAGGCGTTCCGTTACGACCAGAAGAACGCACAGGCGCTGCGCGACCGCGGTGTCGCCTTCTACGAGAAGGCAGATTACGACCGCGCAATCCAGAATTTCGATCAGGCGATCAAGCTCGATTCAAAAGACGCTTTCACGTTCTACAATCGCGGCATCGCCTACTACGGCAAGCGCATGTTCGATCAAGCCATTACGGACCTCGACATCGCGCTGCAGATCGATCCGGCCATTGCGCTCGCCTACAACATTCGCGGTAATGCCTACGGCGCCAAGAAGGATTACGATCACGCGCTGGATAACCTCGATCAGGCAGTGAAGCTCGATCCCAAGCGGGCATCGGCCTTCAACGATCGTGGCCTTGTGTTCAACGCGCGCGGCGAACCCGACCGGGCCATCGCTGACTTCGATCAGGCGCTCGCACTCGACCCGAAGAACGCGACGGCCTACAGCAACCGCGGCTTCGCCTATAGCATCAAAGGCCAGATCGACCGCGCGCTGAAGGATTTCGACCAGGCCACGCGCCTCTCACCCAATCAGGCGGTGATGGTCTACAACCGCGGCAACGCGTTCTACGACGGCCGCGACTACGAGCGCGCCATTCAGGATTACGATCAGGCGATCAAGCTCAATCCGAGCGATGCGCTGGCGCTGCATAACCGCGGCAATTCATACCAGAACAAGCAGAACTTCGACCGCGCGATCCAGGACTACGACCAGTCGATCAAGATCGGTCCGTCGGCGATGACCTACAACGACCGCGGCATCGCCTATATGGCGAAAGGCGACTACGACAAGGCGATTGCCGATTTCGATCAGTCAATCCGGCTCGATCCCAAGGCGTCGCTTGCCTTCTTCAACCGCGGCCTGACCTATCGCTCCAAGGGCGACATTGACCGTGCCATTGCCGACTTCGATCAGGCCCTGGTGTCGAACCGCGACTATGCGCTCGCATATTATGTTCGCGGAAACGCCTACGAGACCCGCCGCAACTTCGACCGCGCTATCCTGAACTTCGATCAGGCGATCAAGCTCAATCCGAACTATTCGCAGGCGTTCTACGACCGCGCACTCGCCTACGGCTCGAAGGGCGACAACGACCGCGCCATCGCCGATCTCGATCAGGTCATCAAGCTTGATTCAAAGAATGCGCTCGCTTTCAACAACCGTGGTTTCGCCTATCGCAACAAGGGCGAGGTCGACCGTGCCATCGGCGATTATACGCAGGCGATCCGTCTCGATCCTCGTTACGCGCTTGCGCTCTATAACCGCGGCAACGCCTATTACGCCAAGCGCATGTTCGACCAGGCCATCGCCGACTTCGATCAGGCGATCCGAATCGACGGCAACTACAACATCGCCTATTACAACCGGGGACTCTCTTACCGCGACAGGCGTGACTTCGACCGCGCGCTGCTCGACTTCAGCCAGGTCATCGCGCTCGATCCGAAGGACGTGAGCGCGCTGAACAACCGCGGCATAGCCTACCGCAACAAGGGCGATCTCGACCGCGCCATTGCGGATTTCGATCAGGCGACCAAGATCGACCCGAAGTTCTCGCAGGCGTTCCACAACCGCGGTATCGCGTTCGGCATCAGGGGCGACCTTGCGAGTGCCATCACCGACTTCGATCAGGCGATCAAGCTCTCATCCGACAACGCGGTCTACTACAACAACCGTGGTTTTGCGTATCGCGCGAAAGGCGATCTCGACAAGGCGATTGCGGACTTCGATCAGGCCGTGAAGCTCGATGCTAGTTACGGCATGGCATACTTCAACCGCGGCAATGCCTACTTCGACCGGCGCGACTACGAGCGTGCCGTCGCCGATTACGACAAGTCCACGACGATTAATCCGAACGATCCGCGTGGCTTCAACAACCGCGGTCTTGCCTACGATGAGCGGCAGGACGCCGAACGCGCGATTGCCGATTTCGATCAGGTCATGCGGATTAATCCGAACGACGCTGTTGCGCTCAACAACCGCGGCTTCGCCTATCTTCATCAGGGCGACATCGGCCGGGCCATCGCGGATTACGATCAGGCCATCAAGCTCAATGCCAATTATGCGTTGGCCTATTACAATCGCGGCTTCGCGTATTACCAGAAGCGCGACTATGAGCGCGCCCGGCAGGACCTCAATCAGGCGATCAAGCTCAATCCGAACTACGCGGCGGCGTTCGATGATCGCGGCGTGACCTACTACGATAAGCGAGATTACGACGTCACGATTCCGGATGACGATCAGGCTATTCGCGTCAGCCCGAATTACGTGATCGCGCTCGCGCCCATTGGCACGACGTATGAAAACAAGCGCGACGACGACCGCATCACGCAGGAAATCATTCAGGCCATCAAGGTCAACAATGTGCCGGCGATTGCGCTTTATAATCGCGGCAATATTTCCTACGGCGCGCGCGATTATGACTCCGCGATCCGCTATTACGACCAGGCGCTGGCGTTGCAGCCGACGAATGCCGATGCGCTCAGCAACCGTTGTGGCGCGCGCCTGCTGGTCGGTCAGATCGACGCTGCGTTGCAGGATTGCAACGAAGCCCTCCGGCTCAATCCTGCCGACGCCAAGACGCTCGACAATCGCGGCCTGATCTATCTCAAGCAGGGCTTGCTCGAGGAAGCCATCGCCGATTACGACGCGGCGCTGCGAATCAATCCAAGGCTGCCGCTCGCCCTGTTTGGCCGCGGCATGGCGAATTTGATGAACGGAAACGCCACGGCGAGCATCGCCAGCATCGAGGCCGCGAAACTTCTTAAACCGAGCATCGCCGAAGAGTTCGCCCATTACGGCGTTAAATGGCCTGAACAATAAGCTGCTGCTTGCGCTTATGGCCTCTCTCCACCGAGAGAGCGCCGGCCCGACTGAAATTCTACGTCTTTTCCGGTTTTCCGCGCCACACTCCTTAACAGTTCCTTAACGGCAAGCTGCGCCGGGCGAGAACCTTTTCGATACGGTTAACCTAATTTTTTAAGATTCGTGTCACCCTAATCTTCGGTGGTGGTCCGTCTTCATGACGGTTCAGCCGTGCCGATTCGGTGAATCGGACCGGCCGGGATCGCCAGGCGTTTGTCGAAGTTCCAATTCTCCACGGGGCACATGAGTCAGTCAGCTTCCTTACCCACTCCGCAACTTGCGTCGATCGATTGGCAACAACAATCGTCAGCGTCTGCCGGCGCGGCGACGAATTCCGGTCCCGTGCAATTCATCAGCTTCGCCATCGGCGACGATCAGTATGGCGTCGACATCATGGCGGTGCGCGAAATCAAGGGCTGGTCGGACATTACGCATCTGCCGAATCAGCCTGAATATGTGCGTGGTGTGCTCAACCTGCGCGGCGTGATCGTTCCGATCGTCGACCTGCGCTGCCGTTTCGGTCAGGGCATCACGGAAGCGAAGCCGACGCACATCGTCATCATCGTGCAGATTGGCAATCGTCTGGTCGGGCTTCTGGCCGATCGCGTGCTGGATATCGTGTCGTTCGACATGGCGAAGGTTCAGCCGGTGCCGCGGATCGCCGCCGCATCGCGCATCAACTTCCTCGCCGGTCTAGTGACGGTTGACGACACGATGCTTGCGCTGATCGATCTGCGTTACCTGCTCTCTTTCACGGACGATGCTGAAGCGGACAGGTTGTCCGTGGCGGCGGCGTAACTTTGTAGCGTTAGACCTCGGATTCGAAAGATAACGGATGCCCCCAGTTACCCGCGCAGCAGCCACCGCCGTTGCCGATAATCTTCCGGACGCCAATGATGCACGCCGCGAGTTTGCGTTCTCGGACGCTGACTTTCAGGAGCTCTCGAAACTGGCGTATCAGCATGCGGGCATCGTGCTGGGCGAAAGCAAGCGCAACCTGGTTTACAGCCGGCTTTCCCGCCGCTTGCGGGCGCTCAATCTGACGACGTTCCGCGCCTATCGCGATCACATCACGAGCAATGAAAAGGAAGTCGAGAATTTCATCAACTCGATCTCCACGAATCACACCAAGTTTTTCCGCGAATCGCACCATTTCGATCACTTCGCCCCGAACGTCGCGCGCGCCTTCGCGCGCACGGCGCGCAGCAACCCGCGCATGCGGATCTGGTCGGCGGGCTGCTCGTCGGGCGAGGAGCCCTACACGATCGCGGTCGTGCTGAAGAAGGAAATTCCCGAGATCGCACAGTATGACGTCAAGATGCTGGCGACCGATATCGATACCGACATTATCGCCAAGGCTGCCCGCGGCGAGTATCCCTCGACGGCGCTGCAGGAAATCCCGCAGGAGTATCATCAGTATTTCGAGCAGGGCGCGTCGAAGTCGAACGTCGTGGTTACGGAAGAATGCCGCGATCTCATTTCCTATCGACAGCTCAACCTGCTCGGACCGTGGCCGATGAAGGGCATGTTCGACGCAATCTTCTGCCGCAACGTCATGATCTATTTCGACGGTCCGACGAAATCCAAATTGGTCGAGCGGTTTACCCATCAGCTTCGTCCGGGCGGCTGGCTTTACATCGGCCACTCTGAGTCGCTGATCGGCTCACATCCGGGTCTGCAACTGATGGGCCGGACAATTTACCGGAGGGAAGCGTGAGCGCAGCCGCCGCTGTACGCACGCTTTCCGGACCGGCCGACGACAGCGCTCCCGCTGTCGCCGGAAGACGGTTTTTCGACGCCGCCAACAGTGCGTGGATGGTGAAGGTGTTTCCCGGTGAATTCTACGTCACCAACAAGTCCGATGAAGTGCTCGTCACGATCCTCGGCTCGTGCGTGTCAGCCTGCATCCGCGATCCCAGGCTCGGCATTGGCGGGATGAATCATTTCATGCTGGCGGAAGGCGAAGCGCAGAGCTGGGGCGGGGATGCGAAGTCCACGCGCTACGGCAACTTCGCGATGGAAAAGCTTGTCAACGAATTGATCAAGGCCGGCGCTTCGCGCAATTCGCTCGAGATCAAGGTGTTCGGCGGCGGAAACGTGACCGATACGCGTAACGCGATCGGCACCCAGAACGCCGACTTCGTCATGAAGTATCTCGACACCGAAGGTCTGAATTGTGCCGCTCAAGACTTGGGCGGCGTATATCCACGCCGAATTCACTATTACCCGGCAACAGGCCGCGTCGTGCGGCGCATCCTGGCCGGTAGCGAGAACTCCTCGGTTGCCCGGCAGGAGAATGAATACGCCGGCCGTCTGTCGTCCCGCAGCAAGGTTGCGGGTGACATCGAACTCTTCGAATAGATGGGGACGACATTATGACTGCGCCGGTTCGTGTTCTGATCGTCGACGACTCCGCTGTAATGCGGCAACTCCTGTCGACGCTGCTTGCGGAGGACCCCGAGATCGAGGTCGTCGGCACTGCGCCCGACCCGCTGGTCGCGCGGGACCGCATCAAGATGCTCAATCCCGACGTCATCACCCTCGACGTCGAGATGCCGCACATGGACGGCGTGTCGTTCCTGCGCAAGATCATGACGCTGCGTCCGATGCCGGTGGTGATGATTTCGACGCTCACCAAGGCCGGCGCCGAAGTGACGCTTGAAGCGCTGGAAATCGGCGCGATCGATTTCATCGCCAAGCCGGCGACCAATCAGGCCGCGGAAATGGCCGCGCTGGCGACCGAACTGCAAACCAAGGTGAAGAACGCCGCGCGCGTCAAGGTTGGCGCGCGCCGTTCCACTCCGGTGGCGCCAAAGCCTGCCAGACGCGAGACTTTCGTTCCCTCCGGTGACAAGATCGTGCTGATCGGTGCATCGACCGGCGGCGTCGAGGCGCTGAAGATCGTGCTGATGGGTCTGCCGGCGAACTGTCCGCCGGTCCTCATTACCCAGCATATGCCGCCGCGCTTTACGGCCGCTTTTGCCGAACGCCTCAACCGCGAGTGCCCGGTGAAGGTATCCGAAGCCAAGCATGACGATCCGCTCGAAGTCGGCCACGTCTATATCGCGCCGGGCTCGCATCATCTCGAACTCGTCCGCAAGGGCCTGGGTTACGCCTGCGCCATTCATGACGGAGCGCCAGTTTCCGGGCATCGCCCGTCCGTCGACGTGCTGTTCCGCTCCGGCGCGAAAAT
>Ga0075369_10000833_pt1 | contig 10168 bp, 10 predicted proteins | sample EndMethybrTD3034_FD_71400 | JGI IMG/M metagenome (GOLD analysis project Ga0075369, IMG submission 71400) | Populus endosphere microbial communities from Tennessee, USA - Endosphere MetaG P. TD hybrid TD303-4 | ecosystem: Host-associated > Plants > Roots > Endosphere | place: USA: Tennessee...
GTCTGGGACTGCGACTGGCCCCCCGAGGCGGTGGGATACCGTGGGGCAGGCGCCGCGGCGGGGGTCTCGGCGACCTGCTGCTCCCCGAGTTCACGCAGGCTCGATACGTCGAAGGTGCCGAGCTGGCTGGTGAACTGCACCGTCCCGAACCCGCCGCCTTGCTGTTGTTGCACGCCGCCGATCTGGTGGTCACCGGTGTCGAAAACCTTTGTGACACCGTTTATCTGGATCACCAATCGGCGCGTTCCCGGGAAGACCGCGTATCGTGCGTCGTTCTGCCCGCCGGTGGCGGACGGTACGCCGAGATCAGCCGGCCACCAATACGCGGCGGTGAAGCCGGACTGCGCGCGCGACGCGGAGGCGGGGAACACGGTCTCGGTCGTCAGGAGTTGGGACAGTTCGTTGCATAGCGCGTCTACCCGAGCCTTGAGCGCGTTGTCGAACATGTCGCCGACCATGGTCATACCGCCGCGCATCCACTGCCCCGAACCGCCGAGTTCTGGGATGGAGAACTGCGCCATGGTCCCGCCGCCGGTGTGCAATGCGAACAGCATTGCCAGGACCGCCTCGCGGGACAGGCTATAGCGCGTGGCGATGTCGGCGATGGCGGATTCCGCCTCGGGGCTGACCGTTGCCTTCATATTCATGATTCCTTCGTTATAGGTGCAGGTTCGAGCCTACGCACGTGGGTAGGGACGACTGACGGCTGTGCTGGCGGTGACCCCGTCAGTAATGGGATCCTCCGGCCGCCGGGTGATTGAGTGCCACGATGTTTTCTGGCTGTGGTGGTTACCGGCGCGCCAGAGCCACGACCCGGGCGATGCCTCAGTTGGTCGATGGTGGTGGTTGGAAGGGTTGGGACCACCACCACCACCATCGGGCGCGTTCACCGGTGGGTCCTGGGTAGGGCGGGACGTGTGGTGGGTGGACGTGCCAGTGATGCTGACGTCACGGGTTGGCCGTCGGTGTCGGTGTCGATGTCGGTGAGCCGGTCGGCGGGCCCGGTGAGGGTGATCTGGCCGCGGTGGTGTAGGCGGTGGTGGTAGGCGCACAGGAGGATCAGGTTGCTGACAAGTCATTGAACTATCCCCGCTTGCGGATCAGAGGACGGTGATGGGGTCGGCGGCGAGGCGGTGAATGGCTGGGCTTGTGGGCCGGTGTGGAGGATGAGGCCGCCGGCGAAGCGTGTCCCGGATTGGCGTTTCGGCACAGTGGATCTCCATCCATTCGCACGAAAGGTGTGGGAGCCGGGGATTTTTCATTGCATACGAGACAATCCGGACCATTACTGACGGAGCTATCGTCGCCAAGGCGGCCTCAGCTAGGTCCTTCCTGGTGGCGGGCGCGGTTTGAGGGCGAGGCGGTGCCCCGGGAGGGGCGCCACACGCGCAGGGTGGCGCGTTTGCGGGACTGTGCTACGACGGCTCGACTCTGCCGGTCCGGCCGGCTCGTGCACCTCATCTCGAGGGACGACAATCGGTTGTGTCGCGGCCGCAACCTCGCATCCGCATACGGTGCAAGCCGCCCAGTACCCAGATCGGCCGACCTGGGCATCTCCATTGGCGGCACGATTCACGGTGTCGGTGCTCGCGGATGGATGGGCGACGGGTTGTCGGGGGTGGCACGATGCGCGGTATGAGGGATGCGAATGTGGCGCGGGCGCTCGTGGTGCTCGCGGGCGGATTTGGGCGCGTGACGGGTCTTTTGCCGCAGCGGGCACATGCTGAGCACGTAGGTGCCAGAATCCATTCCAGGAGGGGCTTGCGGTGACGTACTGCATCGGGGTGATGCTGGACGAGGGAATAATTTTTGCCTCGGACACCCGGACCAATGCAGGTGTCGACAACTTCGCCAAGTTCTGCAAGATGACGGTGTTCGAGCGTGCCGGCGACCGGGTGATCGTGCTGTTGAGTTCGGGCAATCTGGCCGGAACGCAGGCCGTCATCAGCGTATTGACGCAGCGCTGCGCAGGCGGCGACGCGCCCACCAATCTCGCGGGTGCGCGGACGATGTTCGATGTCGCGACGCTGGTGTCCGATGCGATGCGCGACATCGAGGAGCGCGACGCCGGTCACCTGGAAGGGAACAAGGTCGGGTTCAACGCCTCATTCATCGTGGGCGGACAGCTACGCGGCGAGCCGATCCGGTTGTTCCGGATATATGCCGAAGGCAACTTCATCGAAGCGGGAATCGACACGTCCTACTTTCAGACTGGTGAGACCAAGTACGGAAAACCGATCCTCGACCGGGTGCTGAGTCGGGACACGCCGCTTGCGGATGCCACCAAATGTGTACTGGTGTCGTTCGACTCGACCATGCGCAGCAATCTGTCGGTGGGCATGCCGATCGACCTGATCTGTTACCGCCGGGACACCTTCGAAGTGCAGCGGCGACAGCGGTTCGACGAGGGGGACCCGTATTTCACCGCGCTCAGCCGGCAATGGGGCGAAGGTGTGCGGCAGGTGTTCCGCCAGCTGCCCGACCTGGATTGGTGACGGGTCCTGGCAGTGGACGCGTTCATCATCACCTGCGAACACGGCGGGAACCAGATACCCGCGCCCTACCGCGAGCTATTTCGCGGACAACGGGAATTGTTGGACTCCCACCGTGGCTACGACCCCGGCGCGCTGGTCATGGCGAGGGCGCTCGCCCGTGCCTGCCGGGCGCCTCTGGTGGCATCGACCATCAGCCGACTGCTCATCGACCTCAATCGCTCGATCGGTCACCGGCAACTCTTCTCCGCGATGACGCGGTCTGCTCCACCCGAGACCCGCGAGCAGATCATCGAAAGGCACTACCGGCCCTACCGCGAGCAGGTTGAGCGCGCCGTCACCCAGGCCGTCTCACGCGGGCATCGAGTGGTCCATATTTCGTCGCACAGCTTCACCGACGAGCTGTTCGGCAAGGTGCGCGCCGCCGATGTGGGTCTGCTGTATGATCCAGCTCGGCGCGGGGAAGTCGAGATGTGCGTCCGGTGGAAGGAATCGCTCGGCGCTTCAGCACCCGAGCTACGCGTTCGCCGCAACTACCCCTATGCCGGCAAGGGAGACGGGCTGACTTCGTACCTGCGGCGGCACTTCGCCCAAAGCGACTACGTCGGAATCGAACTCGAAATCAATCAGCGCATCGCCTCGATGCGATACCAGGACTGGACGGCAGTGCGACGCACGCTGATCGACTCGCTGCATACGGCATCCGCTGCCTAGAATAGATGCGGCGAGACGCACACCCGCGGAACATGCGTCAAAGTCGCACAAAACGGCAATCCGTTACTCCGTTTACGCCACCAGCCCCTGCGACCCCACCTGGGAGTATCGGAGACAAATGATACAAATCCGCGTCGGCTTCGAAATGATCTTCGACTGCCCGCAACCGACCCCGATGATCCTCAACCTCAACGTCCACTACAGCCGGGTGTCCGATCTCGTCGCTCCCGACAACCTGGTATTCGACCCGCCGGTCCCGATGTCAGGCTATCGGGACGGCTTCGGAAACTGGTGCACTCGCATCGTTGCACCGTCGGGGCGCACCCGCGTCAGGGCCGATGCCTTCGTCCGCGACAGCGGGGTCGCCGATGTCATCGTCCCTGACGCACAACAGATTCCGGTGCCCCAGCTGCCCGAGGACACGCTCGTCTTCCTGCTCGGCAGCCGGTACTGCGACACCGATCGGCTGTCCCAGACGGCGTGGGATCTGTTCGGGCACGGATCCACCGGATGGGCCCGCGTCCAAGCCATCTGCGACTACGTTCACCACCACATCACGTTCGACTACCTGCGTGCGAGCAGCACCCGCACGGCGCTGGAAGCATTCACCGAACGCGTCGGCGTCTGCCGCGACTTCGCCCACCTCGCCGTCGCCTTCTGTCGCTGCATGAACATCCCCGCACGCTATTGCACCGGCTACCTTGGCGACATCGGAATACCACCCAACCCAGATCCGATGGACTTCGCTGCCTGGTTCGAGGCGTTCCTTGACGGACAATGGCACACCTTCGACCCGCGCAACAACACGCCGCGCATCGGCAGAGTGCTGATCGCCCGCGGCCGCGACGCCGCCGACGTCGCACTGAGCAACTCCTTCGGCACAAACACATTGAGCGAATTCACGGTATGGACCGACGAGGTACAACCCGCCTGAGAGTGCAGGTCGGCAGCTGCTCGACCACGGCGACATTCGACCCGGCCACCGAGTTCGTCGTGCACTCTGCCTCCCGGGGAGCCCGCAAGTACATGCCGAACGCGAGCCTGATCGGTGGACCCAAGACCGCAGTGGTCACGGCCCGCCTGCTGGTCGGCGAGCAGGGATCACGGCGTGTTTCTATTCCTGGTCCCGCTGTCCGACGAGGCCGGGTTCTTACCGGGCATCGAGGTGACGATGCTGCCGGAACGGATCGGGAACCGGTTGTCCCGTCAGGCATGAAGCGCAATCCGGCCTGCGATCTGCGAGTCCCATACCGGGACTACGGGCCGAGCTCCACCAGCACCGGCGCATGATCGCTGGCGCCCTTGCCTTTTCGCTCCTCGCGGACGATCTCGGCATGGATGACCCGCGCGGCGAGGGCGGGTGAGCCGAGGATGAAGTCGATGCGCATGCCGCGGCGCTTCTGAAAGCTCAGCTGGGTGTAGTCCCAGTAGGTGTAGACCGCCGGTCCCGGGGTGAACGGCCGCACCACGTCCGTGTATCCGGCGTCGACGATCGCGTGGAAGGCCTTGCGTTCTGGATCGGACACATGCGTCCTGCCCTCGTAGAAGTCGACGCTCCAGACGTCCCCGTCGGTGGGTGCGATATTCCAGTCGCCCACCAACGCGATCGGCGCGCCTGGATCCTCGGTCAGCCATTGTGATACGGTATCCCGCAGCGCCGCAAGCCAATTGAGTTTGTAGACATAGTGCGGATCGTCAAGGGTGCGGCCGTTGGGAATGTAGAGGCTCCAGACCCGCACCCCGCCGCAGGTCGCTCCCAGCGCGCGGGCCTCCGCTGCTGCCTGCACGTCCGGTGAGCTGCTCCACGTCGGCTGACCCGCGAATCCGACCTCGATGGCGTCCAGCCCGACGCGCGAGGCGATGGCAACCCCGTTCCACTGGTTGAACCCGATATGCGCGACGTCGTAGCCCAGCGCGGCGAAGGGCATCGTCGGGAACTGCGCGTCGGTGCACTTGGTCTCCTGCATGGCCAGCACATCGACGTCGGCGCGCTCGAGCCAGTCGACAACGCGGTCCACCCTGGTGCGGATGGAGTTCACATTCCAGGTGGCCAGCCGCATGGGCTACAGCGTAGGCCGCAGCAATACCGCCGCATCGATGTAGCGGTGGTGGTGATGCAACCGGAAGCCCATCGAGTGGTACAGGGTGATTGCGGAGGTGTTCTCCGACAGCACCTGAACGTAGACCCGGGTCGCGCCCCGTGCGGCGCCCCACTGCAGCAGCGCCGAGCATACTGCACGGGCATGGCCCTGCCGCCGGCGATCGGTGGCGACCCGGAGCGACGAGATGCCCAGCCAGCGCGTGCCATCCGGCGCCAGGGTCACCGCACCGCGCCCGACCGCCGTTTCGGGCAGCACGGCGAACGTCACCGTGCCGTCGAGGACCGCCGTCAACACCTCGACCGGCACCGGGCGCTCGTAGACGGTCAGCCAATCGGCATCCGGGCCGTCGAGCAACGTGACACCCGAACAGTCCGGCGCCGTCGGTCCCGCACGTGAGGAGGACAAATGGCGTCCCGCACGTGAGGAGGACAAATGGCGTCCCGCACGTGAGGAGGACAAATGGCGCCCCGCACGTGAGGAGGACAAATGAGAGATGTCACGCACCATCACCCTGGTCTGCTTGACGCCGGCGGCGCGCACCGGCACCAGCCGCTCCGGCAGGGCCAGCCAGGCAGGCAGCCCGCGGCGGGCATACCAGTCGGCGACTTCGTCCAGAGCCGAAAGGGACGCTGAAAAATCGAGCGGCACTGCGGAATTGGCGCGACTGGTGGATCCGTTCGCGGCCCGCAGGAACCAGCCGCCAAGCCATCGGTGCTCCAGGCCCGGCCACGCCAGCGCCGCGGCGTGTTCGACGGCGCGGATCGCGGATGCCCGCACCGGGGCGTCGGAAAGCTCCCGCACCGACACGACATCCCCTGGGGCGACCTCGATCACCTCACCGGATCTGGTGCGCACCAACACAACCGGCGAGACCGCCTCAAGGTGTCCGATCACGTCGGTCAGCGCCGTAGCGGACCCCGGCGGAAGCCGGTAGCGCAGGCTTACCCGCGCCCCGGTCGGTGGCAGACCGGGCACGGCCTAGTGCCCGAAGGGATCTGGGTCCTCGCCGGGCATCCAGGTCAGACCCGGAACGCCCCATCCGTTGGACTTCACCGCACGTTTGGCGGCTCGAGCGTTGCGGCCGACGAGCCGGTCGATGTAGAGGAACCCGTCCAGATGACCCGTCTCGTGCTGGAGCATCCGCGCGAACAGGCCTTTGCCCTCCACGGTGATCGGCGTGCCGTCGGCGTCCAGTCCGGTCACCCGCGCCCAGTCGGCCCGGCCGGTGGGAAATGACTCACCGGGCACCGACAGGCAGCCTTCGTCGTCGTCTTCTGGGTCGGGCATCGTCTCGGGAACCGGAGAGGTCTCCAACACCGGGTTGACCACCACTCCGCGGCGCCGGGTGGTGCGTCCGCGCGCGTCGGCGCAGTCATAGACGAACAGCCGTTTGGAGACCCCGATCTGGTTGGCCGCCAGCCCGACCCCGTTCGCGGCGTCCATGGTGTCGTACATATCCCGGATCAGATCGGCGAGCTCTGCGGGCAGCGAACCGTCCGGGCCGACGGGCACGGGCTCGGTGGCGGTGTGCAGGACGGGATCTCCCACGATGCGGATCGGAACGACTGCCATGGGTCGCAAGCTTAAGTGAGCCGACTCGCGGGCTTGGGTGACGGCTGTTCTGTGCACCCCGTGGTTGAATGTTCGCCGGAATACGTGCGATGTCATTTCGAGTGCCGGAAGGGTCCAGGGAGCAATATGGACGGCGCCATGGCGCGGGCTGAACAATCCGGTGACGACGCTGATCTCGCCGATGGGCTGTCCCGTCGCGAACATGACATCCTCGCGTTCGAGCGGCAGTGGTGGAAGTACGCCGGGTCCAAGGAAGACGCGATCAAGGAGTTGTTCGCGATGTCGGCGACCCGCTACTACCAGGTGCTGAACGCGCTCGTCGACCGGCCGGAAGCGTTGGCGGCCGACCCCATGCTGGTCAAGCGACTGCGACGGCTGCGGGCGAGCAGGCAGAAGGCCCGAGCGGCGCGTCGCCTGGGTTTCGACCTCACCTGACAACGCGCGCGGCGCCGGCGTCGGCGCCCTGGATACAGTGGGCGTGATGAATCAGCGAGAATCCTCTGGGCTGCCACTGCGCGCCATGGTGATGGTGCTGCTGTTCCTGGGTGTGGTCTTCCTGCTGGTGGGCTTCCAGGCGATGGGCTCGGGCAGCGACGGCGCCGATGACGAGTCGTCGGTGGCCATTACGACCACGACCGCGACCTCGGAACCGCCGCCGGCGGCCGAAGCGGCCAAGGCCGACGTGCGCGTGTACAACATCTCCTCCGTCGAAGGTGCGGCAGAAGGCACCGCCACCCGATTGCGCGACGCGGGCTGGAACGTCACCGAAACGGGCAATCTGACACTGGACAGTGTGACGGCCACCACGGTGTACTTCGGCGAAGCCCCAGGGGAACGCGAAGCCGCCGAAGAGGTGGGCAGGGTGCTGGAGGCCCCGGTCGAGCCGCGACTGCCCGAACTGGCCGAGCAACCACCGGGCGTGATCGTGGCGGTCACCGGTTAGGCTTTGGCCCATGCTCAAGCCCGTCGCCGTCGCCGCCATGTTCGCCGTCCCCGCGCTCGTGCTGAGCGCCTGTGCCCCAAATGAGCCGGTCGCCACCGAGCCTGGCACCGCACCGTCGATCTGGACGGGTTCGCCGTCGCCTGCGGCGCCCCCGGGCGAAGATGGCGGCCACGGCAGTGCCGGCCATGCGGCTGAGAGCGGCGACAAGCTCACCGCCGAGATCAAGACCCCCGACGGGACCACCGTCGCCACGGCGGACTTCGAATTCTCCGGCGACTACGCGACCATCACCGTGCAGACCACCGAGCCCGGCAAGCTCAGCCCGGGATTCCACGGCCTGCACATCCACTCGGTGGGCAAGTGCGAGGCCGATTCGGTGGCCCCGACCGGCGGTGCGCCCGCCAACTTCAACTCCGCGGGCGGGCACTTCCAGGCCCCCGGGCACAGCGCACATCCCGCGAGCGGCGACCTGACGTCTTTGCAGGTTCGCGGTGACGGCTCGGCGATGCTGGTGACCACGACCGATTCGGTGACGGCCGAGGAATTGCTCGACGGCGCGGGGACGTCGATCATCGTCCACGAGACCGCCGACAACTTCGCCAACATCCCCGCGGAGCGCTACCAGCAGGTCAACGGCACCCCCGGCCCCGATCAGACGACGATGGCCACCGGCGACGCCGGGGGCCGGGTGGCGTGCGGTGTCATCACTGCCGGATAGCAGCCGGATCGACTTCGCGGGATCACCGCGGCCCACGGTCGGCGTCGAGTGGGAGTTCGCGCTCGTCGACATCGCCACGCGCGACCTGAGTAACGAGGCGGCCGCCGTCATCGCCGATCTCGGCGAGAACCCGCACGTGCACAAGGAACTGCTGCGCAACACCGTCGAAATCGTCACCGGGATCTGTGAGAACACCGCCGAGGCGATGGACGACCTGCACGCGACGCTGTCGACGGTTCGAACGATCGTGCGCGGTCGCGGCATGGAACTGTTCTGTGCGGGCACCCACCCGTTCGCGAAATGGTCGGCGCAGCAGCTCACCGACGCCCCGCGATACGCCGAACTGATCAAGCGCACCCAGTGGTGGGGCAGGCAGATGCTGATCTGGGGCGTGCACGTTCACGTCGGCATCTCCTCGGCGCACAAGGTGATGCCGATCATCACGTCGCTGCTCAACCAGTACCCGCACCTGTTGGCCTTGTCGGCGTCGTCGCCGTACTGGGACGGCGAGGACACCGGGTACGCGAGCAACCGGGCGATGATGTTCCAGCAGTTGCCGACCGCCGGCCTGCCATTCCACTTTCAGAGCTGGGCGGAGTTCGAGGGGTTCGTAGCCGATCAGAAGAAGACCGGGATCATCGACCACATGAACGAGATCCGTTGGGATATCCGGCCTTCACCCCACCTGGGCACGATCGAGGTGCGGATCTTCGACGGGGTGTCCAACCTTGGCGAACTCGGTGCGCTGGTGGCGCTGACCCATTGCCTGATCGTGGATCTGGACCGCAGGCTCGACGCGGGCGAGCAGCTGCCCACCATGCCGCCCTGGCATGTGCAGGAGAACAAGTGGCGGGCCGCCCGCTACGGCCTGGACGCCGTCATCATCCTGGACGCAGCCAGCAACGAGCGGTTGGTCACCGAGGACCTCGATGACCTGTTGAATCGGCTTGAACCCGTGGCCAAGTCGTTGCGCTGCGGCGACGAGCTGGCGCGGGTGGCCGACATCTACCAGGCGGGCGGATCCTATCAGCGGCAGCGCCGCGTCGCCGAGGAGACCGACGGGGATCTGCGCGCGGTCGTCGACGCGCTCGTCGGGGAGCTCGAGCTCTAGGGCCGCTTGGTGTCCGCGACGCCGATGTTCCCGCTCGAGGTGGCAATGCTGCCAGGCGAGGAGCTGCCGCTGCGGATATTCGAGCCGCGCTATACCGAGTTGGTGCGGCACTGTCTTGCTGCCGCCGAGCCGGTCTTCGGTGTTGTGCTCATCGCCGCAGGGCGCGAAGTGGGTGGCGGCGATCGCCGCAGCGACATCGGCGCGCTGGCCCGCATCGTCGAGTGCGACGGCGTGGGCGGCGGTCGTTACCGGTTGAAATGCCTTATGACCGAGCGTATTCGGGTGCGGCAGTGGCTCGAAGACGATCCGTATCCGCGGGCGCTGATCGAGCCGTGGCCCGATGAGGCGGCCGAGTCCGCGAACGCCTCGGAGGTCGACGCGCTCGAGGATCGGATCGTCGGGCTGTTCGAACGCATCGCCGCCGCGCGCGGGGTTGCTTTGCCTGGCCGCGACGAACTCCTCGGGCCGGATCAGCCGACGACGGGAGAACGGCTGTACGCGTTGGCATCCCGGGTT
>Ga0075369_10000834_pt1 | contig 10168 bp, 8 predicted proteins | sample EndMethybrTD3034_FD_71400 | JGI IMG/M metagenome (GOLD analysis project Ga0075369, IMG submission 71400) | Populus endosphere microbial communities from Tennessee, USA - Endosphere MetaG P. TD hybrid TD303-4 | ecosystem: Host-associated > Plants > Roots > Endosphere | place: USA: Tennessee...
ATCTCCGCTGCCGTTACCGGCCTCGGGCCGAGTGCAAAACGTCGCCCCGGCTGGAAATCTTCAAAGGCAAGTTTCTGATCGGACAAATTCTTCTTCCCCTCGTAGGAGTTTCCAAACGACTACAATACCATTCGACGCGACTCAACGATTCCCGGATTCCCGCGAGATTTTGAACATGCCAGAATTGAAGTTGATCCTCGATGAGGCCACCCGAAAGGGTATCATTCCTCTCCATGCTGCTGAGCGGCTTTTGCCGTTTCTGATCGAACGCGGCGTGAAGGCGGATGGCCAGCCGGTGGAGCCTCGCGCGCAGCCAACTCCTTTTTCAGACACAGAGACGCCGAGCTTCGTGCGCGGCTTTCATGATGTGCTCATAACGATCGGCATCATCGTGGCGCTGGCAGGGCTGTGGGGCATCGCTTCGGTCTTCGCGGTGTTGCCGGCAATCGTCGTTCTTGCGGAGATCCTTGTTCGACGCCAGAGGCTGGCATTGCCTGCCGTCGTCCTGACGCTCACACTTGCGGTCTGGACTGCAATCGTGGCTGCGCGCTGGCTGGAAGGCTCTGCCGTCATGGCGATTGGCGGCAACGTGGCACTGCAGTACACGCTCGCCTTTCCGGTTGTGCTCGGAGCCTTCTATCTGCTCTATCGCATACCGCTTGCCCTTGCCCTGACGATCATGGGGGCGGCGGTGGTTGTTCTGCAGCTGGTTTTGCGCGCGCTCGGCTGGCTCACCGGCGATCCCCTCTTCGAGGTCAATCATCCCGTCTTGTTGTCGATCACCGCGATCGTATGCGCGCTCGGCCTTTTCGCACTCGCCATGAAATTCGATCTGCGCGACCCGCTTCGTCGTACAGTCAATTCCGATATTGCCTTCTGGCTTCATCTCGGCGCAGCACCGGCGTTGCTCTACAGCATCATTTCGCTTGCCGGTCTCAGCGGCGGCACACTCGCTGCGCTGCAGACAGTATCGTTTCGTACGCCGGTGGTGGTTGCGACCGTCGTCGCGCTTATGCTGATCGGCCTGATCATCGACCGGCGCGCATTCGTGACGTCAGGATTGCTGTCGCTGGGCTTTGCGCTCTACGGCATCTTCCGCCAGGGGGACGCGCGTGTCGATACCTACATCTACATCACGCTTCTGACCGTCGGCGCGATCGTGCTCGTCATCGGCACCGGATGGATGCCACTTCGGCGCTTCGTCATGCGACAGCTGCCGGTTGCCATGCAGGAGAAACTGCCGCCGGCATAGGCGGCAGTCGCTCCGGTTCCGTCTCAGGTGTTGAAGCGGAAGTGAATGACGTCGCCGTCCTGGACGACATATTCCTTGCCTTCGTCGCGACCTTTGCCTGCTTCCTTGGCGCCGACTTCACCCTTGAAGTTGATGTAGTCGTCATAGGCGATGGTGAAGGCGCGGATGAAGCCGCGTTCGAAGTCGGTGTGGATCACGCCGGCGGCGGCAGGCGCCTTGGTGCCGCGCACGATCGTCCAGGCACGGGTTTCCTTGGGGCCGACGGTGAAATAGGTGATCAGGTCGAGCAGGTGGTAACCGGCGCGGATCAGTCGGTCGAGACCGGCTTCCTCGAGGCCGAGCGCCGAAAGGAACTCGGCTGCTTCCTCGTCGGGAAGTTGGGCCACTTCGGATTCGATCGCGGCCGAGATGACGACGCATTCGGCGCCCTGCTTCTCAGCCATGGCGGCCACGGCCTTGGTGTGCTCGTTGCCGGTCGAAGCGTCGGCTTCCGCGACGTTGCAAACGTAGAGCACCGGATGCGAGGTCAGGAGGTTGAGGCCCTTGAGGATCTCGATCTCCTCAAGCGCCAGCGTCTTGAGAAGCAGGCGTGCAGGCTTGCCCTCGTTCAGCAGCTTGATCACGGCTTCCATGACAGGGAGCTGCGTCAGCGAATCCTTGTCCTTGCTGGCGGCGCGCTTGCGGGTCTGCTCGACGCGGCGCTCAAGGCTCTCGAGGTCGGCGAGCATCAGCTCGGTCTCGATCGTGTCGGCATCGCCGACCGGGTTGATGCGGCCCTCGACGTGGGTGATATCGTCGTCTTCGAAGCAGCGCAGCACATGCACGACGGCATCGACTTCGCGGATATTGGCGAGGAACTTGTTGCCGAGGCCTTCACCCTTCGACGCTCCGCGCACCAGGCCGGCAATATCGACGAAGGAGATGCGGGTCGGGATGATTTCCTTGGAGCCGGCGACCGTTGCGAGCTTCTGCATGCGCGGATCGGGGACGGCGACTTCGCCGGTGTTCGGTTCGATCGTGCAGAAGGGATAGTTCGCCGCCTGCGCCTGCGCCGTCTTGGTGAGCGCGTTGAAGAGTGTCGATTTGCCGACATTCGGCAGACCGACGATACCGCATTTAAAGCCCATGGCCTGAAACCTGCTGTTCTTGAATTCGTTGGTGCTGGCTATGGGATAAAACGCGCCTTGCGGTCAAGCTCTTCGCGCAAGTCTCTTGCATTCTCAGGGGTTGAACGCCGCCTTTGCGGTGCAATATAGATATTGCGAACTGTTCTCGCCTTTCCATGTCATCAACGGGTGGGTTTCCGATGAGTGACAACGATATTGCCCTTAAACCGAAGACAAAGTCGAAACCGAAGCTGGATCGGCCGAAGCTCTATAAGGTCATTCTCTTCAATGACGACTACACGCCGCGTGAATTCGTGGTGATGATCCTCAAGGCTGTTTTCCGTATGAGCGAGGAGACTGGCTACCGCGTCATGATGACCGCGCACAAGCTCGGATCGAGCGTCGTTGTGGTCTGCGCGAAGGATATCGCCGAGACCAAGGTCAAGGAGGCGATGGACTATGCCAAGGACGCCGGCTTTCCTCTGATGTTGACGGCGGAGCCGGAGGAATAGTCGTCAGCGCCGGATCTGGTAGCCGGTCTTGTCCTGCGTGAAGCCGCAATTCTCGTAGAAACGTAGCGTTGCCGGATCCTTCGAGCCGGTCAGGAGCATCACCTTGTAGCAGCCGGCCTTAAAGGCGGCTTCGATGGCGCACTGGATCAACGCTCGTCCGTAGCCGCGTTGCCTGAAGCGAGCAGCAGTGACAACGTTCTCGATCAGAGCATAAGACGCGCCATTCCGGGTCAGATTAGGGACGATGACCAGCGTCACCGACGCCGCGGCAGCCTGACCCGCAACGCCGACGAAAATCGTCATGCCGGGCTGTGCGAGGATCGCTTGAAACCGTTCTTCGGCATGTGCGCGGTCCATGACTGGATCAGTTGGGTTGAGCTCATGGTAGAGGGCAAGCCGGCGCGGCAGATCACCAATCTCGGCAACGCGGATGACGAGTTCGCCGGCAGACATGCTCAATCGCCCTTGTTGCCGAACATCTTCTTCAGCATTTCGGCCATTGGCCCAGTTGCAGGCAGCTTTGGCTGATTGTGATTGCGGGCCTGGTGGATATGGGACTTGGCCGCTGGCTTCTTCTCCAGCTTCGGCTTTTCCTCTTCGGCCTTTGCGCCAATCGCCAGCGCCAGCTTGTTCATCAGCTGAGAGTCTTCCTTGCGGACAAGCATGTCAGCGTTGTCGGCAAGGGCGTCAAGCAGTGGCTCAAGCCACGCCTGATCGGCCTTGGCGAAGTCGCCGAGGACGTGATGCTGCACGAGCTCTTTGACGCCGGGGTGTCCGATGCCAAGCCGCAGCCGGCGATAGTCCTTGCCGCAATGCGCGTCCAGCGACTTGATGCCGTTATGGCCTCCATGACCACCGCCCGTCTTGAGGCGCGCCTTGCCGGACGGCAGGTCGAGTTCGTCATAGATCGCGACGAGGTCGGCGGGCTGCAGTTTATAAAAGCGCATGGCTTCGCCGACGGCTTCACCTGAAACGTTCATGTAGGTCTGCGGCTTGATAAGCAGCACCTTCTCGCCCGCGATGTCGCCCTCGGCGATCTCAGCCTTAAACTTCTTCGACCAAGGCGGAAAATTATGGCGGCGATAAATCGCGTCGACGGCCATGAAGCCGATATTGTGGCGGTTTCCGACGTACTTGGCGCCGGGATTGCCGAGGCCCGCGATGATCAGCATGGCTCGTTCGTTCCTTGCAATGTGCCTTATGCGTTCACCACCGCGAAACGGCGTCAAAGTCAAGGCGGAGAGGCCATAACCGCAGAAAAATCAGTTTTCGGAGCTAAGGCCATACCTGGTGAAGATGGTTTTCTGCGTGCCATCGGCAATCAGCTTGTCCAAGGCTTCCTGCATCTTGGCCAGCAGGTCGTTAGGGAAGTTCTTTTCGCAGGCTACCCCCATCGGCTGGGTGGAGAGCACCGTGACCTTCTCCAAAGGCTGCTCCGTCTTGAGTTTGGTGAAGTAGATCTCGGAGATCGGCATCATGTCGATGCGACCATTGAGCAGCTTGCGCAGTGTGGCGTTGAAGTCGGTGGCGACGTCGAGCTTGGTGAAACCGTTCTCCTTCAGCGTCACCTCTGTATAATCTTCGCGCTGTGTTCCAATGGTATATTGCCTCGCTTCCTCAAGGTTCTTCGCTGTCACGCCTGACCCGGACCTGGTGATGAGGATGTTGCGATCGACCAGCAAGGGCTCGACCCACTTGAACATAGGGTCGCGCTTCGCGCTGTGAGCGGTCGTAAAGACGCAGCTCATAGGCGTGGTCTGGGCGAGATTATAGGCCCTGGCCCAAGGCATCATCGCGATCTTGTAGTCGATACCGGCGTCTTTCATCACCTTTTCGACTTGCTCGACCGAGGCGCCCTTGATTGTCTTTCCATCACGATAGCTGAAGGGAGGGTATTCCTCGGTGGCGAGTATAACGCCGGCTGCAATGGCTTGGGTGGAGGCGGAGATGCTCAAAAGAGTGACAAGCAGCAGCTTTTTCATCGTGTTGCCTTTCTGTGTTCAAGAGGCCCGCGCAATAAGCTGCTCAGTCGCAGACAGACGCTCGATCAGAGCCGCGGCTTGCTGCGGGCGATGGAACAGGTATCCCTGGCCGAAGTCGAGGCCCATTTCGTGCAAGGTCTGGCATTCGTCCTCGGTCTCGATGCCCTCGGCAATAACGATGCAGCCCATCTTGTGAGAGAGCGTGGTGATGCTTTCCACCAGCGTGCGGCTTTTCTCGCGAACGTCGTCGTTGGCGTCGTTGATCGACTGCGTGAAGGACTGGTCGATCTTGATGATGTCGACCGGGAAGCGGTTGAGATAGCTCAGCGACGAATAGCCCGTGCCGAAGTCGTCGAGGGCAATCCGGCAGCCGAAGCGGCGCATCTCGGCGACAACAGTGCGGATTTGCGGATTGTTGTGCATCAGCACCGCCTCTGTGATTTCCACGACGATGCGCTGAGGGCGGATGCCGTGGCGGCCGAGCAATGCGGCAAGCCGCGCGGGCAAAGCGGCTTCGAATTGCAGTGGCGAGAAGTTGATGGCGAGATAGCTGTCCTGCATGCCGGGGAGGCGGGAGATGACCGCAAGATGGGCGATCGCCTTTTCCATGATGACGTTGCCGACGCGCACGATCTTTGCGGTTTCCTCCGCGACATTGATGATTTCCGCCGGTGCCATCAGACCCTTTTGCGGATGGTTGAGGCGCATGAGGGCCTCGAAGCCGGCAACGCCGCGGCCGTTCAGGTTGACGATCGGCTGCAGGTAGGCGTCGAACCAATCATCGGCGAGACCGGCTTCGATGCAGCTTTCGATTTCGGCGCGTGCCCTTGTGTGGTCCACCATGCTGGCGTCGAAGAGCTGCGCGCCGTTCTTGCCATCACGCTTCTTGGCATACATGGCCATGTCGGATTTCTGCAGCAGCTCGGCGGCGTTGGCGGCATGGCGTGGGTAAATGGCGATGCCAACGCTGGCACTCAGATGCAGGTCCGGGCCGAACGGCTCGATGAAGATGGAGGCGATCTGCTCAGCCATCGCGCTTGCCCTGCGGGCCGCATCCTTTGCCGGCAGAAGTATCGCGAATTCGTCACCACCGAGGCGGGCCGCCTGATCCGATGGCGCCAGATGCGTCTTCAACCGGTCAACAAACTCGCGGAGCGCCTTGTCGCCCTCGGCGTGGCCGAGATTGTCGTTGATCCACTTGAAGCGATCGAGATCGACGAACAGGCAGGCCAGTTCCTGGCCGACCGCATCCGCTTCACGGATCTTGGTGTCGAGCACCGACTCGAATCCCTGACGGTTCAGCAGGCCGGTCAGATGATCCCGGATCGCTTGCTGGTGGTTGCGCGCCTCGGATGCTTTCAGCTCGGTGACATCGGTCATCACCGATAGCGAAAGTCGGTCATACCCCGTCGTGGCTGCCGTCGATTCCAGGATGAGAACATCCATGAGGCGGCGGTCGGCGCATATGAACTTTACCGTCACGTCGACTGCGGCGCCGCCGTCGAGGTCGTTCTTGCGCTTCAGGAAGGCTTCGCGCGTATCTGATGTCACAAGGTCTGCGAACCTGCAGCCGATCACGCGCGGCCGGTCGTAGCCGGTCGCGACGAGCCAGTAGTCGCTAACAGCCGTTATGCGATCATCCTCATCGAGCGAGAACAGCATGGCCGGCGTCAGGTCGTAGATGTCCACAGCGCGGCGATGCGCGAGCTTCAGTTCGCGTTCCTCGCTTTCGAGCTTCGATTGCATTTCGTTGAAGCCGCGTGCCAGGCGGCCCATCTCGTCGTTTGACTGCCAGTTGACGTGATGCCGCGAGCCGAGCTGGCGGGTCGCCTCGACGGCTGCCGTAAGGCGCATCAGCGGCCGGATAATGAAGATGCGATTGCCGATCAGTGCCGCGCTGAAGACCGCAAGCACCGCGAAGATGAAGATCGACATGAAGACGACCTCTTCGTGCTTGAGGCCGGAGAACAAGCCAAGCGCCGGATAGAAGACGGAGATGCTGCCTAAATTCTTCGGGCCGTCGATGGTGTTGTATATGATCGCGCGCGATACCTGGACGAGATTGCCGTTGAACGATTTCGGTATTGTCGACTGCGTCACGTCGAGCTGACCGGATTGATCCCGGACCTGAACCTTGACGATGGCGCCCTGCGAAACGATCGTCGCGCTGATCTGGGTTACGCTGTCATCATCGAGGTCCCAGAGCGGCTTTGCGAGCGCCTGAGAATTGGCGACAAGAAGAACCGAGATATGGTCGCGTATTTCCTTGTCTGCGCGCTCGGAAGAAAGAAAAAGGAAAAGGACGAACAGTGGAGCAACGAACAGGAGCAAAGCTCCGCAAATGATTGCTAAAAAACGATTTTCAACGGAATTGTTCATTGTTCCGTTTGCCCCCAGCCGCACTTTGCGCTCACGGTTTTCTACGCCCGTGGTCTTTAAAAACCTACCGGCATGCTTCCATGAAATGTATTAAATGTTGCTGAAACAGGCTCCTCGCGTGCAAATGAAAAGGCCCGCTTTCGCGAGAAAGCGGGCCCTATGCTTTACAAATTATGGAAGCGATCAGGCTTCGGCTTCGCCTTCTTCTTCGACCGTTTCGTCAACGCCGCCAGCCGGGGCGATGATCGTTGCGATCGTGAAGTCGCGGTCGGCGATAACCGGCGCTACACCCTTCGGCAGGGTGAGGTCGGAGATGTGGATGCTGTCGCCGATCTTCTTGCCGCTCAGGTCAACGTTGAAGAATTCCGGGATCGCATCGGCCGGGCACTGCACTTCGATTTCGTGACGAACGATGTTCAAAACGCCGCCAGCCTTGAGCCCCTGGGACTTTTCTTCGTTAACGAAGTGAACCGGGATTTCAACGGTAACCTGGGTGTTGCCGGAAACGCGCAGGAAGTCCACGTGCATCGTGAAGTCGCGGACCGGATCGAGCTGATAGTCCTTCGGCAGAACCTTGTACTTCTTGCCGTCGACTTCGATGGTCGCGATGGTGGTCATGAAGCCACCTGCGTGAATGCGCTTCGTCACCTCATTGGTGCTGAGAGCGATAGAAATGGGGGCCTGCTTGTCACCATAGATGACAGCGGGAATCAAACCGTTGCGGCGAAGTTCACGGGCGGACCCCTTACCAACCCGTTCGCGCGCCTCGGCCTTGAGCTCGTAGCTTTCGTGGCTCATGACTTTTCCTTCCGAGGTTATTTGGAGAGCCCCGCGGAGGCCAATGCTTGCCGCGGAACTGGAGGCGGGTTACCCCATCCTCATCCGCGTTGCCTCCAAGGGTGTCTGCGCGGACGCGTGCGCTATAGTATAGATGCGACGGAAAGGCAAGCTGGTGCCTTGCCAGCGGCAGCAGCAACGATTTCGGACAAGCTGCTGGCGAGTGGTGTCGTTCGGGCGATTCCAGAAGTTGAAGCGGATCGCGAAAGCTTAACCATATAGCCGGATTTCGCGCGAGATTAAGGAATACAGAATGTCACGGCGGCTATGAAGGCCAAAACGTAACCTGGTCCCTTCGATGCCTCGTCTCCTTACCTGCATTGTTGCCGAACACAGCTGGCCGCATCTGATCTTCGCAACCGTTATCTGCCTGCTTGGGTCCTTGCTGACGGTGCGGCTTTTTTCGCGGGTTCGGCGCACGCAAGGACTGCAGAGATTCAATTGGCTTTTCCTGTCGGGCTTCGTAGGCGGTGCGACGATTTGGACGACCCATTTCATTGCCATGCTTGGCTTTCGCGCGCCGGCGCTCAGCGGCTATGAGCCCGATTTGACGCTGCTGTCGCTTTTCATCGGCATCGCCTCCACGATGATCGGCTTTACCGTGGCCTCGATGCGAAGCCGGGACGCGCTTGTCGAGGCCGGCGGCGCCATCGTTGGACTTGGCGTGGCAGCCATGCACTATGTCGGCATCGCTGGCTACAGGGTGGCCGGGGATATCCAGTGGAGCAGCGTCTATGTCATCTGCTCGCTGATTGCAGCGGCCGGGTTCGGCGCCTTCGTGACGAGCCGGGTTGCTCGCCCGACGACACGTTTCAGCCCGCTCGGCGCCGCCCTGCCGCTGATCCTTGCAATCGTTTCGACGCATTTCCTCGGCATGGCAGGCATGACGATCGTCCCCGACGCGACCGCGTCCGTTCCCCGCGAGATTCTCTCCGTCGGCGTGATGACCAGCCTAGTTGGCGCAGTCATGATCATCATCCTGCTTCTCGGCGCCTCCACCTACATCATCGACATGCAGTCGACGGAAGCGGCTGTGGCCCGCTACCGCCATCTGTCGCTTCACGATCCGCTGACGAACCTCGCAAACCGCTCCGCGCTGAACGAACATCTGGCGACCTCGACCAAAAACACCCATGAAATCGGCTGGAACGTCGCGGTCCTCTGCTTCGACCTTGATCGGTTCAAGGAAATCAACGACGTCCACGGTCATGCGGCTGGCGACGCCGTGCTCCGGGCGATCGGCGAGCGGCTGGCGAAGGTCATGCAGAAGGGACAGTTTGCAGCCCGCGTCGGCGGTGATGAATTCGTGGTCGTGATGCGCGATCACGCTGGCCGTTCGGAGGCCAGGAGCATAGCACAACGCCTGCTCGACGAGATCGAGCGACCTGTGGAGTGGAACGGCCAATCGCTCAGCGTCGGATCCAGCATCGGCATTTCCAGTTTCCCGGACAGGGCGCGCACCGTCGATGACCTGCTTTCGCAGGCCGATGTCGCCATGTACCGCGCCAAGACGACGGTGGGAAGCAGCATCTGCTTCTACGACCCCTCGATGGACGAGGCAGCGCGGGAACGAAGTGCGCTGGCGATCGAGATGCGCGAAGGACTGAAGAAGGGTGAATTCGAACTGTTTTATCAACAACAGAACGATACCGTGACGCGCGAGGTGCTGGGTTTCGAAGCGCTGCTGCGCTGGAAGCATCCGACGCGCGGCTATATCTCGCCGGTGGAATTCATCCCGATCGCCGAGAAGACGGGGTTCATCATGGAACTCGGCGAATGGGTGCTGCGCAGTGCTTGCGTCGAAGCGGCCAGCTGGAAGAACCCGTTGAATATAGCGGTCAACGTGGCGGCCCAGCAGCTCGCCGATAGCCGTCTGCCGCAGATCGTGCATCAGATCCTGATGGAAACGGGGCTGGTGGCAGCGCGGCTCGAGCTCGAGATTACGGAATCCGGCATCATTGCCGACCACGGGCATGCGCTGAATGCGATCCGGCGGCTCAAGGCGCTTGGCGTCAAGGTGGCAATGGACGACTACGGCACCGGTTACTCCTCGCTGTCGACGTTGCAGAGTTTCCCGTTCGACAAGATCAAGATCGATCG
>Ga0075369_10000835_pt1 | contig 10166 bp, 9 predicted proteins | sample EndMethybrTD3034_FD_71400 | JGI IMG/M metagenome (GOLD analysis project Ga0075369, IMG submission 71400) | Populus endosphere microbial communities from Tennessee, USA - Endosphere MetaG P. TD hybrid TD303-4 | ecosystem: Host-associated > Plants > Roots > Endosphere | place: USA: Tennessee...
CGCGTCGGGGTCGACGTCGAACCCGAACCGGCTCGAGATCTCCCGCACCATCGCGCGGGCGGCGGGCAGGTCGAGCCGCCCGCCGAACCGCGTGGGCTCGTGGCCGAGCATCACGTTCTCGGCGACGGTGAACACCGGGATGAGCATGAAGTGCTGATGCACCATCCCGATGCCGGCACGCATGGCATCACCGGGTCCGGCGAAGTGCTGCACCTCGTCGTCCAGGAGGATCTCCCCGCCGTCGGCCTGGTACAGGCCGTACAGCACGTTCATCAGGGTGGATTTGCCGGCGCCGTTCTCACCCAGGAGGCAGTGGATCTCGCCGGCCTCGACGGTGAGGTCGATGTGGTCGTTGGCGACCAGAGACCCGAACGTCTTGGTGATGCCGCGGAGTTCGAGCTTCATACTCTCGATCCTAAGTGTCGGCTGCGCGCCGCCCCAGAGCGCGCAGGGAGAAAACGACCGAGGGGCGGCCGGCGTGAGCCGACCACCCCCCGGTGCGTGCGGAGTTACTCCGCGAGGTACGAATCGACGGTGATGTCACCGGCGATGATCGCGGCCTGCAGTTCCTCGACGGCCGTCGCGAGCTCCGCGGGAACGCGGTCCGCCCAGTCGTGGAACGGCGCGAGACCGACGCCCTCGTTCTCGAGCGTGCCGACGAACGGGGTCGGGTCGAAGTTGTCCTCGCCCGCCTCGACGATGGCCTCGTGCACACCCACGTCGATGCCCTTGCGGATCGAGGTGAGCAGCAGGTCGCCGACGGTCTCGTCGGTCTCGTACACGTCGGCGTCGACACCGATGAGCGCGATCTCACGACCGGAGTCGCGGATGGCCTCCGCGGCCGACTGGTAGATCGGACCGCCGACGGGCAGCAGCACGTCGACGTTCTGGTCGATGAGCGCCTGTGCGGCCTGACGCGCCGTGTCGTTGGCTTCGAAGCCACCGGTGAACGAGTCGGTGCCGAGCACCTGCACCGAGGCGCCGTTCTCCGAGTTGTAGTACTCGACGCCCTGGGCGAAGCCGTCCATGAAGATCGTGACGGTCGGGATGTCCATGCCGCCGAACGTGCCGACGACGCCGGTCTGGCTCACGCCCGCCGACAGGTAGCCCGCGAGGAACGCGGCCTGGGCGGTGTCGAAGATGATCGGCTTGATGTTCTCGGCGTCGGTGGTGCCGTCGAAGTCCTGGTCCACCGGGTCGTCGATCGAGACGTACTCGATGTCGGGGTTCGCCGTCGCCGACTCCAGCGCCGCCGGAGCGAGCAGGAAGCCGACCGTGACGATCGTGTCGCAGCCTTCGTCGACGAGGTTCTGCAGGTTGGAGGCGTAGTCGGTCTCTGCGGCCGACTCCACGCCCTTGTACTCGCTGCCGAGGTCCTCGGCCGCAGCCTGCAGGCCCTCGTATCCGAGCTGGTTGAACGAGCGGTCGTCGAACCCGCCCGCGTCGGACACCATGCAGGGCAGGTAGTCGGATGCCGCGTCGCCGCCGCCGGTGCTGGCGCTGTCGGGGGCCGACCCGCAGCCGGCCAGGAGCACTGCGGCCCCGGCCATCGCGAGGCCGCTGAACAGCGCCTTGGTCGTCGTCTTCTTCACGAGTCCTCCATCAAGAGACGTGGGTCACCCCGGCGGTTCCGGGGCGGATGCGGCCACGTTACCCAATGCGACGCGCGACGAACGGGCCCGGGGACAGGCCGCAACGCAATGGTTACAAACGCACTCAGAGCACGTCGCCGCGACCGGTGAGTTTGAGCGCATCGACGACCTGCTTGACCCGCTGCGCGTGCTCGGTGGTCGTCACCAGCAGCGCATCGGGGGTGTCGACGACGACGATGTCCTGCACGCCGATGAGGCTGATCACCCGTTGCGTCTGCGAGACCACGATGCCGCTCGACGCGTCCGAGAGGATGCGCGCGTTCTCGCCGAGGATCGCGAGGTCGTTCTTGCGCCCGTTGGAGATGAGCTTGGTGAGGCTGGCGAAGTCGCCGACGTCGTCCCAGTCGAAATGGCCGGGCACGACGGCGAGGCGCCCCTTGGCCGCCGCGGGCTCGGCGACCGCGTAGTCGATCGCGATCTTCTTCAGCGCCGGCCAGATGCGGTCGACGGCGGGGCCCCTCCGGTCGCGGTCGTCCCATGCGTCGGCGAGCTCGAGGAGTCCGGCGTGCAGCTCCGGCTCGTTCGCACCGATCTCCGCGAGCAGCACGTCGGCGCGGGAGATGAACATCCCCGCGTTCCACGAGTACGCCCGGTCGGCGAAGTACTCCTTCGCCGTCTCCAGGTCGGGCTTCTCCACGAATCGCTCGACGAGCGCGGCCTCCGGCGCGCCGTCGACGATCAGCTCGTCCGCGCGTTTGATGTACCCGAACCCGGTGGAGGCCTCGGAGGGCTGGATGCCGATCGTGCAGATGTATCCCGCCCGAGCGACCTCGACCGCCTGCCGCACGGCGAAGTCGAAGACCCGTGCGCCGCGGATGACGTGGTCCGCGGCGAAGGAGCCGATCACCACGTCCGGCTCGCGGCGCACGAGGATCGCTGCGGCGAGACCGATGGCGGCGGTCGAATCGCGCGGCTCGGACTCGAGGATGACGTTGGCGTCGAGGATGCCGGGCAGCTGCTGCTCGACGGCGGCGCGGTGCGCGCGCCCGGTGACGACGGCGATCCGGTCGAGGCCGGCGAGGGGCTCGAGTCGATCCCAGGTGTCGCGCAGCAGGGTCTGACCGGAACCGGTCAGGTCGTGCAGGAACTTCGGCGCGTCCGCTCGGGAGAGCGGCCACAGCCGGCTGCCGATGCCCCCGGCGGGGATCACAGCGTAGAAGTCATCGATCGCAGGCGCCATGCGGCCAGAGTAACGGTGCGCCGACCGCGTCCTCGGCACACGGCCACGCGGCCACGGCGCCGCGAGCGGGAAACTATCTCGACGTCGAGATAGTTAGGTTCGCCTAAAGGGCGCCGACGCGCCGCGCCGGATAAAATGACCGCTAGCGCCCGAGTGACGCGAGGGGCCCGCGCCCCGAGGGGCATCGATCGCCCCGCACCGTGTTCGATCAGGGAGGACGACCGTGTCGGCACCAGCACGCGTCACACCATCTGTCACGCAGACGACCTCGAAGGTCCCCCGCGGAACGCTCTACCGCGGCAACGAGGGCATGTGGTCCTGGGTCCTCCACCGCATCACCGGCGTCGCGATCTTCTTCTTCCTCCTGGTGCACATCCTCGACACCGCCCTCATCCGCGTCTCCCCCGAGGCGTACAACGCGGTCATCGGCACCTACAAGAACCCGATCATGGGCATCGGTGAGGTCGCCCTCGTCGCCGCGATCGCGTATCACGCCTACAACGGCCTGCGCATCATCGCGATCGACTTCTGGTCGAAGGGCGCCCGCTACCAGCGTCAGCTCTGGTGGGTGGTCCTGGGCCTGTGGGCGGTGACGATGCTCGGCTTCGCGCCGCGTCACCTCATCAACGTCTTCTCCTCGATGGGAGGCGGTCACTGATGTCCGCCACGATCGCCGACCCGCGCACGCCGCACGCCCGCCCCCGCCGCAAGGGCCCCAACCTCGAGAAGTGGGGCTGGGTCTACATGCGGGCATCCGGGATGATCCTGGTCGTCCTGATCTTCGGTCACCTCTTCGTGAACCTGCTCACCGGCGACGGGATCCACCAGATCGACTTCGCGTTCGTCGCCGGAAAGCTCTCCTCGCCGTTCTGGCAGTGGTGGGACTTCCTGATGCTGGCGCTCGCGATGATCCACGGCGCGAACGGCATGCGCACGATCGTGAACGACTACGTCACCCACAACGGCACCCGCCGTACCCTCGTCTGGGCCATCTGGATCGTGTCGATCTTCCTGATCGTGCTCGGCACGCTGGTCGTCTTCACCTTCGACCCCTGCCTGGGCGTCACCTCCGACAGCACCCTCTGGGAGATCTGCCAGTAGACGGCGGGCGCTGAGCACCGGCGTCCCGCGCGCAGATCGACGCGAGAGAACAGACAAAGAGGCATCCTGCACGTGAGCACTCACTCCACCGAGGACACCGTCGTCAAGGACGGCGTCTACTACCACCAGTTCGACATCGTTATCGTCGGCGCCGGCGGCGCGGGCATGCGCGCGGCCATCGAGGCCGGCCCGGGCGCGAAGACCGCGGTCATCTCCAAGCTCTACCCCACCCGGTCCCACACCGGAGCGGCGCAGGGCGGCATGGCGGCGGCGCTCGCCAACGTCGAAGAGGACTCCTGGGAGTGGCACACCTTCGACACCGTCAAGGGCGGCGACTACCTCGTCGACCAGGATGCGGCAGAGATCCTCGCGAAAGAGGCGATCGACGCGGTCATCGACCTCGAGAACATGGGCCTGCCGTTCAACCGCACGCCCGAGGGCAAGATCGACCAGCGCCGATTCGGCGGCCACACCGCCGACCACGGCAAGAGCCCCGTGCGCCGCGCCTGCTACGCCGCCGACCGCACCGGCCACATGATCCTGCAGACGCTGTTCCAGAACTGCGTCAAGCTCGGCATCAACTTCTTCAACGAGTTCTACGTGCTCGATCTGATCACCGTCGAGGACGACGGCCAGACCAAGGTCTCCGGCGTCGTGGCGTACGAGCTCGCCACCGGCGACCTGCATGTCTTCCAGTCCAAGGCCGTGATCTTCGCGACCGGTGGTTTCGGCAAGATCTTCAAGACGACCTCGAACGCCCACACCCTCACGGGCGACGGCGTCGGCATCGTCTGGCGCAAGAAGCTGCCGCTCGAGGACATGGAGTTCTTCCAGTTCCACCCGACCGGCCTCGCCGGGCTCGGCATCCTGCTCACCGAGGGTGCGCGCGGTGAGGGCGCGATCCTCCGCAACGCCTCGGGTGAGCGGTTCATGGAGCGCTACGCCCCCACCATCAAGGACCTCGCCCCGCGCGACATCGTGAGCCGGTGCATGGTCCAGGAGGTCGCGGAAGGGCGCGGTGCGGGCCCCCACAAGGACTACGTGCTGCTGGACTGCACGCACCTCGGCGCGGAGGTGCTCGAGACGAAGCTCCCCGACATCACCGAGTTCGCGCGCACCTACCTCGGCGTCGACCCGGTCGTCGAACCCGTGCCGGTGATGCCGACCGCGCACTACGCCATGGGCGGCATCCCGACCAACGTGGCCGCCGAGGTGCTCGCCGACAACGACACGGTCGTCCCCGGTCTGTACGCGGCCGGCGAATGCGCCTGCGTGTCGGTGCACGGCTCGAACCGCCTGGGCACCAACTCGCTGCTCGACATCAACGTGTTCGGCAAGCGCGCCGGGCGGAACGCGGTCGCGTACGTGCAGACCGCCGACTTCGTGCCCCTCCCCGAGGACCCGGCCAAGGAGGTGCGCGAGCTCATCGAGACCCTGCGCAACAACGCCGGGACCGAGCGCATCGCGGTGCTGCGGAAGACCCTGCAGGACGAGATGGACCGCAAGGCCCAGGTGTTCCGCACCGACGAGTCGCTCGGCGAGGTCATGGACGTCATCGCAGAGCTGCGCGAGCGCTACCGCAACGTGCACGTGGACGACAAGGGCAAGCGGTACAACACCGACCTGCTCGAGGCCGTCGAGCTCGGGTTCCTCCTCGACATCGCCGAGGTCGTCGTCGTCGCCGCCCGCAACCGCAAGGAGAGCCGCGGCGGCCACATGCGCGACGACTACCCGACGCGCGACGACGAGAACTACATGAAGCACACGATGTCGTACCTGTCGGGCGACGCCCAGTCGTCGCATCCCGAGGATCACATCCGCCTGGACTGGAAGCCCGTCGTCTTCACGAAGAACGAGGCCGGCGAGTTGCGCTATCCGCCGCTGGAGAGGAAGTACTGAGCATGGCTGCAACCGCGATCGTCGAGGCGCCGTCCGAGACGCCGGTCGTCCAGGAGACGGACGACTCCGGCATCCAGGCGTTCCTCGTCACCTTCATCGTGCGCCGGTTCAACCCGGAGGTCGACGAGGAGCCGCGCTGGGTGGACTACGACGTCGAGGTGTACTCGACCGACCGCGTGCTCGACGCCCTGCACAAGATCAAGTGGGAGGTCGACGGCTCGCTGTCGTTCCGCCGCTCGTGCGCGCACGGCATCTGCGGGTCCGACGCGATGCGCATCAACGGCCGCAATCGCCTCGCCTGCAAGACGCTGATCAAGGACCTCGACATCTCGAAGCCCATCTACGTCGAGGCGATCAAGGGCCTGCCGCTCGAGAAGGACCTCATCGTCGACATGGACCCGTTCTTCGCGTCCTTCCGCGAGGTGCAGCCGTTCCTGATCTCGAACACGGCGCCCACCCCCGGCAAGGAGCGCGTGCAGTCGATCGTCGACCGCGAGCGCTTCGACGACACCACGAAGTGCATCCTGTGCGCCGCGTGCACCTCGTCCTGCCCCGTGTTCTGGACCGACGGGCAGTACTTCGGTCCCGCCGCGATCGTGAACGCGCACCGCTTCATCTTCGACTCGCGCGACGACGCGGGCGACATGCGACTCGACATCCTCAACGACAAGGAGGGCGTGTGGCGCTGCCGCACGACCTTCAACTGCACCGAGGCGTGCCCCCGCGGCATCCAGGTCACCAAGGCGATCGCGGAGGTCAAGCAGGCGGTCCTGCGCGGTTGAGCGACGGGACGAGCGCGAAGCGGGGGATGCGGCGGAAGCGGCATCCCCCGCTCGCTACTCTGGCAGCGTGAGCGACAAGCAGTCGAAGGCGGGAACCGGGGCCACCCCTCCCCCGATCCTCGAGACCGACGACTCGCTGCGTGCGCGCTGGGAGGCGAGCCAGGCGTCGCTGCGGGAGCGGTTCGACGAGCCGATCGAGCGCGCCACGCGCCTCACCCGGCGCACGATGGCCTGGTTCCCCATCCGGGTGTGGCGGCACTTCCTCCAGCACAACGGGTTCCTGCTCGCCGCCGGGATCAGTTACCAGTCGCTGTTCACGATCTTCGCCGCGATCTATCTCAGCTTCGCGATCGTCGGCACGTGGCTCGGCGGCGACCCCAACGCGGTGTCCCAGCTGATCGACCTGATCAACAGCTACATCCCGAACCTCATCAGCGAGCATGGGCTCGTGCAGCCGGAGCAGGTGCAGGAGATCGCCGCGAGCTCCGGCAGCCTTCTCACCGTGACCGGCATCGTCGCCCTCGTCGTGATCGTCTGGACGGCGATCGGCTTCGTGACGTACGCCCGTCGCGCCGTGCGCGACACATTCGGGCTGCCGTACGACAGCCGCAGCTACGTGCTCCTGAAGGCCCGCGACCTGCTGGCGGCCGTCATCTTCGGCATCGCTCTGCTCGTCGGATCGCTGCTCGTCCAGATGACCACGTGGGCACTCGACCTCGTGCTCTCGCTCTTCGGCTGGGCGACGGACTCGACGCTGTCGAACGTGACCTTCCGCATCCTGTCGCTGCTGGTCGCGTTCGCCATCAACGCGGTGGCGCTGGCCCTGCTCTTCCGCTTCCTCACCGGCACGTCGCTGCGGTGGCGGCGGATCTGGCCCGGATCGATCCTCGGCGGTGCCGCGCTCGCCGTCCTCCAAGTCGGTGCCGGCCTGCTCCTGCGCTACACGCCCTCCAATCCGCTGCTGGCGACCTTCGCGATCTTCATCGGCTTCCTGCTCTGGTTCCGCATCAACGGCATCGTGATCCTCGTGGCGGGGGCGTGGATCGCCGTGGCCACCTCCGATCGCGACCTGCCCATCGTGGAGCTCTCGGTCGAGGAGCGCGAGCGGATGGAGCGCCAGGCCCTACGGGTGGCCGCGAAGGTGCGCCTGCGCGACGCGGAGGCCGGCGCCGCATCCGCCCCGTGGTGGCGCCGGCCCCTTGCACAGCGCGCGGTGCGGAACGCCGCGGCCGAGCTCGCCGCGCTGCAGGCGGAGGACCGCGAACGCGGGCTGCGGCTGCGCGACCTGCTCGACTGAGCACCCGACGTGCCGCGAGACGGCGGGGGGACGCCGACGGCAGTGTCGGTGCCGGCGGATACGCTGGCAGACGTGCCTCGAACGATCCGCATCGCCTCTGTCAACGTCAACGGCATCCGCGCCGCCGTCCGCAACGGCATGGCCGGCTGGCTCGATCGGGCGGATGTCGACATCCTCACGCTGCAGGAGGTGCGGGCCGAGCGGAACCACGTCGAAGACGCCCTCCCGGGCTGGCACCTCGTGCACGACGAGTCGCTCGCCAAAGGGCGCTCCGGCGTGGCCGTCGCGAGCCGTCTGCCGATCGCGGCGTCCCGCATCGCGCTCGGCGACGACGACGTCGACTCCCGGGGCCGCTGGATCGAAGCCGACATCGAGGTCGGCGGCGAGGTGCTCACCGCCGTGAGCGCCTACGTGCACTCCGGCGAGGCGGGCACACCCCGTCAAGACGCGAAGTACGGATTCCTCGACGCCATGAGCACGCGGATGCCGCAGCTCGCCGCGGCGGGCGGCCTGGCGCTCGTGACCGGAGACCTCAACGTCGGTCACCGCGAACTCGACATCAAGAACTGGCGGGGCAACGTCAAGAAGGCGGGTTTCCTGCCGCGCGAGCGCGCGTACTTCGACCGTTTCCTGGGCGCCGCGGGCGCGGATGTCACCGGGGTCGACGGGTCGACGGGGCCCGGTCTCGGCTGGGTCGACATCGGTCGGCGGTTCGCCGGCGAGGTGGACGGGCCGTACACGTGGTGGTCGAACCGCGGGCAGGCGTTCGACAACGACACCGGCTGGCGCATCGACTATCACCTGGCCTCCCCCGCTCTCGCCGCACGCGTCGTGGACTACCGCGTCGCCCGCGCCGCGGCGTACGCCGAGCGCTGGAGCGACCACGCACCGGTGATCGCCGACTACACGCTCGGCGCGTAGGCCGGGCGAGCGCGTAGCCCGCAGGACGGCGGCGTGCCGCGAGCGCTAGCCCGCAGGGCGGCGTGCCGCGAGCGCCCGAGCGGACGGCGTAGTGCCGCGAGCGCCCGGGCGGACGCTGCATCCGCCCCGCCTAGAATCGAAGGCGTGAGCAAAGCGCGCCTGTACTCCGGAATGCAGCCCTCGGCCGATTCCCTCCAGATCGGCAACTACATCGGGGCGCTGATGCAGTGGCGTGACCTGCAGGAGTCGTACGACGCGTTCTTCTCCGTCGTCGACCTGCACGCGCTGACCCAGCCCAACGATCCCGCCGAACTGCGCACGAAGACCCGCCGCACCGCCGCCCAGTACATCGCGGCCGGCATCGAGCCGGCGAAGTCCACGCTCTATGTGCAGTCGCACGTGCCTGCGCACGCCGAGCTCGCCTGGATCCTCTCGACGATCACGGGCTTCGGCGAGGCCGGGCGGATGACGCAGTTCAAGGACAAGTCGTCGCGGTACGGCTCCGACGCCACGAGCGTCGGACTCTTCACCTACCCGGTGCTGATGGCCGCCGACATCCTGCTCTACCAGACCGACATCGTGCCGGTCGGCGACGACCAGAAGCAGCACGTGGAGCTGACCCGCGACCTCGCCGAACGGTTCAACTCGCGCTACGGCGAGACGTTCCGGGTGCCGAACGCCGTGATCCAGCAGGACACGGCGCGCATCTACGATCTGCAGAACCCGACCGCGAAGATGTCGAAGTCCGCCGAGTCGGATGCCGGCGTCCTGTGGCTGCTCGACGACCCGGCCAAGAGCGCGAAGAAGATCATGCGCGCCGTCACCGACTCCGAGGGCGTGGTGCGCTACGACCGCGAGTCCAAGCCCGGCGTCTCGAATCTGCTCGTGATCTACGCCGCCCTGACGGGTCGCCAGATCCCCGCGATCGAGGACGAGTACGCGGGCCGCGGCTACGGCGACTTCAAGAAGGGTCTCGCCGAGGTGATCGTGTCGGAGTTCGGGCCGGTGCGTGAGCGCGCGCTCGCCCTCCTCGACGACCCCGCCGAGCTCGACCGCGTGCTCGCCGCGAACGCCGACCGCGCCGCATCCGTCGCCGATCGCACGCTCGACGACGTGTACGACCGGGTGGGTCTGCTCCGCCGCCGCTGAGCCCGTCCGGGACGGGGCTCGACGCCGAACGCGGCGTCTCGGCGAGCACACGTCAGGCGTGACGCGTCCGATTCGGACCGACGCGTGATCTGTAGCGCCGGCGGTCCCGAGCTGTGCGCGGGCCGGCAGCCCTGAGCTGTGCGCGGCGCGGCAGCCCGGAGCTGTGCGCGGCGCGGCAGCCTGAC
>Ga0075369_10000836_pt1 | contig 10162 bp, 7 predicted proteins | sample EndMethybrTD3034_FD_71400 | JGI IMG/M metagenome (GOLD analysis project Ga0075369, IMG submission 71400) | Populus endosphere microbial communities from Tennessee, USA - Endosphere MetaG P. TD hybrid TD303-4 | ecosystem: Host-associated > Plants > Roots > Endosphere | place: USA: Tennessee...
GGACCACGGCGCCGAGCGGCGACTTGGAAAGCGCCTGGGGCAGGATGACATGGTCGTCGGTTTTCGAAGGGATGGTCGCGAGCATGGCGTGAAGCGCCGAAAAGTCGGCCGTCAGTGCGTCGCAACGGCCGGCGAGGTAGGCGGTCCTGGCCTCGTCGGCCCTGGCGATCGCCATCTGCCTGAACTTCAGGCGGGCGGCGGCGAAGTATTCGGAAAGCGAGCTCTCGACCGAGCTGCCCCGCTGCACGCAGATCGCGGCGCCGCCGAGCTGCCTGGCATGCCGGACACGGAGCTTGCGCGGCACGACGATTCCCTGGCCGTCGTAGTAGTAGATGCCGGCGAAACTCACACCCAGCGCGGCAGCATAGGTCAGCGTGTAGGTCGAATTGGCCGTCAGCACGTCGACGTCGCCCGCTTGCAAGGCGGGTAGGTGGAACAACGGCGTCAGGGGAACGTACTTTACCTTGGTGGCATCGCCGAAGGTTGGGGCCGACACGGCGCGGCAAACATCGACGGCCAGGCCCGACCATCGGCCCTGATTGTCGAGCTGCATGAAACCGAGAACGCCCGCGTCGACCCCGCATACGAGGTGTCCGCGTGCCCGGACGGCGTCGAGCACCGGGCTGGCGTCGGCAGCCGACGCGACGAGGACGATCGCCAGACCAGCCACTGTCGCCAGCGGCCGAACCCAAGAGGTCGGCTGCACCATTCGGCCCACTCCGAATGTGGCCCGCATACACCGGCGGCGCCGGGCCGCGGGATGGACAAACTCCCCTTGCTACGTAGGGTGGCACATCGTCAGGGATGGCACAAGGAAGCATACGCAACCTTGGCGAGTGTGCAGCTACTCTTGCCGGACCGCGGGGCTCCAGGCCCGCTCATGGTCTTCGTCTTCCGGACCGCGCGCGTCCCCGCGCGCTCATGATCATGAGCGCGCGGGGACGCGCGCAGTCCGGAAGAATGAGCGGGCCTGGACCTGCCTGCGCGAAGCCAAAGCGGCTTCGCTTCGGCGAAGGCAGGGGCCCGCGGTCCGGCAAGAGTAGCTATGCCGTGGATCCCGCGGCGAATGCGATCGCCGCGGCCAGCGTGAGCGCAGCGAAGACCTTTCAGGCAGCCGTAAAGGTCCCTCGCGACGCTCGGGATGACAGCTTTTCTTGAAGCAACGCTACTCGAACTACCGGATCGGCGGCGCGTACTGCAGGCCGCCCTTGGTCCACAGATTGTTCAGGCCACGGTCGATCTTGAGGATGGAGCCCTGGCCGACATTGCGCTCGAAGCTCTCGCCGTAGTTACCGACCTGCTTGATGATGTTGTAGACCCACTTCTCGTCGACGCCGAGCGCCTTGCCCATGCCGGGGGTGACGCCAAGGATGCGCTTGATGCTGGGGTTCTCGCTCTTCAGCATCTCGTCGACATTCTTGGAATCGATGCCGTACTCCTCGGCCTCGATCATGGCGTACTGCGTCCAGCGCACGATGTCGGCGAACTGGTTGTCGCCGTGGCGGACGGCCGGCGCCAGCGGCTCCTTGGAGATGATCTCCGGCAGCACGATGAAGTCCTCGGCCTTGGCCGGCGCCGGCACGTTGGCGGCGCGGGTCGCGTAGAGGCTCGAGGAATCGTTGGTGTAGACGTCGCAACGGCCCGAGAAGAAGGCAGCGCGCACTTCCTCGACCTTCTCGATGACCACCGGCTTGAAGGTCATCTTGTTGGCGCGGAAGTAGTCGGCGAGGTTGAGCTCGGTGGTCGTGCCGGGGGCGACGCACACGGTGGCGCCGTTCAGCTCCTTGGCGCTCTTCACGCCGAGCTTCTTGTTCACCAGGAAGCCCTGGCCGTCATAGTAGGTGACCGCGGTAAAATCGAGGCCGAGCGCGGTGTCGCGCGTCAGCGTCTCGGTGGTGTTGTTGGACAGGAGATCGACCTCGCCCGACTGCAGGGCGGTGAAGCGCTGCTGCGACGTCAGTCCGACGTATTTGACCTTCTCGGAGTCGCCGAAAATCGCTGCTGAAATCGCGCGGCAGACATCGACGTCGAGGCCGACCCATTTGCCCTGGCTGTCCTGCATCATGAAGCCCGCCGTGCCGGTGCCGACACCGCACACCAGCGAACCGCGAGCCTTGATCGCGTCGAGATCCTTGCCGGCCATGGCGCCGGTCGAAAACACGGTCGCGGCAAATCCGGCTGCCGCCGCCACTAGCACATTGCGCATTGAAGCCCCTTTTTGCGTTTTCTCCCAAAGAGGAGTGTCAGCCCTGGGGGACTTGCAAGCAACAGGCCAAATGAAGAACGGGGACACGCCCACTTTCACCTCCCCCGTCTTACGGGGGAGGCAGGGAGGGGGAAGGCCTCAGTCGATACATCTCCCAGGCGAAGATCATGATCTTCGCCTTTCATAAAACCCCTTTGGAGCTCTCCCCCTCCCTGCCTCCCCCGCAAGACGGGGGAGGTGAAGAATTGAGAGAGGTGGATGAGGGAGGCCGTCCCTACCGGATCGGCGGGGCGTACTGCAGGCCGCCCTGGGTCCACAGCTTGTTCAGGCCGCGGTCGACCTTGAGGGCCGAGTCCTTGCCGATGTTGCGGTCGAAGCTCTCGCCGTAGTTACCGACCTGCTTGACGATGTAGTAGCCCCACTTCTCGTCGACCCCCAAGGCCTTGCCCATCCCGGGAGTGACGCCGAGGATGCGCTTGATGGCGGGGTTGTCGCTCTTCAGCATCTCGTCGACGTTCTTGGATTCGATGCCGTATTCCTCGGCCTCGAGCATGGCATAGAGCGCCCAGCGCACTATGTCGGCGAACTGGTTGTCGCCATGGCGGACCACAGGACCCAGCGGTTCCTTGGAGATGATCTCGGGCAGGATCAGGAAGTCGTCGAAGGTGCGCGGCGGCGGCACGTTGGCGGCGCGCGTCGCAGCCAGGCTGGAGGCGTCGGTGGTGTAGACGTCGCAGCGGCCGGCGAAGAAGGCGGCGCGGATCTCGTCGACCTTCTCGATGACGACCGGCTTGAAGGTCATCTTGTTGGCGCGGAAATAGTCCGCGAGGTTGAGCTCGGTTGTAGTGCCGGGCGCGACGCAGACAGTGGCGCCGTTCAGCTCCTTGGCGCTCTTAACGCCGAGCTTCTTGGGCACCAGGAAGCTCTGGCCGTCGTAGTAGAAGACGCCCGTGAAATCGAGGCCGAGCGCGGTGTCGCGGGTCAGCGTGTAGGTGGCGTTGCCCATCACCATGTCGACTTCGCCCGACTGCACGGCGGTGAAGCGCTGCTGCGAGGTGAGGGGGACGTACCTGACCTTCTCGGCATCGCCGAACAGCGCCGCGGCCACCGCGCGACAGACATCGACCGACAGGCCGCGCCATTTGCCCTGGCTGTCGGCCAGCATGAAGCCCGCCGTGCCGATGCCGACGCCGCAATTCAGCGAGCCGCGCGCCTTGATGGCATCGAGATCCTTGCCCGCCATGGCGTTGCCCGACAGCAGCAGACCGGCGAGGCCGGCCGCGGCGGCGATGAACTTTTGCATTGAAGCCCCTCTGTTTCACTGCTCCCCGGCGCGAGTGTAGAGGCGCTCACTCGGCATGCAACAGTCCAAATGAAAGACCGCCGCCCTCGCGGGCGGCGGTCTTGTTTCAGTTCGATGATTCGCGAGTTGGCGAATGGCCCTCAGCGAATCGGGGGTGCGTACTGCAGGCCGCCCTGGGTCCACAGCGCATTCTGGCCGCGGGCGACTTTGAGCGGGGAGCCGGAACCGACGTTGCGATCGAACATCTCGCCGTAGTTACCGACCTGCTTGATAATGTTGTAGACCCACTTCTCGTCGACCCCCAGCGCCTTGCCCATTCCCGGGGTGACACCCAGGATGCGCTTGATCGAGGGGTTGTCGCTCTTCAGCATCTCGTCGACGTTCTTCGAGGTGATGCCATACTCCTCGGCCTCGAGTTGTGCGTAGAGCGCCCAGCGCACGATATCGGCGAACTGGTTGTCGCCATGGCGCACCACCGGACCTAGCGGCTCCTTGGAGATGATCTCCGGCAGGATGATGTAGTCGTCAGGATTGGGCGCGTTGGCGACGCGGGTCGAGTAAAGACCCGATGCATCCGTGGTGTAGACGTCGCAGCGACCCGAGAAGAATGCGGCGCGCACCTCCTCGACCTTCTCGATGACCACCGGCTTGAAAGTCATCTTATTGGCCCGGAAGTAGTCGGCGAGGTTGAGCTCGGTGGTGGTGCCCGGCGAAACGCAGACGGTGGCGCCATTCAGCTCCTTGGCGCTCTTCACGCCGAGCTTCTTGTTCACCATGAAGCCCTGGCCGTCGTAGTAGTTGATGCCGGTGAAGTCGAAGCCGAGCGCGGTGTCGCGGGTCAGCGTGTAGGTCGTGGTGCGGGCAAGCACGTCGACTTCGCCCGATTGCAGGGCGGTGAAGCGCTGCTGCGCGGTGGTTGGCACATACTTGACCTTGTCGGCGTCGCCGAAGAGGGCCGCAGCGACGGCGCGGCAGGTATCGACGTCGAGTCCCGTCCACTTGCCCTGGGTGTCGGCGAGCGAGAAGCCGGCAACGCCCGTGGTCACGCCGCAGATCAGCGATCCGCGCGCCTTGATGGTATCGAGATCCTTGCCGGCATACGCCGTACCCGCGGCGCCGACCAGCGTGGCCGCGACGACGCCGGCGGCCATGTATTTCTTGAGCATTTGTCCTTCCCTCGTGGTTGCCTCTGCCGTCCTGTCGTGCCTCAGCCGGCCGCGGACGACGATGGCGCAATTCCTAGGCGATCAAACCGGCGCGCGCAACGGCAGGCGCCGGTTCAACTAAGGCTGATTGCGGCCGCCAGATTACAGGCGATCAACGTTGCGCGAGGAGAAGGGATTGTGGCTCCACGGCTCCGCGCCCTGCAGGCCGCGGAAGCGGTTGTCGGAGTCCTTGGCGCCGGCAGCCTTGCGGATCTCCTGTTGCCACTGGCGGTAGGCGACCAGGTTCTCATTGGCCAACACGCTGTTGAAGCCCTTGCCGGAGATATAGGGCTGCGGATCGACGAACTGGCCGTTGACGATCACGGAGAAGTGCAGATGCGGGCCGGTCGAGCGGCCAGTCGAGCCGATATAGCCGATCAAGTCGCCTTTTTTGACACGGCTGCCCGGGCCCATGCCGTCGGCGAAGCGCGACATGTGAGCGTAGAGCGTCTCGAAGTTGTCGGCGTGGCTGATCTTCACCGTGCGGCCGTAGTTGAAATAAAAGCCCTGGTGATTGATCATGCCGTCGGCTGCCGCGTAGATCGGCATGCCGGTCTTGCCCTCGAAATCGATGCCGTTGTGGAAGCCGCCGCCGCTCGAGCGGCCGTAGTAGCGGCGCGTGCCGAATGGCGAGGAGACGCGCGCGCCGCCGCTGGGCTCGGTGAGGCCCGTGTTGCTTAGGCGGCGGCCATTCTCGTCGAACCAGCCTTCCGGCTCGTTGGGCGGGGCGAACCACCAGAACGACTTCTTCGCCGAGCCTTCGCCGATGGCGGCGGCGAGCAGCCGCGGCGCGCCGTCGACGGTGCGGCCCTTCCAGATCTCGACCTTGGTGCCGCCGGTCTGGAAGCCAGCCAGCGCCTCGGTCAGTTCCTTGAGCGTCGCGCTGCTGGCGCCGGTCGAGGCGAGGCTGGTGGCGAGTGCGGAGCTGGCGCTCACCTTCACTAGCCCGACCGATCCGGCGACGACCGAACGGGCGCCGGCTCCGGCGGCCTGGGTCGCGCTCGGCACGCTCGACACGCGCTCGTCGTCGTTCGCGGTGGCGTTGGGGGCAAGCTTGTAGCCGTAGGTGCCGTCGGTCCCGCGATGCAGCTCAATGGCCAGCGAGGTCGCGGAATAAAGCTGCAGGGCGACGAGGCGCTTGGGCTGGCCCGCACCCTGCGCCTGCAGGACGGCGCGGCCGGAATTGGTGGTCTTGCGGTCGAGCTGCTCGAGGGCCTTGTTGACGGCGTCGTTGGCAGCCTGGGCGTCGGCCGGGTCGATGTTCAGCGCGGTGAGCTGCTCGGTCACCTGGCCATTTGCATTGATGGCGAAAGGCTGGATGTCTTCGGAGGGAGCGGCAGGCTTGGACGGAGCCTTGAGATGGTTCTTATTGGGCGCCTTGATCTGGGCGATGGACCCGGAGGCGCAGACGAACTGAGAGGCGGAAAAAACGAAGGTAGCGATGATTAGGCTTGGGACGATTCGCCAGCGCTGGGCGCGTTGATCTCGCGTCGTCTTGAACGCCATCAGCCTTCTCCCGGTCCATTGAAACGCAGTACTATCTCTCTGAGGCCAACAGCGAATACACCGATCCCCCGATCGGCGCCCCACGCCTATGCCCTGCTAAGGTCAAGTGTGGCCACGGATAATCCACAAGTCCAACAAAAAGTTGCAAAAATGCAACACCCGTGAAAATGGGATGTTAGGTCATACGCGGCGGCGTTTAACGCTGCGGCGATCATGGAAGTGAACGTTGGACAAGTTGTCACTCTGTGCGGCATCGCGCAGGCGCGGACAGCGCGCGAGACGACGGCGACGCTCATAGGAGAACGGCGAGAGGTCGCGATCGCTCACGTCGCGCCGGTGCAGCATAGGCGGAGTAGGAGAACAAGATGGCCGATCCGATCGAGCTTCTCATTCAGGGACGCGCCCACGAGTTGGGACCGGGCTTCGCGGTGCGTCGCGTGTTGCCCAGCGCCAAGCGGCGCATGGTCGGGCCGTTCATCTTCTTCGACCATTTCGGGCCGATGGTCGTGCCACCGGGCGGCGACGGCATGGAAGTGCGGCCGCATCCGCATATCGGGCTCGCCACCGTCACCTATCTGTTCGACGGCGGCATCTTCCATCGCGACAGCCTGGGCTATGCCCAGGCGATCCGTCCGGGCGACGTGAACTGGATGACCGCCGGCAGTGGCATCGCGCACTCCGAGCGCACCGAGCCCGAGATGAAGCGCACGGGCTTTCGCATGCATGGCATCCAGACGTGGGTGGCGCTGCCTAAAAGCCACGAGGAGACAGCGCCGTCGTTCGAGCATGTCGAGAAGGGCAAGCTGCCGGCATGGACCGACGGTGGCGCGGCGCTGCGGCTGATCGTCGGCACCTACGCCGGCCGCACGGCGCCGACGACGCACTTCTCGCCGATCTTCTACGTCGCGGCGGAGATGCCGGCGGCAGCGAAGATCGCGGTGTCGCCTGAGCACGTCGAGCGCGCGGCCTATGTTGCCGAGGGCAGCCTGACGGTCGGCGACCGCTTGCTGACGGTCGGCGACCTCGCGGCGTTCCACGCCGGCCAGCCGGTCGAGATGATCGCCGGTCCCGACGGCGCGAAGGTCATGCTGCTGGGCGGCGCCACGATGGACGGCCCGCGCCACATCTGGTGGAACTTCGTGTCGTCGTCCAAGGAGCGCATCGAGAAGGCCAAGGCCGACTGGCGCGACGGCCGCTTCGCCAAGGTCCCGGGCGACAAGGAGTTCATCCCGCTGCCGGAGAGGTGAGCTTCGCTGGGGGCGCGCCACTCCAGTGGCGCGTCTTCTCATGTCTGGGACCGCGGGCGTCTCGCCCGCCTCATGAGGACCTGGAGGTCCGCGCGCCAAGTCACGATGGGCAAATGTAGCCGCTGCCGCTGGGATTCTTGAAGCAGCCGACAGCCTGCGGCATGACCTGTTTGGGCAGCCACAGGATCGCGCTCGGCACGTAGATCGCGAACACGATGGTCGTCAGGAACACCAGGTAGATCGGCAGCGCGGCTTTCAGGGCTTTCGAGAACGGCACGCCGACGAATTTCGATGCCATCAGCAGGACCAGGCCATAGGGCGGCGTGATCAGACCGAAGGCCAGGGTGAGGATCAGCACCACGCCCATATGCACGGGATTGATGCTGCCCGCGTCGGTCAACGAGTTCACCAGCGGCATGAAGATGATGATGGTCGGCACCGGTTCGATGAAGTCGCCGACGATGGTGAACAGCAGCACCAGCAGGAGCATGATCAGGTGCGGGTCGTTGCCGGCGAGCGAGGTGATCCAGTCGGAGATCACGATGGCGCCGCGCAGGTAGGCCAGCATCCAGCCGAAGGCGGTCGCCGCGGCGATGGTGATCAACGGCAGCGAGTAGATCAGCCCGGCGTAGCAGAAATCGCGCGGCAGGTTGCGGATGTGCCGCGGATTGAGCATCGGGATCACGACCAGCATGATCCAGCATACGGCCACGACGCCCGCCTCGGTCGGCGTGAACCAGCCGGTCAGGATGCCGCCCAGCAGGATGACGGGGATCATGAGCGGCAGGGCCGCGGCCTTGGTGGCGTCGGTGAACTGGCCGAAGGTTGCGCGTGGGCGGCGGATGCCTTCGGGGCCGAAGAAGTAGCAGTAGATCATCAGCCCGAAGCCGATCATGAAGCCGGGCAGGAAGCCTGCCATGAACAGGCCGGCGATCGACACGTTGCCGACCGCGCCGTAGACGACGGCGGTGATGCTGGGCGGCACCAGCGCCGCGATGGTCGAGGCCGCGGCGATGATGGCGGCGATGAAGGGCGGATCGTAGCCCTCCTTGCGCATCGAGACGCCGAGCGTGCGGCTCATGACGGCGGCGTCGGCGGTGGTCGAGCCCGACATCTCGGAGAAGAACATGCTGAAGACGGCGACGACCTGGCTCAGCCCGCCCTTCAGATGGCCGACCAGCGTGAGCGAGAGGTTGATCACCCGCTGCACGACGTTGGCCGAGCTCATCAGCTCGCCGACCAGCAGGAAGAACGGGATGGCGAGCAGCGCCTCGGAGTCGACGCCGTCGAACATCTTCTGCACGATCGCAGCGAAGGTGACGTCGGTGAAGGCTGCGCCGATCATGACCCCGGCTGTGAGCGAGAAGGCGACGGGCACGCCGAGATAGCCGAAGAACAGGAACAGGAACGTCATGAGGCCGAGAACGAGCGTGGCGTTCATGATGGCGTCTCCCTGGCGTCGTTGGCCGCGTCGTCCGCCAGTGCGCTTTCGAAGCCGTTGCGCCAGCCGTTGACGAGCTGCTCGAAGGCGAACAGCGCGATCAGGGCGCCGCTGATCGGGATCGCGGCATAGAGCGAGGCGATCGGCGTCATCGACGGCATGCGGAAGCTCGAGAAGCCGCGCAGGAAGTTGATGTAGCCGTACCAGGCGAGGAACAGGCCGACTGCAATCACCACCAGGCGGATCGCCGATTCGATCAGCAGCCGCGGCCGGCCGGTGAAGAACTCGCCGACGGCGGCGAGGAACAGGTGATCGTTGCGCCGTGTGGCGACGGCAGCGCCGAAGAAGATGCCGTAGATGAAGAAGGTCGAGGTGACCTCCTGTAGCCACAGCCAAGGTGCGCCGATGGTGCGGGTGACGATGTCGCACACCACCGCGGCGCAGAAACCGGCGAGCGTGAAGCCGCACAGCATCATCAGCACCGCTTCCAGCCAGTCGAGCGCCGGCCATTTCAGCCGGCGCTGCCGCTGCAGCACCAGCGAACGCTCGCCGTGTGGATCGCCGGCGCCTGAGGTCTCGCTCACTGGATGGCGCTGATCTGCTGCTGGATCTTCGCGGCGTGCGGGCCGAGGTCCTTGGCCATCTTCTCGAGGTAGGGCTGCGCGATCTTCATGAAGCCGGACTTGTCGACGTCGGTCACGATCTTGACGCCCATGCCCTTGAGCTTGGCCGCCGACTGGGTCTCGAGGTCGAGCGCCTTGCCGGGTTCGACCTTGGAGACCTCATCGGCCGCCGCCTGCACCCAGCCTTTCTGTTCGGCCGTAAGGCTCGACCACAGCTTGTCGCTGATCCACAGGAGGTTGTTGTTGGCCTCATGCTGGGTCATCGACATGATCGGCGCGACTTCATAATGCTTGTTCACGAGGTACACGTTGACGCCGTTCTCGGCGGCGTCGACGACGCCGGTCTGCAACGACGTGTAGACGCTGCCGAACGGCATATGGACGATCTGCGCGCCATAGGCCGGAAACATCGTGTCCTCGGTCGGCGTCGCCTGCACCCTGACCTTCATGCCCTTTATGTCGTTGAGGTTGCGGACTTCTTTCTTGGCATAGATGTTCCGGAAGCCCAGCGTGAGCAGGCCGAGCACGTGCGCGCCCTGCACCGTCTCGTCGACCATGGTGCGGAAGGCCTGCGAGACCTCGGGGCTGGCCAGCGCTTTCTTGAGATGGTTCTCGTCGCGCATCAGGAAAT
>Ga0075369_10000837_pt1 | contig 10161 bp, 8 predicted proteins | sample EndMethybrTD3034_FD_71400 | JGI IMG/M metagenome (GOLD analysis project Ga0075369, IMG submission 71400) | Populus endosphere microbial communities from Tennessee, USA - Endosphere MetaG P. TD hybrid TD303-4 | ecosystem: Host-associated > Plants > Roots > Endosphere | place: USA: Tennessee...
AATGCCCATGTGGGTGACGCCGGTTTTCAGCATGTTGGAACGGTGCGGCGGCGAATCGCGCCAGCCCGAAAACGCTTCGGCCAGCGTGTGATAGCCGGCGCCGATATTCTCGACCGCGATGGCTGCGTCGAAGCCGGAGCTGCTGATGCGGCTCTTGAATTCACCGCCTGCAGAATGCTCGAACTTGTTGCTGCGCGCCATTGCCTGCGCTTGCGCTTGCGCGGCACGCATCAGCGCGGGATCGAGCACGACCTGGCCGAGCCCGTTGTTGCGGCGATAACCGGAAATCATGGACGCCGCAGCCTTGGCGTCGAGCTCGGCGTCGGACGAGGCCAAGCTGCGATAGAACGTGGGTTCTGCGGGAGTTTCGCTGACGGCGGCACAGGCACAAACGACACCGGCGATCAGGGCCGCGCCGAGCGGGCGAAGATTGAATTTCACGAGATTTCTACTCCGATGCGGCTCCTACTTAGCGCATTTTCGCGCCAAGGAAAGTCCCGATTGCCGCGCCCCAAGCGGAATCGGATACCGCAGCTTCTTGAAGAAAACACTACGCTTTTGCGGAAGGTGAAGCCGGTTTTTCGTCGGCGTTATGAACCCACATTTCCGGGCGGCCCGCTGCCGCGAGCGTGATACCGGCCTCCTTGAAACGTTTCAGAACATCGAAATAGATATCGCTCTTGACTGAGCCGGTGCGGGCAACGTTCGCAACCATGCAGAACACTTCGAATTCAATACCTTTCTCGCCAAACGCGGACAACAACACTGCGGGCGCGGAGGACTGTTCCACCTCCGGATGATCTTTAGTGCAAGCGGCCAGAATATCGCGCACCAGTTCGACGTCACTGCCATAGCCAACACTGACCTTGAGATTAACTCGACCGATTGTGTCGGCATGCGTCCAGTTTTTCACGACGCCGGAAATCAAATCCGAGTTTGGAATAATCACGCTGCCACAATCGTAGGTAGCGATCTCCGTGGCACGCACACTGATGCGCCGCACGATTCCTTCCTCGTTCTTGATGACCACACGGTCACCGACGCGGATCGGCCGTTCGGCGAGCAGGATAATTCCCGAAACGAAATTCGAAACGATGGATTGCAGGCCGAAGCCGATACCGACCGACAAGGCACCGGCGATCAATGCGATCTTCTGCAAGTCGATGCCGAGTTCTGCAAGGCAGATGACAACCGCCACGATGAAGCCGGCATAGCCGAACAGCGACGATACCGAATGCTGCAGGCCGGGGTCGAGCCGCGTGCGCGGCAGGAAGTTGCGATCGAGCCAGCGCTGCAGAGCGCGGGTGATGAAAATGCCGATCAGCAGAAGGACGACGGCGCTAAGGATGCTGCCGACCGAAACCGTGAGTTCGCCGATGCGGAAGCCGAATACTGCGTCCTGCACGACGCCGAAGAAATCCGCCGCAAACACGCCCCACGGCCCGAGCACCGGCAAAATAGCCAGCAGCGCCAGCATCAGCTTGAGGATGGCCGCCAGCAGGGTGCCAACGAGATCGAGGCCGCGCGGCGAAACGCCGAACGTCACGGCGAGGCGATGGCCGCGTTCGGTCTGCGCTGACACGATTTCGGAGAACACGGCTTCAACGAGCGACGCACCGAGGAAATAGGTCGCAATCATCGCCATCGCGACAATCGCGCGGCCCGCCAGGAACGCGGCAAAGCCGATGAAACCGGTCACCAGCGCAACGGCAAGCGCTGCCGCGAACAGCCAGACGACAAAGCGAAGTCCCGGCGTGCTGAGCCTGTCGTCAGAAACTGTGGTCGCGCCCTCGTCCCGATTGCGCAAGAGAAGGTGCAGGGTCAGCGCGGCAACGGCGAGCCCGAGGAACGCACTGGTCGCGACGGTTGCCGATAGCGGAGCCGCCGCCGACTTGTGCAGGATGTTGAGAAAGATCGCGATACCGAGCGTGCGTCCGCACCATGTCAGATAGGTCGTCACACGCTTCGCACGGTCATCGCCGACCGCCACCAGCCGGCGCTGCGGCTCTTCCGGCGCAAGCACCGCAATCGCGATGGCCCGGCCGAAACTTGCGACCGCGACGGCGACAGCGAGGCCAAGCCCGAGCTGCCCGATATCCGTCGGCATCAAACCATTGCCGTCGGCCACCTTGAGAACAATGACGACCGTAAACGGCGCGGTGAAAGTATCGCGTACAAATATCGCGGTTGCCGCAGCGACGCGGCTGAATCGCGTTTTGACCTCGATTGCGGCAAAGCGCCGGCGCGACCAACCCAGGAACATCGCCGCCGCCACGGCAAATGCGCCGATCGTGACGATGGCGAAGGCCGCCCCGGCGATGCCGCCGTTGCTGCGAATATGGTCCCACCAGCCCCGCGCAAGCGTGGCGAGCCCAGGTCCTTCGACCGTGACGGCCCCGATGGCTTCACGCCAGAAGTCGAGATCGAGAATGCCCGGCGTGCGCACGAACAGCGCGCGGCTGAACAGCGTGCGGCGGCGCTCGTTGATGCGTGTCGCGATCTCGTCGGCGCGCAGTGTCAGCAGCCGCGTTTCCTTGACTGCGGCATCGACCTCGGTGCGGGCCTGGGTCAGCTGCGAGCGTTCGGCGGCAATACCCGGCGGCTCCGGCGGTGCATTCGCCGGCGGCGGCGAGCCCAGTTGGGACAGGCGGGTATCGACCTCGGTCAGCCGCGGATCGAGCACTTCCAGCTTGGCGCGCAGGCCATCGCGCAACGGCGCGAGGCGCTCGCGTAATTCCGTCAGTGTTTCGTCATTGTGACGGCCACTGCGGACCGTCTGTTGCATCTGATCGAGCAGCGACTTGACTGCATCGAGGTCGCTGGTGGTCGCGGACCGGCTGATCGCCGGCGCCTGATGTTCCGCCGGCTGTTGTGCGGCGGGACCTTGCGACGCGGGTGAATTGCGCTGAGGCGCGGTTTGCGCGAGAGCGCTACCGGTGGCGAGCGCCAGCATCAACAGGGACAGATAAAGACGCGGCGCCGCAAGTTTCAGCATGGTTTCGACTAACCCGCCTTTGTGTCCTTGATTCGGCTGAAAATTTATCATCGCACGGGTGCGTTGCGGGCCATCATTTGGCGTTTTGTCGGCCTTTGGCACCGCGCAGACGCGCCGACTGAAAGGCTCTTGCATCCGATAAAACCTGTGCAATGATCTTTTGCATCATCTTACCCTGCCGGGTTGAGGGACTTCACATGCTGAGACTGTTTGCTGCCGCGCTCGTCTTCGTTCCAACGGCGGCGTTCGCCCACCCCGGCCTCCCGCACACCCATGATTTTATCCACGGCTTTGTCCATCCCCTGGGCGGGCTCGACCATGTGCTGGCGATGATCGCGGTGGGCCTGCTGGCCGCGCAGCTTGGCGGGCGGGCGTTGTGGTTTGTGCCCGCAACATTCGTAACCGCGATGGCGGTAGCGGGCTTGCTCGGGATGTCGGGCGGCAGCATCCCCTACATCGAGACCGGTATCGCGCTGTCGGTGCTGATCCTCGGCGCGGTCATCGCACTGCGCGTCGGCATGCCAGTGGTGATCGCGATAGCGATGGTCGCGGTGTTCGCGGTGTTCCATGGCTACTCCCATGGCATCGAAATGCCGGCAAATGAAATCGCGTCCGGCTGGCTCTACGGCGTGGGCTTCATTGCGGCGACGATCCTGCTGCATGGCGTCGGCATTGCCGTGGGCTTGCTGATCGCACGCGCACCGCAGGGCGTGCGCATTGCGCAGGTTACCGGCGGCGCGATGGCGGTTGCGGGCGCGGTGCTGCTGGTCGGCTGACGCAGCCTCACGGCTGCTCGACCCACTGGCCGAAGCGGCGTACGAACTTTCCGGTCGCGACCTCCCACACGCGAATGTCCGAGCCCATGTGGCTCGTCACGGCGTATTTGCCGTCCTTGGTGATGGCGACGCTGTGGCACAGGTCCGTAACGTCGCCGAAATTGCCGCGCGATTTTCCGGTGGCGACGTCATAGGCGGTGGGTAAATCGGTGCAGGCAATGATGATGGATTTGTCTGGCGTGAACGCGAGATCGAACACCGAGGGGATCGATTTCTCCGATGGAATGAGTTGGATGCGCTTCTGCTCCGTGAGATCCCAGATCTCGATTCCCCTGCGGGTCGCAATCGCCAGCAACGCGCCGTCCGGCGAAAAGGCCAAGCGGTCGGGTCCATCCGCCACACCGGCTTTTCCGACAACCTGTCCTGTTTCGGCATTCACGAAACGGATATTCTGATAATAGGCGATCGCCGTGACCGGCCGCAGCGGCGTGAATACCGCCTGGGTGAAGCTGGTTTCAATCGGCACCTGATGCGCCACGGACAAATCCGATGTCGCGACAATCGTCGCCGCCTTGGGTTCGCCGCCACCACCGCCGGCAATGAAGCGTCCATCTGCGGAAATGGCGAAGCGGTACCACCTCTTGCTCTTGTCGCCTTCCGGCAGGCTGCGCAGGGTCTGCCCGGTCGCGACTTCCAGCGCCTTGATGCCGTCGTTGTCGGCGAGCGAATAGACGATCTTGCTGTCGAGCGAGAACACGACATTGCGGACCCAGCCGCTGTGCTTGCCGAGATTGCGGATGAATTTTCCGCTAGCGAAGTCCCACAGCTTCACGGTCTGGTCGCGGCCCGCACTCGCCAGCAGCTTTCCGTCGGGAGAAATCTGCGCGTCGTAAACCCAGCTGATGTGGGTTGTGCCGCTTTCGGCGCGCGCGACGTCTTCGGGAATGTTGCGGTTTTGGTAGACCGCCTTGCAGCGCTGTCTGGCGAGGTCGTCTGGCTGCTTGTCGCAATAGTTCTGCGCAACGGCGGCCTGTGCGACAAGCGCGAACGTCGCGGCGAGCGTACAGCGCATGACCGAAATCATGATCGCCTCCAGTTTCATTCCGCCGCGCCCGCATTGTCGCATCTCGCGCGCCGCGGTCAAACCGGTCGGCGATTTGTCTAAATTTCAATCAGAATTTTGCCGTCCTCGACCGTCACCGCATAAGTCTTCTGCGGGACCATGCACGGCGGCATCACGACTTCACCGGTGCGGATATTGAACTGGCCTTGATGAAAAGGGCATTCGATGACATCGCCTTCGACGTAGCCCTCCGACAGCGAGCCGGGACCATGCGTGCACAGGTCGTCCATCACGTAGAACTGGCCTTCGACATTGAAAACCGCGACAGTGAGTTCGCCTGCCTCCACCTTCAATGCCGATCCTTCGGCGATTTCATCGGTACTGCACAATTCGAGACGGGCCATATGCATTCCAGAGGGTTTGACGGCAAAAGGTCGCAGGCGTAGGTTCACACCATATTTCGCGGGTTTTCTCAATCAAAACAATGGGCTCGCGCCATGCTCCGGAAAGAACAAAACGACCTCCTGACGCAGACCGGCCCGGGCACCCCGGGCGGGCGGCTATTCCGCTCCTACTGGATACCGGCCCTTGAGGCGCGCGAACTGCCGGAGAACGAATCCCCGCCGGTGCGCGTGAAGCTTCTTTCCGAGCGCCTGCTCGCCTTCCGGGACAGCGAGGGCCGCTATGGCCTGATCGACGAGTTCTGCGCCCATCGCGGCGTGTCGCTGTGGTTCGGCCGCAACGAAGAGTCCGGCCTGCGCTGCCCATATCACGGCTGGAAATACGACTACACCGGCCAGTGCATCGAAGTGCCCTCCGAACCGGTCGAGTCCGGCTTCTGCAAGAAGATCAAGCTGAAGTCCTATCCGCTGGTCGAGAAAGGCGGCGTCCTGTGGACCTACATGGGTCCGCCCGAACAACAGCCGCCATTGCCCGAGTGGGAATTCACCACCGTCCCCGAAACGCACCGTTTCGTCGCCAAGCGTTCGCAGGAGTGCAACTGGCTGCAGGCGATGGAAGGTGGCATCGATTCAAGCCACGTCTCGTTCCTGCATTCGGGCGAACTCAACTCCGATCCGCTGTTCAAGGGATCGAAGGGCAACACCTATAATCTCAACGACATGAAGCCGCACTTCGAAGTCGTCGAGGCGCCGGGCGGGCTCTACATCGGCGCGCGCCGCAACGCGGAGAACGGCAACTACTACTGGCGCATCACGCCATGGGTGATGCCGAGCTTCACCATGATCCCGCCGCGCGGCGACCATCCAGTGCACGGACATTTCTGGATTCCGATTGACGACGAGAACTGCTGGTCCTGGAGCTTCGACTATCGCGTGACCAAGCCGCTGTCGGCGGAACAGGTGCAGGCGATGAAGGACGGCAAGGGCATCTACGTCTCCTACGTGCCCGGCTCGTTCCGTCCTGCGCAAAACAAGGACAACGACTACCTGATGGATCGCGCGGCGCAGAAGGCCGGCCAAACCTACAGCGGCGTCTGGGGCATCGCGATGCAGGATGCCTCCTTGCAGGAAAGCATGGGGCCGATCGTCGACCGCACCAAGGAAAACCTCGTCTCGACCGACAACGGCATCATCATGGCGCGCCACCGCATGCTGCGCGCAGTCAAGGCGTTGATGGAAAAAGGCACGGTGCCGCCGGGTGTCGATGTCGCGCACCAGAAGATCCGCTCGGCTGCTGTCGTGCTCCCGCCGGATCAGCCGTTCAAGGACGCCGCCAAGGACGCGCTGATCGTCCAGGCCGGCAAGGCTCACGCCTCGGTGTGACATGCTAAGCGAAAGCGCACGCGCAACCACCGCTGCCGAGGCACGCTTTCGTATTGCCGATCCGAATTCGCTGCCGCGCACGGTCAAGGTCGTCGCGCTCGATGCGCGCAGCGAAATGGTGGTGAAACGGCTCGCCGCACAGAACTGGCGCAGCGCAAGTTTTTTCACAGCTTCGGCTTTCGCGCACACCCCGCAAACGGCCGGTTCGTTTTCGATGGAAGGCTGGCTGAGCGACCTCACCGGCCGCACCAAAAACCTGATCGACGAAGTCGCCAGTGCCGACCTGATGGTGATGATTGCCTCGGCGGGCGAGAATGCGCAGGCCGCAGCGATCATCGGCGAGGCCTGCCAGCTGCGCCATGTCATGACCACGGTGCTGGTGCTCGGCACGGAAAGCGCGGCGGAAGAGCCGCTGTCGCATACGCTCGCACAGCTTCGCCCCTATGCCAACATGCTCGTGACCGCCACGTCGGAAGACTATATCGCCGACATGCTGACGGCCCTGCGGGCATAAGCATGAGCCGAAAAATTGTCGTCATCGGCGGCGGCCCTGCCGGCACATGGGCCGCGATTTCCGCCAGGAAGCAGGACCCGACGGCCGAGGTGACGCTGCTGACGTCCGAGCATCACGAGCCTTACGAGAAACCGCCGCTGTCCAAGGGTGTGCTGACCGGCAAGGCCAAGTTCGACGATGCATTGATCGCTGGGCCGAAAGGCATCGCGGGGCACAATGTCGTGCTGGAGAAGCTAGCAGTCTGCATCGCCATCGACCGCGTTACCAAAACCGTCGCGACGCAGGACGGCAAGACTTATCCCTATGACGCGCTGGTCATCGCCACCGGATCGCTGGTGCGTCAGCTGCCGCCGTTGCCGCTCGGCATGCCGCGCGTGCATTACCTTCGCACCGAAGCCCACGCGCACTCGCTCAAGCGCGAACTCGATCAGGCGAAGACTCTGGTTGTCGTCGGCGCGGGATTGATCGGGCTTGAGGTCGCAAGCTCGGCTCGTGCGCTTGGCGTCAACGTAATCGTGCTTGAAGTAGCACCCCGCATTCTCGCCCGCGTCACGGACGAACAGACCGGCGCGCGCATCCATCAGCGGCACACCGAGCATGGTGTGGACATTCGTCTCAACACCGGCATGTCAGGCGTCGAGAAACTCGCCGACGGGCGCGTCGGCATTATCGCGGGCGGAGAAACGCTCGCGGCCGACCTTGTCGTGGTCGGCGCCGGCGCGATTGCGGACACCAAACTCGCCGCCGACGCCGGATTGAAAATCGACAATGGCATTATCGTCGACGAGCGTGGCCGCACGTCTGATCCGAACATCTTCGCGGTGGGAGATGCCGTGCGCTTTCCAGGACCGCATGGCCTTGTGCGGCTTGAGGACTGGCGACACGCGCAGGACCATGGCGCGACCGCGGGTAGGAATGCCGCCGGAGCGAGCGAAATCTACAAACCAGTGCCGTCATTCTGGTCGGAGCAATACGACCTTTATCTGCAAGGCGTCGGCTGGGCGCCGCCGAAGCCCGGCAACTATCTGCATCGGCCCCTGCCCGGGAACGCTAGCATCGTGTTTCAGACCGACGGGCCGCACCTCGCCTACGCGCTGGCGATCAATGCACAGCGCGATATCGCCACGGCGCGGCGTTTGATCGAGCGGAGGATTCCGATCGATCCGGCCGCGCTGATCGATCCGGCAAAGCCTCTAGCCGATTTGCTGAAGGTGAAGGCGAGCTAACCCCAAATCTCGTTGGCGGCTTCGACCACGAGCCGAAGCTTGGCTTCCTGGTCCGCCGCCGTTACCGGATTTCCCGCAACCGTTGAGGCAAAACCGCATTGCGGGCTGATCGCGAGGCGATCGAGATCGACTATCTTCGACGCCTCATCGACCCGTTGCTCCAGCGCGGCAAGCTTTTCCAGTTGCGGCGTCTTGCTGCTCACAAGCCCTAAAACCACGCCTTTGTTTTTCGGCAGAAAGCGCAGCGGCGAGAAATCGCCCGCGCGTGGGGTATCGAACTCCAGCAGAAAATGATTGACCTTCGTATTGGCGAAAAAGCGCTCCGCCACCGCGTCGTAGCCGCCCGCCGAAAGATAATGTCCCTTGAAATTACCGCGGCAGACGTGAACGCCAATCGCCATATCAGCAGGCGCGCCGGCGATACACTGATTGATCGCCTCGATATAAAGATCGATCAGCGCATCGGGCTTCAGCCCAGCGCCTTCCACCGTGTGGCGGATCGACGGATCGCACAGCATGGCGATGGCGACCTCGTCGAGCTGCACGTAGCGGCAGCCGGCCTTCGCAAGCTCGGCGATTTCCTGCGCGAACACCTTGCCAAGATCGGCGAAGAAGTTTTGCTCGTCGGCATAGACGCTTTTGTCCGCAAAATCGCCGCAGCGATAGAAGTGCATGGTCGAAGGCGCCGGCAGCGTGATCTTCGGCGCCGTCTTGGTCACGCCCTTCATGAACAGGAACTCGTCCAACGCCAGCGGCTGCACACGCCGCAATTTTCCCGCCGCGTAGGTGCCAGTGAATTCGAGTTCATGACCTTCGTCGTTGCGGAACTTGAATTCCGCCGGCTTGATGACGAAGCCGCCGACGCGCTCGACAAATCGGCTCCAATAGGACGAGCGGCGAAACTCACCGTCGTTGACCACTTTCAGTCCGACATCTTCCTGCATCGCGATCACGTCGCGAATGCTGTCGTCGATAATTTGCTTGAATTCCGTGTCGGATATTTTCTTGGCTGCATGGTCGCGGAACGCCTGCCGCAACGCAGGCGGGCGCAGCAGGCTGCCGATGTGGTCGGCGCGAAACGGCGGCTGTCCCGGTTTGAATTGCATGTGTTTCTCTCCCTAACCCAAAAGCTCCACACGCCATCGTGAAGGTCAAGCCGACAAAATCCGGCTTTGCTGGAATGAAACCGGGTGTAAATTCCACCGTAGTTGGGACGGATTCCAACGGAACCCTCGCCATGACAAACCCCGTATTCAACCGCCGCCAAACCCTGACGCTGCTTGCTGGCGCACCGCTGGTTTTTTCCTCTGCTTACGCACAGGCTCCCGCGATGACCAAACTCACCGCTTTTGCTTTCAGTTTTAATGGCCTCGACGGTGCGAACATCAAGCTGGCGGACTACGCCGGCAAGCCGATCCTTGTCGTCAACACGGCATCGCAATGCGGATACACGCCGCAGTTCACCGGGCTACAGCAACTGTGGGCCCAATTCCACGACCGCGGGCTGATGATCGTTGCGGTGCCATCGAACGACTTTGGCGGGCAGGAACCGGGAGATGCCTCCGCCATCGCAGATACCGCGCAGCATCAGTATGGCGTGAAATTTCCCATCGCTGCGAAGGCGGTGGTGAAGGGCGCGCAGGCGCACCCGTTTTTCAAATGGGCCGCAGTCGAGCGCCCGGGGCAAGTGCCGAAGTGGAACTTCCACAAATACCTGATCGGCGACGACGGCTATATCGCCGCGGTATTCCCGAGCGAAATCGAGCCGACCGACACGCGGGTCGTGACGGCGATTGCGAAGGA
>Ga0075369_10000839_pt1 | contig 10110 bp, 12 predicted proteins | sample EndMethybrTD3034_FD_71400 | JGI IMG/M metagenome (GOLD analysis project Ga0075369, IMG submission 71400) | Populus endosphere microbial communities from Tennessee, USA - Endosphere MetaG P. TD hybrid TD303-4 | ecosystem: Host-associated > Plants > Roots > Endosphere | place: USA: Tennessee...
GCGCTGGGCCGAGGGCCTGCTGCTGGTCGCGGGCGCCGGCGGCGGCCTGATCATCAGCCAGACCCTGAAGCGGGTGTTCGAGCGCGAGCGGCCGGACCTGGCCTATCGCGCGGTCGAGGCGGTCAACGCCAGCTTCCCGTCCGGCCACGCCATGCTGTCGGCCGTGGTGTTCCTGACCCTGGGCGTCCTGGCCGCGCGCTTCGCCGACAAGCGGCGGGTCAAGGCGCTGGCCATCGGGGCGGCGGTGCTGGTGAGCCTGCTGGTGGGGGCCAGCCGCGTCTATCTGGGCGTCCACTGGGCCAGCGACGTGCTGGCCGGCTGGTGCGTCGGCGCGGCCTGGGCCATGGCCTGCTGGCTGGCGGCCTTCTTCGTGCAGAGGGGACTCAAGCGACCTCCGGCCCTCAAGTCCTAGGCTTTGGCCGCCACCTGAGCTCCAGCGTCGTCCACACCGCTCCGGCGAAGTCGACCAGGCCCACGGCCAGCCAGGCCTTGGGCAGCCAGTCCAGCAGCACGAAGGCGCCGATCACCACCAGCGAGAACACCCGCAGCACCACCGAGGCCCGCATATAGGTGCGTTGCCCGGTCCAGCCGGCGACGTGATAGCCCATGGCGTAGGCCAGCAGGACCAGGCCCGCGAACCGCACCCAGGGCAGGGACGTGGCGTCGACATGGGCGTCCAGCAGATGCAGCACCGGGCGCGGCGCCACGGCCAGGGCCAGGCCCGCCGTCGACAGCACGCCGCCCCAGAACCAGATGCTCCACGGCTTGCCGAACGGGACGGGCGTCACCGGCGTCGGCGGCTCGCTGGGCGCGCGCCACGCGGGATCAGGACTGGCCGGCTGGCTGTCGGTCATCGAAAAGGTCGTCCCTCACCTGGCGGCGGTGAAGCATGGCTCAGGCGAGGGGCGCTTCGCAAGGTCAAGGCGGAGAAGACCTTGGAAGCGGTTCACGCCACGCCGGCCAGGCTCCGGGTCAGCTCGGCGGACGACATCGGGCGCGCCAGGCGAAAGGCCTGGCCGGCCCACAGCGGGCTGAAGTCGCCGCGCCCCGCCGCCTCGGCCGCCTTGCGCAGCGGGGCGATCGCGCCGCCGGCGGTCGGGAAGGCCGGTGGCAGGTCGGACAGCGGCCCCAACTCGGCCATCAGGCGGTTGACGATCCCGCGCGCCGGACGGCCGGTGAACAGGTTGGTGACCGCCGTGGCCTCCTCGGCCGAGGCCAGGGCCTGGCGATAGACGGCGCTGACGCTGGCCTCGGGCGTCAGCAGGTAGGCGGTGCCGACCTGGACGGCCTCCGCGCCCAGGGCGAAGGCGGCCAGGACGCCGCGTCGGTCGGCGATCCCGCCCGCGGCGATCACCGGGACCGAGACGGAGTCGGCGATCCGGGGGACCAGCGAGAAGGTCCCGACCTGGGTGCTCATGTCGCCAACCAAGGAATTAGGCGTCAGGAAGTTGCCGCGATGGCCGCCGGCCTCGAAGCCCATGGCGATGACCGCGTCGACGCCGCGCGCCTCCAGCCACTGGGCCTCGGCCACGGTGGTCGCCGAGGACAGCACCTTGGCCCCGGTCCGCTTGACCCGGTCGACCAGCTCCGGGGCGGGCAGGCCGAAATGGAAGCTGACCACCTCGGGCCGCAGGTCCTCGACCACGCCGGCGAAGGCCTCATTGAACGGCGCGCGGCCGCCAGCCGCCAGTGGCGCGTCGGGATCCAGCCCCGCCTCGACATAGTAGGGGGCCAGGGCTCGGCGCCAGGCGGCCTGGCGGGCCGGGTCCTCGGGAGGGTTTTCGTGGCTGAAGAAATTGACGTTGATCGGTTTGGACGTGCCGTTGCGCACCGTCTCCAGCGCCGCGCGCAGCTCGGCTTCGGAATAGAGCGCGCTGGGCAGCGAGCCCAGGCCGCCGGCGTTGCTGACCGCGACGGCCATCTGGGGCGTCGTGGCGCCGGCCATGGGGGCCTGGATGATCGGCAGCTCGACGCCGAGCAGGTCCAGCAGGCGGTTGAAAGCGGCCATGTCCGGCCTCCTTTTCAAGGTGGGGGCCGCCCGCGAGGGACGGCCCGGGAAACCTCATGACTTTCCGCCGGCGGCGAGCCGCTTGCGGTATTCGAGCGCGGGCAGGCCGCCCCAGCCCCAGTTTTCCAACTCGACCTCCTGGATGACCACGAAGGTCGAGTCCAGCGGCTTGCCCAGGACGTCCAGCAGGAGCTGGCTGACGCCGGCGATCAGCCGGGCCTTCTCGTCGGCGGTGACGGCGTCGCGGTCCGGCGCGGAGCCTTCGCGGGTGACCTGGATATTGACCATCGGCATGGCGGTTCTCCTCTCGGCCCCAGCCTAGTGACCGGCGCTCTGGCCGCCGTCGACGTGCAGGATCTCGCCCGTCACGAAGCCGGCGCCTTCCAGATAGAGCGCGGCGTCGACAACATCGCGGATCTCGCCCAGGCGGTTCACCGGGTGCAGGCCGGCCAGGAAGGCGTGAGTCTCGGGGGCGTGCATCGGGGTGCGGATCACGCCCGGCGAGACGGCGTTCACCCGCACGCCCTTGTCGGCCAGCTCGATGGCCAGCGACTTGGTCGCCGAATTGATCCCGCCCTTGGTCAGGCTGGCCAGCACCGAGGGGACGTCGGCGATGGCGTGGTCGGTCAGGCTGGTGGTGATGCTGACGATATGGCCCGAGCCCTGCTTCAGCATCTGCGTGGCGGCGCGCTGGGTGATGTGGAAGAAGCCGGCCAGGTTGGTCGAGACCTTGGCCGCGAAATCGTCGGTCGTGTAGGTCGTGAACGGCTTGGCCAGGAAGATCCCGGCGTTGTTGACCAGGGTGTCGACGCGGCCGAAGCGGGCCAAGGCCTCGGCGACGATGCGGTCGGCGGTGGCCGGGTCGCCGATGTCGCCGGCGACGGCCAGGATGTCGGGGTCGGTCCCCTGCTGGATGGAGCGGGACGTGGCGACCACGCGGTAGTTCCGGTCCCGATACGCCTTGACCAGTTCGGCGCCGATGCCCTGCGACGCGCCGGTGATGATGGCGACCTTCTGTGCGTTGCTCATGACTTGCCTCGATGACGTTCCCGGCCCGGTGATCGCGGCCGGAGGTCCTTGCGGGACCGATGAGCGTCAATGTCGGTTCATCCACGAAGCAACTGAATGGCCGCCTTGCGGTGGTTACTCTTCCGCAGGGTGAGAGAATGTTTCAGTCGACCGCCAGGGACTCGGCGTCCGCCGACAGGCCCGCGAAGGCCGCCTTCAGCCGGGGCGCGGCGAAGTCGAGGAAGGCCCGCACCTTCGGGATCGACGTGCGGCCCTGGGGGGAGATCAGGTGGACGGGCAGGGGCGGCGGCTCGGCGTCGCGCAGCACGATCCGCAGGGAGCCGTCCAGGACGCGGGGCGCGACGTGATAGGTATAGAGCCGCGTCACCCCCACGCCGGCGACCGCCGAGGCCAGGGCGGCGCGCACGCTGTTGACCACCAGGCGCGGCTTGAAGCGCACCGACCGGGCGATCGCTTCGCCGGGGCCGGGCGGAAAGACCCAGGTGTCGTGGCCGAAATGGGTGGTGGTGACGATCTGGTGCTTGGCCAGGTCGGCCGGCTCGACGATGCGCGGATGGGTCTCCAGATAGCGGGGCGAGGCGGCCACGACCCGCCGCACGTCGCCTCCGACCCGCGTCGCGATCAGCGAGGAGTCCGGCAGGTGGCCGACCCTCAGGGCGACGTCGACGCCTTCCTCCACCAGGTTCACGGGGCGGTCCAGCAGCAGCAGGTTCACCGAGACGGCGGGGAAGGCCTCCAGATAGGCGTCGATCACCGGCCGCAGGATGTCCTCGCCGCTGATCGGCGGGGCCGAGAGGGTCAGGGTGCCGCGCGGGGCCGAACGTTCGCCCATGGCGGCGAGGTCGGCCTCCTCCAGGTCGGTCAGGATGCGGCGGCAGGCCGGGGCGTAGCGCTCACCCGCCTCGCTGAGCCGCAGGGTGCGGGTCGTGCGATGCAGCAGCTCGACCCCGACATGGCCTTCCAGGAAGGCGATCGCCCGGCTGACGGCGGCCGGCGAGCGGTTCAGCCGTCGTCCCGCGCCCGCCAGGCTGCCCTCGTCCAGCGCGGCGACGAACACGCGCATCGCTTCGATACGATCCATCCCGGTCTTCCGTGTTCCGCAAGAGTGGAGACTAGGCGGGGATCATATCGTCGCTGGCTGCAACGACCTACGGGCTAGATCAGGGTCAGGACCACCGGGCCGTTCCGGGTGGCGACCAGGGTGTGTTCGTACTGCACCGTGGGCTGGCCGCGCGGCGGGCGCAGCGTCCAGCCGTCGTCCAGCTCCTCGACCCAGTCCGCGCCCAGCGACAGGAACGGCTCGATGGTGAAGACCAGGCCCTCGGGGATCAGCCGGCGGTCGCGCGGCTCGTTCCAGGTGGCGATCTCGCGCGGCTCGTCATGCAGCGAGCGGCCGACGCCGTGGCTGGCCAGGTTGCGGACCAGGCTGTAGCCGTTCTTCTGGGCGAAGGTCTCGATGGAGCGGCCGATCTCGTTCAGGCGCGCGCCGGGCTTGACGGCCCGGATGCCGGCCCACATCGCCCGGCGGCCGTCGCGGCACAGGCGCTCGACGCGCTTGGTGATTGGCGGGACGGCGAAACTGGCGCCGGTGTCGCCGAAATAGCCGTCCAGCTCGGCGGAGACGTCGATATTGATCAGGTCGCCGGCCTTGACCACCGTGTCGCCAGGGATGCCGTGCGCGCAGTCGGGACCGACCGAGATGCAGGTCGCGCCCGGGAAGTTGTAGGTCAGCTCCGGGGCCGAGCGGGCGCCGTCCTTTTCCAGCAGGGCGCGGCCGATATCGTCCAACTCCTTGGTGGTCATGCCCGGCTCCAGCGCCGCGCCCATCGCGGCCAGGGTGCGGGCCACCAGATTGCCGACGATGCGCAGCTTCTCCAGCTGGTCCTCGTGCTCGATGGTCATGCGGGGGTCTTCGCCAGGCCAACGTCTTTCAGGGGCGGGGCAGCCGCGGGATCGACGGCGTCGACGCCCGCCGCCTTCAGCTCGCGCGCCACCAGTTCCTGGAAGGTCAGGCCCGGGTTCAGCTCGCACAGCATGCCGATCCTGATCCAGAACGCCGCCTGGGCGTTGATCGACCGGTACGAGGCCTTGCTGGCCCGACGCAGCTGCTCATGCAGCTCATCCTCGATATTGACGATCCCCACGGGGCGCTCCAACATATACGTTTCGTATATGTTTTATAGGTACGCGCGCCGGGCGCGGCAAGGGGCTAGCCCTCGGCGCTGGCGATCCGGTCCAGGTTGGCGATCAGGCGGGTCAGCAGGTCGACCAGCTGCGAGGTCTCCGCGTCGGTGAAGCCGCTCAGCACCTCGCGGTTGCCCTGAAGCAGGGTGTCGATGGCGTCCGGCAGGCGCGCCTGGGCGGCCTGGGTCAAGGTGATGAGGCTGCTGCGGCCGTCGGCCGGGTCGGGCGTGCGCGCGATCAGGCCGTCGCGCTCCATGCGGGCCAGCATCTGGGCCATCGGCGGCTGCTCGGTGCGGGCGAAGCGGGCGAGATCCCGCTGCGTGCTGGCCTGGCCGTCCCGCAGCGCGACCAGCACCGGCAGGTGACCGACGCCGAAGCCCAGCGGCTTCAGCCGCGCCTCGCTCAGCCGCGTGAAGCCGCGCGACGCCAGGCTGATCAGGTGTCCCGGCGTCGAAAGTACGTCCAGTTCCATCACGTCCGGCCCCTTGCGCGCGTTCTCGTCGAGATACATATGTGCATATGTAAATCCGTTTCCGCAACACCCGACAGGCCAGGAGCGCCGCCATGGACGACGAAATCCGCGTGATCGAAGGCCTCTACGCGCGCTTCAACGCCCGGGACATCGACGGGGTGCTGCGCCAGCTGACCGACGACGTCGCCTGGGCCAACGGGATGGACGGCGGCCACGTCCATGGCCACGAGGGCGTCCGCGCCTACTGGACGCGCCAATGGAGCCTGATCAGCCCGCATGTCGAGCCCGTGGCCTTCCAGCGCGCCGAGGACGGGGCGCTGGTCGCCGAGGTGATCCAGACGATCCGCAACCTCGACGGCGCGCCGAGCCAGGGTCAGGCGCACGGCCTTAAGGACAAGACGGTCGGCCACGTCTTCCACCTGCGCGACGGCAAGGTGGCTCGCTTCGACATCCAGGACGGCTAGCCCGTCAGGACTTCACCATTCCCGACTTCTGCAGCTGCTTGTAGGCCTTGATGACCCGCTGCAGCTTGTGCTCGGCGCTGCGGTCGCCGCCGTTGGCGTCGGGGTGGCAGCGCTTGAGCAGCTCCTTGTACTTGGCCTTGATCGCCGCGCTGTCGGCGCCGGCTTCCAGGTCCAGGTCGGCCAGGGCCTGCCGCTCCAGCTTGCCCAGGCTGCGCTCGGCGGCGCTGCGGGCCGATTCGGCCTTGCGCTGCTGGGCGCGGAAGATGCCGAACGGGTCGGCGAAGGCGCGGGCGTCGCGGGCGGCGGCGGCGGCGGCCTCGCGCGAATTGGCGTCGGCCTTGAAGCTCCAGGTCGGACGACCGCCGGTCATCCGCTCGGCCTCCTGGGCCGCGCGAATCTGCGCCTCGCTCATGCCGGCGTAGAAGTTCCAGTTCTTATTGTACTCGGCCGCGTGCTGCTGACAGAACCAGTAGTGCTGGTTCGGCAGGTCGCGCGACTTCGGCGCCTTGGTCGATCCCGCCAGACGACAGTCGGGATGATCGCAGCGCTTTTCGCCGGGCTTGAGGCCCAGGACGTCGTTCACCGGGTCGTCCTCGCCCTTCTTGGGCGGCCGGACCCGGATGTCGGTGAATTTGGGACGGTACTCGAACGGCCGGTTCATGGCGTCTAGAGTAGTCTCGCGCTATTTCCGTTCAAGGATTGACAAGCAAGAGTCGCATCATGGGCGCCGTCGCCGACACCGTTCGCAGCAAGTTGACCGAGGCTTTTTCGCCCTCTCGTCTGGAATTGGTCGACGACAGCGACCGCCACCACGGCCATGCCGGCCACAGCGGTTCGGGCGAAAGTCACTTCAACCTGCGGATCGAGGCCGAGGCCTTCGCGGGCAAGGCCCGGGTGATGCGCCAGCGCATGGTCATGAAGGTGCTGGCCGACGAGCTGGCGGGCCCCGTCCACGCCCTTTCGATCATCGCCACGGCGCCCGGAGAAACGTAAGAGGCCGCTTACTTTTTTCACTTGATTTGGGTCGCTGCGGCTGATTGCCTCTGTCCCCGGCGCGATCCCGCCGGGAGGCAGGGAACGCCATGAGCGCCGTCACTTCTCCGACCGACCTTGAAATCGAAGCCGCGCGGATCCTGCCGGACCTGCTGTCGCGATCGTACGCGCGCTATTCGAAATTCACGGTGGCCGTGGCGGTGATCGACGACGAGGGACGGGTCCACTACGGCGTCAATGTCGAGAACGCCGCCTATCCGGTCGGGACCTGCGCCGAGCAGACGGCGATCGGGGCGATGATCACGGCCGGCGGCTCGCGCGGCATCGCCAAGGTCCTGATCGCGGCCGGCACCGACGCCGTCGTCCAGCCCTGCGGCGGCTGCCGCCAGCGCATCGCCGAGTTCGCCGGCCAGACCTGCGAGATCATCTCGGTGCAGGGCGGCGCGCCGACCGAGCGGGTCGCCTTCTGGTCCCTGCTGCCCAACTCTTTCGGTCCCCGCGACCTGGACTGAGCGTCGCTTCTCCCGAGATCGAACAACAAAAAAGGGGACGCCGAGGCGTCCCCTTTCCGTTTCGACGGTGTCCCGCCAGGCCCGAAGGCCCGGCGGAAGCGCCTGTCCTAGTAACGCATCGTCACGCCGACATAGTAGTAGCGGCCGCGGTTGTCGTAGCTCGACGAACCCGTGCCCGTGCCCGTCAGGGTTTCCGGCAGGTAGGGCGGCGTCTCGTTGGTGACATTCTGGATGCCGCCGCGGATCTGCAGCTTGTCGTCGATCTCGTACTTGGCGCGCACGTCGTGGCTCCAGTAGTCGCCCGTGTAGTACGGGTCCAGCTGGGTCGGCGTGAAGGCCGTCGTCGAGGCCATCGAGCCGATGTAGTGCGTGGTCCAGGCCGCGGAGAACTTGTTGTAGCTCCACTGCACCGAACCCTGGGCCTTCCACTCCGGCGTGGCGTTCGAGATGTTGTTCGCCAGTTGGGTGTAGGCTTGGCCCGGCAGGCCTTGCAGGGCCCAGCGGTACATCCAGGTCGCGTCGACGCGGAACGCCAGCGAGCCCAGGTCGCGCTTGAACAGGTCTTCGGTGTTGAAGCCGTACTCGGCCGACGCGTCCCAGCCCTCGACCTTGATCTTGGCCACGTTCTGGTTGGTCAGGCTGACCGTCTTCACGCCGCCGACCACGCCGCCGCCGTTGGTGCCGGTCGGATCGCGGACGATCAGAGCGCAGAACGGGTTGCTGGCGTAGGCCTGGGTCGAGTCATAGCACAGCTGCTGGAACAGGGTGTTGATCGGGATCGTGCCGACCTGGTCCGAGATATTGTACTTGAAGAAGTCCAGCGAGACCGACAGGCGCGGGATCCAACGCGGCTGGATGACGACGCCCAGCTGGTAGGTCTTGGCCGTTTCCGGACCCAGTTCCGGGTTGCCGCCCTGGGTCAGTTGCAGCGACGAGCGGCCCGTACCGATGTTCGACACGAAGGTCGCCGGGTTCCAGCCCGGGATGGCGGCGGCGCAGGTCGCGTTACGAGCGGCCTTCTGCGTGGCCGAGGCGCCGGCGTAGGCGTCCTTGTCGCAGGGGTCGATCGCGGCCGTCGTGAAGTTCACGCTTTGCGGCGAGAACAGCTCGACGATGTTCGGGGCGCGGACGGCGCTGCCCTGGCTGGCGCGGAAGCGGACGTCGCGGACCGGAGCCCACAGCGCGCGCATCTCGTACTGCTTGGTGTGACCGATCGTCGAGTAGTCGGCGGCGCGGCCGGCGAACTCGACCGACAGGTCGTCGGCCAGGATCACGTCCTTCAGCAGCGGGACGCGGATTTCGCCATAGGCTTCACGCACGTCGTACTTACCCTTGCGGGCGCCGATGGCGTTGAAGAACAGCGCGCCAGAGGCGCCCAGGGCGTCCTGTTCGAAGCTGCTTTGTTCCTTGCGGTACTCGAGGCCGGCGGCCACGCCGACCGGACCGGCCGGCAGGTTGAACAGGTCGGTCGACAGGTTGCCCGACAGGACCGTCTGCTTGACCTTCTGGTCGGTGGTCGACTGGGCGTTGGTCCAGGCGATGGCGGCGGCCGAGCCCCCGTGGATCAGGTCCCAGGGCTGGCAGCCGTTGGCGCGCGCGGTGGCGTCGCGGCAGACGATCTGGCCGTTCAGCAGGACGGCGTCGGTGGCTTGTTGGACTCGCGCCACGTTCGGCACGTTCAGCGAGGTCGTCGCGCCGCCGGTTTCGCCGTACTGGCCGTACCAATCCCAGTGGATGTTGCGGTCCAGGAAGTTGAACTTGCCTTCCATGCCGGCGACCAGGCGGGTGGTGTCGCGGTCGGTGATCACGTTACGACCGCCGAACTCGACCCAGAACTTGCCGACCTGGGCGGTCGAGGTCGAGGTCAGGGCCTTGCCCGCGGCCAGCCACTCGGTGCGCAGGGCCGTCGCCGTGGCGTCCGTGCCGGCCAGGTAGGCGTTGTCGCCCTTCAGGGTGACGGGCATGGTGCCGCCGCCAACGGCCGACGAGAACGGCGGCTGGAAGTAGCCGTAGCCCTTCACCTTGGCGTAGCTGACGTCCAGGAACGCCTTCACGTTGTCGTTGATTTCGTAGTCGATATAGGTGCGGAACGTCTTGCGGTTGTTCTCGCCCTGCAGCGCGTTGTAGATGCCGCTGTAGATCAGCGCTTCGTCCTGACAGGTCGGCTGGACCGTCGGGGTCGAGCAGGGGGCGCTCAGGCGCACCACCTTGGTCGGGTCGCGGTAGTCCAGGGTGACCGAGCGAGCCGTGCCCACCGCGCCGCCGAGCAGCTGGAACGTCGCCGTCGGGGCGGTGTTCGAGCGGCTGTTGGGGATGATGGTCTGCGGCGTGGCCAGGGTGTTGCGGCGGATGCCCGGCAGGGCCCAGTCGCGATCCTTTTGCCAGACGGGGTCGGAGTGCGAGACCTCGCCGCCGGCCAGCACGTTCAGGCGGCCGTCCAGGAAGGCG
>Ga0075369_10000842_pt1 | contig 10100 bp, 7 predicted proteins | sample EndMethybrTD3034_FD_71400 | JGI IMG/M metagenome (GOLD analysis project Ga0075369, IMG submission 71400) | Populus endosphere microbial communities from Tennessee, USA - Endosphere MetaG P. TD hybrid TD303-4 | ecosystem: Host-associated > Plants > Roots > Endosphere | place: USA: Tennessee...
CCGTGCGCGAACAGGCCGGCATCGGATTCGAGGGTGGCGTGTACGGAGAATCGTTCATGCTGGCCGACGTTCGGCTGAGCGGCGAAGTACCTCTCGACGAGGTCATTCTGTTCTGGGCCAAGGAGGGGCTGACGGTGGTCGCGCCGCTTCCCGGCGACATCTTCCGCATCGTCGCGCCGGTCGCCGACGCGCCGGAGGAACCGTCGGCGCAGTACGTCCAGCAGATCCTGGACAGCCGCGGACCAGGCGTCGGACGAATGGTCGTCACGGACGTCATCTGGGGCTCACGCTTCCGCATCCACCACCGGGTGGCCGATACCTATCGCGCCGGACGCCTGCTGTTGTCCGGCGACGCCGCCCATGTGCACAGCCCGGCCGGAGGGCAGGGCATGAACCTGGGCATCCAGGACGCCGTCGCGTTGGCCGATGCGCTGGCGGGCGTGCTCGGAGGCGCTCCAGAAAGCACACTCGATGAATACAGCGCCGCGCGCCGCCCGATCGCGCAGCAGGTCGTCGAAATGACCGACCGCCTAACGCGTTTGGCGACGCTGCCGCGCGCCGCACGCCCGATCCGCAATGTCGCGATCGGTATCGCGGGCCGGATCCCGGCCGTTCAACGTGCGCTGGCGATGCGGCTCAGCGGGCTGGTGTACCGATGACCAACTGCGCGTTCCGACGCGTTCGGTAGTACAGCACCGCCATCGCGACGGCCACCTCCACTGCCGCGACCGCGGTCGCCAGACCCATCAGCGTGGACTGCTGACCTGCGGACGCCGCCTGCATCCCGTGGTGATGCGACGGTGCGGGCAGATGCACCGCGATCATGGCGATGTTCATCAGCCCGACGACGCACCACGCCCGCAGCGTCCCGCGCAGCCACAGGTCGCGGGCGCAGTACACGCACGCAACGATCATCGCGGCCAACAGACCGCCTGCCACGACGTTCGACGCGTGACCCAGCATCGCGGCGTGCAGACCCGCCGAGCTCAAGGCGAGCACCGCGCACGCTCGTCGCCCCAGGACGACGGACGTGGCGGTGAACATCTCACTCCTCATACAGGTGTAGACACGTCGAACGCGAGAAACTCATCCCTGCCGTTCGATATTTTTCAATCTTCGCAGCAATGGGCCCGCGGGGCAGCCGGAACGTTCAGCGCAGGATTGCGGTCGAAGAACCCCTGCGGCTTGAGCTTGAAGCCCGCGTAGTCCACGGGCATCACCGGCCAGTCCTCCGGACGCGGGAAATGCGTGAGCCCGAAGGTGTGCCACACGACAATGTCCTCGCCGTCGATGCTGCGGTCCCCGGCAGTGAATGCCGGCAAACCCCCGCCGCCGGGATGCTGGTTGACGAACTGTCCCGCCGAATACCGTTCCGCCGGATCGTATTTCGTCACCCACAGATGTTTGGTCGCGAACGCGGCGCGGCCGGCGATCGAGCTGGACGGGTCGGCGAGCAGCACCGGTTGGCCCTCGGGATACAGCGCGTAGCCCACGTCCTGGCCCAGCCGGTTCTGCTTGGTCGGATTGGTGATGTGCCACACCCGGGCCTTGAGGTTGTCGGCCACCCGCTTCGCCTCCGACTCGCAGGTGAGCTTGGTCTTCTGCGCGCGGAACGCATTGCCCCACGGGTTGTCGGGCCCCTTCGGCACCGGCACCGCGTCGACCTCCTCGACGACGTTGACGTTGCCATCGACCGCCATGTCCAGCCGCGCCGAGAACAGGTGCTGGTGGAACGGTGCGCCAAGCCCAGGCGCCATCTCGGTGGCGAATCCGTCGGGTCCGCGATATGCCGAAGTGAACACGATCCCGGTCGCCTTTGCCTCGAGCTGGATCGTGCCGTCGAGATACAGGTACCAGTAGAACCCGTAGTCGTAGTTGCCGATGGTCAAGAAGAACGAGATGACCAGTCGCCGGGAGCGACGGGTCTCCGCCATGCCGTTGAACATGTCGGTGTGCTTCCACAGCACGCCGTAGTCCTCCTCGTGCAGACAGATCGCATTCTTCAGCACCTTCGGCTCGCCCTGTTCGTCGGCGATCGTCACATCGAAATACTTGATCTCCCCGAGACAGTCGCACCCCAGCTCCAGCGAGTTGGTGTAGCGGCCGAACAGGTACTCACCCTGGTCGAAGTAGTTCTGCCAGTACCGCACCGGTGACGGGTCGGCGTAGGGCACCACCATCTCGGCGATCGACGCACGGTAGACCACAGGCCGCCCGCCGATCGCGATCTGATGCAGGGTCAGCCCTTCGCGGATGTCGAAGCCGAACCTGAATGTCCAATCCGCCCAGGTGATCTGGTTGCCGTCGACCGAGAAGCTCGGGCCTTCCGGCTGGGTGATCTCGATCGGCTTGAGGTCGGTGCGCGCCGGGACTGCGTGTGGTTCGGCGTCCCACTCTCCTCGTTCGGCGGGCACCGCAAGGTCCAGCTCGTCGATCACCTTGGTCACCCGGCGCGCGGTGAGGTCGACGTAGGCCACCACCCCGTCGATGGGGTGCGCCCACGGCAGGTCGGCCTTGTCGTACTGGTAGAAGGCGAGCACACGCACCACCCGCCTGCCCACCTCGTCCTCGTGACCGAACACGCCTGCCGACAGCGGAACCGCGCGCACATCGGTCGGATTCAGGTTGCGCTTGCGCATCGCGTCCAGCCATTCGGAGCTCTCGAGCAGGAACGCCTCGATGTCCTCGAACTCCTGGTCGAGGATCGGGACATGACCCTCGGCCCCAGCGTCGATCGACTGCTGTGTCACGACGCGGTCGCCGGTAATCGACACCACGAGGTCGGTGCCGAGACCGGTTGCCCTGTCCAGCAACAGGACTCGGGCACGGCGTTCGATCGGGTCGCCCGGCTCGAAGGCCAGCACGGTTTCCTTGTGGGGCTCGTCGAGCGCGGTGTAGACGAACCGCACGCTCTCACCTAGCAGGCCGTCCGCGTCGACGATGCGGCGGACCGCGCGAATCTCGGCGGCGGTCAACGGTGTCAACGGGTGATCCGGTGTCGCAGAGCCGGTTTGGTCGACGGTTTCGATCGTGGCGGTGCTCATCGGGAGTACTCCTTTTCGGTTGACGGGCGGCCGGCGCGAGGACGTAGCGCCGCGAGGACGGCGCCGCCTGCGAACGTGCCGACCAGCAGCACGCCGATCACGGCGGCCGTGGTGCTCGAGCCGCCGACGAGCAGCGGCAGGTTGGCGGCGGTCATCACGAGCAGGACCGCCAGGCCGACCAGTCCGAGGCCGGGTGCTACGACGGTGTGCCAGGTTCTGGTGTCGACCCTGCTGCGGCGGAAGTACACGACGACCGCGACGGACGTCAGCGTCATCAGCGCGATGATGCCGACCGAGGAGATCCCGACGAACCAGGCGAACACCTCAGTGACGGGGTCGAGGCCGGCGATGGCCGACGCGATGACGAGGACGAGCGCCGAGACGGTCTGCACCGCCGAAGCGACGTGCGGCGAGGCGTGCCTGGCGTGGCTGCGGCCGCACCCCGACGGCAGGGCCGCGGTGTTGCCGAGCGAAAAGACATAGCGCGCAAGCACGTTATGGAAGGACAGCAATGCGGCGAAGAGGCTTGTGATCAAGAAGATCTGGACGAGGTCGCCGGCGATGGTGCCGACGTAGCGGGTGGCGGTCTCGGTCAACATGCCCGCGGGGTTGTCGGTGGCCATCGTGACTGCGCCGTCGTCTCCCCACGCACTGACCAGCGCCCAACTCGACAGCGCATAGAAGCCACCGATGAGCAGGAGGGCGAGATACGTCGCGCGTGGGATGGTGCGCGCCGGGTCGCGGGCCTCGTCGCGGAAGACGGCAGTGGCCTCGAAGCCGATGTAGCCGGCCAGCGCGAAGATCAGCGCGATACCCGGCGCCCCTGTGAAGAATTTGCCGGGATCGAAAGCGGCCGTGGAGAGTCCGCTGTTACCGCCGTGGCCGATGACCGCGAGGTTGATCACCATCACGATGCCGACCTCGCAGATCAGCAGAACGCCCAGCACCTTGCCGGACAGTTCGATGTGCCGATAGCCCAGGGTCGCAACCACGGCCATCATCGCCAGCCCGTAGACGTACCACGGCACCGACGGGCCACCATGCGACGTGACGAGATCGTTGATCGCCGCGCCCACGTACCCGTAGACCCCGCCCTGCACCGCGGTATACGACAGCAGCGCGAGGAACGCGGCGCCGAGCCCCATGTGCCTGCCCAGCCCATGACCGACGTAGGTGTAGAAGGCGCCCGCGCCCGGCACATGCCTGGCCATCGCGGTGAAACCGACCGCGAACAGGATCAGCACCACGGTGCAGACCAGATACGACGCCGGGTACGCGGCGCCGTTGCCCGCAGCGATCCCGATGGGGAAGGTCCCTGCGACGACGGTGAGTGGCGCGGCGGCCGCTACGACCATGAAGACGATCGCGACCGGGCCGAGTCGGCCGGCCAATCGGTGGGGTTCGCGGTCGCGGACCTGGGGTCCGGACGCGAGGGCATCGGTTGTCATGGCAATCAGGCTTTCGTCTCGGAATGGGTTTTGGGTTGCGGCGTCGTGAAGCTTGGGATGAGTGAAATGAGAATGGCTCGACGGCGAATTCTCATTTGACGGCGATTTCTGTCTACAGCGCCATATTGACGGCCTTCGTTTGGGTGTATTCGGCGATCGCTCCCTCGCCGAGTTCACGGCCCCAGCCGGATTGTTTGTAGCCGCCGAACGGAAGAGCGGTATCGAATGCGTTATGGCAATTGATCCACACCGTGCCCGCATTGATCTGCGCGGCGACCTCGTGGGCCGTCGACACATCGCGGGTCCACACGCTGGCGGCCAGCCCGTACGGGGTGTCGTTGGCGGCGGCGCGCACTCCCCGCTCGCGGTTGAACGGGATCGCGACGGCGACCGGCCCGAAGATCTCCTCGCGGTACACGCTGAAGTCGGGTCGCACGTCGACGAGCAGGCTGGGCTGGACGTAGAACCCGGTGTCGCCGTGGCGGCGGCCGCCGGCCAACGCGCGGGCGCCGTCGCCAATGCCTGCGTCGAGGTAGCCGGTCACCTTTGTCAGCTGCTCACGGGAGACCAGCGGGCCGATGTCGTTGGTCGGGTCCAGTCCAGGGCCGATCTTCTGCGCCCGCGCGAGCTCGGCCACGCCCTCGGTGAACTCGTCGAAGATGCGGTCCTCGACAAGGAGCCGGGTGCCCGCAGTGCAGGTCTGGCCGTGGTTGAACAGGAAGCCGCTGGCCGCGCCGGGGATGGCGGCATCCAGGTCGGCATCGGCGAAGACGACCTGCGGGCTCTTGCCGCCGAGTTCCAGCGACACCTTCTTGAGGTTGCCCGACGCGGCGTTGACGATCTTGCGGCCGACGTCCGTCGAACCGGTGAACGCGACCTTGTCGACGTCGGGATGCGCCGACAGTGCCGCCCCGACGTCGCCGAACCCGGTGAGCACGTTGACAACTCCATCGGGGACGCCGGCCTCGGCGATGACCTCGGCCAGCAGCAGCGCGGTGAGCGGCGTCTGCTCGGCCGGCTTGAGGATCACGGTGTTGCCGCATGCGAGCGCGGGTGCCACCTTGAAGGCGGCCATCACCAGCGGGAAGTTCCACGGGATGATCTGCGCGCAGACCCCGATCGGTTCGCGCAGCGTGTAGGCGTGAAACCGGCCGCCCGGCGCCCACGGCACCGACACCGGGATAGTGCGACCCTCGATCTTGGTAGCCCAGCCGGCGTAGTACAGGAAGATCTCGGCGGCCCACGTGACGTCGACGGCACGCGCCACCGCCACAGACTTGCCGTTGTCGAGGGTTTCCAGCTGCGCGAACTGGTCGGCTCTGTCGAGGATGCCCTCGCCGATGCGCCACAGTAGGCGCTGCCGCTCCGAGGGAGTGAGCGACGGCCACGGCCCTTCGTCGAAAGCGCGCCTCGCGGCGCGGACCGCCCGTTCCACGTCCTCGACGCCACTGTGCGGCACCGTAGTGATCACGGCCTCGGTGGCGGGATCGACAGTCTCGAACCGGCGACCCGACAGCGCGTCGACCCATTGCCCGTCGATGAACATCTGCTTGGGGTTCGACACGAATTCGATGACCCGAGGATCGAGCCTGGTTGATTCGGCGGCAATAGTCATGGGCGCAAAAATAACGCCGCGATGTGAGTGGAGTCACTACCTATTTCGAATGGGAATTCGACGAATTCGCATTCTCATTCGCGATCCAACGCGATTCTCATTCGAGACGCCGGTTTGTCCCAGTTGGCATGCATTATCGAGCGCGTCACTGCCCGGGAGTGCTCGTGATTCTCATTTGACGATTCGCAAAGTTAACGTTGAGAACGCTGTCGACGCGAGAGGATGGGCGACGTGCGGCCGATCAGAAGCAGCTCACCGGTCTCCGGCTTGCGGCGGGGCCAGTTGTCGTTCGCGCAAGTCTTGGGTCAGTCGGTGTCCGCTGTGGCGCCGTCTGCGGTCATGGTGACACTGCCTGCACTGGTGATCCCGGCAGCCGGCGGCTGGACCCTGGCGGTGTTCGTCGTGACGGCTCTGCTGATGGCGGCCGTCGGGTACTGCGTCGGCCAATTCGCCACGCGGATGGTCGCGGTCAGCGGTCTCTACAGCTATACGGTCAAGGGGCTGGGTCCGGCGGCCGGGATCGCCGCCGGGTGGTCGCTGGTGGTCGGGTACGCCGCGGCGGCGATGGCCAGTTCTGTCGGCGCAGCGAATTACCTTGCGGCACTGCTGTCCCGCCTCGGTGTGCCGAGTGGTGCGGTGACGATCACCGTGCTTGCTCTAGTCGTCGGCGTGGTCGCGTTGACGTTGATGATCCGGGGAATCCGCTTGTCGGCCCGAATCTCGTTGACCGTAGAGGTATTCGCGATCGTGGTCGCGTCTGCGGTGTTGGTCATCGCATTCGGCGGCTCGATCGCGGGCGGCCGCGCACCGCCCGACGCGTCCGTGGAGCAGCCTCACTCGGCGCTTGGCTTCGCGCTGTTGCTGGCGATCAGCTCCTTCGTCGGCTTCGAGAGCGCGGGGACGGTCGCGCGCGAGGCCCGCAGGCCTTTCGTCACTGTGCCGCGCGCGATTCGGTGGACACCGATTGCGGTCGGCGTGCTCTACGTCTTCGCCGCGGCCATGCAGTCGACCCAAACCATCAGGGCGGGAATCGGTTCCGTCCCGATCGTGCTGACACTGCCGGACAGCGCGGACGCCGGCTCGACGGCGCTGTCCATCGCTATGGAGCTCGGCATCACGGCGTCATGGTTCGCCTGCATCATCGGATCCACGACCGCGCTGTCCCGCACGCTGTTCGCCATGGGACGCGAGGGCGTTGTGCCCGAGGCCGTCGGCAGAACCAATCGCCGCTTCCACACACCGCACGTCGCGCTCGTGCTCGCGATGCCCGTCATCGTGGTGGTGCCTCTGGTCTACCTGTGGGTAACTGGTTCCAGCCGGGAAGTGCTGATCGGGCTCCTCGCAATCTCGGCCCACGGGTATGTCGGCGCGTATCTGTTGGTGTGCCTGGCGACACCGGCGTTCCTGCGCCGGATCGGCGAACTGACACGGCTTCCTCTGTTGATCGGTGTGGCGACGGCGGTGGTGATGATCGCGATAATCATCTGGGCCGCGTTGACATTGGAATCCCCTGTGTGGATCGCGACTGCGGTGTACGCCGGGTTACTCGCGGCGGGCTTCGCGCTGTACGCATTCCGGCTGCGGCGCGTGCCTGGACTGGCCGATCGCGTTGGGGTGTTCGACGAGACTGTCGCGGGTGACGTGTTGGCGGATTACAACCCGTGGATGGTGCGACGATGAGCCCGGCCGACGGCACACTATCGGGGCGGCAACCGAAGGCGGTGCAGAGCGCGCTGCGGGTGCTGGAGGAGGTGGCGCGAGCGGGCGTCGGTGTAACCGCCAAGGAGATCGCCGAGAATCTGTCCATGCCGTCGGCAACCGCGTATCGGCTGCTGAATCTGCTTGTGGCTGACGGCTATATCGTCCGCCTGCCGGATCTGTCCGGGTTCTCGCTCGGGCATCGGATGGGAGTGCTGATCGACGCGGCAGTCGCACCGACTGTTTGCACGGCCGCACGTGAAGTGCTGGCCGAGCTACGCCTGTCGGTGCGCTTCGGTGTGCACCTGTTCTATTTCACCAACACCGCGCTGCGGGCTGCTGATCTGGACAGCGAGTTTCCACCGCCGGTCGACGAGGCCATGCTCAACAGGAATCTGCATCGCAGTGCCGTCGGTCGCCTGCTGCTGGCCGAGAAGCAGGACCTCGACGGGTTGGTGCCAGTCAGCGATGACCTGCTCAAGCAGCTGGATATGGTGCGGCAGCAGGGGTTCGCAACCCAGACCGGCGAGCTGCGCGAGGACTGCGCGTGCGTCGCGGTGCCTGTCCGATCGCCGTCGGGCGCGCTGGTCGCCGCGCTGGGAATGTCGGGGCGCGCCGACCAGGATCTGTTGCTGGGCAAGCAGATACCGGCGTTGGCCGAGTGTGCGAAGCGGCTCAGCCCGCTGCTCGCCTAACTCCGCCGAAACTGTATTCCGGCAGGCCTCCACTCGATCTTTCTCTGCTGGAATACAGTTTCGGCGGGATCAAGGCCGCCAACCACGCGACACCATCGCCTCCCAGGCCTGCCTGACGAGGTCGTCGTCACGGTCTTCCCTAATAGCACGCACCACATGCCAACGGAGTTGTGCGAGCTTGGGCCACACCCGCATGTCCTTGACGTATTGAGGTCGGCTGGTCCGATGTTGGTCGCCGTCGTACTCTGCGCCGACCAAAAAGTCCTCCCAACCCATATCGATCGTCCGCACATACCGACCGCATTCGTCGTAGATGGTTATCTGCGTGGTGGGCTTCGGCAGGCCCGCATCGATGAACAGCAACCGCAGGCGCGACTCCTGCGGCGAGGCAGCTCCACCATCGACGAGCGGCAACACCGCCTTGAGTCTCGCGACGCCTCGCGCACCCGTGTAGCGCTTGGCGAGCAACATGACATCCTCGACGGAGAACGGCGTCGCCCGCATCAGGGCGTCGAGACGCGCGAGGGCCTGCCCGCGTTTGAGATAGCGGCCGAGATCGAACGCTGTCCGCGCGGGCGTCGTCACGGGAAGCCCTGCAACCCATACCAGTTCATCGTCGCTGATCCGCTCATTTCGCACGACGATGCCCTTGGGTGGGCGAGTGCTATTCCAGAGCAATTCGACCGCGACGTCGTCATCCACCCATTCCGCACCATGCAGGGCCGATGCCGCGACACCGGTGATGATGCCATTGCGCTTCGACCACAGCCAAGCGCCGACGGTCCTATCCCGAAGCGACGGAATACTCCCTCGCGGCGCATGCACGTTTGGATAGAACGGCCGGTACCACCGCTGAAGTTCGTGTCGCGTCACGACACCGTTCGCGACAGCCTCACTGCCGATAAAGATCTCCCCCATGGCCGCATACTTGCCGCGACCACCGACAAGCCCGCGAAACTGTATTCCGGCAGCCCAGCACTCGCACTTTCTCTGCTGGAATACCGTTTCGGCGGAATTAGAGGCCGAGAGTCTTCACGGTTTCCTCGCGCATGTCGACCTTGCGGACCTTCCCGGTAACGGTCATCGGAAATTCGTCGACGATGTGGACGTACCGCGGGATCTTGTAGTGCGCAAGCTTGCCCGTCGCGAAGGCCTTCACCGCATCGGCGTCCAGCGCGGTCCGGCCCGGCTTCATCCGGATCCAGGCGCAGATCTCTTCGCCGTACTTCTCGTCCGGGACGCCGATCACCTGAGCATCCTCGATGTCCGGATGCGTGTACAGGAACTCCTCGACCTCGCGGGGATAAACGTTCTCCCCGCCGCGGATGACCATGTCCTTGATGCGACCGACGATGTTGCAGTAGCCATCTTCTCGCATCACCGCCAGGTCACCGGTGTGCATCCAGCCATCGGCGTCGATCGCCTCGCGTGTCTTCTCGTTGTCGTTCCAATAACCCAACATCAGTGAGTAGCCGCGCGTGCAGAACTCACCCGGCTGTCCCCTCTCGACGATGTCGCCGTTGCCGGGATCGACAATCTTGATCTCCACATGGGGATGTGCACGGCCGACGGTCGCGGTGCGCCGCTCAAGGTCGTCATC
>Ga0075369_10000844_pt1 | contig 10098 bp, 9 predicted proteins | sample EndMethybrTD3034_FD_71400 | JGI IMG/M metagenome (GOLD analysis project Ga0075369, IMG submission 71400) | Populus endosphere microbial communities from Tennessee, USA - Endosphere MetaG P. TD hybrid TD303-4 | ecosystem: Host-associated > Plants > Roots > Endosphere | place: USA: Tennessee...
GACGACCATGGTCGTCTTGCTCGTGGTGAGGCGTATCGCATAGAGCGAGGTGATGCCGAACAGCAGGCACCAGAGCACGTTCTTGCGAATCGAGGTCAGAACGAAGGTGATGAGGATGAAGAAGGCGGCCATCGTGTTGTCGGCGGCAAAGCCGGAAATCCGCTGCTCCGCAAAGGCCCACCAGAGCCGTCCGGCTTCGCGGGTCGCGCCGAAGGATTCGTACTTGAAGCCCACCCAGGGGAACTTCCAGTGCGAGGCGATCAGCACGCCCGCGAGCGAGATATAGAAGGTCGACGCGATGACCCGAAGCAGCCTCTTGTTGGAACCGATATCGCTGTCGCAAAAGCAGAAGCCTGCAAACACCGGGATCATCATCTTGAACGACGACAGCAAGGCATTGAACGAGCCCAGAAAAAAGTAGCCCACGAGCAATGACAGGACAATCTGCAGCAAGACGAGGATGGCGACGATGCTGCGGTTCTGGATGATGCACCGCTGAATGAAGAGGCCGACGCAAAACACCGAAACGGCATCGGGCGTGAACCAGAGAGCCTCGACGTGAAAGATGCTCGTATAATACCGCATCGCTCCGCCGAAGGCGTCCCGGATGAAGTAGAGCGCGAGCGCGATCACCTCGATACGAAACGCGAGCGGAACGACGGCATTGTCCTGTTGTGGCGTCACCTTGCGCAAGCCTCCTAGCTCAAGCGGCGCGAAGTTTGAACGGACTGAGCGGACTGAGCTGCCGGAAACGACGCCTCACGCTGCAACAGCCGACGGACGAATTTCCCGCCAGGAATCTCGACCAGCCGATAGGTGAAATCCGAGAGCACGATGACGGCGGCTATGATCACGCCATAGGTCAGCGTTGACGCCAATCCCGGGCTGATCGAATCGATGGCCTCGATCGGCCGCGGCCCCACGACGCGGACCGCGTACTCCGCGAGAAGTATGACGAACGCGTGCACCATATAGATCGAGTACGAGCGGGCGCCAAGCCAGACAAGCGGCTTGCTCTCGAGGAGGCGCGGCAACAATGGAGCCCTGGGAAAGGCCATCAGGCTGGCAAGCAGGATGGCAAACACGAACGGAGCTGCGAAGCTGGCGGCAGGATAGTCGCTGACAAGCACGACCAGGCCGAAGCTCGCGACCAGCGAGCCAGCCTGGAGACCGAATTGATAGACGGGCGCCTTGATCTTCGAGAGGGGGCCGACAAATCGGACAACGAGGACACCGAGAAAGAAGCTCAGGAGGCAACGGAGCATGCCGAAATCATATTGAAGGCCGAGCGCCTTCTTCTGCAGCACGAAGACGATAATGAGCCAGTTCCCGACAACCATGATAGCCGATGTCGCGTAGAGAACCGTCCGCGAATTCAGGCGCTGCGCAAACAGCAGCAACAGCCCGAACACGATGTAGGTATAGAACTCCACGCTGATGCTCCAACTCGGGCCATTCCAGCTCAGGTAATCGACGAACCCAAGCGAGTGGAGCAGGAATACGTTCAAGACGAACGTATAGGTCGTGTTGACCTCGAATTGCCAAGGCGTGACCGTAAGCAGACCTAGAGTCACCAGGCCAATCCGTGCGAGCCGAAAGACCAGGAGCGCAATCAGCATCACGATGTGAAGCGGATAGATCCGCGCCAGGCGACGAACCATGAAATCGCGGAACGAGAATCTTCCGAAGTCCGCATCCGTGTAGCTCATCGAAATCACGATTCCGCTCAACACGAAGAACAGATCGACGAACAGCCACGCATTGTGAAAAAAGGCGCAGTCGAACCACGCCTTGTTGGAGAAGGCGGCGAGGAAGATCTTCATCAGAATGACATGATGGATCGCGACTGAGAGCGCTGCGATTCCTCGAATACTATCCAGTGGGAGATAGTGCGGTTTAGGCTTGTGCGTCGACTCCATCACTATCCCGTTGCTTAATTTGCTGCGTTGCAATATTCTAACTTTTGAGCTCGGTTTTCAATGAGAATCTGAGTTTCGGTCCGCGCGATTTGTTGAACAGTAATGCCAAGGTCACGATTAACGTTGATGCACACGGAACGACAGTCAGCACCATGTTCCGCCACGCGAGAATGTCGATCGATGCCCGCTGGCACGAGTTCTGAATAGCGAATCCAACGCAATGCGAGCTCGATCCTGACTTGAGCGAGATTTCCATTGTCCTCGACCAGCAACGAACGGTAGACGTCCACATGATCGATCAGCCGCAACATTGGGAGAATTCCTAGTGGCCTATTCTTCCATGACGATTGGGAACACCAGCTCCATCAAGCGCTGGAGCCACAATTCGCGATTTACCAAGGCATTGAGCGTCATGCCGCCGGCGGAAAACGATCGCATCCTCGATTTCGGAACGGGAGATGGACATCTCGTCGGCTTGCTTAAGGAACGATGCCCCTCTGTCAGCGTCTGCGGCTTCGACCCGCATCTGGATGCAATGGCAAATGAGGTGAAACAACGGTTTCCGGATGTCCAATTTGTGCGCGAGCGCGACAACATCGTCGGCGGCCCCTACGACAAGGTCTATTGTCTCGAGACCCTCGAGCACTTTGTCGGCCCTCCTCTCATGGATATCGTCACTTTCCTCGCGCAGCAGACGGCTCCGAACGGTCGCATTCTCGTCTCGGTGCCGATCGAGATCGGCCTCTCTTCCCTGATGAAGAACCTCTTTCGCATGGCTGCAGGCCAGCGCCATCGCGGCACCACCTGGAAGATTGTCTGGGATTCCTTCATCGGCAATACGGCTGCAATCGCACGGCCGCCGAGCGAGACCGGCTGGATCTCGTCCCACCTCGGATTCGATTTTCGTGTGATCCCCATCTTATTCGCAAAATGTGGTTTCGAGGTGGAATCCTTCGGCTACTCGCCGATTCCACTGCCAACCCACATGATTAACAGCCAGGTGTTCTTCCGCTTCGCGCGAAAGGCCTAGCACCGTCCGAGCGGACGGTTGCCGCTCCCCTGCCCCGCAGACATCGAAATCAGCGCTTCCTGAAGGCGCTGATTGATGCTTAATGCAGCACATTGCCGCGGACGGGGTCCGCGAACGGGATCGATTGCCTGCGGGGGAATACCAGCTGAACACCGTGTCCAGGATCTTGGCGCTGGCGGTTGTCGTGCTGGCGCCCCTGCCGCTCGGATCCACCGACCAGATCTGGATCTGCATCTGGTGCGTGCTGATGGCTGCGAGTCTGATGACGGCCGATCTTGACGGCGTCGGCCGCGAGGATGCGTGGCTGCTGATGCCTTTGCTTGCCACGCTGGCAATGGCCGCGGCGGTCGTCGTCGCTCAGGAATGGCGCGATCCATCGTTCGGGCTCGGCAACCCGGTCTGGCAGACCGGCTCGAAATGGCTTGGCTCGGCGTCGTCCAGCCGCGTTTCGACGACGGTCAACGGCCCGTGGCTGGCGGCGGGCTATCCACTCCTTCTTGCGATGGTGCTCATTCGGGCATTTGTGATTTCAACCGACGCGAGCAGTGCCCGCCGGCTCCTCCTGCTCCTTGCCTGGGTCGGCTGCGCCTACGCGGTTTACGGCATCCTTGCCGAATTCGGCGACCCCGACGGCCTCCTGTCGAGACGCAAGGAAGCCTATCTCGGCTTCGCGACCGGCACCTTCGTCAATCGAAACACGGCCGCAATTTTCTGGGGCAGCAGCGCAATTTTGTTTCTGGTCCCGTTGCTGCGTTTCGCGCATCGCCGCGACCGTCCCGATGCGCCGGCATCGCCCCGCTTCGCGGACCGCGTCGCATTCTATTCATCTTCACCAGCCGCGCTCGGCATCGGCTTTGCGATCTGCCTGACGGCGACTGCGATGACCGGTTCTCGCGCAGGATTGCTGCTGTCGATTTGTGCATTTCTGCTCGCCTGCGTGCTCTATCTCGCGCCGTTGCCCCTCGGCAATCTGCGCAGATGGACGTTTGCCGGGGGCACAGCCGTCGCGGCGCTGCTGATTCTCCAGCTTGTCGGAGGCGCCGTTGCCGGGCGAATTAGCACTTACGGCCTGATCGATGAGCAGCGGCTCGGTGCCTATCAAAGAAGCGTAGCCATCATCCGCGACTATCCGCTCCTCGGTGTCGGCTGGGGCAATTTCGAGACGACGTTCCCGGCCTACCGGACGGCGGAGCTCGGCAGCCTCGGCGTGTGGGATCGCGCCCACTCGACTCCGCTCGAGCTCGCAGCAGAGCTTGGTCTGCCTGCCGCAGGCCTCGTCGTGTTATGCTGCCTTTGGTATGTTTACCTTTTGTTAAGAAGCAGCTTGCGGCGAAAGCGCGACCGCTACATTCCCATTGTCGGCGTCAGCGTAGCGGCGCTCGGGCTGGTCCATAGCTGCATCGACTTTTCGTTGCAGATACCCGGTTTCGGAATCTTCTTTGCTGCCATCGCTGGTTGCGGGCTTGCCCAGTCGATTCCGTCCGAACTACGGAAAGAACGTGGCAAGTTAGAATAAAATGAACTATAAGGGGCCAGAAAGTCCGGTGGTCATTATGCAATTTCGAAAAGTTTTTCCTGTCATCCTTGGCGCTGCTGCGTTGCTCGGCACAGTTTCTCCGTTGTTCGCAGCAACCGGAAATAGCGCACCCTGCGGACCGAATGCCAACGTGGTATCGGCGGAGAAAGCGAACTCGTTTCTCTCAAATCCCGCAGCTTTGCTCGATCAATTCAAGGATGGTCAGGGCGGCCTTGCGTCGCAGATTCGCGACTTTTTGACATCGCGACCGGAAACCGTCGAGGGTATCGTTTCGCTGGCAAGAGCCAGCAACGAGGACCAGAGCCGCGCCATCGGTGCGGGCCTTGGAACTGCCGCTTCCGTTTGTGTGCTCTCGCAGCCGGACGTGGCCCAGCGCATTCAGGAAGCGGTCCTGAAAACCGAAAATCCCCCACTGATTGAGTCCTTCACCGGCATCACCGGCGACATCAAGACGGAAGCGACCAGCGGCGCCGATCCCACCGGCGAGACGACGACCGGTGGCGGAGGAGCCAATTCAGCCGCCGCGGCGCGTGGCGGCGGTGCGGCGACGACCACTGAGCCGACGACGCTCAACACAAGCGGACCCAGTGCGGCGTCGCAGACGCAGACTTTGTTCACCGCTGCCGCCACGACGACGACGACCCTGACTTCAGTCAGCCCGTCGCGCTAGTAATTCCGGGCGTAAAAATTTTAACCAAACCGAATGTTCCGGGAACCAGCCCCCGGAACCAGCTAAAATTGTAATTGTCTGCAAAACCCGAACCTAATTGGTTCGTTGTATCCCTAGCGTCAAGAAGAATGGCGAATAATGGGGATGACTATGAGCTGGATTTTCAGATCTTTCCTGGCGGCCGGGCTCGCTTGCGCTGGCGCTGCTGCCAAAGCCGACACGATCATCGAGACGCCCTCAACGGCCGTGGCGGGCTCCTTCATCAGCGAGTATGACAACGCCCTCGCACCGCTGCAGTTTGTGAAATTCTGCATGAATTACGGGGCGGAGTGCGAGCAGGATGCGACCACAGACCAGCAGACACTGCCTTCGGGCGATCGTGCGCGGGACATGCTTCGCGAAGTCAATCGCGCGGTGAACGATGCCATCACGCCGATGAAAAAGCCGACCAGCCCGATGCTTGCGCATTGGACGGTGTCGCCCGACGCCGGCGACTGCAACGACTATGCCGTGACCAAGCGCCACCGCCTGATCGCAATGGGCTGGCCGAGATCGGCGCTGCGACTTGCGGTTGTCCTCACCGAAGGCGGACAGGGCCATCTGGTTCTCGTCGCGCGGATGAGCGACGGCGACGTGGTGCTCGACAACCTCTCCTCGTCGGTCCGCCCCTGGAGCACGGCCGGTTATCAGTGGATTTCGATGCAGTCCGGAAGCAATCCTCGCTTCTGGGTGACCATCGGTGAGCACGGTGCACATCTGCGTGCCAGCCGCCTCGCCTCGGCACGGACCCCGTCCTAAAGGCGTAACGCCGCAACAAGCCTTTGATCGGTCCCGATCCTCGTCGGGGCCGATCAACGCGTTTGGGACGTATCGTTTAGCCTGGCCAAGGCATCTGGCGGGCATGGACGCCGGGGGGTGAACCGCGTTTTCGAAATCCTGTCACCCGCACGTGCTACGCCGTGGCGCGGATTTTGCTGCTCGGTTAAGAGGCAACTCTTGGTAGCACCGCCTGCCCAGGGAATTGCGGCAAATCGAAAAATATCGTGGCAAGATGCATCGCTTCCAGCTATTTTTGCATCGCACAAAAATTTGACATACTTTATGCGCATCAAGGACTTCTCATAGGACTTCCAGCGTAGTCGGCGAACGTAAACGGAATGGAAGACAATTTGCCTCAGAGGATCATGGACGCTGGCCGCCGATCGATCGTTCCGATCGTTATGGCGGCCGCGATGCTGTTTGCGATGACCAGCAGTTCCGATGCGCAATGCGTCGCGCGCTCCGAGCGGGCATCACAGATCGCCATCGACGCCTTCGTCGCCGAGCCCAGCTCGCTCCTGGTTCAGTTGCGCAGCGAGAAGGAAAAATTGTCGGGCCGGCTTCAAGGCTATCTGGTCAGCGACATATCGGTCCTCAAATCGGTGCCAGCCCTTACGCGGGCCGCGACCCAGGCCGACCGCGCCTCGATCGGGGCCGCGCTGCACCGGGCTGAAATTCGCTGCCGCTCAGCCAAGCCCGAGTTTGCACAGAAAATCGGCGATTTCGTCGGCAAGCTTCACGACAGCGCCGTGCTCGCGGGGTATTCCTCCGAACCGGACGACGCGTCGCCGTCGCCTCCGCCGACGACAGCCAACCTGCCTGCCCAGTCCGGGTCAGGCATGATGTCAGGCGAATTCAAGACCGACATCGCCGATCCTTTCGCCGCCATGCCGCTTCCCGAATAAACTGCGAGCCCCCCGACAAATGTTCCAACCTCGCGACCAATTCCAGCCCCGCGCCAAATACGCCATCGAGCTCGGCGGCACGACTCTCAGCGTCGACCGGGTGTTCGACATCCTGCGTCGGCAATGGCCGTTGATCGCTTCGATCGTGGGAGCCGCACTGGCGCTCGTCGTCGCCTACCTGATGGCGGCGACGCCGATGTACACCGCGAATGCCCGCATCCTCATGGATACGAGGCAGACCCAGGTCCTCGACAAGGACAGCGGCCAGTCGAATGCCCTGATCGATACCGGCTTTGTCGACAGTCAGGTCGAGATCATCCAATCCGACGATCTGATCCTTTCCATCGTTCGCCGTCTGAAGCTCACGGATGACCCTGAGTACAATGGCTCCGAGCCCGGGCTGCCCGCACTGGTCATCGGCAAGCTGATATCGCTGCTCGGATCGGACGGTCCGGCATCGAAAGACAAAATCGAGCGCAACGCGGTCGAAACCATTCAAAGAAACCTCAAGGTCGAGCGGGTTCTGACCACCTATGTGCTTTCGGTGTCGTTCCGCTCGATGAACCCCGACAAGGCGGCAGTTATCGCCAATGCGATCTCGGACGCCTATATCGTTGGGGCACTCGAGGCCAAGTACCAGTCGACCAAGCGGGCCGGCGAATGGCTCCAGCAGCGCAGCGCCGAGCTGCGCGAACAGGCGACCGCAAGCGACCGCGCCGTGCAGACGTTCAAGGCACAGAACAATATCGTCGGCACCAGCCGCGGCCTGATGAGCGAGCAGCAGCTCGGGGACGCCAACTCGCAGCTCGTGACCGCGCGCGCATCGACCGCCGAGGCCAAGGCTCGCCTGGACCGGATCGAGGCGCTGCTCGACAAGGATCTCGTCCAGCCGACCGTGACCGACGCCCTCAACAACACGGTGATCACGCGTCTGCGCGCGCAATACCTCGATCTTCAGGCCCAGTATGCCGACTGGTCGACCCGCTACGGCAAGACGCATCAGGCGGCGATCAATCTGGCGAATCGCATGGACGAGTTGCGCAAGTCGATGGCCGACGAGGTGCGACGCATCGCTGACGCATACCGCAGTGAATACGAGATCGCAAAGAGCCGCGAAAAATCGCTCGAAGACAATCTCAACAATCTCGTCTCTCAGGCCGGCAGCACCAGTCAGGCGCAGGTCAAGCTGCGCGACCTCGAGAGCGCGGCCGACACCTATCGCAATCTCTATAACAGCTTCCTCGAGAAGCTACAGAACGCGACGCAGAACCAGAGCTTCCCGATCAGCGAAGCGCGCATCATCGGCACGGCGGTCAAGCCCGACAAGAAGAGCTCGCCGAAGACCGTACTGGCATTGGTCGGCGGCCTGTTCGGCGGATTGTGCTTCGGCTTCGGCGCCGCTTTCGCCAGGGAATTGCTGAGCGACGTGCTGAGGTCGCCGAGCGACGTCGAAGACCTGCTCGGCGTGAAGTGCCTTGGCGTGCTTCCGGACATTCGTGCCACCGGCCAGCTCGTGAAGGCGGCGGACGGCTCGACGGTGGATGCAGTGATCTCCAATTATGTCGTCGACCATCCGTTCTCGCGGTTTGCCGAGACGCTGCGGAACATCAAGGTTTCGATCGACGTGGCCCGGTTGTCCCGCGAGGTCAAGGTGATCGGAATCCTGTCGTCCTTGCCCAAGGAAGGCAAGACGACGGTCTCAGCCAATTTCGGTCACCTGACCGCGCTGACCGGGCATCGCACGCTGCTGATCGACGGCGACCTCCACACCCGGTCGCTCACACGCGAACTCGCGCCCCACGCCAAGTCCGGCTTGGTCGAGGCCCTGAAGGATCCTCGTTCGTTCGGCTACCACATCCAGCGTAGCAAGGAGAGCGGGCTGGACTTCCTGCCGTCCTTCGTCGCATCGCGAATGGTGAACTCCGCGGACGTCATTGCGTCGAAGTCGATGGCCGACTTGCTTGCAGTGGTGCGCGAGGAATACGAATACATCATCATCGACCTGGCGCCGGTGATGCCGGTGTCGGACGCCAAGGCCGTCAGCCACCTCGTCGACGCGATGGTCTACGTGATCGAGTGGGGCCGCACCAGCCGCAACGCGCTGCAGGAGTCGATGGCAAGTTCCGAAGGCATCCAGAAGAAGGTGCTGGGCGCCGTGCTCAACCGTGCCAATCCGAAGATGCTGAAGCGGATCGAGGCCTATAAGGGCTCGCACTACGGCAGCTACTATGTCGAAGGAGCCTAGTGCGCCGGTAACGCGCCAGCGTTCGGATCGAGCTTACCGCCGGGTCCTGCTCGGTTCAAACATCACTGTTGCGCTCTGCGCATTGGCTTGGGTGGCATATGTTGCGCCGAATCTGACGTCTCCGGCGATCCCACAGATCGCTGGCCGGATTTCACGCGGTGAACGATACGATCTCGATCAGCTCAGACAAATCATCGCGGAGAACCTGCCGGCTGCACGACGCCAGTGCAGCGTCAAGAGCATGCGGGAGCTTCTATTGCTGCAACTCGCCATCGCCGATGAGTCGACGCGCAGTGACAGCATGAAGCGGGCGGATGCCGACACCGAGGCCGTCGCTTCCGCCAGCCGTGCGTTGCTGCTCTGCGCTCCGTCCGAAGGACTTGGCTGGCTTGGCAGTTACTGGTCGGCCATACGTCAGGAAGGCTTCGGGCCGCGACCGGCGGCACTCCTCGGCCTTTCCTACAAGTTCGCACCTCACGAAGCCTGGCTCCAGCTCATCCGTGCACCGCTGGCCCTTCGCGTCCATGGCGCGCTGTCGCCGGAGCTGAAGGACAATGCGATCCAGGACTTCGCGGACGTCTTTGGAGCGCGCCTATTCCCGAGCGCGGCTGCCCTGTATCAGACCGCAGCCGCGGGAGCCCGAGCCGAGCTTCTCGATCGCACATGTAACGCGCCGGAAACAGACCAGGAGCTATTTCGGCATTACGTCGCGGACAAGGGATTTCAGCTGCGCCATCGCTGCTACCCGTCGGACGACCGGCCTGCATATTTGAGAGACTAGCTTTGAGAGACTAGCGAAATCCTGCCCTGAACGGGAGGAAACTGGCGCTCCGGTCAATCAGGCGCCACGCGCCGGACGGCAGCGGCATGCCGTCGGACGGTAATTCACGAGGGGCCTCAGTAGGCTTCCTGGTGGATCAGCGCCAGCGCGGTCTTCAGGATGATCCTGATGTCGAGCCAGATGCTCCAGTTG
>Ga0075369_10000847_pt1 | contig 10092 bp, 9 predicted proteins | sample EndMethybrTD3034_FD_71400 | JGI IMG/M metagenome (GOLD analysis project Ga0075369, IMG submission 71400) | Populus endosphere microbial communities from Tennessee, USA - Endosphere MetaG P. TD hybrid TD303-4 | ecosystem: Host-associated > Plants > Roots > Endosphere | place: USA: Tennessee...
CGCGATCCGAGCTCGGCAAGATCGGACAGTCGTTGCGCCGCATTGCCACCGAACCGCCGCGGCTGCAGGTCGAAACCCGTCAACTCGTCGGTGTCTTTGCCGCGTTCGGGATCGCGGCAAGCCTTCTGGTCATCGCCGTACATGGCCTGATCCATGGCGACTGGCTGCAAGCCGTGCTGGGCGGCATTGCGCTCGGCATGTCGATGCTGCCCGAGGAATTCCCGCTGGTCCTGACGGCGTTCATGGTCATGGGCGCGTGGCGACTGTCGCGCGTCCGTGTCCTGACCCGGCGGGCGGCTGCCATCGAAATGCTCGGTGCAGCCACCGTGCTCTGCACGGACAAGACCGGCACCCTGACGGAGAACCGGATGACCGTTGCCGAGTTGCGGACGCCGGACCTGCAGTGGCGCCGCGACGCCGGGCTGCCGTTGCCCGAGGCGCTTTCTGGCGTAATCGAGGCGGCCATGCTGGCGAGCGCGCCCCATCCATCCGACCCGATGGAAAAGGCGATCGTCGAGCTCGCCGGCAAAGGCGCCGACGCGGGCACCGGCGGGAAACTCGTTCGTCACTACGGCCTCAGCCCGAAGCTGCTCGCCATGAGCAATGTCTGGCAGCTGGCCGGGACAGGGAGCTGCAGCATCCTGGCAAAAGGCGCCCCCGAAGCCGTCGCATCGCTGTGCCGTTTCGGCGACAGCGACATGACCTGGCTTCGCCAGTCGGTCGACGACATGGCAGGCCGCGGCGAGCGCGTCCTGGGCGTGGCCCGGACGCACAGCGCCATCGGCGACCTTCCCGATTCACAGGCGGGGTTCACTTTCGAGTTCGTGGGCCTTGTCGGCTTCGCCGACCCGTTGCGCGCCAACGTCCCCGATGCGGTCGGCGAGTGCCGTTCGGCCGGCGTGCGCGTCATCATGATCACCGGCGACTATCCGGCGACAGCGCGCGCCATCGCCCGGCAGGCCGGGCTCGACGGCGACGCGGTGATCGACGGCGCCGAACTGGCGAAGCTCGAGCAGCCGGCGCTCAAGGACCGATTGCAATCGACGACCATCTTCGCGCGCATCATGCCCGAGCAGAAGCTTCGCATCGTCGAGGCGTTGAAGGCCAACGGCGAGATCGTTGCCATGACCGGCGACGGCGTCAACGACGCGCCCGCGCTGAAGGCGGCGCACATCGGCATCGCCATGGGCGGCCGCGGCACCGACGTCGCGCGCGAGGCATCGTCCCTCGTCCTGCTGGACGACGATTTCGGTTCCATCGTCCGCACCATCCGGCTCGGCCGGCGCATCTACGACAACCTTCGCAAGGCGAGCAGCTACATCGTGGCTGTGCACGTGCCGATTGCCGGCCTGGCGCTGCTGCCCCTGTTCTTTGGCCTGCCGTTCATGCTGACGCCCGTGCACATCGCGTTTCTCGAGATGGTGATCGATCCCGCCTGCTCCATCGTCTTCGAGGCCGAGCGGGACGAACGGGACCTGATGCGCCGACCGCCGCGACCTGCTTCGAGCCGGCTGCTCTCGTCGGCGATGGGCGGTTGGGGCCTGCTGCAGGGCACGTTGGCGCTGATCGCACTGGTCCTTGTATTCCTGGCCGCCGGCCGCGACATGCCGGAGGACGAGCTCCGCGCCTTGTTGTTCACTTCTCTCGTCCTGATCAACACCAGCCTCATCCTGGTCAATCGCTCCTTTTCGTCCTCGCTGGTCGGCGCCATACGGCGTCCCAACCTTTTCCTGTGGCTCCTGTTGACGCCTGTCGCCGCGCTGCTGGCAGTCGCGTTGATGTGGCCGCCGGCGATGGCGCTTTTCCGCTTTGGCCCCTTCCATGCCCACGATCTTGCCGTTGCGATCGCCGCGGCGCTCGGCGTGCTGTTGATTGCGGAGGCGATCAAGCCGATGTGGCGGATCAGCTTTCGCTCGTAGCAACGGTTTCGCCGAAGCGCGAAGGGCGCCGCGATTGACCCAGGTCAATTGGGCCGTGGCCCTGCCCTGTCACGATGCACATGCCATTGCCAAGGAGGCAATCATGAGCATACGCACGAAGGATACGTTCGGCTACTTGGGGACCGAGCCGACGGCGCTGAAGGAACAGCTCGACCAGCTGGCCGCCGCCTTGCAGGACCTGGCGAAAGCGGAAGGAGCGGAGGCGATCAAGGCTGCGAACGAAGCGGCCCGGCGCATCGCCGAACAGGCGAATGCGATCGTCAAGGAGCTCGGCGACAAGGCCGACGCCGTGGGTGTCGCCGCCGCAAAGGGCCGCAGCCAGGCTGAAGAGGCCATCCGCAAGCAGCCGCTGGCGGCTGTTTCGCTGGCGGCGGCGGCAGGCTTCCTTCTGGCCATGCTGGTGCGGCGATGAGCGCGCCAGCGTCGGATGGCCCGTCGCTGCTGACGATCCTCGCGCGGTCGGTGGCCGCAGTCGGCGCTCTTTCCGTCGGCACGGCCGCCCAGCGCGCGGCCTCGATGGCTGGCGGCTATCTCGTGGTCGCGATCCTGTTTGCCGTCAGCCTGTGCTTCCTCACCTTCGCCGGCTACCGCGCGATGTCGCTGGTAATGGGAAGCATCCAGGCATCGTTGATCGTGGGTTGCATCTACCTGTTCCTGGGCCTGATCTCGGCGCTCGTGCTGCAGGCGCGGCGACGCTGAGCCTACGTAGAATCCCTCAGTGCATGACCTGAATGGTGGAACACCGGGCCAAGGGCTACTCACCCATGATCGAGACCAAGGGGAGAGAATGTCATGCAGATCCGGACCGCCACTCAACTGAGCAGGTTCCCCGGCGCCGCCTTCAGCCTCGGGACAAATCCAGCAGGCAGTCTGTCGGGGGGCAGCCAAATGGTCCTGCGCAAGGGCGAGCGGCTTTTCGACGAAGGCGACGAGGCCGAGTTCTTCTATCAGGTCGTGTCGGGCACCATCCGCACCTACAAGCTGCTGAGCGACGGGCGGCGTCAGATCGACGCCTTCCACCTCCGCGGCGACATCTTCGGCCTGGAGGCTGGCGGCGAGCACCGCTTTTCGGCCGAGGCCGTGGACGACGTGTCGGTGATCGCATACCGGCGCCGCCGACTTGACGCCCTGATCCGGGACGACACCGTGCTCCGCGACAAGATCATGACCGCGACCCTGCGTAGCCTCGAGCGCGCGCAGGCCCACATGCTGCTGCTCGGTCGCAAGACCGCAGAAGAGAAGATCGCAACGTTCCTGCTCGACATGGCCGAGCGCATCTCCAAGGACGCCGGGCAATTCGAGCTGCCGATGCAGCGGAGCGACATTGCCGATCATCTCGGTCTCACGATCGAGACGGTATCTCGCATCCTGACCCGGTTCGCCCGCAGCGGGCTGATCAGGTTGCTGCCGGCCAGCCGGTCGATCGGTCTTTGCAACAGGATGGCGTTGCAGGGGCTCAACGCATAACCGAGGACTCTGACAGCCAGGGAGGCCAAGATGCTTGCAAGAGACATAATGAGCCAGGACATCGTCTGCGTCGGTGTCGAGGAAACCGTGTTCGATGCGGCGGAACTCCTGCTGAACGCACGCGTCAGTGCCGCGCCGGTTACCGACGACAAAGGCGCGATCGTGGGCATCGTCAGCGAGGCGGATCTCGTCCGCCGCGCCGAGATCGGCACCGTCGGCAAGAAGACCTGGCTGGGTCGCCTGCTGGATAGCGAAGCTTCAGCGGCCAGAGCCTTCGTCGCGACGCAAACGCGACGCGTCGCCGATGTCATGACCAGGGACGTGGTGACCGCCGACGAAGACGCCACGCTCGGCGAACTGGTCGATCTGATGGAAACCCACGACATCAAGCGCATCCCGATCGTTCGCGGCACCGCTGTCGTCGGAGTCGTGAGCCGCGCTGATCTGCTGCGTGCGCTGCTGTCGCGTGAGCCCGACCGTCCGGTATTGCAGCCGACCGACAGGGCGCTACGCGAGAACGTCGCCGACGCCTTGGAGAATCGGCCCTGGACATCGAGGTGGCCGATCAACGTCTATGCCAACGACGGTGTCGTCCATCTGTGGGGCTTCGTCGAAGGCAAGGACGTGCGCGACGCCTATCGAGTGGCCGCCGAGAGCGTCCCCGGTGTCAGGCGGGTCAAGAACCACCTGCGCACGATCCCGGCTTCGGTCGGCATGGGCGTTTGACCTCCATGTCCGCCGACCTCGTCCGCTGGTTCGACGACATCCGCGCCGGCGACCTCGCCGCCGTGGGCGGCAAGAATGCCTCGCTGGGCGAGATGTACTGTGCACTGTCGAGCCAGGGAGTGCGCGTTCCCAATGGCTTCGCGCTGACGGTGGAAGTCTACCGGTCGGCGCTTGCCGCCGCCGGTGCCTGGCCCAGGATCGCCGCCCTGCTGCAGGGGGTCGGCGCCGACGATGTCGGCCGGCTGGCCACTGCCGCGGCGGAGGCGAGATCGATCGTGTACGAGGCGACCGGAACCGACGTCGTAAGATCGCTGGTCGCCGACAACTATTCCAGGCTCGAGGCGGAGTACGGCGCGGGCGTGCCGGTCGCCGTGCGCAGCTCGGCCACCGCCGAGGATCTACCGACGGCGAGCTTCGCCGGCCAGCACGAGAGTTTCCTCAACGTCAGCGGCCTCGATGAACTGGTCGAGGCCTGCCGGCGCTGCTTTGCGTCCGTCTTCACCGACCGCGCCATCACCTACCGCAACGCCAACGGCTTCGATCACCTGAAGATCGGACTGTCCGTCGGAATCATGAAGATGGTGCGTTCGGACCTTGCCGCCAGCGGCGTCGCCTTCACCCTCGATACGGAAACCGGCTTCCGCGACGTGGTCTTCATCACCGGCGTGTGGGGCCTGGGCGAGAGCATCGTCCAGGGCAAAGTCGATCCCGACGAGTTCCATGTCCACAAGCCGACCTTCAGCTCCGGCAGCCGATGCGTGTTGCGTCGCAGGCTTGGCGGCAAGCAGCGCCAGCTTGTCTATGGTCGGCGTGGCACCGCCGGCTCGACCACGTACATCGACACGCCGGCCGACAAGCGCGAAGAATTCTGCCTCAGCGACGCCGAGGTGCTGACCATCGCCGATTGCGCCATGCGCATCGAGGACCATTATTCCCGGCTTGCCGGCGAGTCGCGACCCATGGATATCGAATGGGCCAAGGACGGACCCGAGGGGGCCCTGTACATCGTGCAGGCGCGTCCCGAGACCGTGGTGTCGCGTCGACCTGCTGCCGCGGTCGAAACCTACCAGGTGAAGACGAGCGATCCGGCCATCGTCGAAGGACGCGCCGTCGGCGAAAAAGCGGCGAGCGGTCCGGTGCGGCTGGTGTCAGGCCCGGCGGACCTGGCAGCGTTCCAGTCCGGCGAGGTCCTGGTCGCCGCGACCACCAGCCCCGATTGGGAGCCCGTCATGAAGAAGGCTGCCGCGATCGTCACCGATCGCGGCGGCCGGACGTGCCATGCCGCCATCGTGGCGCGCGAGCACGGGATTCCCGCCATTGTCGGCGCCGCCGGCGCGACCGATATCCTGAAGAACGGCGCGGCGGTCACCGTATCCTGCGCCGAGGGCGAGGTCGGCCGTGTCTATGCCGGCATCCTCCCCGTGAAGATCACGACGCACGACGCCGCCAGCCTAGTGACGCCGCGCACCCCGATCATGGTCAATCTCGGCAACCCCGACCTCGCCTTCAAGACGGCGATGCGCCCCAACGACGGCGTCGGCCTCGCGCGCATGGAGTTCATCATCAGCAACCACATCGGCATCCATCCGATGGCGCTCGCCTGCCCGGAGCGGGTCACCGTCGCGTCGGATCGCGACCGCATTGCGCAGCTGACCCGACGCCACGCGACGCCGTCTGCCTTCTTCGTCGAGCGGCTGGCCGAGGGTATCGGCACGATCGCGGCCGCCTTCTTCCCCAAGCCCGTCATCGTCCGTCTGTCCGACTTCAAGACCAACGAATACGCCAAGCTGATCGGCGGTGGCGATTTCGAGCCCAGGGAGGAGAATCCCATGCTGGGCTTTCGCGGTGCTTCGCGCTACGCCCACCCCGCCTATGCGGCGGGCTTCGCCCTGGAATGCGCCGCGCTGCGGCGCGTCCGCGAGGAGATGGGTCTCACCAACGTGCGGATCATGATTCCGTTCTGCCGTCGGGTCGATGAGGCCGCACGCGTGATCGACACGCTGGCGCAAAACGGGCTCAAACGCGGCGAAAACGGTCTCGAGATCTACGTGATGTGCGAGATCCCGAACAACGTCATCCAGATCGACGCCTTTGCCGAGCTGTTCGACGGCTTCTCGATCGGCTCCAACGACCTGACGCAGCTCGTGCTGGGCGTCGACAGGGATTCCGAGCTGGTATCCTTCGACTTCGACGAACGCGATCCAGGCGTCATGGAGATGCTGCGGCTCGCCGTGCTCGGCGCGCACCGCAACGGACGGCATGTCGGCATCTGCGGCGAAGCGCCGGCCAACTATCCTGATGTTGCTGCCTTCCTGGCCCGGCTGGGCATCGATTCGATCAGCGTCAATCCGGAGAGCGTCGCGAGGACCAGAGAGGTCGTCTACAAGGCCGAAAAGGCAGTGCCGGAGAAGCGCGCCGCTCTCCCAGCTTGATCTCCGTCAAACGCGAGAGCGACGAAATGCCTTAGGAAACTGATGGATCACATTGATCCATGATGGAGGATGCGATGACCGACACAAAGTCTCTGACCAACCCGCGCACTCCTGCTGCCTTTGGCGACTTCGACCAGATCGCCAATCGAATGATGAGGGGCTGGCCATTCAACTGGCCCGATCTCATGCCCAGCAGCGAGCCTCGTGCATTGCGCGTTTTCGAGCACATGCCCAAGGTCGAGGTGAAGGAGAACGGGAAATCCTACACCGTCTCCGTCGAGCTGCCCGGCCTGGATGAGAAGGACGTGAAGGTCCAGGTAGAGGACGATGTCCTCACGATCTCGGGCGAAAAGAAGGTCGAGCGGGCCGACGACAAGACGCACTATTCGGAGCGCAGCTACGGCAGCTTCACGCGTGCCTTCACCCTGCCGGCCGACGCCGATCACAACGGCATCACGGCGACGTTCTCAAAGGGCGTGCTGGCATTGCAGATCGCGAAGGCCGCGGCTCCGCGGGCCGAGGTCAAGCAGGTCGACATCAAGGCGGCCTGAAGGTCGACTCCGTCGCCGGCACGGCCGCACTGTTGCGCCCGTGCCGGCGACGGTGGTCCACTGCATCGGAAAGGAGGGCCAAGCCCGTGCAGGCGATGGTTCTGGCGGCCAGCGGCGGCCCGCTCGCTCTCGAGCAGCGGCCGGATCCCAAGCCGGCCGCGGGGGAGATTTGCATGCGCGTCGAGGCGTGCGGCGTCTGTCGCACCGACCTGCACATCGTCGACGGCGAATTGCCCGACATCCGGCTGCCCATCGTGCCGGGGCACGAGATCGTGGGCATCGTCGAGGCGCTGGGCCCCGGCGTCACGTCGCACCGTCTCGGGCAGCGCGTCGGCGTGCCATGGCTCGGCCATACCTGCGGCGCCTGTCCCTACTGTTCGACGCATCGCGAGAATCTCTGCGATCATCCGGTCTTCACCGGGCACGGTCGCGACGGCGGGTTCGCCACCCACACGGTGGCTGACGCGGCCTATGCCTTCGACTTGGATGGCTTCGACGATCCCGTCGCGGCGGCCCCTCTTCTCTGCGCCGGACTGATCGGATGGCGGTCGCTCAGGCTGGCGGGTGACGGCCGTCGCATCGGTCTCTATGGGTTCGGCGCCGCCGCCCATATCATCACGCAGGTCTGCCGTTGGCAGGGCCGAGACGTCTATGCATTCACCCAGCCGGGCGACGCAGCCGCGCAGGCGCATGCCTTGTCCCTCGGCGCCAGATGGGCCGGCTCCTCGTCCGAGCTGCCGCCGGAGCCCCTCGACGCGGCGATCCTGTTTGCGCCTGTCGGCGCGTTGGTGCCGGCGGCGCTGCGGGCGGTGCACAAGGGTGGCCGCGTGGTTTGCGGCGGCATCCACATGAGCGACATCCCGGCCTTTCCGTATCGGCTGCTGTGGGAGGAACGGCAGGTCCTCTCCGTCGCCAACCTGACAAGACAGGACGCCGTCGAGTTCCTGTCCGTGGCGCCCGCAGCGGGTGTGATCACGACGACCAAGGTCTATCCGCTCGCCGCCGCCAACCAGGCCTTGTCCGACCTGCGAGCGGGTCGTTTCCAGGGTGCCGCCGTCCTGGTGCCTTAACGACGCCCGAACCGTGTATTTGCGCCAGGTCAAGGCACCGTCGATCCGCTCGGGCAACTTGCAGCCATCAACGTGTGTCCGAGGCGCCCATGCCTAACGCCACGAACGCAGCCCAAATCTGGAGGGCGCGATGACCTATGCGACCGTCATGGTGAATCTGATCCTCGGGCGATCGAACAGGCATGCATTGGGGGCGGCTATCGCCGTTGCCGAGCAGTGCGGAGCAGGCATCATTGGCGTTGCGGCCTGCCGACCCATCGAAATCGCCAGCCGGGACTATGCCGTCCCGGCAGCCTTGTACGAGCAAGATCGCAAACAGGCCGCTCAGCAGATGAAGGCTGCCGAGATCGAGTTCCATGAGGCCGTGGCCAAGCTGAACGGCGCGACCGAGTGGTGCGCCCGAACGACTGCCCTTCCACTGGCCGATCACCTGTCGCGGCAAGCGAGAGGCGCCGACCTGATCGTGGCGGGGACATCGCCCCTGAACGTCCCGCCCGATGTCACCCGGCAGGTCGACATCCGCGACTTGGTGATGAGCGCCGGCCGGCCGGTGCTGCTCGTTCCGGACCGACCGGCCCCGAGGCGCTTCGAACGCATCCTGGTCGCCTGGAAGGATACACGGGAAGCGCAGAGAGCCATTGCCGACGCCCTGCCGCTCCTCGTCAGCTGCCCACACGTCTCCATCGTCGAGATCACTCCCCCCGAGGTGCTTGCAGCTGCAAGAACCGCGATGGCGGAAGTCGTGCGCTGGCTCGGCCACCATCAGGTGCGGGCGGAAGCCGCGGTCACGCCGTCCAGTGGGGCCAACGCCAAGCAGCTGCATGCGATCGCTCGCGATGCTGGCGCCGATCTCGTCGTTGCCGGCGCCTATGGCTACAGGCGGGAGCGAGAATGGGTGCTGGGAGGCGTAACGGCCGACCTGCTGGCCGCCGCCGACCGTTGCGTGCTGTTCGCACACTGACGGCTCGCCGCCGCGTTCAATTCGGCCATCACCATCTCTCGACCCACGGCCGCAACACGATTTCGAACGCCCAGGTCGACCGATGCTGGCGATGGAGCTGCAGGTAGGTCTCGGCAATGTGGTCGGGGTCGGCCATGTTGTCGTCGACGCTCGTTCCCGCCCGGCGGTGCGCCCGGCTGCCGTCTTCCTGCGTCCAGCCGATGGCGGCGTCGATCGGCACGTTGGCGACGTGAATGCCCTGCGGCATCAGTTCCCGCGCCATGCTCTCGGCGAGTCCGGCCTTGGCGTGGCAAGCCATGGCGAAGGCGCCGCTCGACGGGAAGCCTTTGAGCGCGGCACTTGCATTCGTGAAGATGATCGTTCCCCTGGCACCGTTGGAGCTGGGCGCGTTCTCGCGCATGAGCCGAGCCGCCTGCTGGCCCACCAGGAACGCGCTGTGCGCCGAGTTCCGCAACGTATCGAACGCCATGGCCGGCTCGGCCTCGACGATGGCCTTGCCGAAGATGCCGGGGACCCGGCCATCGATGTTGTGAACCACGAGCGTCGGCGTTCCGAGGTCCCGAACGACGTCCTGGAACAGGCGCTCCACGGCCGCGGGATCGCTCGCATCGCAGGCGTAGCGGCGCACCCCATGCGCCTTCTCCAGAGCCTGCAGGACCGGCTTGTCCGGAGTCCTGGCGGCGACGGCGACCCGCATGCCTTGCTTCGCGAACAACCTCGCACAGCTCGCGCTGATGCCGGGGCCGCCGCCGACGATGAGTGCAACGTCCATGTTCCGTGCTCCGATGAGAGGGTCATTGCCATGGGCAATGTACACATGCTCAGCGCGGCGACGATTGGTCTGGGCCGCGTCGCTTCACGTTTTTTTCGAATGCAATGTTTAGATCTATTAGGTCGTCCAACGGACGCACGTTCCCAGCCCCAGCGGCAACGCAAGGTTGCCGG
>Ga0075369_10000848_pt1 | contig 10085 bp, 11 predicted proteins | sample EndMethybrTD3034_FD_71400 | JGI IMG/M metagenome (GOLD analysis project Ga0075369, IMG submission 71400) | Populus endosphere microbial communities from Tennessee, USA - Endosphere MetaG P. TD hybrid TD303-4 | ecosystem: Host-associated > Plants > Roots > Endosphere | place: USA: Tennessee...
ACCACCGCCTCCGCCACCGCCTGCGGCCGAGGCGCCCGCGCCGGCCAATCGCGCGCCCGCGTACTACCCGCCGCGCCCACGCCAGACGAACAAACCGGAGATCGGTGTCACCCGTACGCCGGTCACCCGTTCGCCCATCAGCGTGGCTCCCCAGCCTCGCGGCCCAAACAACTGAGAGACGGCGAGGAGCAGTCGCGCACAGGGTGTTCTGCCTGGCATGGCGCGGTGTTCCCGGATGTCACGGCTTCCGGACGGATCACCGGGGTCAATAGGCTGTTCCCATGCCAGAACCCGATGTTGCTGCCCTGTTCGCGGACTCCCCGGTGGCGTCGCTGGCGACGATCGGGCCTGGCGACGCGCCGCATCTCGTGCCGGTGGTGTTCGCCGTGCACAACGACGTCATCTACACCGCCGTCGACGCCAAGCGGAAGTCGACCCAGCGGCTGCGCCGGCTCGCCAACATCGAGGCCAATCCGCGTGTCAGCCTGCTCGCCGATCACTACAGCCCCGACTGGTCGCAGCTGTGGTGGGTGCGCGCCGACGGTGTCGCGGCGATCCACCACAGCGGTGAGGAGATGGCGACGGGTTACGCGCTGCTCCGCGAGAAGTACGTCCAATACGAGCGGATAGCGCTGGACGGACCCGTCGTCACCGTCCAGGTGCTGCGCTGGTCGTCATGGCGGGCGTGACGGTGAACGACGCACCGAGCGGGCGGCCGCGCACAGTCACGAAGCGTGGTGACCGGTTGACTCAAACCCTGGACCCGCTCGCCGCGACCGCGCGTGTCGCCTAGGGCCCGCTGGCCGCATTGCTCATATTCGGGGGCCTGCCCGACCCCAGCGCGGGGACTTGTGCTCGGTGTCACATCGGGGAATTGTGGAATTAACAGGAAGGAACGTCATGGCAGACAAGGCGACAACTTCCCAGGGCAATGGGGCCGTTCCGACCGCGGACAGGCCCACCGCGATCCGCAACGTGGTCCTCGCAGGCCCGTCGGGTGCGGGGAAGACCACCCTGGTGGAATCCCTTCTCGTGGCGAGCGGCGTCCTCGCCAGGGCGGGTTCGGTGGTCGGCGGCAGCACCGTCTGCGACAGCGACGAGGCCGAGGTGGCACAGCAGCGCTCGGTGGGGCTGGCCCTGGCCCCGCTGATGCACGACGGAATCAAGATCAACCTCATCGATACGCCCGGTTACGCCGACTTCGTCGGTGAGCTGAGGGCGGGACTGCGAGCGGCCGACTGTGCCCTGTTCGTGATCGCCGCCAACGAAGGTGTGGACGAGCCGACGAAGTCGCTATGGCTGGAGTGCAGTCAGGTCGGCATGCCGAGAGCCGTCGTCATCACGAAACTCGATCACGCCCGGGCGAACTACCCGGGCGCTCTTGCGGCCGCTCAGGACGCGTTCGGCGACAAGGTGCTGCCGCTGTACTTTCCCGCAGGAAGCGGGTTGATCGGGTTGCTGACCCAGTCGCACTACGAGTACGCCGACGGCAAACGCACGGTCCATCCGCCGGATGGCTCCTACTCCGATCAGATCGCGGAACTCCGCGGCACCCTCATCGAGGGCATCATCGAGGAGTCCGAGGACGAGACCCTGATGGAGCGCTATCTGGGCGGCGAGGACATCGACCAGGGTGCCCTGATCGAGGACCTGGAGCGGGCGGTTGCGCGCGCCTCGTTCTTCCCGGTCATCCCGGTGTGCAGCGGAACCGGGGTCGGCACGTTCGAGCTGCTCGAGGTCGCGGCGCGGGGCTTCCCCTCACCGCCGGAACATCAGCTGCCCGAGGTGTTCAGCCCGCACGGGGCGGCGCGCAAGAGCCTGCCCTGCGATCCCGACGGCCCGCTGCTCGCCGAGGTGGTCAAGACGACATCGGATCCCTACGTCGGGAGGGTGAGCCTCGCCCGGGTGTTCTCGGGGACCATCAGACCCGACATGACCGTTCACGTGTCGGGTCATTTTTCGTCCTTTTTCGGTGACGGCGCCACCCGCGGGCCGGGTCCTGGCCACGCCGAACTGAGCTCGATCGGGGGTCACGCCGACCACGACGAGGATGAGCGCATCGGTACGCTGTCATTCCCACTCGGCAAGCAGCAGCGTCCGGCGCCTTCGGTGGTGGCCGGCGACATCTGCGCCATCGGCAGGCTGAGCCGGGCCGAAACCGGTGACACACTTTCCGACAAGAGCGATCCGCTGGTGCTGAAACCGTGGATCATGCCGGAACCGCTGCTGCCCGTCGCGGTGCAGCCTCGCGCCAAGACCGATGAGGACAAGCTGTCGGTTGGGCTCGGCAGGCTGGCCGCCGAGGACCCGACGCTACGGATCGAGCAGAACCCGGAGACGCACCAGATCGTGTTGTGGTGCATGGGTGAGGCCCACGCCGGTGTCGTGCTCGACGCGCTGGCCCGCAGATTCGGCGTGGCGGTGGACACGGTCGAGCTGCGCGTGCCGCTGCGGGAGACGTTCGGCGGGCACGCCAAGGGTCACGGTCGCCACGTCAAGCAGTCCGGTGGGCACGGGCAGTACGCGGTCTGCGACATCGAGGTCGAGCCGCTGCCCGAGGGCTCGGGATTCGAATTCGTCGACAAGGTTGTCGGCGGGGCCGTCCCGCGACAGTTCATCCCGAGTGTGGAGAAGGGTGTCCGCGCGCAGATGGAGAAGGGCGTCGCCGCCGGTTATCCGGTGGTGGACATCCGCGTGACCCTGTTTGACGGCAAGGCCCACAGCGTCGACTCGTCCGACTTCGCGTTCCAGATGGCGGGCAGCCTGGCCCTGCGGGAGGCGGCCGCGGCGGCGCGGATCAATCTGCTCGAGCCGGTCGACGAGGTGGGGGTGCTGGTGCCCGACGATCTGGTCGGCCCCGTGATGAGCGATCTGTCCAGCAGGCGCGGACGCGTCCTGGGCACCGAGAATGTCGGCGAGGACCGCACCCTGGTCAGGGCCGACATCCCCGAGGTCGAGCTGACGCGGTATGCGATCGACCTGCGTTCGCTGTCCCATGGCGCGGGCTCCTTCACCCGCTCCTTCGCCCGATACGAACCGATGCCCGAATCGGCCGCATCCAAGGTGCGCGCCACGGTCTGACGGTTTCTCGCCCAACACGAAACCAGGGTCGCCAGGCACGCTGGTTGACGACCCTGGCTTCTCTGGTTCGGCGCTGGCAGAAACCGGCCGGTGCGCGGCGTATACCTGCTGGCCGGTAGACGTGGATTGACGCTGGCGGGAGGGGCGTTCGGGTGCCTGCCCTGACGACTTCGGATCACCGAGGCGGGAATCTTTGAGCCAAGCCCGGAACATCCCCGGAACCTTGTTCAAGGAGAGCCCGATGCAGATCGCCGACCACGGTAACGCAGCAGACCTCGCGACCCGGTTCGAACGCGAGGCCGCCCCGCTGCGCGCCGAGCTGTACCAGCGCGCACTGCGATTGACCCGCAACCATCACGACGCCGAAGACCTGCTGCAGGAGACCATGGCCAACGCGTATCGCGGCTTCCGGATGTTCCGGGAAGGCAGCAACTTCCGGGCGTGGCTGTACCGCATCGAGACCAACGCCTACATCAACGGCTACCGCAAGCGCCAACGCAGCCCGCAGCAGAGTCCGATCGCCGATATCAGCGATGTGCAGCTTGCGGACAACGCGGCGCAGTCGTCGCGAGGCCTGCGTTCGGCGGAGGAACTGGCGCTCGAATCGCTGCCGGACAGCGACGTCAAGACCGCCATGCAGGCACTGCCGGAGCAGTTCCGGACGGCGGTGTACTACGCCGACGTGGTCGGCTACCAGTTCAAGGAGATCGCGCAGCTGACCGATGTGCCGCTGGGCACCGTGATGAGCCGGCTGCATCGCGGACGCCGTCAACTGCGCCGCCTGCTGGCACACACCGCTCAGGAACGCGGCTACGCCATTCCCGACGAGACTTACCGCGCCGCCGGGTGAGTGGGAGTCGTTCGACGTCCACGATCAATGCAGCCGACATGCAATTCAGCCGGTGTGGCAGGGCGAATCGGGTACTCGAACCGTCGGCCGGGCCGGATCAGCGCACCGTGCGGTCAGGCCGCGCGGCGTGGCGTGCTGTCGGATCTGGCTGCGCGCCGCATCTTGCCCGATTTCGCGGCCTGCCGTGCGACCTCGGCTTCGAGTTTCTCCTCGTAGGCGCCCTCGTCACGGCCCAGCGCGACGGTCGCCGCGACCATCGCCGCCGTGGAGACCGCCAGCACGACGGGTTCGAGTCCGGTGATCGACATGTGCTCGCCCAGGATCATCGAACCGAGGAGCACCGCGACCACGGGCTCGAGCACCAGCATGGTCGGGACCGAGGTCTGCAGCGCGCCCGCGTGGAACGCAGACTGCTGCAGCAGGGTGCCGACGACGCCGAGCAGCAGCAGCAGATACAACGTCGGCGTGGTCAGAACGGCGGAACCGGCGCCGACCGCGACCATGTGCATCACGATCTTCGTCAGCACCGCGACCACGCCGAATAGCACGCCCACGGCCACGGCGAGCAGCACCGCCCGTCGCCAGCTGGTGGCGCGGGTGGCGACGATGACGCATGCCGTGGCCACGATCGCGGATACGACGACGACGGCGATCGTCACGGGTACGGGCACGTTGTAGCTACCCGACGTGGCCTTGGCCAGGATCACGAAGACGGTCAGGGCGCTGGTCAGCACCAGCGCCCACACCCATTCGGCCCTGGACACCCGACGCCCCGCCATCCGCGCGCTCAGCGGCAGCGCGAACAACAGGGCGGAGACCAGGACCGGCTGCACCAACAGCAATGACCCGTAGACCAGCGCGATCGCCTGGAACCCGTATCCGGCCACCGCGGCGGCGGTGCCTGCCCACCACAACCGGCGGTGCGCAAGAGTCTTGAGCATGACGGCGCTGACACCCTTTTCGGGAGGCACGTCCATCGTGGCGCGTTGCCGCACCACGATGCCGATCGCGGCGAAGATCGCCGCGAGCAGTGCAAAGAACACCGCCAACCCTTGGCCGACCAAGCGTGTCTACCTCTCTTCGCCCGCATCCGGAATGCGACAGCATCCACCACCGTAGAACGATGACGGACTGTTGGTCCTATCGAAGGTGAAGACCGGGACTCAGCTCACCTCGACCCGGTGGTCGGAGTCATCGCGGCGGGGAGCAATCTTGTTGGTGACCGTCGCCACCACCGAATCGACCCGGTGCACTGCCGCATCGCAGAATCCGCGAACCTTCTCACCCGCCTCGTCGACGTCGTCCGCCGCGCTCAGCAAATAAGCGCGGACGTTGACCCGCAGCCGCTCTCCGACGGTCCGGATATTGGTGCGCACCCGGTCGTCGACTTCCAGCGTGACGTACGGCAGTACTTGGAACCTCATGTGCGCACTCCCCGTCGTGGATGGCTGCGCTCAGGATAACCGCGGACCCCCGCCACGGCTCAGGCGTGCGCATCCTCGACGTGCCCGCACCGGATGTGCACGATCAAACACACGGCGCCCCCTCCGGATGACATCACATCTCGCGAGGCGCTACATTCTCTGCATGAGTGGGGCCGAAGACATCAGCGGATTCCCGATCGGCTCCCGGGTTCGCACCACCGACGAATCTCAGGTCACCGGTGAGATCGTCGACGATTACGGGACGTTGGCGGGTACCGAGGTCATCGTGGACGAAAAGCTCACCGTGCGTGCCCGCAGGTACGCCGTTGCCCTCGATGACGGCGGGATCGCATTCCTCGATGACGACGCTATCGAGTTGATCGAGAGTTAGATCGAGAGTTAGTCAGTCGCCACTCGCTGAGTCGGCTTCCACCCGGCCGAGGCGGGCCTTGGCAAGTCTTACCGACTCGGCCGCGGCGCGGTTGACCTCCTTGGCCTCGTCGTAGGCACGCTGAGCCGCGTCAACCGCGGCCTCCGCAACCTCCAGCCTGCCGCGCGCGTCGTCGCGCCGTAGACGTGCGGCGGCGAGTTCGGCGTGGCGTTCGGACAACGCCTGGTGTGCCCGGGCGTCGGCCTGCTCCGCGGCGATCAGCGCTGCCCTCTCCTCGTTCGTGCGCCGCGGCGGTGCCGGTGGTGCAGCCGGCGCGGACCGGACCGGTCGCCGCCCGGCGGTGTGAATCGTGGCGGTGTGAATCGTGGTGGTGTCCCCGAATCCACCAAACCCAGACCAACGCTCGGCCTTGACTAGCCGACCGAGCCTGGTGGCGGCGTCGGGGTCGGCGATCGCCGCCTGCAGCGTTCCGGTGACATCCTCGCGCAGCGCGGCCGACGGATCGGATACCGCAGCTGCCTCGAAGGCGGCGCGGGACAGTTCGTCGACGAGCGCCCGTTGTTGGCGCGACAGCACCCGAATCTCCGTACCGTCCATCGCGGCATGCGCGGCGCGCAACCGCTCGCCGAGCCCGATCATCCGCTCCCGCGCATCCGGGACCTTCCGGACGAGCAGGTTCACCACCCAGGCCGCCGTGGTGGGTCTGCGGGCGGCGGATATCCGCTTTGCGGCCTCCGCGTCGCCACGGCGCTTGGCCGCCGAGGCGAGGCGCGCCCGCGTGGCGGTGAACTCGGTGGGCTCGACGCCGTACAGCTCGTCCAGCTCGTACAGCTCGTCGGCCATATGGTCCATGATGCCGCCCGGGCGTGCTAGCCGAAATGCGTGTGCGGCCGCGCGAGCGTGATGTCGTCCACGATGAGGTCGACCTTCTCGTTGTAGAACGCCACCATGCGGGCGATCGCTGCGACGGCCGCCAGCGGGTAGTCGTACGCCCACGCGAGATCCGGGTGCTCCGTGTCACCGGTGCGCACCGACCAGTACTCCGTGGTCTCCCCCTTGTAAGGACACAGCGTCCGGGTGGCGCTGGACTCGAGATACTCGAAGGCGACGTCCGAGCGGTCGAGGTAATACCGTGTCGGCAGCCCGGTCTCGAACAGCAGCACCGGAGAGCGGGTATCCGCGAGCACGACGCCGTCCAGCTCGACGCGGACATGGCGATGCGAGCGCAGCGCATCGACGCGCACGTACGGGCTGCGCGGGTGCCCGACGATCGGCTCATCCTCCTCGAACCACTGCAGACTGTCCCACTCGAAGCGCACCATCCCGGCCAGGAGACCGTCACCGTTCGTGTCGAAAACGCGGGCCGCGCCCGCCCGGGTATGCCCGTCGGCCACCAATGTGTGCAGCCGCGACAGGCCGAACTGAACCCGCTGCGGGTGCCCGTCGTCCCGCAGAAACTCCCGCCGGACATCGGTCAGTGGGACGTAGTACATGGGGTAGTAGGGCACCTCCCACACGTACCGCGCCGCCAGGGTGTCGAATACCAGCTCGCCGCCGAGGTAGCCACGAATCCGCCGCGGCACCGGTTCGACCCGGCCACGCGCAGCCGCCATCTGCGGATAGTCGCGGCGGGGGTCCTCAGATTCTGCGGTCACGGGGCATTGTTGCGCGCCGGGATGGTCACGCGCAGGCGATCGCGCCATTCATAACAATTCGATGACATCGAATATCACGATCAATTAAGGGCACGCCGTGCATCTTGAGAATTCTCACAGATGCCTCGTCGATCTCGACGAATACTTAGCCACAAGGCGCGAATTGCGGCGGATTCACCGCAGTGGGCCGTAACACCGTGGGCGGCGGGAGCGAAGCGCCCCAGCGGGTTTGGTTTAACCAGTGCTCGCCTCGGCTACCTTGGATTTCGGGCGGGGTAAACAGCGACCTGATTCGCACGCAACAGGAAAAGGGTGATCATGAAATCCAGCGCTAATACCGCGCGGCGGAAATTCTCCGGTGCATTTGCCGGCGTACTGCTCGGGGGGCTCGTCACGGCGGTGGTCGCGGCGCCGTCCGCATCCGCGGCACCGCAGCAGTGCTCGGCGGACGGGCTGGCGAACACGGTCCGCACGGTCACCGGCGACACGCAGCAGTATCTGGCCACCCACCCGGGTGCGGGCCAGGTGCTCACCGCGGCGGCCAACCAGCCGTACGCCGAGGCCCAGGCAAACGTGCGGGGTTACTTCACCGCCAATCCGGGTGAGTACTACGAATTGCGCGGCATCCTCGCGCCGCTCGGTGACGCGGAGCGGCAGTGCAATGTCTCGCTTCTGCCCCCGCAGCTCGCATCCGCCTACAACGAGTTCATGGCGGGCTGATCGAGGTCATGGCCGGCTGACTGAAGTATGCCCCTGCCGCGGCGCCAGCGTCGCCACCGCGGCAGGGGTTGATCACGGCGCCGCACCACCCAATCCGGCCGCAACGGCACGCCGACGGCGGGTCGACGCGGCAACCGCCGTAGTCTGACCGGCGTGGCCGATCTCCATCCCGCCATCGCCGTCCTCGCGCCCCTGCTCGGCACGTGGGCGGGTCAGGGCGCCGGCGAGTACCCGACGATCACGCCGTTCCGCTACCTCGAGGAAATCAGCTTCAGCCATGTGGGCAAGCCCTTCCTGGCCTACAGCCAGCGAACGAAGGCCGAGGACGACGGCCGGCCGCTGCACGCGGAGGCGGGCTATCTCAGAGCACCCTCCGCCGACCGGGTCGAATGGATTCTCGCCCATCCGACCGGCATCACCGAGATAGAGGAGGGCACGCTGTCGGTGCGCGGGTCCACGCTCGTGATGGAGCTCATCTCCACCTCGATCGGTCTGAGCGCGTCGGCCAAAGATGTTATGGCCCTGAGTCGTTCGATTCGCGTCGATGGCGATGAGCTGACCTACTCGGTGCGGATGGGAGCCGTCGGGCAGCCCGTCCAGCACCATCTGGGTGCCACCCTGCACAGGCAATGAATTCCCAAGAGCCAGGCCGGATTCGCGTTCCGGCCGACCTCGATGCCGTCACCTCCTTCGGCGAGGAAGACCACAGCGGCGTCGACGTGGCATCGATCGAGCGGATCTGGCAGGCGGTGCGGCACTGGTATCGCGCCGGAATGCATCCGGCGATCCAGCTGTGCCTTCGCCGCAACGGCGCCGTCGTGTTGAACCGGGCGATCGGCCACGGCTGGGGTAACGGACCCTCCGACCCGCCGGACGCCGAAAAGGTCACGGCCACAACGGAAACGCCATTCTGCGTGTACTCCGCCGCCAAGGCGGTGACGACGACCGTCGTGCATATGCTTGTCGAACGCGGGAGCTTCTCACTCGACGATCGCGTCTGCGACTATTTGCCCGAGTACACGAGTCACGGCAAGGACCGCACGACGATCAGGCACGTGATCACGCACAGCGCCGGGGTCCCCTTCGCCACCGGACCACGGCCGGACCTCAAACGCATGGACGACAGCGAGTACGCCCGCCGCATGCTCGGCGAGCTCAAACCGCTGCATCGTCCCGGGCTGGCACACATCTACCACGGGTTGACGTGGGGTCCGCTGGTCCGCGAGATCGTGTCCGCGGCCACGGGCAAGAACATCCGCGACATCCTCGCGTCCGAGATCTTGGATCCACTCGGCTTCCGGTGGACGAACTACGGTGTAGCCGAACACGACGTCGCGCTGGTCGCGCCGAGCCACGCCACCGGCGCGCCCTTGCCCGCCCCGATCGCGGCGGCGTTTCGCGCGGCGATCGGCGGGACGATGCACCAGGTCATCCCGTTCACCAACACACCGCGCTTCCTGACCGCCGTCGTGCCGTCCTCCAACACGGTGTCGACCGCGAACGAACTGTCCCGGTTCGCCGAAATCCTCCTCCGCGGCGGTGAACTCGACGGCGTGCGGGTGTTGCGCCCGGAGACGCTGCGCAGCGCGACGGCGCAGTGCCGGCGGTTGCGCCCCGATATCGCCACCGGCCTCGTGCCGCTGCGCTGGGGAACCGGCTACATGCTGGGGTCCACGAGATTCGGCCCGTTCGGGCGGGACGCGCCCGCCGCATTCGGCCATACCGGCCTGGTGAACATCGCGGTGTGGGCCGACCCCGATCGGGGGCTCGCCGCCGGGTTGGTCAGCAGCGGAAAGCCCGGCAGGCATCGTGAAGCCAACCGGTATCCGGCTCTGCTGGACCGCATAACCGCCGAGATCCCGCGAATCGGTGGGTGATTCGGCACCACGGGCACCTACTGAGCGCCGCCTGTGTCGATCCGCACCTGGAAGGCCGATGGCCAGTCCTTGCCGGTGAGCAGAAAA
>Ga0075369_10000849_pt1 | contig 10082 bp, 8 predicted proteins | sample EndMethybrTD3034_FD_71400 | JGI IMG/M metagenome (GOLD analysis project Ga0075369, IMG submission 71400) | Populus endosphere microbial communities from Tennessee, USA - Endosphere MetaG P. TD hybrid TD303-4 | ecosystem: Host-associated > Plants > Roots > Endosphere | place: USA: Tennessee...
GGTGTAAAGCGGGGCAGAAGCTTTCGATAATCACCCTCCGCAATCTTGGTTTCCGATGACATGGCACCAGTTAAGAACCCCCTGCCCAGCGGGCTGTACGGCACGAAGCCGATGCCAAGCTCTTCGCAGGCGCCGAGGATGCCGTTGGTCTCAGGGCCACGCGTCCACAGTGAATATTCGTTCTGGAGCGCGGTGACGGGTTGGACTGCATGGGCACGGCGCAGCGTCTCGACGCTCGGCTCCGACATGCCGAAATGCTTGACCTTGCCTTCGGCGATCAGGTCGCGGACAGTGCCGGCGACATCTTCGATCGGCACGTTGGGATCGACGCGATGCTGGTACAACAGATCGATGACCTCAATACCCAGTCGCTTCAGCGATCCATCTGCGGCCTTGCGGATGGTGTCTGGATGGCTGCTCAGGCCGGTGTTCGCCTTGGTCGTTGGATCGATTGCAAAGCCGAACTTGGTCGCAATAGTGACCTGGTCGCGCACGTTGCGCAAAGCCTCGCCAACATTTTCCTCGTTGGTAAAGGGACCATAGATTTCGGCGGTATCGAAGAAGGTGACGCCCAGATCGACTGCCGATCGGATCAGCGCGATGCTCTCTTCTTTCGCGAGCGAGTGGCTGTAAGTGGAATTCAGGCCCATGCAGCCGAAACCTATTTCAGAGACTTTGAGACCGTTGGTTCCCAATTGCCGCGTCTTCATTGCATACCTCGTCATTCGTGCCGTCAAATTGACCAGATAGCACTTCCGCACTCATTCGATTATAGGGGGAAATCGGGATGGGCTTGTGAGGACAATTCACAATTGGCGCGCGACAATCTCAACGACCTCTCGGCATTCGTTGCTGTGGCACAAACTCGCAGCTTCACCAAGGCGTCGGCACAACTAGGTATTTCCACATCGGCCCTCAGTCATGCGATGCGTGGCCTGGAAGAAAGACTCGGCGTCAGACTGCTGGCACGGACCACCCGGAGCGTCGCGCCGACGGAGGCAGGAGAGCGGCTGCTCACCGTTGTCTTGCCGCACCTCCAAGGAATTGAGTCCGAGTTGTCCGCGCTGAACCTGCTTCGTGACATCCCTTCGGGAACAATCCGGCTCACTGTGAGCGAACATGCTGCTTACAAAGTAGTATATCCGGTTTTGGCGCGCCTTGCAGCTGACTATCCCGAGGTCAAGATCGAGGTGAATGTCGATAACATGCTAGTCGCCGATCTCGTCGCTGGACGGTTCGATGCGGGCATCCGGTTGGGTGAGCACGTCGAGCGCGACATGGTTGCCGTGCGGATTGCCCCGGATATGCGCATGGCGATCGTCGGCACACCGGCCTATTTCGGGCGTCATCCGCGGCCAAAAACTCCGCAGGACCTGACACAACACGAATGCATCGGCATAAGGCTGCCGACCCACGGCGGCCTATTGCCTTGGGAGTTCGACAAGAATGGTCGCTCGGCTACAGTACGTGTAAGAGGCCAGTTGATCTTCAACACGATGAGCCTCGCTCTGCGCGCAGCGCTCGATGGGCTTGGCCTGGGATACTGCTTGGACGACATGGCCGCTGAGGCCATCGCCGACGGCCGGTTGATCCGGGTTTTGGAGGACTGGTGCGAGCCGTTTCCGGGTTATCATATCTATTATCCAAGCCGACGCCAGCTCTCTCCAGCGCTCCGACTTCTCATAGACGCGCTCCGATTTCGCTAATGCAGACGCGACAACTAGTGCAGCGCTGAACGCGAGTTTCTGAGGACCCCATTGTTGTCGGGCGCGATGATCAGCACGAACCAGCTCTTGCGAACAAGGCGGTCGTGACGATCGCGGCATACAGCTCAAGCGCAGTCGCATTATCTTCGCTGCCGTCCACCGGCCAGATCGGCGGCGCGCCAATAAGCCAAGAGCTGAGTTGGGCTTTGCGGTAGGTTGCCAGGCGCGAAGTCGACATAGACGTACCAAACAGCGTCGGCGGCTTATTGAAGTCACCCAAGAGTTACTTCCACTTTATGTTCGTGGCGCGTCCATCTTCCCCTTCAATCGAATAGCGGGATCTCGCGCCGGTCGCGCGCTGTTCGGCCTCAGTCAATCGAAAGGTGAGAAGAAGCGAACATCCTTCGGCGGCGCAAGTCGTATGAAGGCGGCCACCCAGGTGGGTGATTAACTCGCTGATAATTGACAGTCCGCGTCCACGCGAACGGGTTCAGGCGCCGTGCCATTGTCAGACACCCTGCACTTGACAATGTTTTCTGCAAGCATCAACTCTACCCGCAATTTTGGATCTCTATCGTCGAATTGCGCATGTCGCGCTACATTGGTCAGCAGCTCGGATAGAATCAACCCGAGCTTCCAACAGCGTTCTCCTTCAAGCCGCAGATCATCCGCGGAAAATGAAACCCGTATCGCCAAGCGGTCCAGTTGGTATTTCGTTACGGCGAAGCAAAGCTGCTGAAGGTATTCCGCGGCATCGGTAAGGCGCCCCCGATCCGGCAAGTACAGCGCGCGGTGAACATCGCCCCAATGCTGCAGGAGATCTACGACGTCAAGCAGCGCGGCCTTGGCTGCCGCGTTTTTCGACTGCAAAGCTTTGGCTGAAACCGCACATATGGCGGACGTGAGTTCATTTTTGATTCGGTGGTCCAACTCGCGAAGAAGCACCGATTCATCGGAAATCGGCAACTGCACAATGTGCTCTGGCAATTCGGTCTCCACGATTGGTCTCTCTGGCCACAACTGAAGCTAGGTGGGGCGCGACTTCGCTCGGAAAGCAATACCCTTCCAACAGCTCGCTCGACTGAGGGTCTTAGACAGAGGCGTCCATTACTCCATGCCACGACATCCCGCATCAATCGCACCAAGGACGATTTCAACCGACATTGCTCCAGGACTGGTCCCGAGGACAATCACTGCGCACACGGCGACTAAACGTTCGGTCATGCGGACGATCTCGCGTTCGCAAAAGTTGCCACAACGGCTCCAAGTTTGGACTGCCAACTGCTGATGCTGTACGCGGTAACGGACGGGCTTCGGACAATCTTGTTCATTCCTGATCCAGTTAGACGGTTGCTGCGCACTCCTGCGCAAAAATGGTAGCTCACGTTTTGCCCGTACCCCGCCATCACGTCGATCGTTGCGACGCGTTCGCGCTTATTGACAAGCGCGGCGCTGCACTCTGCTGCGGTCAGAGCGGAGCCCCCTCGTCGAGTGCGCCGACCGTACCCCGCGCGAGATCGACCAGCCAACAAGGCCCTCAAAAGCGCACTGCTGGGGAAAAGACATGCAACGAGCCGGCCCGCGACGTTCTCCATCGCTCCATCCGAGGATTCACCGGCCCCCAATTGTCGTAGGTTGGGGGTACCCGTTCGACGTCATCTCGTAGCAGTGGGTGAACTCGCTCGTCATGGGGCCGCCTTCTCGATATTTGGCAGCACGCCCTCGATCTCCCTTATGGCGCGGCTCGAGAAAGTTCGGCAGCTCCAGGTCCCGGCCAATAGCCTCGATCGGCTCGTCGACGCCGAATCCGTGAGTATCGGTCGCAATCTCGAACAAACCGCCGCGGGGTTCGCGGAAGTAGATTGAGCGGAAGTACTTGCGATCCTTCTGTTCGGTCGGGTGCCGGCCGTGGGCATGGATCTTTTCTTTCATGAGCGCCTGCTCCTGGTCACCCGTCGCGCGGAAAGCGATGTGATGCACCGAACCGCACCCCCTGGCGCCCTCTCAGAACTTCGGGGCTTCATAGCTGGTCTCGTCACCGCAATAGAAGTGATAAGCGCAGCCCGAGATCGCGTGTGTAGAAGCTTACATTCTTGTTGGCGATGTATCGGTTGCCAGATTGGCCGTCGCCAAGCGCCTTGCGGCAATATGGACTCGAAGGCTGCCTTCTTCAACGGTTACGTCCGACCAGACGTGATCCATCAGTTCCCGCTTCGCGATGACTCACCCGGGCGATCGGCAAGATAGACCAGATCTCTAACGCCCGCCCCCCGAGAGGAAGTGATTGACCGTCGCGCCGGAGCACCCTCTCGCCAATCGAAAGTTCAAAAGGGCCGAACCTTAGCTTCTTGTGAACGACACTGCCATGCATGTGCGTCAGCCAACTGTTGGATCGATCTCCCCGGCCCTTCACTTTTGAGCGCACGAACTATCCTTGGTATTGTTCAATCACCCTCAACGCGCAGTTGAGCCGGCCCCACCGCTGCGTCCACAATGACGGACGACGAAGCGCCAATTGCGGTCATGCCCCTTGCGACAGGTCGCTGTCACCTCATGCCGCCGATATTGTAGCCGCCATCCACCAGGATGCTCTGGCCTGTGACAAACGAGGACTCCGGACTGCTCAGCCAAGTGACCGCGCCGGCAATATCGTCCGGTTGCCCGATACGCCCGAGCGCAGAATGCGCGCCGAGCGCGGTGATCGCTTCGGGCGGCAATGCGCTGGTGGCAGGCGTATCGATAACACCTGGACTGACGTTGTTGATGCGAATACCATCCCGGCCGATCTCGAGCGCCACTGCGCGAACCATGGCATCCAAGGCGCCCTTGCTCGCGGCATAGATTGAGAGATTCGCGCTGCCACCGGTCGCGGCGACCGAGGACGTGTTTACGATCGATCCGCCGTGACCCTGCCCGCGCATCTGGGCAACCTCATGCTTCACAAGAAGTAAGACACCCTTGACGTTCGTCGCAAGCACTTGATCGACGTCAGCTGTCGTTATGTCTTCGATCGGCTTGTAGCCTGCGATGCCGGCGTTATTGAACGCGATATCAAGCCGGCCGAATTTTGCCACGACAGCGCCGATCATTTTCTCCACGGCGCGCTCGTCCGTAACGTCAGCTGGCGCGACCGTCGCAGTCCCGCCCGTTTCGGCGATCTCCCTCGCTACCGCCTCAAGTTCGGGCACCCGTCTTCCAACCAAGGCTACGGCAGCTCCTTGGCGCCCAAATGCGAGGGCGACAGCCTGGCCGATTCCACTTCCGGCACCCGTAACCAGCGCGACCTTGCCCGCGAACCGTTCCGGATCGTTCCGTAAGATCGTCTTGTCTTGCAACTTCACCGACATGTTGATCGTCCGTCCAACTCGTTTGTTGAGATTGGCTTCAACGTAACGGTGGTAGATATGCTCGAGAATGATCTATAATCGGCATGCCTTGTTGAGCAGGATAAAACAATCATGAGAGGGAGCGACTTCGCCGAACTGACCGCGTTCGTCGCCGTGGCCGAGACGCAGAGTTTCGTACGAGCGGCTGCGAGGCTGGGCCTCTCCCGTTCTGCCTTGAGCCACACGATCCGCGCGCTTGAGGAACGGGTCGGTACAAGGCTGCTCAACCGCACAACGCGCAGTGTCTCCCTGACCGATGCCGGACGCACGCTGTTCGCCCGACTGCCTGCGGCATTTGCCGAAATCAAGGACGCTGTCGACCGCCTGAGCGTTTACAGTGAGCGCCCTGCGGGCACGGTTCGCCTGAACCTGTCGCACGTAGCCGCCGAGATTCTCGTCGCTTCGAAGCTTCCTGCCTTTGCGACCGCCTATCCCGACATCCATATCGAGCTGACCGTCGAGTCCGAGCTTTCCGATATCGTGGGCAGCGGCTACGACGCGGGAGTTCGTCCTGGCGGATTGCTTCATCAGGACATGATAGCGGTGCGACTGACTCCGGACCTTCGCATCGCCATCGTCGGATCACCTGCATATTTCGAGTGTAACCCCATTCCAAAAATACCGAAGGACTTGGCTGAGCATGCATGCATCAACTACCGATGGACCGGGTCCGGCGCGCTCTATCGATGGCCATTCAGCAAGTCAGGTGAACATGTGGACGTCGAGGTAACGGGTCCTCTGACGGTGGACGATGCAGGCCTGATGGTAGAGGCGGCGCTTGCCGGGATGGGACTCGCCTGCACAGTTGAAGGCAACATAACGCAAGCGCTGGCACAGGGGCGCCTGGTCCGAGTATTGGAGGATTGGTGTCCTCCGTCTCCGGGCTTCTACCTCTATTATCCAAGCGGACGTCTCCTTTCAGCAGCATTCAGAGCCTTCATTGACTTCGTGCACAGCAGCGAGAACGTCTCAATCTAAGCCGAGCATTGTTAGAGCGGTGAGCATCATTGCTGCGCGATAATGAAGCCCGTAATGCGTCATCTCCGATATTCGCTTCGCGGTGCATCCTCGTTGCTTCAAGGATGGGCCCGATGGCGCTTGGCATAGCGCCCGCCATATCCAATTCCATGTCGCCCGCTCGATTCTCAGTGCCGATTTGCTGATGAAGTGATTCCTCAATGTTGAGGTAGCCAAGGTCATGGGACGCAACCTAATGCGTCCAGCGAGGGCAGCCGCAGTTGTTATCATGTTGAGCATTTAGCTCGAGATTCGGAAGCGCGATTGTCGATTGCTATTGCGTCTTAGGACATCGGTATCAAAAGAGCCACGCGTGGCAGCTTCCAGCGGCCAATCGAAGTTCGACGCTGCCTGTAACACGTCGACAATGGCGATTCTGATGACGCCGTGCGATACGCAGCAGCCATTTTATCCAAATTGCGAGATTCGCAAGAAAGACCAGATCTCAGGGCCAAGCGTACAGGCGTGAACCCCAGATCGCGCTCGCATCCGCGCAGGGACGAGACGCGCTGGACTCGAAGTAGCGCCACCCGGCCAGGAGATCATAGAAATGTCCAAGCTCGAAATGCTCACACCGCAAAATAGCGCCATCGCCCTGATTGACTATCAGCCCGCGATGTATCAGGGGGTCCAGTCGCACGACCGAATTGTTGTCTTCAACAACATCCAGATTCTCGCAAAGGCGGCGAAGCTCTTCAAGATTCCGACGGTGCTGACCACCGTGGCCAAGGATTCCTTTTCCGGTCCCTTCATGCCCGAGGTGACGGATCTGTTTCCAAACCACGACATTATAGACCGCACCTCCATGAACTCGTGGCTTGATGCCGATTTCCGCAAAGCGGTGGCAGCGACCGGACGCAAGAAGTTCGTCATCGCTGGGCTTTGGACCGAAGCTTGCGTGATGTTTCCAACGATCGACATGCTGAGAGAAGGCTACGAAATCTATATCCCTGCCGACGCCTGTGGCGACCTTTCGCTCGAAGCACACAACCGCTCGATGGATCGCGCGGTGCAGGCCGGTGCCATCCCGATCACGTCCTGCCAATACGTGTTCGAACTGCAGCAGGATTGGGCGCGCTCGGAAACCTACGAAGGCGTGATGGACATCCTGCGAGGGCATTCGCCCTACGGCATCCAGGTCCGCTTCTCGAAATGGGCGCTGGGCGAACACGCGTCCGAAGGTGCCGTATCCACCTTCGACCAGACCTGAACGCTGGTCAGCGCGGTGCACCGACGTGCAATCGCCGAACTTCTGCGAGATGATGGAATTCGATAGCAGTGAATAAGCGACGCTTATGCAGTATATAGTTTAAGACTTTTTATCCCGCGAGCCGCATCCCTATAGTTATGGCGCGTTCGGCCGGCACGGGAGTGCGACGCAACGCGCAACCCGATCAGGTGGCCTCCTGACAATGATAAGTTGCGCTGCATATACCTCCCACAAGCGAAAAGAAACGTCGAGGAAAACCCATGCCCCTTCTCCAGAATCACATCGCGGTCGTCACCGGCGCAGGCTCGGGCATGGGGCGCGCGATTGCGAACGGGTATGCCCGCGAAGGGGCGCGGGTCGTGCTACTCGACATAAACGAGACGGCGGCAGCCAGCGGGGCAAAGGAAATCCGCGACGCCGGCGGCAAGGCAGAAGGCTACCTCCTCGACGTCACCAAACGCGACGAATGCGTCGCGATAGCCAAACAGATCGCCGACAAGGTCGGTCAGGTCTCGATCCTGGTCAACAATGCCGGCGTCCTCCGCCGCAACGGCATGCTCGGCGCAGCCGAAGCCGTGATCAGCGATTGGGAAGACATCATCGCGATCAATCTCACCGGCGTCTTCAACGTGACGCATGCGTTTCTTGAACCGTTGCGCGCCGCCAAGGGGCGCATCGTCAATATCGGCTCGATCCAGTCGTCCGTGCATTTGCGCACGCCAAATTCTCCGGCCTACACTGCCTCGAAGCACGGTGTGCTCGGCTTCACCAAGGCGCTCGCCGCCGAACTCGGCAAGGACGGCGTGCGCGTCAACGCGATCGGCCCTGGCTTCATCGAAACGCCGCTGAACGAGAAGGCCCGCGCCAGCAATCCGGCGCTGGTAAAAGTGTTCATCGACCGCACTCCGATCGGGCGCGCCGGCACCGCCGAGGACATCGTCGGACCTGCGGTCTTCCTGGCGTCAGATATGTCGGCCTACGTCTCCGGCACGATAGTGATGGTGGATGGCGGCTATCTAACGGTCTAGCGGGGGCGTTTGTACAACGCCCCTTCGGTTGGCACCTTACGGAACAGTCGACCAACGGAACCGCTTACCAATGTCCAACGCCCCGTATTTTGACATCGACATCCCTGCATTCTGGGCCGATCGCTATCCGCGGCACTGGCGCGGATGCGGAAGGAGGCGCCACTCGCGCTTGTGCCGTACAACGGCGTGGAGCAAGGTCAATCGTTGTTGCCCATCCACGACAAGCCAATTTCAGGGCGGTATGTTGGTTCTTATTCCGATGCCTTCGGCACCCAAAGCAAAAGAAAGCCCGCCGGATATACCCGATAGAGTGAAGCAAAGGGTCGGGAGCAATAACGTTCGGTCAAACAATTGGGCGCTGCAACTCGAGCAACCCGATCTTGCAGAGGTCGATATCCTCAATGAGTGCCATCGACGGTAGTCGCTGGTTATAAAGAGCGCCATGACTATAAAGAGTCGAACCTGCAGAGAGGACACGCCGTGGCTCAAACCGAAATCGACGCCATTCGCGCACTGCTATCATCAAAGCCGCGCCCGGTCGGATGGACCGGACGGCGCGAGCGGCTCGATGAGGTCGGATCGACCTGGCCGTCGGCTTCAGATGTCAAACTGGAGGCGGTAGATTGCGATGGCGTGCCTGGCGAATGGTCGCTCGTCCCAGGCAGCGAACCTTCGCACGTGCTGCTCTATTTCCATGGCGGCGGCTACTGCTCGGGCTCGATTGTCAGCCACCGCCGGATGGTGACGGAAGCGGGCCGTGCCGCGGGCACCCGCACGCTTGCGATCGACTACCGCCGCGCGCCGGAACATCCATACCCGGCGGCGCAGCAGGACGCGATGTCGGCATGGCGCTTCCTGCGCCGGAACGGTATTGCGGCCGCGAACATCGTGGTTGGCGGCGACAGCGCGGGCGGCAATCTGACACTGGCACTGATCCAGCGCCTGCGCGCCGCCGGCGAGCCTCTGCCGGCCTGCGCCTGGCTGATTTCCCCGTGGACCGACCTCACGATGTCTGGCGCGACACTCGATACCAAGGTCGCTGTCGATCCATTGATCCACAGGGCGTATTTGAAGGAGCTTGCCGCGGCCTATGCGCCCCCGCCAGTCGATCGCAGAGATCCGTTGATCTCGCCATTGTTTGCCGATCTCGCGGGCTTTCCCCCGGTCCTGATCCAGGTTGGGTCGGCGGAGACATTGCTTTCGGATGCAACCGGGCTTGCCGCGGCGGCTGGGGCCGCCGACGTCCCCACCACGCTCGAGATCTGGCCGCAAATGATCCATGCGTGGCCAGTGTGGAATGCGGCGCTTACGGACGGACGGCGGGCGCTGGCGCAAGCCGGGGAGTTCATCCGCGCGCAGATGCGCTAGTGCCAGACAACGCCGAGGAGGCTGCCTTCGCGGGACCCATAGCCGCCGAAAGTAGTTGTGGCGCGAGCTGGTCATTGCCGGTCGTCGCCAAACTGAAAGCTGTGGTTATGGGTCCCGGCCTTCGCCGGGATGACGAGCAGAGAAAACAACAAAACGGGAAGAAACACATGACCAACCCTGATCTCGTGATCCGCGGCGGCACGATCGCGGATGGAAACGGCGGTGAGCTGTTCGAGGCCGATGTCGCCATCACCGCCGGCAAGATCACCGAGGTCGGGAAGATCTCCGGCAAAGGCAAAGAAGAGATCGACGCGCGCGGCAAGCTGGTGACGCCGGGCTTCGTCGACGTCCACACCCATTATGACGG
>Ga0075369_10000850_pt1 | contig 10080 bp, 4 predicted proteins | sample EndMethybrTD3034_FD_71400 | JGI IMG/M metagenome (GOLD analysis project Ga0075369, IMG submission 71400) | Populus endosphere microbial communities from Tennessee, USA - Endosphere MetaG P. TD hybrid TD303-4 | ecosystem: Host-associated > Plants > Roots > Endosphere | place: USA: Tennessee...
CGCCTCGTCCGAGACTACGAGCAACGTCTCGATGTCTCCGAAGCCATGATCCACATCGCCCTCGGAAGCCTCATGCTGCGCAGAATCGTTCATCCCTGAACATTCTCAAACGGACTCTAACGTCGGCGGCGAACACCGATCCGAAACGTTTTCACCTTTGCCGGACTGCCTCATGGCAAATGTCGATGCCACGCTCGAAACAGCAGATCTTCTACAATCCTTTGCGATAGCGGATAGCGGATAGCGGATAGCGGATAGCGGATAGCGGATAGCGGAAGTACATTATCCATGAGGCGGGGTGCCCTTCGGCGATGATTTGACGTGGCGGAATGGACTAGCTGGCTTGCGAACCGCACTGCCCCACCCTACCTCACCAAGCGGTGCATTGCTTTGACAGAGCGGGTCCGCCCCCTCTCCTGAGCTGGAGAGGGGGCCTGCCTGTCAGTCATTCTCGCCGAAGCGAACCCGCAGCCGCACACCATACATCCGCGGCTGACCAATGTAGCGAAGATCGAAGCCGAAGCTCGCGTAGAGCGGCTGGATCAGAGTGTAAGTGACTTGCTTGGTCACGTTCGACGCAAAGATCGAAAAGTCGATGGGCTGACCCATCACGTTGCGCCAATCGAGGTTGAGGTCGAGCTGCTTGACAGCCGACGCCCGATCGACCGGGATGGCCGGACGGCCGGCGGCGACTTCGCGTGCGTTGAATGCATTGTTGGTATCCGATGCCGCGGTTGAGAACTTCGACGCATAGCGGAACAGCGCCGACAGCTCGATCTTGCCCATGCTATCGTCGACCGGCAGCGTGAACGTGCCCGAGATGTTTCCGCCAAACTTCGGCGTCAGCGGCAACGGATCGCCGACCGCCGCCGGGAAAAGATTGTTGTCGAAGTTCGCCAGGAACGGCGTGATATCGACATCGAGGCTGTCGAGCTTGCTCTTCAGATAGGCGCCCGAGAAATCGAGCCGGAAGAACGATGCGGGCCGCACCGATCCATCGAATTCGATACCCCAGATGTGCGCCTTGCCGGCATTGAACACCGAGGTCGCGGAATTGCCGGCGGGGCAGACAGCGCGTGTGCACTGCAAACCCACCAGTTGCTGCGAGTCTTTCAGCTTCGAGTAGAAGCCGGTGAGATTGAAGTAACCCGGCAACGCGCCCCTGAACGTGGTCTTCGTCCCGAGTTCAAAGTTGTCGACCGTTTCGGGTGCGAAGGAGGTCTTAGCCCCGATCGCCGCCGGCGCCGCCGATCCCTGACGATAGCCGCGCGAATAGGTGGCGTAGAGCATGACGTCCTGTGACGGATTGTACGTGGCGTTGAACGTCCAGGTCGGCCGCTTGCTCGAGGTGCGCAAAAGGTCGGTACCGACCGTGCAGTTCGGATAGGGAGCGTGGGTTATCTGGCAGCCGGTCAGCGTCGGAGCGACGAAGCCCGGTAATGCACCGGCGGGACGTACGAAGGTGTAGAGGAGACCCTGCGACGTCGCTCTGGTGCGATCGTAATTCAGGCGCGCGCCTGCGGTCAGCTTGAACTGGTCGGTCAGGGCATAGGTCGCCTGAGCGTAGGCTGCCATATTGATGTATTCGACGGCATAGGAATTGACGTTCACGGTGTTAACCGGGCTGCCGTTGAAGCAGCGCATTCCGGAAAGGTCGTCGTAAGCGCCCTGCAGACAGATCGCCCCGACCGCGATGGAATCGTTGACGGTTTTGCCGCCCGGCGTCGAGTGTTCGTAATAGAGGCCGCCCTGGAAATCGAGCTTGCCATCCATGCCGTTGCCTTGGAGCTGCAGCTCCTCGACAAAGGAGCGCTGGTCGTTGCCGTAAGCGTCTCCGTCGTTGAACGCCTGAGGCGATGGGAAATTGGAAGCTACGCCCGGCGCGATGGTAATGGGAAAGTTGAAGGCGAAAACGCTCTGGCGCAGCGCCTGCTTGAACGATGCCCAAGATACGATGTTCTTGATCGTCAGGTTATCGGTCGCCGTCCATTTCGTGATGTTGATCACTTGGAACTGCTTGGTGAGCGACCGCGGATTATCGAGCGTTTGCTCGACCTGATACGGATCCCCGCTCGTCAATGCCCGGTTGACCTGCGGTATCGCCCTTGCGCCGAACGAGGAGGCGGCATTGGCGCGGTATAGCTGGGGAACGGAGCCGATGTGATCCGAATTGAGGTACGAGACGATCGTGTAGTTTTCGAGGTCGGGAGTTACATCCAGCACCAGGCTGCCGCGGAAAGCCCAGTAGTCGACGTCGTTGAACTTCTTTGGCCCGACGCCCGAGATGTTGTTCAGGTAGCCGTCGCGAGTCTGGCGATCGACGCCTAGGCGCAGGCGCGCCCACGAGGCGACCGGGACATTGATCACACCCTGGACACGGAACATGTTGTAGTTGCCGTAAGATCCTTCCAGATAGCCTTCGAAGTTGTCGGTCGGCCGGCGTGGCGTGAGCAGCACATCGCCGCCAGTCGTGTTACGGCCGAACAGCGTGCCCTGTGGGCCCTTCAGCACCTGAACGTTCTGCAGATCGAACAGCGAACCCGGTCCCGCACCGTCGCCGCCCGGGAATGCGCCGGCGCCGCCACGCGGAGCGACGACTTCAGCAAAGAAAGTGCCCACCGACGATGTCGTTCGAAGCGCCTGTGAGAAACCACGGATGGAAAAAGCATTAGTTTCGGACGTATAGCGCGATTCCACGTTCAGGCCGGGCACGACCTTCGCCAGATCGTCAGCGCCAACGATGTTGGAACGGTTCAGTTGATCCTGATTGACCACTGAGATCGAGATCGGAACGTCCTGCAAACGTTCTTCGACACGTCTCGCCGTGACGATGATCGTATCGTCCGCTTCTTGAGCAAAAGCCTGATGTGCAACAGTCAAGTTCGCAGCAGCGGTCACGAAAAGCGCGGCTTTGCGGCACTTCCACAACATATCTCTCTCCCCTGTCGTGCCATTTCGGCACTTATCAATAACCTTTAGCGATATGACCATTATGATAGTTAGAGGACAAACGTCCCGAAGGTGGGTCAAAATCGATTTACGTGATCAGCTGCGACCTGTCAAAGTTTATGAGGCAAATTTTCTACCGCTGTCTCGGTTGCTTCTCAAGCTTCCGATTTGGTGCGAAATTGGCTAGGGCTCGTTCGAGAGCTTCGGCGTCAGCCGGGCGTCTCTAATAACGGTTTGCAGCTACAACTTGATATAGCGGCCCGAAGCTGCGTGATCGCGTCATTGTGACCCGCCTAGGCGCGCCTGCATCTGATCGCGCTACCCAAGGTCGCACTGATGCGCAGAGTGGGCCTGCTGCTCGCCGAGCGAGGCCATGATGTCGCCGATTTGATCGCAGGCTGCGCGCGCCACATTCAGGACGGGGTCGAGTGACTGCAGGCGGAAAGTTGCCCACTAGCGCGTGGAGACGGTTTCTAACTAGCTTACACCCGAAACCGGCGATGCCATGCGCTCTGATCTACCTTCAGCATTCACGAGATCGGAAAGTAACACACCGATGGCTCACAAAAAGCTCAACTTGCCGACTAAGGTCTGTGCCGCATGTGAGCGACCTTTCGCTTGGCGCAAAAAATGGGCGCGCGACTGGAAGCAGGTCAAGTTCTGCTCTGATCGATGCCGGGCGAGGGGCGCGGCAGTCAGCGATCTGATATAATCAAAATATCCTCTCATGAGGCCCGACGGGCGACTCTGGAGCTCATCGCCAACCGGGCGCCGGACGCGACAGTTTGCCCCAGTGAAGTCGCACGCGCGCTCGCGGGGAGCATCGATGGTGGTGCGGCTGAGTGGCGCGACTTCATGCCCGTGGTCCATGAAGCCATCGACACGCTCCTGCGGGACAAGCAGATACGATTAAGCTGGAAAGGAAAGACGTTAGACGGACGATCGGGTCCTTACCGGATCGCTTGGGGAAGCGGCGGTCCACGCAAATAGTGCCGAGCCTGCAGGACCTATAGAAACCTTCGCCTCTGCAACCCCCGACTTTCCAGACAATGCACGCTCTATCCCATCAAGCTGCACCGGGGCACCCGTTCATATCAGTTGCCATCGTTGACTGGAAACCCTGCCAATCGCGATTGACTGGACGATGTTTGCTCAGTGCAGCGTCGAGCGCGGCAATAGCGAATATTAGACTATGATTCGGAAAGAGTTCGTTGCGGCGACAATGCCTGTCTCAACAGTGCAATTGTCCTATCGGTCCGCCGGTCGACATCTTCGGGTCGCGAACCGCGCTGGACGCCGGCGATCATCAGGATGAGCAAGGTGTAATCCTCGAGCGGGAAATCGTCGCGGATCAGACCGGCCGCCTTGGCTCGTTCCAGCGGCTCGGCGAGTAGCGCCTTCATCACGCCCGTCGCCCATTTGGCGACGCCGGGAGATTGCTTGTCCAGCAACGCGACGTTGCCGAAACCGCGCGACGAACGGGTCCGGTCGGCCAGGAAGCGCACGCCGAGCATGAAGGCGTCGTCGCGATCGCGCCATTTTTCCAGATCTGCGGCGAACACTTCGAGATGACGTTCGAGCACGGCGATGAGCAGCGCCGTCCGGTCCGAGAAATTGCGGTAGAGCGTCGCCCGACCAACCCCTGCAACGGTGGCGAGGTGATCCATCGAAAAATCCGCACCCTCTTCCCGATACAGATCGACTGCAACGTCCACGATGCGCTGACGCCGTTCCTCGGCATCGCGCCTGGCGATGGGCTTAGGGTTGTCGCCGAAGCGGATGTTTACGGGCTCGGTCATTCAACGACTCGATAACGCCTGATCGCCGCCTCGACAATGCGACCGGTCTGCGGAGGTCCTCCGCAACTGAGACGATTTGAATCAATTCGTCTTATTTGTTTTGACGCCAGATCGCGAATCGCTTAGCCTGAGGCCAACAAGCACGAGGCAATTCCGGGAAGGACCCAGTTCGATGGCGCAGGAGAAGCTCACGATCGTATCGCTCGATGGTCACGCGGCGATTCCGCCCAACCTGTGGGCGCAATATCTCGACAAGCGCTATCACGCGTTCCTGCCCAAGCTGGAAAAGGAGAACGAGCGCTTCACCCGCATGCAACGTGCCTATTTTGAGAAAACCCACAGCATGGGCGATCTCGAGGTGTTCGATCTCGACAACGCGGTCCGCGATGGCGGGGCGGACGGGCTGTTCAACCTCGACGTTCGCCTGGCCGAGATGGACCGCGAGGGCATCGCGGCCGAGTTCGTCCACAACGGCGATCCGCGCATCGTCACCTGCTTTTTCGGCTCGTCTAACCAGCCTTACCCGCTCGACGTCTGTCAGGCCGGAGCCAAGGCTTATCACCGCTGGCTCTACGACACCTTCGGCCTCGCCAAGAACCGCCTGCTGCTGATCGGCGTGATCGGCCACGCGCCTTGGCGCTCGACCGACGAACTGATCGAGGAACTCGACTGGATCGCCGATCGCGGCTTCCCCGCGACTTCGGTGCCGGGCTTCACCACCTATCCGGGCCAGCCGGTCCTGTCCGATCCCTATTGGGATCCGTTCTGGAAGCGCTGCGAGGAACGCAACATCGCCTTGTGGATGCACGCCGGGCACGGCGAATCGCAGGCCGAGATCGGCACCCAGCTCCAGCGCATGTACGCGCAGATGGAGGCCGAGAACCTGCCGTTCGAGGAACTGACCAAGCGCCATATCCGCCAGTTCAGCCAGAACCGGGTGTTCGAAAGCATCAAGCCCCGGCGCGCGATGTGGCAGATGATGCTGGGCGGCGTGTTCGATCGCTTCCCCGGCCTTAAGCTGGTGATGAACGAAGTCTATGCCGACTGGATTCCGCGGACCATGCAGCTGCTGGACGAGGAATACGAGAACAACCGCGACGCCATACCGGCCAAGCTGAAGCCCAGCGAATACTGGGATCGCAATCTCGTCGGCTGCATGTCGTTCGCCCGCCGTTGCGAGATGGACGTGCGCGACGAGATCGGCGTCGGCACGCTCGCTTTCGGCCGCGATTATCCGCATCCCGAAGGCACTTGGCCCAACACTAAGCTGTGGCTGCGCGACGTGCTGAGCGGTGTGGCGGAAGACCAAGTCCGCGCGATCCTGGGCGAGAACATTATCCGCATCCTGAATCTCGATGCCGACGCGATCCACGCCATCGCCGACAAGGTGGGGCCGACGCTGGAAGAGATCGCCGGCCATCCCCAGGACTTGCCCGCGCCGCTGCTCGCGCACTTCGCCAAGCGCGGCGACTACCTGCGCCCCGGCGAGGGCGAAGAGCGAGTTCAGGAAATGCGCGAGATGCTGACGGAGGACATCTGGCGCGTCAGCGCGCTGGTCTGAGCCACGCGGGCATTCTGCCCGAAGCGATAGATAAGGCCCTTTTTACTTTCCGCGAACGCGATGGGAGGATTCGCATGTCTAAAAAGCTCACTATTATTTCGCTCGACGGTCATGCCCAAATGCCGGAATCGGCATGGGCCAAATATCTTGACCCGCGCTTCCACGACTATTTGCCGAAGCTCTCGGAAGAGAACGCGATCATGCAAAGACTGATGGGCATGCACGTCACCAAGACGCACAGCGGCCCGGACCTCGACGTTTTCGACAAGGAAGGCGCCTATCGGGGCGGCGGGGCTGAGGGCTGGCACGATGCCGAGATTCGCTTGGCCGAAATGGACCGCGAAGGCATCGCCGCCGAGTTCGCTTTCGACGGCGATCCTCGGATGCTCGGCATGTTCTTCCAGTCGGCCAACCGCCCCTATGCCAAAGATCTGTGCAATGCCGGGGTGCGTGCCTACCATCGCTGGCTGCACGACGCTTTCGGCCATGCCAAGGACCGGCTGATCCCCGTCGGCATCATCGGCCACACGCCCTGGGCCAGCATGAAGGACATGGTTGCCGAGCTCGACTGGATCGCGGATCGCGGTTTCCTGGCCACCTCCATGCCCGGCTTTGTGACCTATCCGGGCGAACCCGAGTTGTTCGACCCTTACTGGGATCCTTTCTGGGCACGCTGCGAAGAGCGCAACATCGCGCTGTGGGTTCATGCCGGTCACGGTGACAAGCAGGGCGAAACGGGCGTGGCCATGATGCACGTGGGCAAGCAGCTTAAGCCCGATCACAGCAACTATCAGGAGCTTCACGACCTCTTCATCGCGCCGCTGTTCGACGGCGCGGGCGTGTTCGAGGCGATGAAGCCGCGGCGCTCGATGTGGCAGCTGATGATGGGCGGCGTGTTCGATCGCTTTCCCAAGCTCAAACTGGTGCTGAACGAGATCTACATCGACTGGATGCCCGGTACGCTTCGCTGCCTGGACGAGGAGTTCAAGGCACGCCGCGGCGAACTGCCGGCCAAGCGCCTGCCGAGCGAGTACTGGCGCACTAACGGCGTCACCAGCATGTCGTTCCCCCGCAAGGCGGAAGTCGCGATGCGCCACGAGGTGGGCATCGAGACGGTCACGTTCGGCCGCGACTATCCGCATCCCGAAGGAACCTGGCCCAACACCAAGCTGTGGCTGCGCGATTTGTTCAAGGGTGTTCCCGAAAACGAAGTGCGCGCCATTCTCGGTGGAAATGCGATCCGTGCGCTCAATCTCGACGGTGCCAAGCTGGACGCGATCGCCGAGCGCGTCGGCCCAACGGTCGAGGAGATCCTGGGTCCAGGCCCCGATGTCGACCCGGAGCTAATCGCCCATTTCGACAAGCGCGGGCAGTATCTCCAGCCCGCCGAGGGCGAACAGCGTTTCACCGAAATTCGCGACCAGTTCCGCGAGGACGCCTGGATGGCCGCCGGCTTCATGCCGGCCTGAAGGAAACCAACCAGTTAACGATGCGCAGCGGCCAAATCGTCCCCGCTGCGCATCGGGCATCAAAAACAATACTATACAATAACTTATAAATAAAGACGGGTGGGAGAGTGATATGGTTATTGGTACGCGTAAAACCGTGCTTGCCGCGGCTGTCGGCAATTTGATCTTCGCTGGCCAGACATTCGCACAGACCGTGGATGAGACGATCATCGTCACGGCCCGGCGCGTCGAAGAGCGACTTCAGGATGTGCCGATCTCAGTGGCGGCGATCGACGGGGACCGCCTGAACACGCTCAACATTACCAGTGCCGACAGCCTCGCCAAGTACGTTCCCGGCCTGATCGCCAACTCGCGCTACTCGCCCGAACAGTCGACTTTCGCCATTCGCGGCTTCACCCAGGAATTGCGCACCTCGTCCTCGGTGGGAACCTACTTCGCCGATGTCGTCGCCCCGCGCGGCGGCGGCGTGTCACTGTCTGGCGGCGACGGCGCCGGCCCGGCCTATCTGTTCGATCTGCAGAACGTGCAGGTACTCAAGGGCCCGCAAGGAACGCTGTTCGGCCGCAACACGACTGGCGGTGCCGTTCTGTTCGTCCCGAAGAAGCCGACCGACCGGTTCGAAGGCTATCTCGAAGGCTCGTACGGAAACTTCGAGATGTTCCGCATCCAGGGGGTGTTGAACCTTCCGATCACCGAGGGCATTCGGTTGCGGCTCGGTGCCGACAAGATGTCGCGGGAGGGCTATCTCAAGAACATCTCGGGCATCGGCCCCAAGCGCTACGCCGATATCGACTACATCGCCCTACGCGCCAGTCTTGCCGTGGACGTGACGCCCGACGTCGAGAACACGACGATCGCGACGTACATGTACTCGAACCACTTGCCGGCGGCGTTCCAGATTTTCGCCGGCAATCCCGCAGTGCCCGGTTTCGGCGCGCAGGCGGTGGCGCAGGCCGCCCGCCTCGCGGCTAACCCCGGCCGCTGGGACGTCGACGTCGCGCTTCATAACCCGCTCACGCGGACCGAGCAGTGGCAAGTAATCAACACCACCGCCTGGCAAGCCTCGGATAACCTCACTATCCGCAACATCGCGTCGTACTCGAGCATCGTCCAGGACCTACGTTCGAACATCTTCGGCACGAATTTCAGCGGGGGGCCGGGTACGATATTCTATACGTCGCTGGCGTTCGTGGTGGATGGCTTCCACCTCAACAACCAGCGCAACTTCACCGAGGAATTCCAGCTTCAGGGCAACGGCATGGATGGCAAGCTGAACTGGCAGGCCGGGCTCTATTATGAAAAGAGTACGCCCGCCTCGCTGGTCGGCACCTCGGGTCCGTCGAACGGTTCGGTCTGCCTGAGCATGCCTTTCGAACGGCCCGAAGATCTGCGTTGCCGCAACGGTTCGATGGCGGCGGGCCTTGGCTCGGTCAAGTTCATCAACATGGCTGCCTACGGGCAGGTGACATATGCACTGACCGACGCGCTCAAGCTGACGGCCGGCGCGCGTTACACTTACGACCGCACCCGCGGCGTGAGCATTGGCCGCTCGCGCCTCTTTCCGACGAACGGCGCTTTCAATCCGCCTGGCCCGATCTTCTGCGAGAGCGGCTTCCCGGCGCCCGATTGCCGCTTCGACTTACGGACATCGTCCAAGGAACCGACCTGGACTCTCAATGTCGCCTATAACCTGACGCCGGACGTCATGGTCTACGGCGGGTGGACGCGGGGTTATCGCCAGGGCTCGGTCAATCCCTCCGGCGCCATCGGCTATCAGACGTTCGCGCCGGAATCGATCGACGCCTATGAGATCGGCGCCAAAACGTCGTTCACTGCGGGAAGCATTTCCGGCACGTTCAATATCGCCGGCTATTACAACGATCTCACCAACCAGCAGCTGCAGTTCGCCCTGACGCCGCGGCCCGGGGTGCCCGCCGCCAGCCGCACCGCCCTGCTCAATGCAGGCAAGTCACGGATCCAGGGCATCGAGGCGGACGGCGTTCTTCGTCTCGGCGGATTGTTCCGGCTCAACGGGGCCGTGAACTACCTGAAGACCAAGCTGATCTCGCGAGTCGATCCGGTTTTCCCGGAGTACTCGGTCAACCCGACCACCGTTGTGGGTGATGTGTTGCCCTACTCACCGAAGTGGTCTGCCAATGTCGGCGGAACCTTCATCTTGCCGGTGGCCGAAAGCGCCGGGAAGATCGAGTTCACAGCTCTCTATCGCTATCAATCCTCGTTTCGCGTGACCGCGCGGACGGTAACCCCGCTGGCATCGACGCCGGTCAAGCAAGTCGACCTC
>Ga0075369_10000851_pt1 | contig 10078 bp, 7 predicted proteins | sample EndMethybrTD3034_FD_71400 | JGI IMG/M metagenome (GOLD analysis project Ga0075369, IMG submission 71400) | Populus endosphere microbial communities from Tennessee, USA - Endosphere MetaG P. TD hybrid TD303-4 | ecosystem: Host-associated > Plants > Roots > Endosphere | place: USA: Tennessee...
TCGCCCGTAATCGATCCGCAGACCCGGCAAGGCAAAGTGCGCATTGCGCTGGCTTATGCGCCCGAGCTCAGGCCCGGCGGCTTTGCCAATGCAGAGATAGCGTCCGGAACGATTGTTGCACCCATGCTGCCGGAATCGGCTGTCCTGTCTGACAATTCAGGCAGCTTCGTCTTCATCGTCGGCGCAGATAACAAGATCGTTCGCCGCACGGTGAAAACCGGAATACTGACCTCGAATGGCATTGCCATCGTTCAGGGCCTCAATGGCAGCGAGCGCGTTGTGCTGCGGGCCGGCGCCTTCCTGGCGCCAGGTGAATCGGTCGTTGCCAAGACCGTGACCCGCTAGGGACGATGCACCATGGCCCTGCGCAACATGTCTGCCTGGTCGATCCGCAATCCGATCGTTCCGCTGGTCATCTTCATCGGACTGATGTTGATGGGAATCGTCAGCTTCATGCGTATGGATATCCAGCAGATGCCGGATATCGAGTTTCCGGCAGCGATCGTCACTATCAGCCAGCCAGGCGCCGCGCCGACTGAGATCGAGAACCAGATAACCCAGCGGGTCGAGGCCGCGGTGCGATCGATCAACGGCGTGCAGAACATCAGCTCGACTGCAACGGAGGGTGCCAGCCGGACATTCGTCGAATTCCAGCTTGGCACTGACGTCAATGGCGCCGTGAGCGAGGTCAAAAACGCCGTAGACCAGATCCGCGCCGAACTTCCGGACGGGATTCTCGAGCCGCAAGTCGTCAAGATGCAAGGGTCCGCCCAGCCCCTGGCCTATTATGCCGTCGAAACCGACGACATGACCTTCGAGCAATTGTCGTGGTTCGTCAGCGATACCGTCGCCAAGCGGCTGCTGACGATCGAAGGCATGGCCGAGGTCACTCGTTATGGCGGCGTCGACAGGGAAATCGTCGTTACGCTCGATCCTGCGAGAATGCAGGGTCTTGGCGCAACGGCCGGACAGGTCAACCAGGCCCTTCGGCAATTCAACGTCAATGCGGCAGGCGGCCGCGCGGAAATTGGGGGCACGCGCCAGTCAGTGCGCGTGCTCGGCAATGCGCGCAGCGCCTTCGACTTGTCGCAGACGGACATTGCGCTTGGCGGCGGGCGCACAGTCAAACTGTCCGACATTGCCGACGTGCGCGATTCCTCGGGCGAAATCACATCGATCGCCAAATTCAATGGCAAACCGGTCGTCACGTTCGCGATCACACGCGCCCGCGGCGCGTCGGACGTTACCGTTTATGACGCCGCCGCAGCGCAGCTCGAGCAAATCGAGAAAGAGTTTCCCGGTATTCGCTTCCACCGCATGTTCACTTCAGTGGATTACACCAAGGCCCAATACGAAAGTTCGATGGCGGCCATGGTCGAAGGTGCGATCCTGGCGGTGATCGTGGTCTTCTTCTTCCTGCGCGATTGGCGCGCGACGGCCATTTCCGCCCTCGCCATCCCGCTTTCCGCCATTCCCACATTCTGGGCCATGGATCTGCTGGGCTTCACCCTGAACCAGCTTTCGCTGCTGGCGCTGGGGCTGGTCGCAGGCATACTGGTCGATGACGCGATCGTGGAGATCGAAAACATCGTTCGGCACATGCGCATGGGCAAGAGCGCCTATCAGGCCTCGATCGATGCTGCCGACGAGATTGGTCTTGCTGTGGTGGCAACGACTTTTTCGATTGTCGCGGTTTTTCTGCCCGTCGGCCTGATGCCGGGCATCGGCGGCCAGTTCTTCAAGAATTTCGGCCTGACTGTTGTTGCCTCGGTTCTGATGAGCCTCGCGGTAGCGCGCATTATCACGCCGATGGTGGCGGCCTATTTCCTCAAAGCCCAGGGCGAAGCCGAACATGCCGGCGGACCATTGATGGAGCGCTATCTGAGGGTTCTGCACTGGTCGCTGAACAATGACCGGGCACGGGCCTTGCGCGCGCGTCTGCAACGCGAGCCTGGCGGCGCATTGTACTATTTTGCCGGCGCGCTGATCATCATCCTGTTGTTTGCCGTGGCCGTCATTGCCGGTCTGGCCATGGCAAAGCTAGCCGCGTTCCTCGTTATGCCCACGCTGCTGGCTGGTGTGCTGGCGGTCGTGGTCGGCGTCGCAGCCATGGCATTGGCGGGTCGGTTTATCGCCGTGGCAATCCGGGCGAGCGGCGGGGCATTCGGGCGATGGTACGCCTTCATGGCCGGTCGCTTTACTGCCCGCCTGCAGGATCACCGGGTCTGGATGATGGGGATCGGCGTTGGCGCGCTGTGCCTCACAATCATGCTGGGCATGACAATTCCGGGCCAGTTTTTTCCGAAGCAGAACAATGATTTCGCGCAGATTTCCATGGAAATGGTGCCAGGCACGACTTTGGCGCAGACCGAGGAAATGTCTCATCAGGTCGCCCAGCTTGTTGCCAAACAGCCCGAGACTATGAATGTCCTTGAGCGAGTCGGCGAAGGCAACAGCCGCGTGATGATCATGCTGCGCAAGGATCGCGAGCGAACGAGCAGCGATTTCCAGGACGACCTCACCCCTGCGCTGCAGAAATTCCCCGATATCCGGGCCGCTTTCCAGGACTTGACCGGGCCCGGCGGTGGCGGTGGCAGTGGCCGGCCGATTTCCGTGATGCTGTCAGGTTCCGATTCAGTAGCGCTCGAAGCGACGGCGGCAAAGCTGGTCGAGGAAATGAAGGACCTCAAAGTGATTGTCGCGCCGCGGATCAGCGCGGACATGCGCCGTCCCGAAGTGCAGATAAAGCCCCGGCTCGACCTCGCCGCCAGCCTTGGCGTCACCACCCAGTCGCTCAGCCAGGCCATCCGCATCGCGACAATGGGCGAAATCGACCAGAACGCCGCCAAGTTCTCGCTGAGTGACCGGCAGGTCCCGATCCGCGTCCGCCTCTCCGAAGATGCGCGGCGCGATATAGCCAATATCTCGAACCTGCCAGTGCCGACTGTCTCCGGCGGTTCAGTGCCCTTATCGCGCGTGGCCGAAATCAGTTTCGGCTCAGGGCCAACCAGCATCCAGCGGTATAACCAGCAGCGCCGTGTTTTCGTCGGGGCGGACCTCGCGCCTGGCGTGGTCAAAGGCACGGCGGACGCCGCGATCAATGCCTTGCCCGTGATGAAGAACCTGCCAGCCGGCATTTCAAATGCGCCTTTCGGGCAGGATCAGTATCAGAAGGAAATGCTGCAAAGCTTTGCCGTTGCCGTGCCGTCGGGCGTGCTGCTGGTCTTTGCCGTGCTGGTGCTGCTCTATCACCGTGTGATTTCGCCGCTGGTCAACATGGGCTCGCTATTTCTGGCGCCACTCGGCGGCATGCTCACCTTGTTGATGACCGGCCAGTCGCTGTCGATGCCGGTCTATATCGGCATCCTGATGCTGTTCGGCATCGTTGCGAAAAACTCGATCCTGCTGATCGATTTCTCGATCGAGGAAATGGCGCGAGGCGTCGGCAAGTTCGACGCGATTACCGAAGCCGGACACAAGCGCGCCCAGCCGATCGTGATGACGACTGTGGCGATGACTGCAGGCATGTTGCCCACCGCGCTTTCACTGGGCGGAGACAGCGCATGGCGCGCGCCGATGGGCACTGTCGTGATTGGCGGGCTGGTGCTCTCGACGCTGCTAACGCTCGTGATCGTGCCGGCAGCTTTCAGCCTTGCCGACGGCCTCGAAAAGCGCATCGGGCCGCTGCTGCGCCGTGCGCTGCTGACCTATGAGCCGGAGCACGGCAGGGCGGCAAATGGCGAGGGTGCGGAAAGCATCGTTCCGGCCGAGTGACGCGGGCTAAGGCAATTCGGCTGGCTCTTCCCGCCGATCGCGGCAAGCGGATGCGCATGGTGGCAACCGGGCTGCTCGTCTTCATGGCGGCGACTTTCATCCTGATCCGCCGCTTTGGCGGTGAACACCCGGCATGGGGCTTTGCGCTGGCTTTCACTGAAGCGGCGATGGTCGGCGGCCTGGCCGACTGGTTCGCCGTGACTGCGCTGTTCCGCCGCCCGCTGGGCCTGCCAATCCCGCACACCGCGATCATCCCGGAGAACAAGGACCGCATCGCGGAGACAATGGCCGCTTTCCTGCGCGACAATTTCCTGACGCCCACTGTGGTTGCGCGGCGCATGAAGGGTTACAACATTGCCAGCGCCGCTGGCGGCTATCTCGCCGATCCGGCCGAGGGCGGGAGGTCGCGCATCGGCGCGGGCGCGGCGGGCTTGCTTGGCGATGTGCTCGAATCGCTCGACAAGGACCAGCTTGGCGGACTGGTCAAAGGTGCGCTGCGCAATCAGCTAGAAAAGCTCGATGTCGCGCCGCTGCTTGGCCAGTTGCTGACTGCCGCGATTGCCGACCAGCGCCACTTGCCGGTCATCGAAAGCTTCATCCGCCGCGCAGCGCTGACCATCGAGGACAACGAGGATCTCGTCCGCGCAATCATTCATGAGCGCGCGGGCGGCATCATGCGCTTTACCGGCCTCGACGAGAAAGTGGCCAATGCCGTGCTCGACGGGCTCTACAAGCTGCTCGCCGAAACGCTCGTGATGCCGGAACATCCCCTGCGCGGGCGGATCATCGAAGGGATCGACCAGTTGGCGCACGACTTGCTGCACGATCCGGTGATGCAGGGGCGCGTTCAGCGGCTGAAAGCCGAAGTGCTGTCAAACCCCGCCATGGCGCACTGGATGGACGGCATGTGGGAACAGCTGCGCCACAAGATGCTGCGCGCGGTGCGTGATCCAGAACGTGTGCTGTCTGGCCAGGTTGGCGAAAGCCTGGGCGCGCTGGGCGCAGCGCTCCAGGGCGATGAGCGGTTGCAGATGATGGTCAACCGCTTTGCCCGCCGGACAACTGTCGGCGTGGTCACGCGCTACGGCGACGAAATCGTGCGCCTCGTCTCCGAAACCGTACGCCGCTGGGACGCCCAGACCGTGACCGACCGCATCGAAGGCGCGGTAGGGCGCGACCTGCAGTTCATCCGCATCAATGGTACGCTTGTGGGCGGACTGGTGGGGCTGGCGTTGCACGGGTTGGGGGCGATACTTTAGATCGCTTGCCAGCCGACAACAGCTCAACCGAAGAAACGCCACCTTATCTTACTGATATAAAAAGATCTAACTGGTTTCCCTTCGCGATTGATGGCGTGCTGGAAGCGCGCCCTTCGCATCAGGAGCTGGCATGAAAGGTGCTCAAATCCCTTTGGGCGCGTAGCAGCAAGGATATGACAGGCTGTTGGATTGCCGGCTTCGTCCACGTCGAGACGGAAATCGACAATGCCCGATTCCCCTCGGCTAAGCGCACCAGGCGGATAGTCGCCTGAAAGCAGCCATGTAGCAGGGCTGGTCAAAGGCGTTGCCTGGCGCGTCAGTTGCGCCTGTTCCTGCGGATCGAAGCCCCAGGTTTTCAGCAGATCGTTCATGCATTCACGCATGATCCGCATAGTTGCCTGCATTGGCCCCAGTTCCAATCGATAGTCTCTTCCCCTGATACGCAAATCGAGCGTGCGAACGGCCGCTTCCTGTTCCGGGGTGACGGGTGGGGATGGATGATCTCCAGAGACAGCCAGTTGGTTGTCAAGGCGCCAATATGTCACGATTGCCATTGGCAGATTGGCGAGTCGGCCATTCATCACTTCTACCCGCTGCAGTTCGGCCCCTGGGCCAAAGGCGAGCCTGATCGGAGATCGTGTCTCGTCTGAACGGAAGATGCTGCCTATGAGGTGAAGCGCGAAACTATCGCTTGGCCGGTATCTGATCAATTGGATGTATACACGCTGATCACCTTGCCCAAAGGTTCCGATCAGATTGCAACTGTCCGCCTCGAAATTGGCACGCCATTTTTCCGCCCGGGACAAGGAAATGGGTTCGCCCGCATATACAAGCGCGCTTTGCACCATGGCGAAAGCGGCAACGATCGATCGAAAAATGCGCATGTCCACCGCCCCCCAATGAATTGAGGATGGAACAATCCCGGAAGGGTTACAAGCGCCGGATGGATCGGCTTCGGCACAAATTAGGCCGCCTTTTCAGGCCGCGAATGGTAATCAGGACGTCCATGGGCAAGGACGAAACCGGGCGGCCCTCCCTGAGGGGGGAGAACTGTTCGTCGGAAATTCAGGAAGCAGGTGGCGGGCCTTGCCCGCCACCGGATATCAAAGCTTCCCAGTCAACTCCGGCACCAACGTGAACAGATCGCCCACCAGGCCGATATCGGCCACCTGGAAGATCGGCGCATCTTCGTCCTTGTTGATTGCGACGATGACCTTGGAATCCTTCATGCCGGCCAGGTGCTGGATCGCGCCCGAGATGCCGACGGCGATGTAGAATTCCGGGGCGACGATCTTGCCGGTCTGGCCGACCTGATAGTCGTTGGGCACATAGCCCGCGTCGACAGCGGCGCGGCTCGCGCCAACGGCGGCGCCGAGCTTGTCGGCAAGCGGGAAGATAACCTGCTTGAACGTGTCTGCATCCTTCAGCGCCCGGCCGCCCGAGACGATGATCTTGGCGCTGGTCAGCTCAGGGCGTTCCAGCTTGGCGATTTCGGCGCCGGCGAACGAGGAAATTCCCGCATCGCCTGCGCCCGAAGCTGCTTCCACGCTGGCAGAACCGCCAGCGGCGTCGGCCTTCGGGAAAGCGGTGCCGCGCACGGTGATGACAAGCTTGGCATCGCTCGATTCGACCGTGGCAATGGCATTGCCGGCATAAGTCGGACGAGTGAAGGTCTTGGGGCCTTCGACCGAGAGGATGTCGCTGATCTGCATGACATCGAGCAGCGCGGCAACGCGCGGTCCGATGTTCTTGCCGTGGGCCGTGGCGGGAAACAGCACGGCATCATAGCCAGCCATCAGGCCTGCAACCAGCGGCGCAACGTTTTCAGCCAGCTGATTGGCATAGGCGGCTTCATCGGCCTTCAGGACCTTGGCGACACCGGCGATTTTCGCGGCAGCATCGGCAACTGCGCCGCAGCCCGAACCGGCAACCAGCACGTGCACTTCGCCCAGCTTGGCCCCGGCAGTGACGACGGCGAGCGTCGCGTCCTTGAGGCTGGCATTATCGTGTTCGGCATAGACAAGAACGGTCATGCTCCGACTCCCAGTTCCTTGAGCTTGGCAACCAGCGCATCGACATCGGCAACCTTGATGCCGGCCTGACGCACGGGCGGTTCGACGACCTTGAGGGTCTTGAGGCGGGGCGCGGTATCGACGCCGTAGTCAGCCGGGGCCTTGGTGGCGAGCGGCTTCGACTTTGCTTTCATGATGTTAGGCAGCGAGGCATAGCGCGGCTCATTGAGGCGAAGATCGGTGGTGACGATCGCGGGCATGGCCAGCTTGACGGTTTCAAGACCGCCATCGACTTCGCGCTTCACCGTTACGCTGTCACCTTCAACAGTAACTTCGCTGGCGAATGTGCCCTGGCCGCGGCCCATCAGGGCGGCGAGCATCTGGCCGGTCTGGTTGCAATCGTCGTCGATCGCCTGCTTGCCCAGGATGACAAGGCCCGGGGCCTCCTCATCTGCGATCCCTTTGAGGATCTTGGCAACAGCCAGCGGCTCCACTTCATCGTCGGTCTGCACCAGGATGGCGCGGTCGGCGCCCATCGCGAGCGCGGTGCGCAATGTTTCCTGCGCCTTTGCCGGGCCGACGGAGACCGCGATGATCTCGGTAGCCACGCCCTTTTCCTTCAGGCGAATGGCTTCTTCGACGGCGATTTCGTCAAAGGGGTTCATGCTCATCTTGACATTGGCAAGATCGACACCGGTGCCGTCGGACTTGACCCGCGGCTTCACGTTATAGTCGATCACCCGCTTGACGGGGACGAGGATTTTCATCGTTTTCGGTCCTTCCTAGAGGGGACGGCGAAAATTTAGCCGAGCGATTAAATTAAACGAGGCACGCCATTGCCGCAGTGGCGATGAAGGTCAATACCTCATCGCACTCGGCATGCCACAAGGCTATGTAGTTCCCTGCCGCCAGAAATGACCCGACTCAGGCCGCCTTCTTGACCTCACCGACAATTTTGCGCGCGGCGTCGCCCAGGTCGTTGGCCGAAACGATCGGCAGGCCGGAGCCTTCCAGGATCGACTTGCCGAGCTCGACATTGGTGCCTTCAAGGCGCACCACGAGCGGCACGGACAAGTTCACTTCCTTCGCCGCCGCGACAATGCCCTCGGCAATCGTGTCGCACTTCATGATGCCGCCGAAGATGTTGACGAGAATGCCCTTCACTGCCGGATCGGCGAGAATGATCTTGAAGGCCGCCGTGACTTTCTCGGTGGTCGCGCCGCCGCCCACGTCGAGGAAGTTGGCCGGGAACATGCCATTCAGCTTGATGATGTCCATTGTCGCCATGGCAAGCCCTGCGCCATTGACCATGCAGCCGATGTCGCCATCCAGCTTGATATAGGCCAGGTCATACTTGCTGGCTTCGACTTCGGCCGGGTCTTCCTCAGTCTCGTCGCGCAGCGCCTCGACATCGGGGTGACGATAGAGCGCGTTGGGATCGAAGCTCATCTTGGCATCAAGCACCATGATCTTGTCGCCGCATTCGGCGAGCGGGTTGATTTCGATCATCGCGCAGTCGAGCGCGATAAAAGCCTCGTAAAGCTGCTTGGCGAGCACTTGCGCCTGCTTGTTGAGATCGCCTTTCAGCTTGAGGCCGAAAGCCACCGCGCGGCCATGGTGCGGCTGAAAGCCTTCGGCCGGATCGATCGTGATGGTGACGATCTTTTCCGGTGTCTCGTGCGCAACGTCCTCGATGCTCATGCCGCCTTCGGTCGAGGCGATCATGGCAATGCGCCCAGTCTTGCGATCGACGAGGATCGAGAGGTAGTATTCCGCGCCGATGTCGACCCCGTCGGTGACATAGAGCCGGTTGACTTGCTTGCCCGCATCGCCCGTCTGGATCGTCACCAGCGTGTTGCCGAGCATGTCCTTGGCATGCGCCTCGACTTCCTCGAGCGATTTGGCGAGGCGAACGCCACCTTTCGCATCGGGGCCGAGTTCCTTGAACTTGCCCTTGCCGCGACCACCGGCATGAATTTGCGATTTCACGACATATAGCGGACCGGGAAGCTGCTTGGCAGCCTCCACCGCTTCGCTCACGGTCAGGGCGGGGATGCCCTTGGGAATGGCGATACCGAATTTGGCGAGCAGTTCCTTGGCCTGATATTCGTGGATGTTCATGAGGCGAATCACTTTCCGCTACTGATTGCTGGTGAGGTTCATTTGCTGCAGTGCCGCATAAGCATAATGTCGATGGCTTGAAAAGTGGGCAGCACAGGTCATTGTCGATTCAATGATCGACCGCAAGCGCCTTGAAGCCATCGTCCGTGCCGGGGGCGATCTTGCGATCGCAAGCTGGCCGGGTGCGGGCCATTCACCAAAGGTTTGGGAAAAGAAGCCTGGCGACCCGGTTTCCGCGGTCGATCTGGCAGTCGACGAATTCCTCAAGCGCGAGCTCACGGCCTTGCTGCCGGCGGCAGGCTGGCTGTCAGAAGAGACAGCCGACGCGCCGGAGCGGCTGGCGGGCGGCCTCATCTGGCTGGTCGACCCGATCGATGGCACCCGCGACTTCATACATGGCCGCGATGGCTGGGCAGTGTCTGTCGCGCTGGTGAGCGCGGGGCGGCCGCTGTTGGGCATGCTCAGCGCGCCGGCGAGAGGCGAGTTCTGGCATGGCGAGGCAGGACGTGGGAGCTATCGCAATGGCGAGCGACTGGCGGCCAGCACGCGCGGCGACTTGCCGGGCGCCCGCGTGCCGGCGCGGATCAGGGCGCCGGAAGATGCCGATCTGGAAAGCGTGCACCAGCCCAACAGCATTGCCTTGCGCATTGCCATGGTCGCCGCAAATGAAGCTGATCTGCTTGCGACGCTGCGCTGGGGCTACGAATGGGACATTGGCGCCGCCGCGCTGATCGCGCGCGAGGCAGGGGCTGCCGTAACGGATGCTTTCGGCCAACCGCTCGATTACAACAAACAGGATCCGCGCGCATTCGGCGTGCTCGCCTGCGCGCCTGCCATCCATGCCGCCGCGGTCGACCGGCTGGCCGACCGCGCCAGACATCTGGCAGGCTAGAATTCGAACCTAGTTCGAAT
>Ga0075369_10000852_pt1 | contig 10078 bp, 7 predicted proteins | sample EndMethybrTD3034_FD_71400 | JGI IMG/M metagenome (GOLD analysis project Ga0075369, IMG submission 71400) | Populus endosphere microbial communities from Tennessee, USA - Endosphere MetaG P. TD hybrid TD303-4 | ecosystem: Host-associated > Plants > Roots > Endosphere | place: USA: Tennessee...
ACGTTGACCAGCGTTACGGTCACCGAGATCGTCAGCGTCACACGGAACGAGGCCAGCGCCGACGGCGACGTCACCGCCGACACGAAGGCGTCCCAGCCACCCTTGGCCGAGATCCACACGATCGCGGCCAACGGCAGCAGAACGATCAGAGACAGCCACACCACCGCGATGCCGACCTGAAACGACGCCCCGTCGATGCGTCTGGCCCCCGAACGGCCCCCCGGCTCGCCCGGATCCAGTTCGGGCCCACTGGCCTCGGGATTAGGTTCGATGACCGCGGTCATCCAGTCGCCTGCTTATAGATCTTGGTGATCGTGCCGTTGTCCTTGTCGAACAGCTCGCCGTCGACCTTGCCCCAACCACCCAGGTCGGCGATGGTCCACAGCTTGGCCGGTGCCGGGAACTTGTCGGCAAACTCGGCGAGCACCGCGGGATCGGCCGGGCGGAAGTTCGCATCGGCCCACAGCTTCTGCGCCTCGGGCGTGTATTGGTAGTTGACGAACTCGGTTGCCTTCTCCAGGTTCTGGCTGGTGTTAACCACCGCGACCGGGTTCTCGATCTTGAACGTCTCCGGCGGGTTGACGTACTCGAGATCGAAGTTGAGCGCCTCGTTCTCGTAGGCAAGCAGCACGTCGCCGCTGCCCTGCCGGAACACGTCGGTGGCCTCCCGTCCCGAACCGGGGCGCAGCTTGACGTGCTCGGTCACCAGCTTGGTGACGAAATCGATGCCCGCCTGCGGATCCTGACCACCCTTACTTGCATATGCGTACGGCGCCAACAGGTTCCACTTGGCCGCCCCTGAGCTCAGCGGGCTGGGGGTGATGACCTCGACGCCCGGCTGCAGCAGATCGTTCCAGTCGCGGATATTCTTCGGATTGCCCGGGCGGACAGCGAAACTCACCACCGAACCGAACGGAAGTCCCTTGTTGGCACCGGCATCCCAGTCCTCGTCGACCAGACCGGCCTTCACCAGGCGGGTGATGTCGGGTTCCACCGAAAAGTTCACGATGTCGGCTGGTTTGCCGGATTCGACGCTGCGCGACTGGTCACCCGAGGCGCCGTAGGAGGCGGTGACGTTGACACCCTCCCCCTCGGGGGTGGCGGCGAACGCGGGTCCGACCTTGGCCCAGCCGGGCTCCGGCACCGCGAAGGCGACCAGGGTCAGCGTGGTGTGCGCGTCGGATCCGCCGGTCTCGCCTGCGACGTCGCTGGCGCCGCCACCACAGCCGGCGACCAGCGTCGCCGTTGCGGACAACGCGGCGGCGTATCGCCACCACTTGGCGGACTTGACCTTGGGGAACATCGGTGACCTTTCGTTCGAGGCGGGATGGCGGGAAACCCCGTCCGCCCGAACGGCACAGTCAGATCACGACCAAACGACAGCCATTACCGACACCACACCGCGGACGGAGATTGGGGTCAGCAACAACAAGCGACATCGGCAACGGCAGAAGTGCCCACGGCAATGAGGACCAGGATATGGCCCTCGATAGCGCCGGACGCCCGTTGCATGGCGCGAAGCCTAACAGACTCTCAGCCTCGTGCAGACTGGGGCGTCAGCGGGCGAATAACCACATCACGATCACCAGCAGCACCAGCAGCATGAGGATCAGCGTCACCCGGGACCGGGGCATGCCCGCTAGTCCCCCTCGTCCTCGGTCGCGCGCCGAGCGCGTCGCAGAAGTCGCACACCCTGCCCGAGCGCACTGTCGAGCCCCAGCGCGATCCCGTAGGCGAGCGCAAGAACCACCGGCATCACGATGACCGTCTGGACCGCGAACCCCAGCCCGGACAGCCACAACTCGACGCCGTCCCACCAGCTCAGGATCGCGTCCATCCGGCCAGACTATGCGATGCGATGATGGGTTGGTGCCCAGCAACACAGGAAGCACGGGAAGTACAGATTGCGTCATCGCCGGCGGCGGCCCTGCCGGCATGATGCTGGGCCTGATGTTGGCCCGGGCCGGCGTGCGGGTGACGGTGATGGAGAAACACGCCGACTTCCTGCGCGACTTCCGTGGCGACACCGTGCACGCCAGCACGCTGCGGCTGCTCGATGAACTCGGTCTGGGCCCGCGGTTCCAGCACATCCCGCACCGCCTGATCGACTCCCTGCGCCTACAGGTGCGCGGCACCGCGGTCGAATTCGACATCAGCCGGATTCCCGGGCCGCACAAGCACATTGCGCTGGTACCGCAGTGGGACTTCCTGGAGCTGCTGGCCGGGGCCGCCGCCGAGGAGCCGACGTTCACCCTGATGCGCAACACCGAGGTGCTCGGACCACTGCGCACCGGCCGCCGTGTCACCGGCGTGACCTACCGCGGAGCCGACGGACAGATCGCCGAGATGCGCGCGGCGCTGACTGTGGCGTGCGACGGCCGCGGGTCGACATTGCGGTCCGCGGCGGGGCTGACGCCAAGGAGTTTCGGCGCACCGATGGACGTGTGGTGGTTCCGGCTGCCCAGGTCGGCCGAGGACCCGGCTGGGTTGGCGGGGGTGCTCGAGACCGGGCACATGGTCGCCGCCATCGACCGCGGCGACTACTTCCAGATCGCCTACATCATCCCCAAAGGAGCCGACGCGCAGCTGCGCGCCGAGGGTATCGGCAGTCTGCAGCGCAGGATCGCCGGGCTGGTTCCCTGGCTGGCCGACCGGGTGGACAGCGTCACCTCGTTCGACGATGTGAAACTGCTCGACGTTCAGCTCAACCGCCTCCGCAAGTGGTTCGAAGACGGGCTGCTGCTTATCGGCGACGCCGCTCACGCGATGTCGCCGGTGGGCGGAGTGGGCATCAATCTGGCGATAGCCGATGCCGTCGCCGCGGCAGGCATGCTGGCCGGTCCGCTCCGGGCGGGCCAGGTGTCCACCCGCGACCTGGCGCTGGTCCAGGCGCGCCGGTGGGTGCCGACGGTGCTGGTCCAGTCGGCGCAGCGGGTCGCGCACGACCGGGTCGTCGCCGTGGCGGTGTCGGGCACCGGACCGACCCAAACGCCCGCGGCGCTGCGATACCTCAACAGCAGCCCGCTGCTGCGCGGGATCGTGGGACGGGTGTTCGGCTACGCCGTGGCGATCGGCCCGTTCCCGCAGCGCACACCCGCGTTCGCACGTCGCTGACCGGCGCCGGTTGCCTACCGTCCGTACGAGTAGACGGCGAGCGCACCAGCGGTCGATGATGTGCGGATGGTCCTGCAACACACTGAACCCACCGACGAGGCCGCCCAGGGCAACCATGAAGTGGGGGCGCCGAGCGCCGACGCGGCACCTGTGCACCACGCCTCGAGTGGGTCATTGCGGAACCCCTTTCCGCCGATCGCCGACTACGCGTTCCTCTCGGATTGCGAGACAACGTGTTTGATCTCCTCGGCGGGCTCGGTGGAGTGGCTGTGCGTGCCGCGGCCGGACTCCCCCAGCGTGTTCGGCGCCATCCTGGACCGCGGTGCCGGCCACTTCCGCCTCGGCCCCTACGGCGTGTCGGTGCCCGCCGCGCGTCGCTACCTACCGGGCAGCCTGATCCTGGAGACCACCTGGCAGACTCACACCGGCTGGCTGATCGTGCGCGACACGCTGGTGATGGGCCCCTGGCATGATCTGGAGACCCGCTCGCGCACCCACCGGCGCACCCCGATGGACTGGGACGCCGAGCACATCCTGCTGCGCACCGTGCGCTGCGTGAGCGGCACCGTCGAGCTCGTGATGAACTGCGAACCGTCGTTCGACTACCACCGGGTCAGTGCGGGCTGGGAATACTCCGCCCAGGCCTACGGCGAGGCGATCGCGCGGGCGCACAAGGATCCCGATTCGCATCCCACCCTGCGATTGACCACCAACCTGCGCATCGGGCTGGAAGGCCGCGAGGCCCGCGCCCGCACCCGGCTCAACGAAGGCGACAACGTCTTCGTGGCGCTGAGCTGGTCGAGACATCCGGCGCCGCAAACCTACGAGGAAGCCGCCGAGAAGATGTGGAAGACCAGTGAATGCTGGCGGCAGTGGATCAACGTCGGCGACTTCCCCGACCACCCGTGGCGGTCGTACCTACAGCGCAGCGCCCTGACGCTGAAGGGACTCACCTACTCTCCCACCGGCGCTCTGCTGGCGGCCAGCACCACGTCCTTGCCGGAAACGCCGCAGGGCGAACGAAATTGGGACTACCGCTACGCGTGGGTGCGCGACTCGACCTTCGCCCTGTGGGGGCTGTACACCCTGGGGCTCGATCGCGAAGCCGACGACTTCTTCGCGTTCATCGCCGACGTGTCCGGCGCCAACAACGGCGAACGCCACCCCCTGCAGGTGATGTACGCCGTCGGCGGCGAACGCAGCCTGGTCGAGGAGGAGTTGCTGCACCTGTCCGGCTACGACGGGGCGCGGCCGGTGCGCATCGGCAACGGGGCGTACAACCAGCGCCAGCACGACATCTGGGGCACCATGCTCGACTCGGTGTACCTGCACTCCAAGTCCCGCGAGCAGATGTCCGACCAGCTGTGGCCGGTACTCAAGGAGCAGGTCGAAGAGGCGATCAAGCACTGGCGCGAGCCCGACCGAGGGATCTGGGAGGTGCGCGGCGAGCCGCAGCATTTCACCTCGAGCAAGATCATGTGCTGGGTGGCGCTCGACCGCGGGGCCAAACTGGCCGAGCTGCAGGGCGAGAAGAGCTACGCCCAGCAGTGGCGGGTGGTCGCCGAGCAGATCAAGGCCGACATCCTGGCGCACGGGGTGGACGCCCGCGGTGTGCTGACCCAGCGCTACGGCGACGCCGCGCTGGACGCGTCGCTGCTGCTGGCGGTGCTGACCCGGTTCCTACCGTCGGACGACCCGCGCATCCGGGCCACGGTAATCGCCATCGCCGATGAGCTCACCGAAGATGGCCTGGTGCTGCGCTACCGCGTCGGGGAGACCGACGACGGCCTGTCCGGCGAGGAGGGGACGTTCACCATCTGCTCGTTCTGGCTGGTGTCGGCTCTGGTGGAGATCGGCGAGGTCAGCCGCGCCAAGCACCTGTGCGAGCGGTTGTTGTCCTTCGCCAGCCCGCTGCACCTGTACGCGGAGGAGATCGAGCCGCGTACCGGGCGCCACCTGGGCAACTTCCCGCAGGCGTTCACCCACTTGGCGCTGATCAACGCCGTCGTGCACGTGATCCGCGCCGAGGAGGAGGCCGACAGCTCCGGGGTCTTCCAGCCGGCCAACGCCCCGATGTAAAGGTCGGAGATGCGGAGATGTCGCCGTAGGTCGTGGCCTACGCGCGAGCCCGCGAGTCTGCGGCCGACCCGCCCGCGGTGACGTCGAACTCCACCACCAGCTTGGCGGGCACCGCCAGCGCAAGCGGGGTGAAGCGGTGGGACCGCTCGTCGCGGGCGACCCCGGTGAGCACCCGACCGCCGTGGCCGTCGGGAGTGCCCGGCACGGTCACCGTGAGGGACACCGACCCGCGGCCGTAGGGCACGCGGAGATAGAACTCCTGGCCGGGAACGATCGCTTCGGTGATCGCGACGCCGTAGGCATCCACGATCTCGCCCCGCGAATCGGGCGTCACGGCCAGCGCGGCCGACTCGGTGGCCTGCAGGCGCAGCGGTCCAATGAGCTCACCACTAACAATTGCGGCCGAGCTGTCGAGATTCGGGGCCACCGTGCGGGCGCGGGCGCGACGTGCCCCGTCGAGCAGATAGTTGTACAGGTGCACGATCCGGTCGGCGTTGCGGAATGCGCCCGAGCCGTGCAGCCAGAATCCCACGTCGGTGACGGTCGCGGTTCGACCGCGCGGCGTGCTGATCGTCAGCCGGTAGAAGGGATACCCGCTACCCCCGCGGCCGTGCTGGATCGACGACACCGTGGTGCCCACCCCGAACGACTTGCGGTGGCGGCCTTCGCCAACGGTCAGCCGCGAAGCAGCGATCTCCCGCCAGGTCTCGCCGTCGGTGGACTTGTGCCACATCAGCGTCACCTCGCCGTCCGCGACGAGGTCGATCGTGTAGCCGCCGAGTTGGCGAGGACCGTCGAATTCGAAGACCATGCCGTCGCGGGTGTCGGCGACGCGCGTGGGGTTGGCCAGCGGCCGGTTGTCGAGTTCCATCCCGTTGGTCAGAAACCAGATCGCCGCCTGGGTGCCTGCGATCGCCTCGTGCTCGGCGATGTTGGCAGTGCCGAGCGGGTAACCCGCGGCGCGCAGCCGACGGCTGAGCTCGGCTGTGTGCAGGGTCGGGTAGGAGTTGCGCAGGATCCAGTCCACCTCAGCTTCGTACGCGTGCGCGCGCAGGTTGGGCAGTGCGCGCCAGGTTTCGACCCGGTACTGCGACGGCCGGGTGGGCGCGACCCCGGTGAAGTCCAGCGAGTACGCCTCGACGCCCGGATTGAGCCTGATCAGATCGGTGCGCGCGCGGGTCCCGTCGGTGAAAGTCACCGCTTCGACGGTGTGCGGGTAGGTGCCGCCGCGGTAGCGCGTGATGCGGGTGATGTCGGTGGCGGGCCGCGGCTGCACTCGCCGCCGCACGGAGACGACGGCACGGCGTGGCAGCGGCTGAAGGACGGGAAATGCGACAACTGACATGACGGGTTGACTTTCTGGGGCTTGCGAGCAGCGCGAACAGCACACCGCCGAAGAAGGGCGGGCTGGAACGCAGGAACTACGGCGTCAGAAAATCAACAACAACAGAAATGCACGACAATGCTGCGCGTGGAGACGATGCGCGGCTCGGCGGTCTGCTGCATGCCGCCTACCATACGGCATCAGGTGCCGAATCCGCACGCACGACTTTTACATCACGGCCCCCAACAAACCTCTGCAACTCGCATAGGGGTCGTCCATGATGGGTCCGACCAGACCCGCTCGGGAGGACTTACATGACGTCGGCACAGAACGAATCCCAGGCACTCGGTGATCACGCCGCACGGCAGCTCGCCAACGCCACCAAGACAGTTCCCCAACTGTCCACCATCACACCGCGATTCCTACTGCACCTGCTCGGCTGGGTGCCGGTCGAGGCGGGCATCTACCGGGTGAACCGCGTCGTCAACCCAGAGCAGGTGGCGATCCACGCCGAGGAGGGCGCCGGCTCGGAGGAGCCACTGCCGGAGACGTACGTCGATTACGAAACCAGCCCGCGCGAGTACACGCTGCGGTCCATCTCCACCCTGCTCGACGTGCACACCCGCGTATCGGATCTGTACTCCAGCCCGCACGACCAGATCGCCCAGCAGCTGCGCCTGACCATCGAGACCATCAAGGAGCGTCAGGAATCCGAGCTGATCAACAACCCCGAGTACGGCCTGCTGTCGCAGGTGACGCCGGAGCAGACGATCCAGACCCTGGCGGGTGCGCCGACACCCGACGATCTGGACGCGCTGATCACCAAGGTGTGGAAGACACCCGGGTTCTTCCTGACCCACCCCCTCGGTGTCGCGGCGTTCGGCCGGGAAGCCACCTACCGCGGGGTGCCGCCGGTGGTGGTCAGCCTGTTCGGCGCCCAGTTCATCACCTGGCGCGGCATCCCGATCATCCCGAGCGACAAGGTGCCGGTCGAGGACGGCAAGACCAAGTTCATCCTCATCCGCACGGGTGAGGAGCGCCAAGGTGTGGTCGGCCTGTTCCAGCCGGGTCTTGTCGGCGAGCAGGCGCCAGGTCTTTCGGTGCGGTTCACCGGCATCAACCGGTCGGCGATCGCGTCCTACCTGGTGACGCTGTACACGTCGCTGGCGGTGCTGACCGACGACGCCCTGGCAGTGCTCGAAGACGCGGCGGTGGACCAGATCCATGAGTACGAGTGAGTTTCGGGGCGAGCGAAGCGACGGGAAAACCTACCGGGGCGAGCGAAGCGACGGGAAAACCTACCGGGGCGAGCGAAGCGATGGGTAACGAATACCGGTCGGTAGACGCCGAGGGCGACCTTCCCATCAGCGAGGCCGAGCTGGCCGCGCTGGCCACTCAGCTGTTCGCGGCCAGCATCCGGCCCGGCCCCGACAGCCCGCCGCAGACCGCCGCGGTGGCGCCGCGCGGATCCGCCCCCGACACGACGGCGGTGACGTCGGCGGCCACCACGGCGGCGAGAACCTCCGATCCCGTCAGCCCGTCGGTCGCGGCGTTCACCGCGCCGCAGGGACCGGGTTTGATCCCGGCGCCGACGCCGCCGGGCCCCGACTTCGTCCCGCCGCAGTCTGTGCCGGTGGCGCCGCGGGGATCGGCGCCCGACGCCACGGCGGCGGCCTCCACGGGCACTGCCGCCGGCGGCATCGCGAACCCGTATGTGCCTGCAGGCGTGGGTGATCTGTCGGCGTACGCGGTACCGTCGGGCATCGTGCCGACGGTCCCCGGCGTGCTGGCGGGATCGACACCGACCGCTCGGGTCGCACCTCGCGGGTCGGCGCCGACGGCTCCGAGGGGTTCGGCGCCGACGGCACCCGACTGGTCGCCGTTGGCCCCGCGGCTCGCGGATCTGGGTCTGGGCGGCTCACCCACCGCTCCGGCGGTGCCGGGAGATGAGGCCAGCTACTACTTCCTTCGCGAGCCGGTTCCCCAGCTGCCCGACGACCACGAGATCTTCGACGTCAACGCGATCAGGGCGGACTTCCCCATCCTGCGCGAGACCGTCAACGGCAAGCCGCTGATCTGGTTCGACAACGCCGCGACCACGCAGAAGCCGCAGGCCGTCATCGACCGCCTCTCGTACTTCTACACCCACGAGAACTCCAACATCCACCGCGCGGCCCATGAGCTGGCGGCGCGGGCCACCGACGCCTACGAGGATGCGCGGGATACGGTGCGCCGCTTCATCGGTGCGGCCAAGTCCGAGGAGATCATCTTCGTGCGCGGCACCACCGAGGCGATCAACCTGGTTGCTTACGCGTGGGGTGGTAAGCATCTGCGATACGGCGACGAGATCGTCATCACCCACCTGGAGCACCACGCCAACATCGTTCCGTGGCAACTACTTTCACAGAAGACCGGAGCCGTCCTTAAGGTCGCCCCAGTCGATGACGCAGGTAATCTGCTGCTCGGCGAGTTCGAGGACCTCCTCGGCCCTCGCACCAAACTGGTTGCGGCCACCCATGTTTCCAACGCGCTGGGCACCGTGACACCCGTTCACGACATCGTCGAGCTCGGCCACCGCTACGGAGCCAAGGTTCTGATCGACGGTGCGCAGTCGGTCCCACACATCCCGATCAACGTCAGCGAGCTGGGCGCGGACTTCTTCGTGTTCTCCGGACATAAGATCTTCGGCCCGACCGGGATCGGCGCGCTCTACGGCACCGAGGAGGCACTGGTCGAGACACCGCCGTGGCAGGGCGGCGGCAACATGATCGCCGATGTCACCCTGGAGCGCTCGCTCTACCAGGGTCCGCCGAACAAGTTCGAGGCGGGCACCGGCAACATCGCCGATGCCGTCGGGTTGGGCGAGGCGCTGCGGTACGTGGAAAAGGTTGGTATCGAGCGGATTTCGGAGTACGAACACGCGCTGCTGGCGTACGCCACGCCATTGCTCGCCGACATCCCCGGGGTGCGGCTGGTCGGCACGGCCGACGAGAAGGCCAGTGTGCTGTCGTTCGTGCTTGCCGGCCACGAGCCGCTCGAGGTAGGTAAGGCGCTCAATGCCGAGGGTATCGCGGTGCGCGCTGGACACCATTGCGCGCAACCGATCCTGCGCAGGATGGGCCTGGAGGCCACGGTGCGGCCGTCGTTCGCGTTCTACAATACCTTCGAGGAGATCGACGTGTTCCTCCGCGCTGTCCGCCGGATTGCGGAGGGCTCCATCTAGCGCGGGCCCTTTTCCCGCCGAGCAGACGCAAAAGTCCCCCAAAACCCGGGTTTTGAGGGCAGTGTGCGTCTGCTCGCGCAGGAAAGTTATCCGGCTAGTTCAGCCCCCGGTGCAGAAGTGGCGTGACCGGGCCGCGACGGGGATGACATACCCTGCAACCCATGCGCATCCTGACCGCACTGGTGTTCACCCTGCTCACCGTGATCGCAGCCGGTTGCGCCGACAAGGCCCCGTCCGCCCAGGCGCGGACCACCGACTCGCCGGTGCCGGCCTCCCCGCCCGCCGACGACCTGCCAGCGCCGTTCAAGGGCCTGCCCGACGGTGTAGAGGGCACGTTG
>Ga0075369_10000854_pt1 | contig 10070 bp, 10 predicted proteins | sample EndMethybrTD3034_FD_71400 | JGI IMG/M metagenome (GOLD analysis project Ga0075369, IMG submission 71400) | Populus endosphere microbial communities from Tennessee, USA - Endosphere MetaG P. TD hybrid TD303-4 | ecosystem: Host-associated > Plants > Roots > Endosphere | place: USA: Tennessee...
CGGCGTTGAGCCCGTCTTGACGTCGCTGACTGCGGAGGACCTCAAGGCCCGTCGTAACTGGCAGGCGATCATCACGGTGATCGTCCTGCTGGTCGTCGGCTTCCTGGTCATCCTGCCGCTGGTGTTCCTGGTCGAGGAATCGCTCAACACCGGCGATCCGATGGCCTTCCCGCCGCAATCCTACGGCCTCAAGAATTTCATCGCGATCTTCGACGAGGACATCCATGTCCTGTGGAACACGCTGATCATCGCGGTGATGGCCACGGTGATGGCCATCCTGATCGGCTTCGCGCTGGCCTGGATCCTGACGCGCACCAACGTGCCGGGCCGCGAGAAGCTCGAACGCCTGATGGAGCTGCCTTACTACATGACGCCGCTGGTCGGCGCGCTCGCCTGGGCGGTGATCGCCGGTCCCAAGAGCGGCTTCGCCAACCAGCTGTGGAAAGGGGCGGGTGGCAGCGGCGACCTGGTCGATATCTATACCCACTTCGGCATCGCCTGGATCATGGCGCTGTTCGAGGGCACCGTCGCCTTCGTCATGATCTCGGCGTCGATGAAGTCGATGGACCCTGCGCTGGAGGAATCGGCACGCGTGATGGGCGCCTCCAAGCTGCGCACCATGCTGACCGTGACCTTGCCGTTGGTCATGCCGGGCGTGCTCGGCGCCACGCTGTTCGTGTTCGCCGAGATGCTGGGCTCGTTTGCCGCCGCCCTGGTGATCGGCATACCCGGCCGCATCTACGTCATCACGACGGCGATCTGGGATTCGACGCTCTCCTATCCGCCCGACTACGGACGCGCCTCGGCGATGGGCCTGTCGCTGTTCGTCGTCATGTTCCTGATGCTGACCTTCTACCGCCGCATCATCGGCCGCGGCACCTTCACCACCATCAGCGGCAAGGCGTTCCGTCCGCGGCCGATGGACATGGGCCGGATGGCCTGGGTGCTGTTCAGCGTCTGCCTGCTCTACGTCATGCTGGCCGTCGTCCTGCCGATCGCCGCTCTCGTCTTCACCTCGCTGCAGCGCTTCGCCACCGTCATCCTGAGCCAGGCCGAGTTCACCCTGGCCAATTACCAGACCGCGCTGTCGCTGGGACCGGTGCGCACCGCCATGGGCAACAGCTTGATGCTGGGCTTCGGCGTGGCGAGCTTCGGCGTGCTGGTGATGGTGATCCTGGTCTGGATCATCTACCGCTCGCAGCTCTGGGGCCGCGGCTCGATCGAGTACCTGGTCATGTTCCCGCAGGCCGTGCCGCGGCTGGTCTTCGGCCTGGCATTGCTGTGGGCCTGGCTCAACATCCCGATCCCGATCTACGGCACGCTGTGGCTGCTGGCGCTGGCCTATTTCACGGTCATGCTGCCGCTCGGCGTGCGCACGCTCGCGGGCGTGGTGCTGCAGATCGACAAGAGCCTGGAGGAGTGCGCGCGCGTCTGCGGCGCCGGCTGGGTCTACCAGATGCGCACCGTGACCCTGCCGCTGCTCAAGCCCGGCATCCTGGCGGCCTGGCTGCTGATCTTCATGGCCTGCGTGCGCGAGCTCGGCGCCTCGGTGTTCCTGATGGGCCCCAACGCCAAAGTGATCGCGCCGTCGATCGTCAACGCCTTCGCGACCAGCGGCACCGAGCTTACGGCGGCCATGGCGCTGATCCAGACCTTCACCGTGATCGTGGCGCTGGCGATCCTGTTCCGCCTGACACGCGGCACGACCAAGGAGCTTTCGTGAGTGCAACGCGTATCGAGGTGAAGGACCTCGTGATCCGCTACGGCGAGGCCGTGGCCGTCAACGGCGTCAGCTTCACCGTGGATCGCGGCGAGCACGTCACCTTGCTCGGGCCGTCGGGCTGCGGCAAGACCACGACCCTGCGGGCGATTGCCGGTCTCGAGCAACCGGTATCCGGCAGCATCCGCATCGACGGCCACGCGATGTATGACGCCAGCGAGCGCAAGAACATCCCGACCGAGCAGCGCGGTGTGTCGATGGTCTTCCAGTCCTACGCCGTGTGGCCGCACATGACGGTGTTCGACAATGTGGCCTACGGGTTGCGCGTGCGAAAGCAGAGCCAGGCCGACATCAAGGCCAACGCCGAGCGCGCGCTCGACCTGGTGCAGATGCGCCATCTCGCCGACCGGGGAGCCTCCAAGCTCTCGGGCGGCCAGCAGCAGCGCGTGGCGTTGGCGCGCGCACTGGCCTTCTCGCCGACCGTCGTGCTGTTCGACGAGCCGCTCAGCAACCTCGACGCCAAGCTGCGCGCCGAGATGCGGGTCGAGCTGCGCGAGCTGCAGCGCCGGCTCGACATCACCTCGGTCTACGTCACCCACGACCAGGAGGAGGCGCTCGCCATCTCCGACAGGGTCATCGTCATGAACGTGGGCGTCATCGAGCAGATCGGCACGCCGGAGGACATCTACAACAGGCCGCGCAGCCGCTTCGTCGCCGACTTCGTGGGCTCGGCCAACATCATCAAGGGCAAGCTTTCAGGCGACGGTCTGTCCTTCGTCTTCGTCGACGGCGGCGTCACGATGAGGGTTACCGCTGCGCACAAGCCGCACGGCAACGAGACCGAAGTCGCGATCCGCACGGCCTATATCGATCTCGAAGCGCAGCCCGGCGACAACCACGTGCCCGGCAAGGTCCGCCAGCGCCTGTTCCACGGCGACTTCGTGCAGTACGTGATCGACAGCGCCATCGGCCCGATGATCGTGCGCCGGCCGCCGGTCAACCTGCTGGCCGAGGGCGCGGACGTGACCTTGTCCTTCTCTCCGGAGCATTGTGTATTGCTCGAAGCGTAACGGCGGGTCGCACCATGACTGTCATCTTGCTCATGCGGCATGCCGAGAAGCCGGATGGCGTCGCCAGTGGCGTCGACGAGGCGGGCGCCGCTGACGAGCAATGCCTCATCGTTCGCGGCTGGCAGCGCGCCGGTGCGCTGCCCGGCCTGTTCGGCACGGACGCGCCCCTGCCGACGCCCGATCGGATCTATGCCTCGGCGACCATCAAGCTCAAGACGCCGGACGGCAAGATCGGCAGCAGGAGCAAGCGACCGACCGAGACGGTTTCCGTGCTGGCGGCCAGGCTCGGCCTGAAGACCAGTGGAACTTTCACGCAGGGCCAGGAGGCGGCGCTGGTCGCAGAGATCGCCACGCTCGCCGGCACGACGCTGGTCTGCTGGCAGCACGAGTCGATCCCGACCATCGCCGCGAACATCATGGGCAATGCCGTCGGCCTGCCGGCCACCTGGCCCGGCGACCGATTCGACGTCGTCTGGCGCTTCACCCGCGCCTCCGCGGGGGCGCCGTGGTCGTTCGATCAGGTCTGTGAGCGGCTGCTGCCCGGCGACAGCGCGAAGCCGATCGCTTAGGTCTAAGCCGGCTCATATCCTGCCCAGTCACGATATATCAGTTGGCGGTTTACCCTCGGGGTTCCGCCCGCATCATGATTTTGCACCGAAGCGACGAGTGATGTCGTCCTGGCCCAGCGGCTTTCCAATTAGGTCCGTAACTTGATGGCGGACTGGCGAGATTCGAACTCACGACCTCTGCCTTCGGAGGGCAGCGAGCTAATACGCCCGATGTTAGACATGACATTCAGTTCTGATAGTTCAGCTCCATCTCATTGGCCCACTTGGGGTTGATGCCCTTCCCCTTGAGGGTCTTGCCTTCACGTCGGAGGGTGTAGACGGTGCCTGGAACAGAAGTGAAAGTTACCCCGTCAGCAAGAACGCTACACTGTTTTAGTGGGCGAACCTTGGCGATGTCTTCTGGGAAGGCATAACGACATTGAATACTGCCATCGTCGCGCCTGTCGACCAGAAGCACTACTTCCTTGGCGTTCATCGATTTTCGCTCGCCTCGATCGTATATATGGCCGGCCCAACGTCCGATGGCCCAGTCTTCAGCACTCCCAACGGCGCTTGTCTGCGCTTTTCCGGTGCTGAAAATGACCAATGAAGCCAAGCTCGCTACTACCATCGTCCTGACCATTTTTCCTCCACGCGTCAGCAGGCGGAGAGCGTCGCAACGCGTGTCGATCGGTCGAAGGCCCTTACCAACCTTCGCAACAGCTTTTGTAGGTGCTTGCGCCATCTCTAATTCCCCCATGGCAAAGATACACCTGGAGGTGACGCGGTGTTCAAGGTGAGATGCCAATCCGCGATTGGACGCGGGAACGCGGCATGAGCCTCTCCCCACGCTTCCCCACGCGTTCCAGTCCTGTTCGGACCGGATCGGTCCACTTCGCGCCAGTCATGCACAAGGGCGCGGGCGCCAAGCATCAAGGAAAACAGGGGTGAAATGGTGCTGCCGGACAGGATTGAACTGTCGACCTCTCCCTTACCAAGGGGCACCAGATGAAAGGATTTCCGCGGGACGTAGTCACTACTCCCCGCGGTTCCCCTGCTGGGGTCAAAACTCATAAAGTCTGCCACGCCGAGTCTGCTTCCGGGCGGATTCCAGACACTGGTCACGCGAAACACTTCGTCAGAGTTTGACCCACATCGAGCAGTCCAATCAGCATGCTATGGTTGTGGTGATGACCGTGAAAGGGACACCATGCCCTGCGCGGGTGGGCCTTAATGCAATGTGTTCGGGCTTATGTCTCAAACCTTACGGTGCGCATCGATATAGGAGGGCGTTGTGAAATCTGGCTCATGGAGAACTTGGCTCGCAGCTCTTTTCGTCGGTGCATGTGCTTCGATCGCCACGACAAGCGATGCCCAAACGGACAGTCCTGTCATAAAGATCAACGAAGCGGCCGCGAAGGCTGACATCACAACCACACCGCTCCGCGGCGGCGTTAGCGCGCTCATGGGCTCTGGGGGGAACATCGCTGTTCTGACCGAGCCGGATGGCAAGTTTCTCGTCGATGGCGGGATTGCGGTCTCGAAGGACAAGATCCAAAAGGCGCTCGCAGGTCTTGGCGGCGGATCTCCCAAACAACTCGTGAATACCCATTGGCATTGGGATCACACCGACAGCAATGTGTGGTTGCATGAAGCTGGTGCGACGATCATCGGGCACAGCAAAACACTCGATCACCTGTCGAAAACAGTCCGAGTCGAAGACTGGAATTACACCTTCCAACCTCTTCCGGCAGGGGGCCGGCCGACGGTTTTAGTCGACTCAGAGAAGACTATGGAGTTCGGGCCTGAGACCATCGTCATCAGAGCTTACAAATCCTCCCACACGGATGGGGATCTCTCCGTATACTTCAAGAAAGCCGATGTCTTGGTAACCGGCGACACATTTTGGAACGGCTACTATCCGTTCATCGACTACGTGGAAGGCGGTGGAATAGACGGGATGATTGAAGCGGCGAACGCCAACGTCAGCATGGCGACAGAAAAGACGATTATTGTCCCAGGCCATGGGCCGATCGCCGACCGCAATCAGCTTGTCGCATTTCGCGACATGCTGGTCGCCATTCGTAAAAATGTCGCCGATCTGAAGACCAAGGGGTTGACGGTGGATGAAGTGATCGCGGCAAAGCCGACCTCTGCGTTCGATGCGACGTGGGGTCAATACGTCATCGGCCCCGAGTTCTTCACGCGGCTGGTCTACCGCGGCCTTTAGTTTCTTTTTTCTTTAGTAAGGAGTTCTTGCAATGCCCAGAATCACCACCAAGGACGGTGTCGAAATCTTCTACAAGGACTGGGGCTCCGGGCAGCCGATCGTGTTCAGCCACGGCTGGCCACTGTCGGCCGACGACTGGGACAACCAGATGCTATTCTTCAGCAGCCGCGGCTATCGCGTGATCGCCCATGACCGGCGCGGCCATGGCCGTTCAGCCCAGGTTTATGGCGGCCACGACCTCGACCACTATGCCGACGACCTGGCGGCGGTGGTGGCGCATCTCGATCTGCGCAACGCGATCCATGTCGGCCACTCGACCGGCGGCGGCGAAGTCGTGCGCTACATCGCCCGCCACGGTGAGAGCCGGGTGGCGAAGGCTGCGATCCTGTCGGCCATACCGCCGTTGATGGTGCAGACACCGTCCAATCCCGGAGGGCTGCCCAAGAAAGTTTTCGACGATCTACAGGCCGCGCTCGCCGCCAACCGGGCGCAGTTCTATGTCGATGTCGCGTCGGGGCCGTTCTACGGATTCAACCGGCCGGGCGCGAAAGTGTCCGAAGGGCTGATCCGCAACTGGTGGCGCCAGGGCATGATGGGCAGCGCCAAGGCGCACTACGACGGCATCGTCGCGTTCTCGCAGACCGACCAGACCGAGGATCTGAAGAAGATCAACGTGCCGGTGCTGGTCGGCCACGGAGATGATGACCAGATCGTGCCCTATGCCAATGCCGGTCCGCTGTCGGCCAAGCTGCTGAAGAAGGGCACGCTAAAAACCTACAAGGGCTTCCCGCACGGCATGCCGTTCGTCCATCCAGAGATCATCAACGCCGACCTGCTGGCCTTCATCAAGACCTAGACGCTTGGAAGCGTTGCCGGAGGCGGCTTTGGCGAGGCCGCCCCTTGGCCACGCCGCGTCCGTGCGCGTGGCGCCATTCCGACTCGTCATCAAACAGGAGGTCACCGCTATGGGAAAGCTTGAAGGCAAGGTCGCCGTCATCACAGGTGCCAACAGCGGCATAGGTCTCGCAGCGGCCCACCGCTTCGCGGATGAGGGAGCGGCACTTTTCCTGATGGCGCGGCGTCAGGCCGAGTTGGACAAGGCGGTTCACGCGATCGGTAACGGCGCACGTGGCGTCTGCGGGGACGTTTCAAACCTCGCTGACATCGAAGCCTTCTATAGTGTTGTACAGCGTGAATCGACGGGCATCGACATCCTCTTCGCGAACGCAGGGGGCGGCAGCTTCGTGCCGCTCGCGGAGATTACCGAGGAACACTATGCTAAGACTTTCGACACCAATGTAAAAGGCACGCTGTTTACGGTGCAAAAGGCACTCCCGCTGTTTCACGATAACGCATCGATCATCCTCACGGGATCGACGGCCGGCAGCAAGGGCACGCCCGCTTTTAGCGTGTACGCCGCCAGCAAGGCAGCCATTCGGAGCTTCGCCCGCAACTGGATACTTGAGCTTGCGCCGAGAGGAATTCGGGTGAACGTCCTTTCACCGGGAAACACATCGACGCCTGGTTGGCATGGCTTGGCGTCCTCGCCGGAACAGGACCAGGAAATGCAGCGCCTCACCCGAGCAGCGACGCCGCTCGGCCGACTTGCCACGCCTGATGAGATTGCCAATGCAGCCCTCTTCCTGGCCTCGGCGGAGAGCAGCTATGTCACCGGTAGTGAGCTTTTCGTAGACGGCGGGGTGGCGCAAGTCTGACGCCTTGGGGCGGGGACGCACCGATCAGAGGAACGGTGCGCGCAGCGCGCAAGACTTCCTAGTATGGCCAATACATTTGGCGAGCAACGGTTTGCTCGAATCTAGCCGTTTTCTTTCGGCACTCTTCGCAGCTTGATTGTTCGAGCACAAATTTTCCACCGAGTGAGATCGGCACGATGTGTTCGTCGGTGAGCCCCTCTTTTGACGGGCAATAGATGCAGCGGCCTGGAGACGGAAAGCGCGGCGCCGTCGTTGGGTGCTTCGGCTCGGATTTCAACATCGTGGCCAGACTCTAAGTCTCCCGTTACCCAACGACCGATAGCAGAACTCCTCCCCAGATTTGCCCCAGCTTTCCGGTCCATTCGGGTCCATCCCCGACCACTTGTCCACATCAGGCGCCACGCGCCCGATCGAAGAAAGCAGCATTTTCAATGGATTTGTTGGCGCTCCCTACGGGATTCGAACCCGTGTTTCAGCCTTGAGAGGGCCGCGTCCGCCGCTGAGCGTCGGCTCTGCCGTAGCTACGACAGACCGCTCACGGGTGTATGTGCTTTCTTCGGCACCCACAGGTCATTTGTCGGCGTGATCTCGATCAATTCGTTCGGAAAGGACCTCTGCTGAAAAGCCACGAGGTCTTCGAACGAGCCATGCAGCCACTGGTCGAACTCGTGCGCATGGAGCAGCACGGGCATCCGGTCATGCAACGGCCGCATCGCATCGTTGCAGTCGGTCATGACACCGGAATAGACGGGTCCCCATTCGTCACTATCGCGCCACAGGCCTGCCCAGGCGGCGATGGGTTGATCCTTGATCGTGACCCATGTCCTGGTCTTCCCACCTTTCGGCCCTTCCGGCTCGGCGAAGCTCGTCAGGGGAATCAGGCAGCGCGATTGCGGCTTCTGCGCCAATGGCTTCCACGGGAACTTGGCGATATCGGCGATGTTGTTGACGGGTTTGGGTTTGGAGCCCGGCTTCATGGTCGCGAAGCGCATCGGAAAGCCCCATACCATCGACTGCAGGATGCGCTCGCCTTCGGCTTCACGGACCACCAGTCCGGGAGCGCCGGGCAGGATGTCGTCCGGCAGGTTCGGTTCGATAGGCGGCCTGCGCGCTCGGAAGGTCTGTGCGACTTCATCCCTGGTTTTGCGCACGGTGTAGAGAGTGCACATGTCGGCTCCTTGAAACGGGCGATCCTGCGGTGTCCCCAGGTTCAAAGCAACGCGCCGTAGCGCGCGCGGGGCCGATGCACCCACAGGTCTTTCGTGCGCTCGATTTCCATGCGATCGGCCGGGAAGGGGGGACGGAACTGGAGCTCGATCACGTCGTCGATCGAGCCTTCGAGCCATTGTTCGTATTCGTCCGGGGCAAGCATCACCGGCATGCGCGGATTGAGCGGCGCCACGGCGCTGTTGCTGTCGGTCGTCATGGCGCCGTAGACGGGTCCCCATTCCTCGCTTTTGCGACAGAATCCCGCCCAGGCGAAGACCGGCCAGTCCTTTGCCCTGAACCAGGTGCGTGTCATCGAGCCACGTTTGCCGTCCGGCTGCGCGAACGTCGTTACCGGGATGAGACAGCGATAGCGCGGGTCCGGCACCATCGTGCACCACATTGGATTGGTCAGGTCGGCAATGAGGTTCACTGGCTCGTGATGCAGCAGCCCACCACCTCTATCCTTCTGCGGCCGCGGGAAGCCCCACTTCGCCGGCAGCATGATGCGGCGACCGACGGAGCCTCGCACGATGATGCCGGGCTCTCCGCGCTTCGTTTCGTGCGGGATGTCGAGTTCGGGCGGATCCGCAACGCCGAAGTGGGCCGCCATGTCCGCCATGCTTTGGGGGATTTCGTAGAGATTGCACATGGCTAGAGCACCTGGTCATTGGGCGCGCAGCGCCAGAACCACGCGCGGTGCTCCCGTTCGGCCCATTCGATGCAGACGCCGGCGTAGGTCATCGCATCGTCGACCGACCGATCGATCTGCTCGACCGTCTTTGCCGCCGCAGAGTGCGCTGAGTGGGAATAGGTGCCGCGGCGGCGCTCGAAGCGATAGGTCTGCACGATCTCCGACAGCGCCTTCTTGGCGCGCGCCCAGCCCAGGATGGCTTCGCGTTGCGCGGCCAGTCGCTGCCACTCGGCTTCGACTTCTGCCGGCGTTGGTGGCTGCAGGCTTTCCGGGACAAGGCGATGGAGTCCTTCACGCAGCAGGAAGGCGGCCATGGTCGCGCTCTGCTCGGGGAAGCGGAAATGGAAGTACTCGATGCCGTTGAATTTGCCACCGCGCCACTTGGAATCGATCTCACCCGCCTTCACGAGGATGCGGCCTTTCTCCGTGTAGGTGAGGGTTCCGCGCGCGATCCGGGCGACGCGCGCCGGAAAGAGGCGCTCGACATCGGCCGATGAGAGGTAGCCGCGAGCAATGTCGTCTTCGGACGTCATCATCGGTACTCCGCCATGAACCGCTTCACGTGGCGGCGTTCGCGAAAAATGTGCGGTGTGAACTCGCGCCGTCCGCAGTGGCTGCAGACGAAGGGCAGCGTGTCGACGCATCGCAAGTTGCCCTCGCGGGCGCCGATGCGGTCGTGTTCGACGAGCGCGCGATGCAGGCAGTGATTGCACGAGATGCCGAGCGGCAAATGGCTGTCCCAGACGTCATGAAGATCCGCGGATGGAGACATTGGCCAGTTCTCTCTGTCCACTCATGAGAACAAAATGAGAACAATGACCTGATGAGTCAATCCCATAGGGCTTGGCGCTGTCGGGGCGGATACCCGCTGTATGTTGTCCTCAAGC
>Ga0075369_10000855_pt1 | contig 10066 bp, 5 predicted proteins | sample EndMethybrTD3034_FD_71400 | JGI IMG/M metagenome (GOLD analysis project Ga0075369, IMG submission 71400) | Populus endosphere microbial communities from Tennessee, USA - Endosphere MetaG P. TD hybrid TD303-4 | ecosystem: Host-associated > Plants > Roots > Endosphere | place: USA: Tennessee...
CGTGCAGACCGCCCAGTTCGGCGACCTTCTGTCCGGGGTTCTCGGGGTCGCTCTCGGGGATGTCGGAGCCGCCCAGCCGGATGTCCGTGCCCCGGCCGGCCATCTGGGTCGACACCGTCACCGCGCCGAGCATGCCCGCCTCGGCGATGACACGGGCTTCCTCGGCGTCGTTCTTGGCGTTGAGCACGACCGCGGGCACGCCGTGTTTGATCAGCCGCTCGTGGAGCTCCTCGGACTCCGCCACGTCGCGGGTGCCGACCAGCACGGGCTGTCCGGTCGCATGCACCTCGGTGATGTGCTCGACGATGGCGTCGGCCTTGGCCGCGGCGGTGATGTACACCCGGTCGGTCTCGTCCTCGCGGATGTTGGGCTTGTTCGACGGGATCGGCGACACCCCGAGCCTGTAGAACTGCCGCAGCTGTTCACCGGCGGCCAGCGCGGTGCCGGTCATCCCACACACCGTCGGGTAGCGGTTGATCAGCGCCTGAACCGTGATGGTGTCGAGCACCTCGCCCGTTTCGGTGGTCTCGATGCCCTCCTTGGCCTCGACGGCGGCCTGCAGCCCGTCCGGCCAGCGCTGCAGCTGCGCGATGCGGCCGCGGGAGGCGTTGATCAGGAAGACCGCGTCGTCGCGGACGATGTAGTGCACGTCGCGCTGCAGTAGCACGTGGGCGTGAAGTGCCACGTTGACCTCGGTCAGGGTGGTGCCGACGTGCTCCTCGGAGTACAGGTCGATGCCGCCGAGTGCGGCCTCGATCTTTTGCGCACCCGCCTCGGTGAGATGCACGTTGCGGCTGTCGTTGTCGGTGGCGAAGTATTTGTCGGCGTCGGGCCGCGCCGTCAGTTCGCCGACCAGCCCGATGATGTTGGCCTTCGGGATCTCGCGATGGCTGGTGCCCGCCAGTACCAGGGGCACCAGCGCTTCGTCGACAAGCACCGAATCGGCTTCGTCGATCAGCGCCACATCCGGGTTCGGGGAGACCAGATCCTCGACGTCGGTGACCAGCTGGTCGCGCAGCACATCGAAGCCGATCTCGTTGACCGACGCGTAGGTGACGTTGCACCGGTAGGCGTCGCGCCGTTCGTCGGCGGTGGAATCGGCGGTGATCCAGCCGACCGTGAGGCCCATCGCCTCCAGCAGTGGACCCATCCATTCGGCGTCGCGGCGGGCCAGGTAGTCGTTGATGGTGATGACGTGCACGCTGCGTCCCGCCAGGGCGTAGCCGGCCGCGGCGATGGCACCCGAAAGCGTCTTGCCCTCGCCGGTGGCCATCTCCACGACGTCGCCTGCCAGCATGCGCAGGGCGCCCAGCAGCTGAACGTCGAAGGGTCGCAATCCGGTGCCCCGGTCCGCGGCCTCGCGGGCGATGGCCAGGAACTGGGGGATGTCGGGCGACGCGGCCAGATCGTCCAGATTCAGCAGCCCCGCCGCCTTGCGCAGCTCCTCGTCGTCGAGGTCGGCCGCCTTCTCGTCGAACTCCGCCGAGACCGTCACCTCGGTCAGCGACCGGCTCTGGTTCTTCTCCGTGCTGGCCCCGAGCATCTTCCAGAACTTGCTGCTGAAGCGACCCGGTTTGGCGCTGGACGTCTTTGGCACGTATTAACGGTACGCGGCCGGTTCACGGCCCCGAACGCGCGCGGGCGGCCTCAGGCCAGGTTCGACCGTCGCGGTCAATACGCTCACTCCGATGCGGGACGGAGTTCGCCCGGGGCCGACGCCGACTCTCCGTGGCCCACTGGCCGCGGCATAGCCACCATAATCGGACGGATGCCCCACACCAGTGTGCTCGTCGCAGGGGCGGGCCCCGTCGGCCTGACCGCCGCCATGGAGCTGACCCGCCGCGGAATCGACTGCCGCATCGTGGATCCGCTGCCCGAACCGCCGCAGTATGCCAAAGCCGTTGGGGTGCAACCCCGTACGCTCGAAGTGTTCGAACAGATGGGGGTGCTGCGGCCCGTCCTCGATGCCGCCATCCCGATGCGCGGCCAGCTCGTTTACGTCAACGGTGAGCGCGTCGCGCAGATGGACATCACCGTGCCGCCGGATCTGCCCTTCGGCTTCGTCCTGATCCCCCAGTACGGTACCGAGCGGGTGTTGCGCGAGGAGCTGACACGGCGCGGGGTGACGGTGCAGCGCGACGTGCGGCTGGCCGGGTTCAGCCAGGACGACGACGGTGTGACCGCGACGCTGTCGACCGCCGACGGCGACCACACCGTGCGGGCGGAATACCTGATCGGCGCGGACGGCGCGCACAGCGCGGTGCGCAAGGGCCTCGGCCTGACGTTCGAGGGGGCGGCGTTCGAGGAGCAGTACATGCTCGGCGACGTCGAGGTGGACTGGTCGCTGCCGGCCGGCTACGCGGTGCGGAGCATGCACCAGACCGACGGCAAGACCGACGACCTGCTGGTCGGCATCCCCTTGCCGGGCGGGGACGCTACCGGATGTCGATGCTGGTCCCCGACGATCTGGCCACCGCGGCTGGTGGCGGGGTGGCGCACGGGTTCGAGGGCGAGCGCAGGCCCGAGCTGACTCACATCCAGGCGGTACTCGACCGGCTCTCACCCGAACCCGTCACGGCCCGAAACCTGCGCTGGTCCTCGGTTTTCCGGATCAGCCACCGCATCGTCGACGCCTACGGCCGCGGCCGGGTGTTCGTCGCGGGCGACGCCGCCCACATCCATCCCCCCACCGGTGCGCAGGGCATGAACACCGGCATCCAGGACGCCCACAACCTGGCATGGAAACTCGCGCTGGCGGTCGACGGGCACGCGGCCCCCGCGCTGCTCGACAGCTATGACGCCGAACGCAGACCCGTCGGCGAGGAGGTGGTCGGGCGCACCGTGCGCAGCGCACGGGAGGGAATCGGGGCCGACTCGTCGGACGCCGACTACCTCCTTCGCCGGGAGGGTCAGCTGCTGATCGACTACGCCGACAGCCCGATCGTCGGACCCGGCGAGGGGCGGCGGGCATCGGACGCGACCGGCCTGACCCGTGATGCGGTGACCGGGCCGCTGCGCCTGTTCACGCTTCTCGGCAGCGGGCACTCGATCGTGTTCTACGCCGACGGCGACGCCGGACCCGACGAGGTCGCGGCCTTCGAACACGCCGCTCAGGCGGTGCACGAGGCACTGGATATCCATCTGGACGTGTATGTGGTGGCCGCACCGTCGGCCGCCGTCGACACCACCGTGCTGCCACTGATACGCGACGCCGACGGCGACTTCGCCCGCAGCTATTCGACTGCGGGCACCTCGGTGTTCGTCGTCCGCCCCGACGGCTATCTGGGCTTCACCGCGCACGGGGTCGACGCCGATGGGCTCACGGGCTATCTGCATCTGACGTTTGCCGTCACAAACGTTGACACCGCCAGGTTTCCGCGCACGTGAAACGTCACACGACGGCGTAGACCCACCCGGCGGGCCGCCCGTAATTTCTCGGGGTACCTTGCCGGAATGGACAATATGTTCACCCCGACGCTGGACTGGGGATCCGAGCTGTGGACGTCGCTGAAGTGGATCGCCATGGCCTGGGTGATCGCCGCGGTGTGTTCCCTGGCGGTGCTGGTGATAATCGCCCGGTACACCGTGTGGGGCAGGCAATTCTGGCGCATCACCGGCGACTACTTCACCGGCCCGACCAGGGTCAAGGTGTGGGTGTGGCTGGCGGCCCTGTTGTTGTCGGTGGTGGCTGGTGTGCGGCTGGTGGTGCTGCTCAGCTTCCAGGGCAACGACATGATGACCAGTTTCCAGGTCATCGCCGCCGGTCTGGGCAGCGACGACGAAGCGGTCAAGGCCTCCGGCGCCGCAGGCTTCTGGATGTCCATCCGGGTGTTCTGCGTCCTGGCCGCTATCCACGTCGGCCGGATCATGCTGGACCTGTTCATGATGCAGCGCTTCATGCTGGCCTGGCGGGTGTGGCTGACCGTCAGGCTGACGGCGGACTGGCTCGACGGCAAGGCCTACTACCGGTCCCGGTTCATCGACGACACGATCGACAACCCCGACCAACGCATCCAGGCCGACATCGACATCTTCACCACCGGCGTCGGACCGCTGCCCAACACCCCGCAGAACACGACGAGCGCCACGCTGCTGTTCGGGGCGATCTCGGCGATCACTTCGATGATTTCGTTCACCGCGATTCTATGGAACCTCTCCGGGACGCTCACAGCGCCGATCATCGGGGTCGAGATCCCCAGGGCGATGTTCTGGATTCTGTTGGTGTACGTCCTGTTCGCGACGGTCATCGCGTTCTGGATCGGCCGGCCGATCATCTGGCTGACGTTCAACAACGAGAAGTTCAACGCCGCGTTCCGCTACGCCCTGGTGCGGCTGCGCGACGCCGCCGAGGCGGTGGCTTTCTATCGGGGTGAGCTGGCGGAGCGCACCGGGCTGCGGCGGCTGTTCATCCCCGTGGTGGAGAACTACAAGCGGTATCTGAACAGGACCATCGGCTTCAGCGGCTGGAACCTCGTCCTGAGCCAGATCATCGTGCTTCCGCCCTACATCCTGCAGTTTCCGCGGTTCCTTTCCGGCGAGATCACGCTCGGTGCGCTGACCCAGTCCGCATCGGCCTTCGGCAGCATCTCCGACGGGTTGTCGTTCTTCCGAAACGCCTACGACCAGTTCGCCGGCTACCGCGCCGCCATCATCCGTCTGCACGGCCTCGTCGTCGCCAACGACGAGGCAAGGGCGCTTCCGGAACTTGCGATGGAGGGCTGCGGTGACGGCACCGTGCAGCTGTCCAGGGTGGAGGTGCGCACACCCGACGGCAAACAGCTGATCAACCCACTCGACCTGTATCTGGAACCCGGCGACACACTGGTCGTCACCGGCCCGTCGGGCAGCGGTAAGACCACGCTGCTCCGCAGCCTGGCGCAGCTGTGGCCGTTCGCCTCGGGCTCGATGAAGTGCCCCGCCGAGGAGAACTCGACGCTGTTCCTGTCGCAGATGCCCTACGTGCCGCTGGGGGATCTACGGGCCGTCGTCACCTACCCCAACGAGGAGGGCTCGCTGGACGACGCGCAGCTGCGCGACGTCCTGACCCGGGTCGCGCTGCCGCATCTGGTCAGCCGCCTCGACGAGGTCCAGGACTGGGCCAAGGTGCTCTCCCCCGGCGAGCAGCAGCGGATCGCGTTTGCACGCATTCTGCTGACCAAGCCCAAGGCCGTGTTCCTCGACGAGTCGACCTCGGCGCTCGACGAGGGCCTGGAGCTGATGCTCTACCATCTCGTGCGCGATGAGCTTCCCGACACGATCTTGGTCAGCGTCAGCCACCGCAGCACCGTCGAGCAGCATCACGAGCAGGAACTGCATCTGCTGGGTGGCGGCGAGTGGCGACTCAGCAACGTCGACGAGGATCGCGTTCCGGTCTAGCTGCGACGGCGACGCGCCGCTCGCGGTAGCTTCCCGCCATGGATGTGTACACACCGTCCCTGGACTGGGGCGACGAGCTGGTGCTCTCGGCGCTGTGGGTCGCCAAGGCGTGGGCGATCAGCGCGGTGTGCATCGTGGTTATCTTGGCGCTGATCGCGCGGTTCACCACCTGGGGACGGCAGTTCTGGCACGTCACCGGGGACTATTTCACGGGCCGGGACAGCGCGATCGTGTGGGCGTGGCTGGGCGGTCTTCTGCTGCTGGTGATGACGGCCGTACGGCTGGATGTGCTCTACAGCTACCAGGCCAACGACCAGTACACCGCGGTGCAGGCCGCGCTCAGCGGCGCCGATGAAGCTGTCAAAGCCTCTGGAAGACAAGGGTTCTGGATCGCCCTCGGGATCCTGATGATCCTTGCCATCGTCAACGTCACGCTGATCCTGGTCGACCTCTACGCGATGCAGCGCTTCATCCTTCGCTGGCGGGTCTGGCTGACGAACCGGCTCACCGCGGACTGGCTGGACGACAGGGCCTACTACCGCGAACGATTCGTCGAGGCGCCCATCGACAACCCCGACCAGCGCATCCAGCAGGATATCGACGTCTTCACCACCGTGGTCGGTCCGCAGACGAACAACCCGACCATCGGCACCACCCAGACACTGCTGTTCGGTTCGGTGAGATCCATCGTGTCTGTGGTGGCGTTCGCCCCGATCCTGTGGGAGCTGTCGGGGCCGCTGACGATCTTCGGCGTCACCGCGCCCAAGGCGTTGTTCTGGATCGTGTTGATCTACGTGGCTGTCACAACGGTCGCCGCGTTCTGGATCGGTCGCCCGCTCATCCGGCTGTCCTTCCGCAACCAGGCCACCAACGCCGCGTTCCGGTACGCACTGGTGCGCTTGCGCGACGCCGCCGAGGCGGTGGCCTTCTACCGCGGCGAGCGCACCGAAAGCGTCACCCTCCGAAGCCGATTCGCTGCCGTCGTCGACAACTACCGGAAGTTCATCCTTCGCGGTCTGGTCTTCCTCGGCTGGAATCAGGCGATGAACCGGATCGTCGATCCGCTGCCCCTGCTGATCCAGGCGAACCGCCTGCTCGACGGCCACATCAGTCTGGGCGACATCACGCAGTCCTCGAACGCCTTTCTGCAGGTGCATGATTCGCTGGCGTACTTTCGCTCCGTCTACGACTCGTTCGCGAGCTACCGCGCCACCATCATCCGCCTCGACGGCCTGGCCACCGCGAACACGCAGGCGAGGGAACTGCCGAAGTTGACCGCGGCGCCCAGCACCGACGGCGCAGTCGCGCTGGAGGACGTCGAGGTGCGCTCACCCGCCGGTGCGCAACTGATCGATCCGCTCGACGTACGGCTGGAACCGGGCGATGCGATGGTGGTCACCGGCCCGTCGGGTTGCGGCAAGACGACGTTGCTGCGCAGCCTGGCACAGCTGTGGCCGTTCACCTCCGGCACGGTTCGATACCCCAACGCCCACAACGAGACCCTGTTCCTGTCCCAGCTGCCCTACATACCGCTGGGGAATCTGCGCACCGTTGTCTCTTATCCCGCCGCGGGCGGCGAGTTCGATCCCGCCGCGATCCGCAGGGCGCTCGACACCGTCGCGCTGGGTCACCTCGCGAGCCGGCTGGATGAGGACCGCGATTGGGCAAAGGTCCTCTCGCCCGGCGAACAGCAGCGGACCGCCTTCGCCCGCGTGCTCCTGAACAGGCCACGGGCGGTCTTCCTCGACGAATCGACGTCGGCGCTCGACGAAGGCCAGGAGTTCGCGCTGTATCGGGCGCTGCGCGCCGACCTGCCCGAAACCATCGTGGTCAGCGTGAGCCATCGACCCGCGATCGAACAGCACCACAATGTGCACCTGCGTCTGCTCGGTGGCGGCGAGTGGCGCGTCGAGCCGGTCGGCGCCACACCCTCACCGGCGTAACGCCGCGTGTGCGCCCGCACGCCTGCCGAAGAACGAACCCTCACCCAACCGCGGCGCTGACCGCCGCAAGGCCCCCGCGATGCCAAATCCGAGGACTAGGACGTCGAAATCACGGGTTTACGACGCGACCTCGTCGACGGTGTCGAGCCGGGTAATTGTGGTGCTGTGCGTCGCTGACGAGGATAGCCGACGACTGGAATGTGTTCTAGTTTTGATTCCCTGATGGTCGCGGCGGCTCCACGGCCGAATCCCACAGCGGATCGCACACGCGCTTATCCATTCACTGTGAATCGTGAAGAGTCGCCGACCGACATCAGCTCGCCGACCCGAAAGCATTGCACGCCAATGACATTCAACATCAACGAAACAACCGACCGCGACAAAGGCAGGGTAGCCTCACGCCATCCTGCAGACTTTCAACGACACCAGCCGGACGGCCAAGCTCACTAGTCACATGAAGCGTAGATACCTCGACACACTCGTCGAGCGCCAAATTGCTGCGCATCAGGGGCCTACCCGCGGTTCCGTATTAGCCAGGCTTCTGCGCCAATCGGCGCATCGTTCACCGACCAGGTGGTATTGATCATTGCTCTTTTATATTGCTACGGAGCCGGTATGGCGTGCTATCTGGGCTTGTTATCCAGTGCAACCTGTCATAGGCGTTGTGTACTATCTGATTGCTCGTCTGGTTTCGATCGTATGCGTCCGAGTGGCGGCGCGGTCAGGTTGGCCGCGAGGATTCTCTACGGAGTTTGATTTGCTAGGTCGCTCGAAGAGCTTGGCGGTGTTTGGTCGCCTCGTCCGTATCTGGTGGAGGGAGCCGGTCGACTACGCCGCGCAGGTGCAGTACTTCGCCAAGCGGTCGATGGCGGAGGCGATCCAGGTGATGATCGGCGTGGGTACGGCGCTGATCGCGGTAATCTCGTTGGTGATTCAGCCTCCCTGGGCCGCCGCGGACGGTCTTGCATCGCGTATGGCGGTGGCATCGTTCGCGGTCTTGACGCTGTTCTGGGCGACCGCGTGGTGTTGTCGACCGTGGCCGTCGCGGCCGATGTCAGTCGGGTTTGTCGTGTCCTGCGACGGCGGGATCGCACTGGCGGCATTGCAGGACCCGGCCTGGCTGCCCGGTCTGTTCGGATTTAACGCCTTTGCGTTGATCTCGGTATATCTACTGTTCTTCGACGGACCGAAACTCCTTGCTCTGCATACGATGTGGATACTCGTGTCGACGACGGTGTTCGCCGTACAGGTGGCCCCAGACGCGCGCATCGACGCGACGGTGTTCGCGGCGAATACGCTGGCCGCGGTTGCCCCAATGGTTGCGACACCGTTGGGGATTCAGTTCGGGATCTGGACGCTTCGCAACGACGCGAACGATGCAGTCACCGATCCGTTGACCGGCCTCCTGAACCGGCGCGGCCTACTGCTTCATTTCGGCGAGTTGCTGCGCGATCATCATGGCCTGGCCGCGCACCTGGCCGTGATGATTGTTGATCTCGACCGCTTCAAACACATCAACGACGCCTTCGGCCATGCAGTCGGCGACGACGTACTGATTCGAAGTGCTCGACGCATCGAATCAGCTGTGTGCGGCAGCGCGCTGGTGGCTCGATTTGGCGGGGAAGAATTCGTCATCATCAACGTCGTCGAACCTGGCCTTATGTTGCAGACCACCGAGCGAATACGAACGACGATTGCTCGGCCGGGCGATCATGCTCCGGTCACCGCCAGCGTTGGCGTCACAAATGTCGCACTGGCCAACTTCGCCGCCCCACAGGCTGATCGGATGGCGATGCTCGACTCGCTCATTGTTCGCGCCGACCACGCAATGCTCCATGCGAAACGCAAGGGCGGCAATACAACAATCCACACGGGCGACGTCGATTGGGACATCAGGTCCGTCTAGACGGGATCGCCGGCCGCGGCTTTCAGTTGCTATGGCGGAGAGCCGATCGGGTACTTCATCGTTGGGACGCCGATGCTTGATGTCGGCTACTTGTCGAGGCGATGCCGGCGGCCCACCGCCTCAATAGCGTGACCGGCATCGCAGCAATCACGACCGGCCGTGCACACAAACTCGCTTGTCCCAACTCACACTTGAGACGGCAGGCAAGTCCCGATAGCCGGTCCGCAACGCCGGTTGGGCGGAGACGTACGGCTTCTACCAGCCGGACCTGGAGAAACGCCCTGGACAGGTTTCGCCGCGACCTCGACGGCATCGATGTACAGGTGGTGGCGGCATCGCAGATGCGCCCGTTCGTGTCGGATCACCGCCGCCATTTCGTCGTCGGGCAACGCCTCACGCAGGCCGGTGGTCAACACCACCACCGCGCCGCGACCCGGCACGGCGAACGCGGCCGGCCAGCCGTCATCGACCGTGAGCACACCGCCGCGCCAACTCGACCGCACCCGGACACCGTGCCCGACGGCCCGATACGCGCCGATGCCGAGGCCGACTACCAGCCCCGCGGCCACCGGCCAGCCCAGGGGGTGCTGGGCCGTCACCGCGATACTTGCCACCACCACCACCGCCGCCGTCGTGGTGGTCGTGGTGGTGGCCCCCGCCAGCAGCACCGCTCCCACACCGCTCAGCGGAGCAACCAGACCGGGCGCCCCGCCCAGACGCGCACTCACCAACCCCGTGATCGCGAGCGCGATAAGCACGGTCACGACCGTGATGGGGACCCGCACCGAGGTGGGCGGCGAACGCATTGCGGCGACGTAACGCCGTCGACGCCGCACCGGCC
>Ga0075369_10000857_pt1 | contig 10063 bp, 12 predicted proteins | sample EndMethybrTD3034_FD_71400 | JGI IMG/M metagenome (GOLD analysis project Ga0075369, IMG submission 71400) | Populus endosphere microbial communities from Tennessee, USA - Endosphere MetaG P. TD hybrid TD303-4 | ecosystem: Host-associated > Plants > Roots > Endosphere | place: USA: Tennessee...
GCCGCGTTCGCACCGCGCTCGCTGCTGGTCCGCCCCGGCAGTGCGGCGGCGGGTGCGGGCGAGGGCTCGCGGGCACGGTCCATCGTCGTTTCTCGGGCCGAGTGGGGTCGAAGCCCCGGGTGGGCCCACGCCGCCCGACGCTCCGCGCGCCGGCGCAGCCGGCGGGTGGAGGGGGCGGTGGGGACGAATCCCCCATCCTCCGCCAAAGCGATCAGGCGAGGACGACGAAGAAGCCCAGTACGGATGCCGCCGCCGCGAGCAGGCCCAGGACGAGCGGCGGGACGGGCGTCTCCTGGCGGCGCACGTGGGTCACGACCGCGCCGATCATCAGCACGGTGAGGGCGATCCCGGCGATGGGGCTGAGGATCGGTGCGATGCCCGTGAGCACGGGAAGCACGAGCCCCAGCGCGCCGACGACCTCGGCGACGCCGATGAGGGTGACGTTCGATCCGGAGAAGTCGTCCACCCAGCCCATGCCGCCGGCGGCGAGTGCGGGCTTGGGCCGAACCGCCTTCATGATGCCGGCGGCGAAGAAGGCGAGTGCCGCGAGGCCCGCGACGATCCAGAAAGCGATGAGCATGATGATTCCTCCGAGGCGATGGGACGAGCGGAGAACGTCAACATCGCGTGGGGCGCCGATATTTCCGCCCCACCCGGCGGGACAGGACGATACTGGAGCCCGCGCCCCACCACGGGGACAGGGATGGAGCCCCACGTGACGACCGTGAACGACCTGCTGAGCGCGAATCTGATGCGCGTGTTCGACAACCGGGATGCCGCCGACCGGCGCCGGGCGATCGACGAGATCTACGCCGAGTCCGTCGCGTTCACCGATCCGGAGGGCACGGTGACGGGCCGCGACGAGCTCGACCGCCGCGCAGGCGCGCTCCTCGCGAAGGTCCCCGCCGATTTCCGGTTCGCCGAGGCCGGACTCCGGTACACCGATGCGAGCACGGGCGCGCTCGCATGGACCTTCGGCCCCGTGGACCAGCCGGTGGCCCGCGGCCTCGACATCATCACGGTCCAGGACGGCCGCATCGTGGCCCTGCACACTCTGCTGCACGACGATTGAGGCGACCGCGCGGGACAGGGCCGCTCGCGGCACACGTCCCGCGCGACGAGGTCAGCCCTTGTTCGCCGTCCGCCGCCGCACCGCCAGGATCACGATGACGACGATCGCCGCGATCAAGAGCGCGCCCAGGACGATGATCCAGATCCACACCGCGGGGAAGCCGGCGTCGCCACCCGGCGCCGTGGTCGCCGTCGGACTCGGGCTGGGCGTCGGGGATGCCGACGCCGCCGTCACCGTGATCGTGGTGGTCGCGAGCGACGTCTCGCCGTCGCCCACCGCGATGGTGACGCTGCCGGCCTGCGCGGCGGTGAACTCGACTGTCGCGGTGCCATCCGACACGTCGACCTCGATCGAGCTCTCTCCCGTCCCCGACCCACCGACGGCCGTGAAGGTCCCCGCCGCGGTGTCACCCAGCCCGAAGCCCGCCTTCTCGAGGCCACCCAGACCGGACGCGGTGATCCGCGCGGTCTCCCCGACGGCGATCGACTCCGGATCTGCCGTCAGCGATGCCTGCGCGGTCGGAGCGGCCGCGGTCACGGTGACGGTCGTGGTGCCGAGAACCGTCTCCCCGTCACCGACGGAGATCGTGAGCGTCCCTTCGACGGATGGCGTGAACTGCGCCGTCGCGCGGCCCCCGCTGACCGGCGCGTCCGCGGTCGCCCCGCCCGCTCCGCCGTCGACCGACAGAGTTCCGCTGCTCGTGTCTCCCAGTCCGAATCCCGCGGTCTCGAGCCCGCCGAGCCCCTCTGCCGTGATCGTCGTGGTCTCCCCCACCGCGATCGTGGGCGGACTCGCCGTCACCTCGACGCCGGTCTGCGCGACAGCGAGCGCACCCCCGCCCACGGTCATCACAGCCGCCACCGCGACGGCGATCAGCATCCGAACCGTGCGAACCATCGGTACCCCCTCTGCGCCCGGCCGAAGACCGGGAGATGCGATGCGGGGTCCATGGACCCCCTCGAGCAGAACGCTCGCCCCGCCGACGATTCTGCAACAGCAGCACGGTCTGCGTCGATCCGCCGTTCGGCGGTGGGTCATCCACCGACCGATGGGCGCCCGATCCGGGCATGTGGGCGCGTCGCGCTCCGACGTCGCCTAGCGTAGGGAGGGGGCGATTCGCTCCCCGGGGTCGTGTCACGGCCCACCCGCAGAGAGGACACCCCATGAAGGTGGTCGCATCGTCCGATTGGCGGGACGCGCTTCCGTTCGAGACCCCCCTGATCGTCACGGAGGTCGCCCCCGGCGAGCCGACCCGGTGCGCGACCTGTGGGGCTCTGTCCGAGCCGCTTCCGCGAGACGCGCTCTGGGCCGTGAAGCACCGGCACCCGAACAACCACGCGGGGTTCGTGCGCTTCTACTGCGCCGAGCATGCACCGGCGGCGAAGCGCCCCGAGCCCGCGACTGCGGCGGCGGCGCCGGTCAAGCGCACTCCGGCGTCGCGTGAGCGGCTCTCGACGCCCGCGAGCCGCGCCCAGGCATCGGCCGACCGGGTCCACGCGATCTGCCCGGACTGCTTCATCGAGGCTTCGGCCACCGGCAACTGCGGCATGTGCGGCAACCCGGTGCCGTAGGCCGACGCATCCATCTCCTCGCCATCGGTCGACCGCGCGGGATGCGCTAATCTCCCCCACAGGCGCCGACGCGGCGCGGACGGACTCCGGGGGGAACCATGACCGACAGCGACGCATGGCAGACGTATCTCGCATTCGAATCGTCCTGGTACGTGATCGTGCCGGGTCTCATGCTCTGGATCCTGCAGGTCATCGGCGTGTGGGCGACCTTCCAGAAGGCGGGCCGACCGGGGTGGGCCGCGATCATCCCGTTCTACAACGCGTACACGTACAGCAAGGTGGGCGGCAAGCCGGGCTGGTGGTGGGTGCTCTGGCTCATCCCCATCGTCAACCTGGTGATCACGATCATCACCGCCCTGGCCATCGCCAGGAATTTCGGTCGCAGCGGTGCGTTCGGTTTCTGGCTCCTGTGGTTCCTGCCGTACATCGGCTACATGATCATCGGCTTCGGCTCGGCGCGCTATCAGCCGACGGGGTCCGCGGCGACATCCGTCTGACCGCACCCACTGAGCGCCGCCGATCGGCGGACGGGCGTCACCAGCCCATGGATCCCGGGATGCCTTTGAAGGGCCCGGCGAGGTCGGCGGTGACCCACCCGCCGTAGAACCCTCCGGGCTGCGGGACGACGATCTCACCGTCGACGGTGCACGCGTCCATGGCGGCCGGATAGACGGCCACCCGGTCCCGGAGGGGCGCGAAGCCCGCCGCGGGCTCGGGGTAGTTCCACGCCGCGCGCTCGCGCACCTCCCCGCCACCGTGCACGTCGAGGTATCGGGCGGCCCCCTTGAACTCGCAGAACGACGACCCCGCGGCGGCGGCGAGCGCACCCGCCGTGAACGCGGCGATCGGCAGGTAGTACACCGGCGGATGGCTCGTTTCGAGCACTCGCATCACATCGTCCGTGTCCACGATCCGCTCCCCGCCGAGGTCGATCGTCACGCGGCGGGGGACGCGTTCGAGCCGTGGCGGTCGCGGATAGGCCCAGACCGACTCCTGGCCGGGACGGACGGGGTCGGGGGTCGGATGCCGCATCCGGCCAGGCTACGTTCGTCGCGGGCCCCGCACCCCGACCCCGGCGAGGCTATGACCGGGCGGACCCGCGTGCTAGGGTGAAGGAGTCTCTCAAGTGGAGACAGGCTGCTTCGGAGTTCGATTCCTCGTTGTGGAGACTTCGACCCGAATCACGCGCACCGCCTTCCACTCGGCTCACTCCCGATTTCCCTCGCGCTCTCGCGAGTCTGTATAACCGACGTCACGACGTCTACTCGAAAGCTTTCTTCTTGTCCTTCAGCACCGACCCGCTGCCCCCGTACTCCCCCCTTCCGATCGATTGGCGCCAGGCCGATGCCGACGTCTTCGTCGCGACGGTGCTCGGAGAGTACGCCGGCTTCGTCACCGTGACCGTGTCCGGCGTCACCGCCCACGGCCCGCGGGGCGAAGACCTCGGCAGCCACGCATCCTCGACCCTGGCCCGTTCGGCCGTCGACGCCCTCCATGCCCGTGCCCTGCACGCCCCCTCGGCCGCAGAGCACCTCGCCCGTCCGCACCGCACACGTCGGCGCGGCACCACCGGTCGCATTCGCGGCCCGAAAAGTAGAAGGAAAGACACGATGGCCACTGGCACCGTGAAATGGTTCAACTCCGAGAAGGGCTACGGCTTCATCGCCCCCGACGACGGCTCCGCCGACCTGTTCGCGCACTACAGCGCGATCACCGGCAACGGCTTCAAGGAGCTCCGCGAGGAGCAGAAGGTCGAATACGACGCCGAGCGTGGCCCCAAGGGCATGCAGGCAGCGAACATTCGCCCGCTCTGAATTTTCTTCAGCCGGGGCGGGCACACCGCCCCGGCTGACGACTCCCTGGGAGATCCGGCGTATTCCGTTGCACGGATGCACCGCCCCGTACGCTGAGCCTTAGCGATGGGCGTCCGCCTCTGGCTTCACGGCCACAGGTCGACGAACGAACAGGTGTCGATATCTCCTCCACCGCACTCGAGCCTCGGCTCGGCCCCATCCGCCAGACCTATGCAGGCACGGCGGAGTTCCCCCCGATGACCCGCGCGTACACCGATGTGTCCCAGGTCGTCCGGGAGAGCGGACTTCTGAGCCGCGCTCGGATGTTCTACGCTCTCGTCGGATTCGTGATCGCCCTCGGCTTCGCCGGCTGCATCACCGGATTCGTGCTCTTCGGTGACAGCTGGTTCCAGCTCCTCATCGCGGGAGCCCTCGGCCTCCTGTTCACCCAGGTCGCCTTCCTCGGACACGAGGCCGCCCACCGCCAGATCCTGGCGTCCGGCCCCGCGAACGACCGCCTCGCCCGCATCCTGGCGAACGGCGTCGTCGGCATGAGCTACTCCTGGTGGTCCACGAAGCACACGCGTCACCACGCCAACCCCAACCGGGTCGGCAAGGATCCCGATATCGAGATCGACACGATCTCCTTCCTCGAGGTCGACGCGGCGGAAGCTCGCGGCATCCGACGACTCATCACCCGCAAGCAGGGCTGGTTCTTCTTCCCGCTGCTCGCGTTCGAGGGCCTGAACCTGCACGCGATCTCGATCCGCCACCTGTTCAGCCGTGAGCCCGTCAAGGGCCGCTACCTCGAACTCGGCCTGTTCGTGGCCCGATTCGCGATCGTGCTGACCCCGATCTTCCTCTTCCTCCCCCTGGGCATGGCGTTCGCCTTCCTCGGTGTGCAGCTCGCGGTGTTCGGCATCTACATGGGGGCCTCCTTCGCGCCGAACCACAAGGGCATGCCCGTCATCGCGAAAGACGCGAAGCTCGACTTCTTCAGCAAGCAGGTGCGCACCTCCCGCAACGTCCGCGGCGGATGGTGGGCCACCTGGCTCATGGGCGGTCTGAACTACCAGATCGAGCATCACCTCTTCCCGAACATGCCGCGGCCCCATCTGTCCCGGGCACGCGAGATCGTGATCGAGCACTGCCGCACACTGAACGTGCCGTACGCCGAGACGTCCCTGTGGCAGTCGTACGCCATCGTGATCGACTACCTGAACCGCGTCGGCCTTGCAGCCCGCGACCCGTTCGACTGCCCGATGGCCGCGACCTACCGCTGAGCGCGATCGCGCTGCGCGTCCGTCAGAAGACGCGCAGCGCGCCGGCGTCGATGCGGACGGTGAAGCTCCGCACGTCGCCGACCTCCTCGCCGTCGATCTCGAAGGCGCGGGCCTCCGGAAGCTCGACCCGCACGCGCTCCGCCTGATCGTGACGCGCCCCGTCGGTGCTCGTCGCCTTCTTGTCGCGGTCGAACAGGCGCATGATGCCGTTGTCCCAGACCGCCGCACGGAACGTGTCCAGCCACTGCGCGGCGTTGTCGGCGCTGACCACGAGCACATCGAGCACGCCGTCGTCGAGCTGCGCGTCCGGGAAGATCGTCAGCCCGCCCTGCAGGGTGCCGCAGTTGCCGATCAGGACGGTGTGCGCCTCGAGCTCCTCCGGCTCGTCATCGTCCACCGTGATGGTGGCAGCGACGAGCTGGGATGCCGACACCGCCTGACCCATCGCCGCGACGTAGGCAAGCCAGCCCGCCTTCGACTTGAGGTCGTCGTCGGTCGCCGCGAGCATCTCGGCGTCGAGTCCGAAGCCGACCATCACGACGAAGGCGTGCTCGTCACCGTCGTCGACCTGCACCCACCCCATGTCGATGGTGCGCGCCTCGTCCTTCGCGATCCGCTTGAGGGCGGACCGCGGGTTGCCCAGCGGAACGCCGAGGTTCCGGGCGAGCAGATTGCCGGTGCCCTGCGGGACGATGCCGAGCGCCGCACCCGTCCCGGCGACCGTCTCGGCCACCGCGCGCACGGTGCCGTCACCGCCGGCGGCGATCACGACTTCGCAGCCCGCATCGAGCGCCGCGCGAGCGGGGCCCTGACCGGGGTCCTCCGGTGACGTCTCGAACCACTGGGCCTCGGCGCCGTCGGACGTGGCCACCCATGCCTTCTCGAGATCCTCCCGGGTGATCTTGCTCGGATTGAACACGATGCCGGTGCGCGGGAGGGTCATCCCCACACTCTCTCACCCCCACGCGACCGGACGGCCCTCGGCGACGGGAGGACGTTCCCGTGCTAGGACTTCCGATTCGACGGACGCAGGAGCATAATCAGTGGTATGACCACAGCAGCGTACAGTGCGATCTCCAGCTACAGCCGCGTGCAGATCCTCCACACGCTGCAGAAGCGCGCTCGGCAGACGGTGACAGAGCTCCGCGACGCCACGGGCCTGCACGCCAACACGGTGCGCGAGCACCTGCAACGGCTCATCGACGGCGGCTACATCGTCGCCGAGGCCGAGCACCGCACCACCCGCGGTCGCCCGCGGATGCTGTACAGCGCCGCATCCGGTGCGCGCGCGGTCAGCCCCATCGCCCAGCGCAAGGCCCGCGAGGCGGCGCAGCGCGGCGATCTCATGCGCCGCATCATGCCCTGGACGGACGCCGGCGACCACTCACTCCCGATCGACGCGGTGCACCAGCTCGACGCGCTCGTCGACGATCTCGTGGACGCCGGATTCGACCCCGGTCTCGACGAGGTCGCCCTCACCGTGGACATCAGCCCGTGCCCGAACGCCGCGGCCGAGCCCGAGCACCGCGAGACCCTGTGCTCCGTGCACCTCACGCTGATGGACGGCGTCCTCGCCCACGCGGGCGGCCCGCTCCGCGTGGACGCGATGGCGGCGTCCTGCGACCCACGGCAGTGCATCGTGCAGCTCATGCTGGCAGGCAAGGCCGCCCGCTGATCAGCTCAGGATGCGGTCGGCCCGGGCGTAGACGTTCATCGACGGAGGCCGGAGGAATCCGACGAGGGTGAGCCCGGACGACTCGGCGAGCTCCGCGGCGAGCGACGAGGGCGCCGAGACAGCGCTGAGGATCGGGATGCCGGCCATCACGGCCTTCTGCACGAGCTCGAAACTCGTGCGGCCCGACACCTGCAGCACGGTGCCGCGCAGCGGCAGCTGGTCGTGCAGGAGCGCCCATCCGATCACCTTGTCGACCGCGTTGTGCCGGCCGACGTCCTCGCGGAGCACCCGCAGCTCCCCGGTCGCGGCGTCGAACAGCGCCGCGGCGTGCAGGCCGCCGGTCTTCGCGAAGATCGCCTGCTCGGCACGCAGTCGTTCCGGGAAGGTCGCGAGCAGCTCCGCATCCAGGGTCACCTCGTCGCCGGCCACGTCGTACCGCGACACGGTCTCGATGGCCTCGATCGAGGCCTTGCCGCACACCCCGCACGAGCTCGTCGTGAAGAAGTTCCGCGCCGCCTCGGGGGCGGGCGGCGCCACTCCGGGCGCCAGGGTGACATCCAGCACGTTGTAGGTGTTCTCGGCGCCCCCGGTGCCCGGGCCGCCGCAATGGATCGCGCCCGAGAACTCGTCGCCGCGCGAGATCACGGCCTCCGAGACGAGGAAGCCGGCGGTCAGCTCGACATCGTGTCCGGGCGTGCGCATGGTCACGGCCAGCGGGAGTCCGCCGACGCGGATCTCGAGCGGCTCCTCGGCGGCGAGCACATCGGCGCGCTTGTGCGGCGGCTGACCCAGGACGATCCTCACGACCGGCCGACGCGCGGTGATCCGCCCCACCGTCAGCCGCCGATCGCGTTCATGCCGCGGGCCGGCTGCAGGAACGAGGGGTCGTCGATGGCGTGCCCGGCGAGCTTGCCGTGCACGCAGGAGCGCAGCATCCGGTCGATGTCGCCGTCGGTGCCGTCTCCCCGCAGGATCGGGATGAGGTCGTACTCGGTGGTGGAGAACAGGCAGTTGCGCAGCTGGCCGTCGGCGGTCAGTCGCAGCCGGTCGCAGTCGCCGCAGAACGGAGCGGTCACCGAGGCGATGACGCCCACGGTGTGCGGGCCGCCGTCGATGGTCCACCGCTCTGCGGGGGCGCCTCCGCGACCGGGCACCGGGGTGAGCTCCCACCGAGCGGCGAGGGAGTCCACGATCTCCTCGCGCGTGACCATCTGGGTCCGATCCCAGGTGTGGCCCGCGTCGAGCGGCATCTGCTCGATGAATCGCATCTGGGCACCGTGCGCCATGGCGAACGCCACCAGGTCGACGAGTTCGTCGTCGTTGACCCCGCGCATCGCGACGGCGTTCAGCTTGACGGGCCGGAGTCCGGATGCGGCGGCCGCCGCGATGCCCTCGAGCACGTCGTCCAGCCGATCGCGCCGCGTGAGCGCGGCGAACCGCTCGCGATCGAGGGTGTCGATGGAGATGTTGAGCCGGCGGAGCCCGGCGTCCACGAGAGCGGGCAGCACCTCGGGCAGACGGATGCCGTTGGTCGTCATGGCGATCTCGACCGGTCCGTCGGGCGTCTCGATCGCGGCGAGGCGGCGGACGACGTCGACGATGTCACGGCGGAGCAGAGGCTCCCCGCCGGTGAGGCGGAAGGTCGTGATCCCCGCCGCGGCGGCGACGCGCGCCACCCGCTCGATCTCGTCGAGGCTGAGGATGCTCTGACGCGCCAGCCACTCGTTGCCCTGCTCAGGCATGCAGTAGGTGCAGCGCAGCGAGCAGCGGTCGGTGAGGGAGATGCGGAGGTCGCGGTGCACGCGGCCGAAGGTGTCGGCGAGCGCATCGCCCGTCACGGCGGCACCGCTCGCGCCGCGGGCGTCGTCGACGGCGTGCGGGGGTCGACGCCCGATCACGACCGGAACCACGGTCACGGTCGCGCCCGCTCTCCACCTGCGCACGTCATGTCTCGAGCGTACGCGGGGGCGAGGCGGACACGGGTCGGATATTCCGGTCCGGGGTTTGAGTGGTCTTACCTCTGTGTCAGAATAGAAACGGCCGTGACGAAGGCTGTGATCGCACATCAGTGCCACGCTGGCGCCACGTCGGAAGGGGACGTCCATGGAATTTCTGGATCCGCTGGCACTCGCGCGCTGGCAGTTCGGTCTCACCACGCTCTACCACTACCTGTTCGTGCCGCTCACGCTGGGCATGGGCCTCGTGGTCGCGATCTTCCAATCGGCCTGGGTGCGCACCGGTCACACGAAGTGGCTGCAGCTGACCCGCCTGTTCGGCAAGATCTTCCTCATCAACTTCGCGATGGGCGTGGTCACCGGGATCGTGCAGGAGTTCCAGTTCGGCATGAACTGGTCCGCGTACTCCCGGTTCGTCGGCGATGTCTTCGGTGCGCCGCTCGCCTTCGAGGGACTCCTCGCCTTCTTCTTCGAGGCGACGTTCATCGGCCTCTGGATCTTCGGCTGGGACCGCCTCTCGCGACGGCTGCATCTCGCCACGATCTGGATGGCGTGGATCGGCGCCGTCATGTCGGCCTACTTCATCCTCGCCGCGAACTCGTTCATGCAGAACCCCGTCGGCTACCAGATGGCCGAGGACGGCGGTCGCGCCGAGCTCACCGACATCGGCGCGGTCCTCACCAACCGGGTCGCGCTCGCGACCTTCCCGCACAC
>Ga0075369_10000858_pt1 | contig 10063 bp, 7 predicted proteins | sample EndMethybrTD3034_FD_71400 | JGI IMG/M metagenome (GOLD analysis project Ga0075369, IMG submission 71400) | Populus endosphere microbial communities from Tennessee, USA - Endosphere MetaG P. TD hybrid TD303-4 | ecosystem: Host-associated > Plants > Roots > Endosphere | place: USA: Tennessee...
CGGAAGCCTTGCCCGAGGCCCCGCTACATCGTCGGGGCCTCGGGCAAGGCTTCCGTTCTCGCGCGACTGCTTCTCACCGATCGGATGTGGGCGGGGCTGCTGATGAAGGGGCTGACCCCGCGACACTAATCGGTGTCAGCAGCGTCAGAAGCTGTAGCGCAACACCACGGTCGCGATCATTCTGGACACCCGCGCGCTGCGGGCCGCCAGCCGCGTCGCCGCCCGCCCGGGCCGCGCCATCTCGGCGACCTCGGGTGCTCGGGTCAGGAAGATCTCCTCGAGCAGGGTCAGGCCGCAGCCCCAGCGTTCGGGCAGTCGCGGATCGCTGAACCCGGGGTTGGCCACCCCGCCCGAGATCGCACGCATCGCTCGGGAATGCTTGAGTCCCCAGATGAGATAGCGCGTGTAGGCGTTGAGTGCCAGTTCGCCGGCCGGGGAGTGCGCGGTGAGCCGGCCGAGCAGCGCCACCAGATCGTCTGGCGCGACGAACGGGAGCAGCCCGTCGGCCACCAGCATCGCGGGCCGATCGCCCGGGATTCCGGCCAGCCAGCCCGGGTCGGTCAGGTCGGCAGCGACGTTGTGGGCGTTGGCTCGCGGCGGCACCAGCTGCCTGCGCAGGGCGACCACCTCGGGGAAGTCGACGTCGTACCAGTCGACGGTAGGCGGGGGATCCACCCGGAACACCCTGCCGTCCAGTCCGGCGCCGAGGTCGAGCACCACGGCGTCCGGACGGGCGAGGACGAACCGGCGCACCACCTCGTCGATCCTTTTGGCCCGCACCGTGACATCGAAGATCTTCGCCTTCGGGTCGACGAGCCTGGTGCGCAGGGTGGGGAACCTGTCGAGGTCGTACCCGACCGCGGTGACGATGTCGTCGGCCATGGTGTCGCCGAGCAGCGGACTGGGCAACCGGCTGTCGATCGCCCTGCTGCCCAGCGTGAGGAACAGACTCTCCTGTGCCGGCGTGAGCGGCGGGAGCGCGATACCCATGGTGGTCGATGTCCTGGCTCGGTCGGAAGGGCACCAGTCTCGCATACCCCGGCCGGTCGTTTCCCGGCCCGAGCGCGCTCACCTCGGTGGCCTATCGGGTGGACCCGAGGGCTAGAATTCGAGCAACGGCACCGATCCGGCCATCACCGGGGAGCCTTCGGAGGAAACGCCGGCGCGCACGTGCGCAACGGCCGAGTAGAACCGGACGGGTGGGCCCGTCATCGCCCAGTTGAGCGGCGCACACATGGTGTGGGCAAGCGGGGTGGTACCGCGGCGCTCGCGCAACCGCGCGACGTCGTCCCCGTGCCTGAACGAGGCGCAGGAGACTACGCACACCGTGACCGCTTATCCCAAGCCGGCCGCAGGGCCGCCGGACTTCCCCGCCATGGAACACGGCGTGCTGGATTACTGGGCCGCCGACGACACGTTTCGGGCCAGCGTGGCCCGCAGGGACGGGGCGCCCGAGTACGTGTTCTACGACGGCCCGCCGTTCGCCAACGGCTTGCCGCACTACGGGCACCTGCTCACCGGGTACGTCAAGGACATCGTGCCGCGCTACCGCACCATGCGCGGCTACAAGGTGGAGCGCCGGTTCGGCTGGGACACCCACGGGTTGCCCGCCGAACTCGAGGTGCAGCGCCAGCTCGGGATCACCGACAAGGCGCAGATCGAGGCGATGGGCATCGGGACGTTCAACGACGCCTGCCGCGCGTCGGTGCTCAAGTACACGAACGAATGGCGGACCTACGTCACCCGCCAGGCCCGCTGGGTCGATTTCGACAATGACTACAAGACGCTGGACCCGAGCTTCATGGAGTCGGTGATCTGGGCGTTCAAACAGCTGTGGGACAAGGGCTTGGCTTATGAGGGCAACCGGGTGCTGCCGTACTGCTGGAACGACGAGACGCCGCTGTCGAGCCACGAGCTGCGCATGGACGACGACGTTTATCAGAGCCGCCAGGATCCGGCGCTCACCGTCGGCTTACGGGTCACCGACGAGCGCTTGCGCGAGGAGCAGACTGGCCCCGACGAGCGCTTGCGCGAGGAGCAGACTGGCCCCGACGAGCGCTTGCGCGAGGAGCAGACTGGCCCCGACGGAGCGCTGGCAGGCTCGTACCTGCTGATCTGGACGACCACCCCGTGGACGCTGCCGTCCAACCAGGCGGTGGCGGTTAATGCCGACGTCACCTATGTGCAGGTGCGCGGCGCCGACGGCCTGCGCTACGTGCTGGCCAAGGAGCGGTTGGGCGCCTACGCCCGCGAGTTCGGGGACGAGCCCGAGATCCTGGGCAGCTATCGAGGCAGCGACCTGGTCGGTCTGCACTACCTGCCGCCGTTCCCGTATTTCATGGACTCGCCCAACTCGTTCCGGGTACTGTCCGCCGACTACGTCAGCACCGACGACGGCACCGGGCTGGTGCATATGGCGCCTGCCTACGGTGAGCTGGATATGGAGGTCGCGCAGCCAGCGGGTATCACCGCGGCCACCCCTGTCGACGCCAAGGGCCGATTCGACTCCACCGTGCCGGATTACACCGGCCAGCACGTGTTCGAGGCCAATCCGCACATCATCCGCGACCTGAAGACCGGTGCGGGATCTGCCGCCGTCAACGGCGCGGTGCTGCTGCGTCACGAAACCTATGAACACTCCTATCCGCACTGCTGGCGGTGCCGCAATCCGCTGATCTACCGCGCTGTGTCGTCGTGGTTCGTGCGGGTGACCGAGTTCCGCGACCGGATGGTCGACCTCAACAAGGAGATCACCTGGTATCCCGAGCACGTCAAGGACGGCCAGTTCGGCAAGTGGCTGGAAGGCGCCCGCGACTGGTCGATCTCGCGGAACCGGTACTGGGGCACCCCGATTCCGGTGTGGAAATCCGACGACCCGGCCTACCCGCGGATCGACGTCTACGGCAGCGTGGACGAGTTGGAGCGCGACTTCGGCGTGCGGCCGGACAATCTGCACCGGCCCTACATCGACGAGCTGACCCGCCCCAATCCCGATGACCCGACCGGTAAGTCGACGATGCGGCGCATCGAGGACGTGCTCGACGTGTGGTTCGACTCCGGCTCGATGCCCTATGCGCAGGTGCACTACCCGTTCGAGAATCAGGCCTGGTTCGACGGCGTGGCCGGCGACGACCCGGTGCTGGCCCGCGAGCCGCATTTCCCCGGCGACTTCATCGTCGAATACATCGGCCAGACTCGCGGCTGGTTCTACACGCTGCACGTGCTGGCGACCGCGCTGTTCGACCGCCCGGCATTCAAAACCTGTGTGGCGCACGGGATCGTGCTCGGCAACGACGGGCAGAAGATGAGCAAGTCGCTGCGCAACTATCCCGACGTCACCGAGGTCTTCGACCGCGACGGCTCCGACGCCATGCGGTGGTTCCTGATGGCGTCGCCGATCCTGCGCGGCGGCAACCTGATCGTCACCGAGCAGGGCATCCGCGAGGGCGTGCGCCAGGTGCTGCTCCCGCTGTGGAACGCCTACACCTTCCTGGCGCTGTACGCCCCGAATCGGGGCACCTGGCGCACCGACTCGACCCACGTCCTGGACCGCTACATCCTGGCCAAGTTGGCGCAGCTGCGCGACGACCTGACCGAATCGCTGGATGTGTGCGACATCTCGGGGGCCTGCGACCAGCTGCGCCAGTTCACCGAGGCCCTCACCAACTGGTATGTGCGCCGGTCACGTTCGCGCTTCTGGGAGGAGGACCGCGACGCCATCGACACCCTGCACACCGTGCTGGAGGTGACTTCGCGGCTGGCCGCGCCGCTGCTTCCGCTGGCCACCGAGGTGATCTGGCGCGGGCTGACCGGTGAGCGTTCGGTGCACCTGACGGACTGGCCCGAGGCGGGCCCACTGCCGGCCGACCCCGAGTTGGTCGCGGCGATGGACCGGGTTCGGGAGGTATGTTCGACGGGCTCTTCACTGCGCAAGGCCAAGAAGCTGCGGGTGCGGCTGCCGTTGCCGAAATTGACGGTGGCCCTGGACAAGTCGGTGGATCCGGCCGCCCTGGCGCCGTTCACCGAGCTGATCGCCGACGAGCTGAACCTCAAGTCCGTCGAACTCACCGACGACATCGACGCCTACGGCCGCTTCGAGCTCTCCGTCAACGCCAAGGTCGCGGGCCCGCGGCTGGGCAAGGACGTGCAGGCGGCGATCAAGGCCGTCAAGGCGGGGCAGGGCGTGGTCAACCCGGACGGCACGCTGACCGCGGGTCCCGCGGTGCTGCAACCCGACGAGTACAGCTCACGGCTGGTCGCCGCCGACCCCGAGTGGACCGCGGCGCTGCCCGAGGGTGCGGGCCTGGTGGTGCTCGACGGCACGCTCACCCCGGAGCTGGAGGCCGAGGGCTGGGCCAAGGACCGGATCAGGGAACTCCAGGATCTGCGCAAGTCGACGGGTCTTGAGGTGTCCGACCGGATCAGCGTCACCCTTGCTGTGCCCGTCGACAAGCTGGCCTGGGCCAACACCCACCGGGATCTGATCGCCGGAGAGGTGCTGGCCACCGGCTTCCACGTGGTGGGGACCGATGCGCTGGCCGACGGGACCGAGATCGGCGACGGGGTGCGGGTGACCCTTGCCAAGGCCTGACCCATCGTGCGCCCAGATCAACGTTATGCAGACAAAGCCCAAGTGATTCTCTGCATTTCGTTGATCTCGGTGTGAAGGAGGGTCGTGGATCGGTGGGTGCTGCACCTGGACATGGACGCCTTCTTCGCGTCGGTGGAGCAGCTGACCCGGCCCACCCTGCGGGGCAGGCCCGTGCTCGTCGGCGGCCTCGGCGGCCGCGGGGTGGTGGCCGGGGCCAGCTACGAGGCCCGCCGCTTCGGAGCCCGCTCGGCGATGCCGATGCATCAAGCCCGGCGGCTGGTCGGGGCGCCCGCCGTGGTGCTTCCGCCGCGCGGCGTCGTCTACAGCGTGGCCAGCCGGCGGGTGTTCGAAACCGTGCGCGCCAGGGTTCCCGTTCTCGAGCAGCTCTCGTACGACGAGGCGTTCGCAGAACCGGCCGAACTGGCAGGCGCACCCGCCGCGGTGGTCGAGGAGTTCTGTCAGGCGCTGCGGCGCCGGGTGGGTGAGGAGACGGGGCTGGTGGCGTCGGTGGGCGCCGGATCGGGTAAACAGATCGCCAAGATCGCCTCCGGTCTGGCCAAACCGGACGGCATCCGTGTCGTCTCCCGCGCCGAGGAGCGACCCCTGCTCGACGGGCTGCCGGTGCGGCGGCTGTGGGGCATCGGACCGGTGGCCGAGGAAAAGCTGCATCGGCTGGGCATCGAGACCATCGGGTCCTTCGCGGCGCTCTCGGAGGCCGAGGTCGTCGACGTACTCGGCGGCACCGTCGGGCCCGCGCTGCACCGGCTCGCCCACGGCATCGACGACCGTCCGGTCGCCGAGAACGCTCCCGCCAAACAGATCAGCGCGGAATCCACCTTCGCGCAAGACCTGACCACGCTGGAGCAGCTGCGCGCCGCGATCACGCCGATCGGCGAGCATGCCCACCGGCGACTGGAGCGTGACGGGCGCGGCGCGCGGACCGTCACCGTCAAGGTCAAGAAGGCCGATATGAGCATCCTGACCCGATCCGCCACCTTGCCCTACGCCACCACCGACGCGGCGACCCTGATCGGCACCGCGCGCCGGCTGTTGCTCGACCCGGTCGAAGTGGGTCCCATTCGCCTTGTCGGCGTAGGGTTTTCGGGTCTGACGGAGGTCCAGCAGGAGTCGCTGTTCCCCGACCTCGAACAGCTCGGCGGTGATGACGTGGGTACCGAGGCAGGTACCGAGCGGCTACCCCAGACGCTGACCGACGCCGCGGCCACCCCGCCGGCGTGGCGCATCGGCGACGACGTCGCACACCCCGGCCTCGGACACGGCTGGGTGCAGGGCGCCGGCCACGGCGTCATGACCGTGAGGTTCGAGAGCCGCGCGAGCGGGCCCGGCCCGGCCCGGACGTTTGCCGACGCCGCCCACGAGGTCGTCCGCGCCAACCCGGTGGACAGCCTGGACTGGCCCGACTACCTGCGCACGCTGTCGGACTACCAGAGCACCCCGTAATCGGCGGCGACGGCCCTCAGCGGCGTCATATCGCTCCTTCGCCCCAGCGGGCGATCACCTCCTCGACCGGCGCGCCGGCAGCGAGCGCCGCCATCAGCAGCACGCGTGCCTGCGCCGGGCGCAGCCCGGGCACCACCACGGCCCCCGCGTCGACGAGGTCGCGGCCGGGCCCGTAGCCGGGGCTGATGCGCCCTGCTGGAACGCGCGTCGACACCGCGATCACCACACCCGCACCGCAGAGCCGTCGGACCCCGTCGATCACGGCGTGCCCGGCGTTGCCCGAACCGAGCGCCTCCACCACGATGGCTCGCGCACCCGCGGCGACGCAAGCGTCCATCGCAACCGCGTCGCTGCCGGGGTAGGCGGCGACGATGTCGACCCGCGGCGCGCGGGCCGCCGACAGCGCCCCCAGATACGGCCGGGACTTGGCCGCGCCCTCGTGGAACCGGCCGCCCGTCACCGACCCCACCGCCCGGCCGGAGAAGCCACGCAGATCGGCGGTGGCGACCTTCTGCAGCCCAAGCGGCTGCCACACCGTGCCCGCGAAGCACATCAGCACACCCAGGTCGCGGGCACGGGGGCTGGCGGCGACCGTGAGCGCGTCGCGCAAGTTGGCCGGGCCGTCGGCGTCGGGCGCATCGGAGCTTCGCTGGGCCCCGGTGAGGACCACCGGGGCGGCGCCGTCGTAGGTGAGTTCCAGCCACAGCGCCGTCTCTTCCATGGTGTCGGTGCCGTGGGTGACCACCACCCCGTCGGCGTCCGCGGCGCGGGAGACCTCGTCGCGGATCCGGTCCCAATCGGCGGGCGTCAGCTGCGAGCTGTCGGCGGACATCAGGTCCACCACCTCGACCGCCGCGCCGGCGCCGAGCCCCGCGGCCAGGTCGGCGCCGGTGCGGGTGGGTCTTCGGACACCTGCGCGGTCGGTGCTGGTCGCGATGGTGCCGCCGGTGGTGATCAGGACGAGGCTCACGGGCGAAATTGTTCACCATCGGCACTTTGGGATGATGGGGGGCGTGACGGATGAAACACCGGACCGTGCCGAGCCGGCCACCGACGCCGACGAGACCCACACAACCGCAGCTGCGCCGCGGCGCAGGTTGCGCCTGCTACTGGGGGTCGCGGCGGTGGTGCTGGCCCTCGACATCGTCACCAAGGTGCTCGCGGTCAAGCTGCTCACCCCCGGCCAGCCGGTGTCGATCATCGGTGACACGGTGACCTGGACACTGGTACGCAACTCCGGGGCCGCGTTCTCGATGGCCACCGGATACACCTGGGTGCTGACGCTCATCGCCACCGGGGTGGTGATCGGCATCGTCTGGATGGGCAGGCGCCTGGTGTCGCCCTGGTGGGCGATCGGCCTCGGCATGATCCTGGGGGGTGCCATGGGCAACCTGGTCGACCGGTTCTTCCGGTCGCCGGGCCCGCTCCAGGGACACGTCGTGGATTTCCTGTCGGTGGGCTGGTGGCCGGTGTTCAACGTGGCCGACCCGTCGGTCGTCGGAGGTGCGATCCTGCTGGTGGTGCTGTCGCTGTTCGGCTTCGACTACGACACCGTCGGGCGGCGCGAACCGGACGACGGTGTCGCGGTGTCCGGTAAGCGAGAGGCCGAGCAATCCTAGTGAACACGCGATCGATGCCGGTCCCCGAGGGACTCGCGGGCATGCGGGTCGACGCCGGCCTGTCCCGCCTGCTCGGGCTGTCGCGCACCGCGGCGGCGGCGCTGGCCGAGGATGGCGGGGTGGATGTCGACGGCGCAGCCGTGGGCAAGTCGGATCGGTTGACGGCCGGCGCGTGGCTGGAGGTCCGGCTTCCCGAACCGCAGGCACCGCCGGAGAACACACCCGTCGAGATCGAGGGCATGACGATCCTCTATTCCGACGACGACCTGGTGGCCGTCGACAAACCCCCTGGCGTCGCCGCACACGCGACGGTGGGATGGCACGGCCCCACGGTCCTGGGGGGACTGGCCGCCGCCGGATTCCGGATCAGCACGTCGGGCATCCACGAACGTCAGGGCATCGTGCACCGCCTCGATGTCGGCACGTCGGGCGTGATGGTGGTGGCGCTGTCGGAGCGCGCCTATACGGTGCTCAAACGGGCCTTCAAACAGCGCACCGTGCACAAGCGCTACCACGCGCTCGTGCAGGGCCACCCCGACCCGAGCAGCGGCACGATCGACGCGCCGATCGGCCGGCACCGCGGTCACGACTGGAAGTTCGCGGTGACCGAGCAGGGCCGCCACAGCGTCACCCACTACGACACGATTGAGGCGTTCCAGGCGGCCAGCCTGCTCGACATCGAGCTGGAAACGGGCCGGACACACCAGATCCGGGTGCATTTCGCCGCCCTGCACCACCCTTGCTGCGGCGATCTCACCTACGGCGCCGACCCGACGCTGGCCAAGAAGCTCGATCTCGAGCGCCAGTGGCTGCACGCCCGTTCGCTGGCGTTCACCCACCCCGCGGACGGTCGCTCGATGGAGATCACCAGCCCCTACCCACCGGATCTGCAGCACGCGCTGGAGGTGCTGCGCAGCCAGTGAGCGCCGACACCCGCAGCAAGGGTCTGTTGTACGGCGTCGGCGCCTACGGCTCGTGGGGACTGTTCCCGGCGTTCTTCCCACTGCTGCTGCCCGCCGACGCGTTCGAAGTGCTGGCGCACCGCATCCTGTGGACGCTGGTGCTGATGGTCGTCGTGGTCGCCGCCGTGGGCCGGCTCGGCGATCTGCGCCGCATAACCGGGCCGGTCTGGGTGCTGCTGGCCTGCGCGTCGGCGCTGATCTCGCTGAACTGGGGCATTTACATCTACGCGGTAACCAACGGCCATGTCGTCGACGCGGCCCTCGGGTACTTCATCAACCCGCTGTTCAGCGTGGCGCTGGGCGTCGTGGTGTTCCGGGAACTGCTCAACCGCGCCCAGATCGTCGCCCTGTCGATCGCGGTGTGCGCCGTGGTGATTCTCACCGTCGAGAGCGGCGCCGTGCCGTGGATCGCGCTCGGGCTGGCGATGTCCTTCGGCATCTACGGTGCCGTCAAGAAGGTGGTGCCGACCGATCCACGCGTCAGCGTGGGCGTCGAGGCGGCGGTGGCGGCGCCGGCGGCCGTCGCGTTCGTCGTCGTCGCCCAGGTCACCGGGCATGCGACCTTCACCAGCCACGGACCCTGGCACCTCGCCCTGATGGTGCTCTCCGGTGTGGTCACCGCGGTGCCGCTGCTGTTGTTCGCCGCCGCCGCGCAACGTCTGCCGATGGTGACCCTGGGCCTGCTGATGTACCTCACCCCGGCAATGCAGATGACCTGGGGCGTGGTGGTCGGGCACGAGCCGATGCCGCCTGCGCGCTGGGTGGGGTTCGGGTTGATCTGGATAGCACTGGCGGTGTTCTCGGGCGACGCGCTGCTGCGGGCGCGGTGAACCCTGCAGTCGAGTCTGGGGAGATCGCGCCAGGCGGCGGAATCAGGATCTCCCCGCGGACTCAACGCGCCGCGGCGGGACACGCCGGAGGCCGCCACGCCGGGACTTGCCGACCCGCGCCCCGAGGTGACGGGGAGTGTCGGTGCGGCCACCTAGACTGACGGGCCTATGGGTAACGGCGTCTCTTCGACTGGCTCCTTCGTGCACCTGCACAACCACACCGAGTACTCGATGCTCGACGGGGCCGCCAAGGTCAAGCCCATGCTCGCCGAGGCGCAGCGCCTGGCAATGCCCGCGATCGGGATGACCGACCACGGAAACATGTTCGGCGCCAGCGAGTTCTACAACGCGGCGACCGATGCGGGCATCAAGCCGATCATCGGGGTCGAGGCCTACATCGCGCCCGGGTCGCGGTTCGACACCAAGCGGGTGCTGTGGGGCGATCCCGGCCAGAAGAGCGACGATGTGTCGGGCAGCGGGTCCTACACCCACATGACGATGGTCGCCGAGAACGCTACCGGGCTGCGAAATCTGTTCAAGCTGTCGTCGCTGGCGTCGTTCGAGGGGCAGCTCGGCAAGTGGTCGCGGATGGACGCCGAG
>Ga0075369_10000862_pt1 | contig 10038 bp, 8 predicted proteins | sample EndMethybrTD3034_FD_71400 | JGI IMG/M metagenome (GOLD analysis project Ga0075369, IMG submission 71400) | Populus endosphere microbial communities from Tennessee, USA - Endosphere MetaG P. TD hybrid TD303-4 | ecosystem: Host-associated > Plants > Roots > Endosphere | place: USA: Tennessee...
ACATCCGCGCGTCGGCGTGAAGGGCGGTCAGGATGCGCCGGTCGATCCCGTCAAGGTCGATGGGCTGAACATCCTTCGATGGCCGGGCCTTTGCCGCAGCCGATGTCGTCACTTCTTCGGACATATGCGGAGTATATCGAAGGATCATCGTGGTTATTGCCAACAAACCGAAAGTTCTTCACAATTTAGGTATCTAACACGACTTTTAGGAGCCGTCATGCGCGTCGGAATCCCGACCGAGATCAAGAACAACGAGTATCGCGTCGCCATCACGCCTGCTGGCGTGGCAGAGCTGGTCCATCGTGGCCACGAGGTGATCATCCAGTCCGGCGCGGGCGAGGGTTCGGCGATCACCGATGCCGACTTCAAGCGGGCGGGCGCGCAGTTGATCAGCAGCGCCGACGAGGTGTGGTCCGAGGCGGACCTGCTGCTCAAGGTCAAGGAGCCGATCGAGGCCGAGTACTCCCGGCTGCGCAAGGGCCAGACGCTGTTCACCTACTTGCATCTCGCGGCTTCCAAGCCGTGCACCGATGCCCTGCTCGGATCCGGCACGACGTCGATTGCCTACGAAACGGTGCAGACCGCCGACGGCGCGTTGCCTCTGCTCGCCCCGATGAGTGAGGTCGCCGGCCGGCTGGCCGCCCAGGTTGGTGCCTACCACCTGATGCGCACTCAGGGCGGTCGCGGCGTGCTGATGGGCGGCGTCCCCGGTGTCGCTCCCGCCAAAGTCGTGGTGATCGGCGGCGGAATGGCAGGCGACAACGCCGCCGCCGTCGCCTGGGGTATGGGCGCACACGTCACCGTGTTCGATCTCAACATCAACATCCTGCGCAAGATCGATGCCGAGTACGGCGGCGCCATTGAAACCCGCTACTCCTCGAGGCTGGATCTGGAGGACGCCGTCAAGCAGGCCGATCTGGTGATCGGCGCCGTGCTGGTGCCCGGCGCCAAGGCTCCCAAGCTGGTCACCAATTCGACTGTCGCGCACATGAAGTCGGGCGCGGTGCTGGTCGACATCGCAATCGACCAGGGCGGCTGCTTCGAGGATTCGCGGCCCACCACCCACGACGACCCGACGTTCCCCGTGCACGACACGCTGTTCTACTGCGTGGCCAACATGCCGGGCGCGGTGCCCCGCACTTCGACCTACGCGCTGACCAACGCCACCATGCCGTATGTGCTGAAACTGGCCGACAAGGGCTGGCAGGCCGCCTGCAAGGCCGATCCGGCACTCGCCAAGGGCCTGTCCACGCACGAGGGCGCGCTGCTCTCCGAGCAGGTGGCGACCGACCTCGACCTTTCCTACGTCGATCCGGCCAGCGTTCTGGTCTGACGTCGTAACCCCGCCAAATCCTGCACGGGGTAGTCCCTCACCCCTGACGATTGCAATAACGTCGCCTCCGCAAATAGACGCCGGCTGGCTGCCGCCTGAACGCAGGTGTCGTACGTTCGGCCGATCGTCCGGCATTTGCTGCAGCCGCTAGTTCGGCAATTCCCAGCAATCTGAGATCGGTTAGTGCTCTACTCACATCTATCGGCACTGCGCGACGTACAGTGATAGCACTCAAGCAGCGATCAGGGACATAGCGCCATGACAGAGGGCGAGACTTCTGATATCAGGAGTTTGCGGCATCTGACACGGGAGCTCTAGGACAGGCGCCGGCGGTCCTGTCGCCCGGCAGCGAGGGGTTGTCGGGCGACCTGGCCGCCAACGCGCCAACAGGTTGCTCAGTTCGAGACTCTTGCTAACGCAATCCGCCGCTTCAGCTAGATGTCGTCGACGTTGACGATGCCGTCCTGAATTGCGCGTGCGACCAGCGCCGCCTTCGTCGTCGCAGGGCGTCCGACCGCGGCATACTTTGCCCGGACCCGCTGCAGATGCGTGCGGACGGTAGTGGGAGCGATCTGCAGTTGGTGGGCGACGACGTCCTTGCTCTCGGTCCGGAACCACGCGATCAGCACTTCTTTTTCTCGCCGGGCAAGGTTCGGACGGCCGACCGCGCGGTCGTTGATCATCGCTTCTGCCATCCTCGGTCCCACATAGGGCGTATCGGTTCTCGCCGCGCGGATCGCGTCGATCAAGTGCCCTTTGCCTTCGGTCTTCACCAGATACGTGACCGCGCCGCGGTCCAGGGATGTGAGGATGACTTCGTCGGTTGCGATGTGCGAGTAGACAATTACGCGAAACCGCCGCGCGACGAGGTGATCGAGCGTGCTGAAGCCGGCGTGGTGACGGCCCATCTGTAGTTCCAACACGACTGCGCCGACGTTCGACGCCGCCGATGAGGCATGCTCAGCGAGAAACTGCTCGGCCGAGAAGTAATTGCCTGCGAACTGGATGGGAGGTTGCGCCTGGCCGCACCACAGCTCCACCGCGGCGTGGATCGCGTCGAGTTCGTCGATTACCGCGACCGAAGCACAGTTTTCTTGCCCCCGCCGTTCCAACGGTTCCCGCCCATCGTGGCAAACCGCCAACGTCTCAATCCCCAACGTCTGTCGCTCCATCCGACTCCTCGCGGCCCGCCCGTGTATAGCCGCGGCTTCCCTGCCGAGCAACAACGTATTGCACGGGGCCGACCGACGAATCGGGTGTTTCCCTCTAAATACGCCTACGCCAGCAATGCCGGCATGACCAGCGCGGTGAGCTCGGTGATGAGCGGCCGCAGATTCTGGGCCTTCGGATCGTTGGCTTGCGAGCGCGTCATTATCGCGAGCAGGACACGCCGACCTGCGGGACCGTATGCGACGCCGACGTCGTTGGTGCTCCCGTAATCGCCACTACCGGTCTTGTCGGCGGTGGTCCATCCCGGCGGCAGCCCGGCGCGCATGCTCGACGTCTCGTTCGCCCGCATCCAGTCTTCGAGCTGCTGCCGCTGGGGCGGCCCCAGAACGTCGCGGGTGAGCAGGTTCTTGTATCCGCGCCCGATCATGAGCGGGGTGCTCGTGTCCCGTGGATCACCCGGTACCGCCGAGTTGAGTTCAGTCTCCCAGCGGTCCAACCGGGTCGCCTCGTCGTCGATGCTTCTGGCGAATTCGGTGATCGCGGGTGGACCACCGATGGCCTGCAGCAGCAGGTTCCCGGCGGTGTTGTCGCTGACCTGTAGGGCCGCCTGACACAGTTCGTCCACCGTCATGTATCCGCCTGCCCTGGGCTGAGTCCTCGGCGAGTTCGCGACGATTTCGGCCGGATCGACGAACACCGTCTGATCGAGGGCCAGTTCGCCCCGCTCCGACTTCTGCAGGACCGCGGCTGCCGCATACGTCTTGAACGTCGAACACATCGCGAACAACTCGGCCTCGCGGTGGCCGACGTTGCGCCCGGTCTCGATATCGACGGCGTGGACGCCAACGATGGCGTTGTGCCTGCGCTCCAGCGCATCGAGCCGTTCGTTGATTCCTGGGAGCTCCCCCGGGTCGGCCAGTACGGGTGCGGGCGCGCTTGCGGCCACCGCGGCGAGCGTCAACCCGCCGAACAGCGCCTGGCGCCGGGACAGTCGAGTCATCGGCTCCAGAGTACTGATCAGCCCGCAATGCTCCGGAGCGGCTGTGGCAGAGACTTTTTCGATCGCTGTGGGCCAAGGACGGCGGCGCCGTAGGGTCGGGTCAGCAATTGGTGCGCGATGGCGTTCACCTCGTCGAGGGTGACGTCGTCGATCTTGCCGAGGGTGTGCGCGATGCTGCGGTGTTCGCCGTAGTTGAGCTCACTGCGGCCGATGCGGTTCATCCGGGAACCGGAATCCTCCAACCCGAGCACCAGCCCGCCACGCAGCGACCCCTTGGCGATTCGGCATTCCGCTTCGGTGATGCCGTCGCGCGCCACAGTCTCGACCACTTCGGTGGTCACCCGGACCACCTCGTCGAACCGTTCGGGCTGGCACGCGGCGTAGATCGACAGCGCTCCGCTGTCGGAGAAGGTGTCCACGGTCGAGTACACCGAGTACGCCAGGCCGCGGGTTTCCCGAATCTGTTGGAACAGACGCGAACTCAGGCCGCCGCCCAACGCGGTGTTGAGCACCGACAGCGCCCACCGGTGGTCCCAGTTCCTGCCGGGGGTGCGCACACCGATCGACAGGTGCGTCTGTTCACCCTCGCGGGTGACCAGCTGCAGGGTCGGCCGACCGGTCACCCGGCCCGTGCCCTTACGCGGGGGCACCGGGCTGCGGCCGCGAACCAGCCGCGGCCCGAAGTGCTCACGCACCAGCGCGACCACCTCGTCGTGCTCGATGTTGCCCGCCACCGCCACCACCATCCGCTCGGGGATGTAGCGGCGGACATGGAACGAATGCAGCTGTGCCCGCGTCATCGCCGATACCGTCTCGACGCTGCCGATCACCGGACGGCCCACCGGGTGCTCGCCGAACATTGCCGAGAGGAACACGTCGCCGAGTGTGTCCTCGGGGTCGTCATCGCGCATCGCGATTTCCTCGAGCACAACGTCGCGTTCGATCTCGACGTCCTCTGCGACGCAGCGGCCACGGAGTACTACGTCAGCCACCAGGTCGATTGCCAGTTCCAGGTCGGTGTCGAGCACGTGCGCGTAGTAGCAGGTGTGCTCCCTTGCAGTGAACGCGTTCAACTCGCCGCCAACCGCGTCGACCGCCTGCGCGATCTCGACGGCTGTGCGTGTCGGGGTGGACTTGAACAGCAGGTGTTCAAGGAAATGTGCCGCGCCAGCGACGCTTGCACCCTCGTCACGGGACCCGACGCCGACCCATACGCCGACGGACGCCGAATGCACCGACGGGATGTATTCGGTCACCACCCGCACGCCGCCAGGCAACGTGGTGCGACGGACGGCCGCGGATGTTTCGTCGCCGCGCTGGCCGCGACGCAGGGCCCTAACTGCTGGCCGTTGCGGCATCGGCTGGCGCAGGCTCGTTCTCTTTGGCCTCTGCCGCGTCTTCTTCGGCCACGAGGATCAGCGAGATCTTGCCGCGGTTGTCGATGTCGGCGATCTCCACACGCAGCTTGTCGCCGACGTTGACCACATCCTCGACCTTGGCGATGCGCTTGCCCCTACCGAGCTTGGAGATGTGCACCAGCCCGTCACGGCCCGGCAGCAACGACACGAATGCGCCGAAATCGGTTGTCTTGACCACAGTTCCGAGGAACCGCTCGCCGATCTTGGGCAGCTGCGGGTTGGCGATGGCGTTGATCTTGTCGATCGCGGCCTGCGCCGATTCGCCATTCGTCGCACCGACGAACACGGTGCCGTCGTCCTCGATCGAGATGGACGCGCCGGTCTCCTCGGTGATCGAGTTGATCATCTTGCCCTTCGGCCCGATGACCTCGCCGATCTTGTCGATCGGCACCTTGATCGTCGTGATCCGAGGCGCGTACGGGCTCATCTCGTCGGGAGTGTCGATGGCCTCGGCCATCACCTCGAGGATGGTCAGTCGCGCATCCTTGGCCTGCGACAGCGCGCCGGCCAGCACCTGTGACGGGATTCCGTCGAGCTTGGTGTCCAGCTGCAATGCGGTGACGAAGTCCTTGGTGCCTGCGCACTTGAAGTCCATGTCGCCGAACGCGTCCTCGGCACCGAGGATGTCGGTCAGAGTGACGAAGCGACGCTCGGTCTTACCGTCCACCTCGACGTCGTCGGACACCAGGCCCATCGCGATGCCGGCGACCGGGGCCTTCAGCGGCACACCGGCGTTCAGCAGCGACAGGGTGGACGCGCACACCGAACCCATCGACGTCGAGCCGTTGGAGCCCAGCGCCTCCGACACCTGCCGGATCGCGTACGGGAACTCCTCGATGCTCGGCAGCACCGGCATCAGGGCCCGCTCCGCCAGTGCACCGTGGCCGATCTCACGACGCTTCGGCGAGCCGACGCGGCCGGTCTCTCCGGTCGAATACGGCGGGAAGTTGTAGTGGTGCATGTAGCGCTTGGTGGTCTCGGGCCCCAGCGAGTCGATCTGCTGGGCCATCTTGATCATGTCGAGCGTTGTGACACCAAGGATCTGGGTCTCACCGCGCTCGAACAGCGCGCTGCCGTGTGCACGCGGCACCACAGCCACCTCGGCGCTCAGGGCGCGGATATCTGTGACCCCGCGACCGTCGATGCGGAAGTGATCGGTCAGAATACGCTGGCGCACAAGCTTTTTGGTCAGCGACCGGTACGCAGCGCCGATCTCCTTCTCGCGGCCCGCGAACTGCTCGGACAGCCGCTCGAGCACCTCGACCTTGATCTCGTCGGTGCGGTCGTTGCGCTCGTTCTTGCCCGCGATGGTCAAAGCCTTTGACAGCTCGTCGGTCGCCACCGAGGCAACCGAGTAGTACACGTCGTCGCCGTAGTCGGGGAAAACGGGGTATTCGCCGGTCGGCTTGGCCGCACGAGCGGCCAGCTCCTGCTGCGCAGCGCACAGCGTGGCGATGAACGGCTTGGCGGCCTCGAGGCCTTCGGCGACAACGGCTTCCGTCGGCGCCTGCGCTCCACCGGCGATCAGCTCGATGACGTTCTCGGTGGCCTCGGCCTCGACCATCATGATGGCCACGTCGTTGTCTTCGAGCACACGGCCGGCGACGACCATGTCGAACACGGCGCCCTCGAGCTGCTCCACGGTCGGGAACGCCACCCACTGGCCGTTGATGAGCGCGACGCGCACCGCACCGATGGGTCCGGAGAACGGCAGGCCCGCCAGCTGAGTGGACGCCGACGCCGCGTTGATGGCCACCACGTCGTACAGATCGTTGGGATCCAGGCTCATCACGGTGACGACGACCTGGATCTCGTTGCGCAGGCCGCTGACGAACGACGGGCGCAGCGGCCGGTCGGTCAGCCGGCAAGTCAGGATCGCGTCCGTAGACGGACGGCCCTCGCGGCGGAAGAACGAGCCGGGGATCCGTCCCGCGGCGTACATCCGCTCTTCGACGTCGATCGTCAGCGGGAAGAAGTCGAAATGGTCCTTGGGGTTCTTGCTGGCGGTGGTCGCCGACAGCAGCATGGTCTCGTCGTCGAGATAGGCGACGACGGACCCGGCGGCTTGCTGGGCGAGCCGTCCGGTCTCGAAGCGGATGGTGCGGGTGCCGAAGCTCCCGTTGTCGATTGCGGCGGTCGACTCGTACACGCCGTCTTCAATTTCAACTACAGACATGGACGTCCGTATGGCCTCTCTGATTCAGTGTTCAGCTGTTTCGCGTCGTCACAAGCGTCTGAACCACCGGCCTTGATGCGGCTACGGCCATCGATCGAAGCTGTCGGACGCTGTCCCTTTTCGGGAAGATCCGGCAGCCACTACCGAAGACCGCGCGATCAAGCGGGTTCCGTTATGACACACGGGAACGGTGCTCGCGGATCTGCGGGAACCGCACCCAAGTTGTCGTTCGCAGCCCAAACGGGCCGCAGAACGTTCCTATCCTACATTGCAGCAGGTACGGGACCGTAATCCCGTCGAAACGCTGGAGCGAAGTCAGCGACGCAGGCCAAGCCGGTCGATCAGCGAGCGGTAACGCTCCACGTCGACCTGGGCCACGTACTTGAGCAGCCGACGCCGCCGGCCGACCAGCAGCAGCAGCCCGCGCCGGGAGTGGTGGTCGTGCTTGTGCAGCTTCAGGTGCTCGGTCAGGTCGGAAATCCGCTTGGTCAGCAGCGCGACCTGGGCTTCCGGGGAGCCGGTGTCGGTGTCATGCAGGCCGTACTGGCCCAGAATGTCTTTTTTCTGTTCGGCAGTGAGCGCCACGAAATTAACTCCATATCCATCGGTCCGCGAACTTGTTTTCTAGGGCGTGGCCACCGCGAACTGCAGCACACGCTGTGTCGGCGAGCAGTCTAGCAGCGGGGTCGCTGAGCTGCGAAATCGTCGAACTCGGCCCAGTGCACGGGCTAATGCGCGGACAGAATCGTGCGGGCGTGCTCGGTGTCACCGCCCATTGTCGCCACCAGGTCCTCGACGTTGGCGAATTTCTCCTGGCCACGGATGCGGGCGACGAAGTCCACCGCAACGTGCTGGCCGTATAGGTCGGCCGTGGTGTCGAGGACGAATGCCTCCACGGTCCGGGTGCGGCCGGAGAAGGTCGGATTGGTCCCCACCGACACCGCGGCCTGATATCGCTCGCCGGGGACGACTGTGCCGGTGATCGGGCCGTGTCCCAGGACGGTGAACCACGCCGCGTACACGCCGTCGGCGGGGATCGCCGAGTACATCGGCGGCGCCACGTTGGCCGTCGGGTAGCCAAGGACCCTGCCGCGTCCGTCGCCGCGCACCACCACGCCCTCCACGCGGTGCGGTCGGCCAAGCGCCTCGGCGGCCGCGACCAGGTCGCCGGCATCCACGCAGGACCGGATGTAGGTCGACGAGAACGTGATGTCCTCGTTCTGGTGGTGCTCACTGACCAGCGACATGCCCTGCACCGCAAAGCCGAACCGTTCGCCCGCCTTGCGAAGGGTGTCAACGTTGCCTGCGGCCTTCTTGCCGAAGGTGAAGTTCTCCCCCACCACAACTTCGACGGCATGGAGGTGTTCGACGAGCAGCTCGTGGATGTAGCGATCCGGGGTGAGCTTCATGAAGTCGGTGGTGAACGGCATCACCAGGAACACGTCGATGCCCAATTCCTCGACGAGCTCGGCGCGACGCGTCAACGTGGTCAGCTGTGCCGGATGGCTGCCGGGGAACACGACCTCCATCGGGTGCGGGTCGAATGTCATCAGCACCGTCGGAACGCCGCGAGTCCTGCCCGCCTTGACGGCGTGACCGATCAGTTCCTGGTGCCCCCGATGTACACCGTCGAACACGCCGATCGTTACGACGCATCGGCCCCAGTCCGTGGGGATGTCCTCTTGCCCCCGCCAGCGCTGCACAGCCGCTAGCCTACGGCGCGCCCACTCGTCGGGCGGCGCGAGATCCCCAGATCAGGTGATGATTGCCTAAACTTTGTAATCGTGAGTCCGAACGGTAACCCGCGCGACTTGACGACGGTTGCCCAGGACTATCTCAAAGTCATCTGGACCGCCCAGGAATGGTCGCTGGAGAAGGTCAGCACCAAGATGCTGGCCGAGCGGATCGGGGTGTCGGCCAGCACCGCGTCGGAGTCCATCCGCAAGCTCGCCGACCAGGGGCTGGTCAATCACGAGAAGTACGGCGCCGTGACGCTCACCGACGCAGGCCGACGGGCCGCGCTGGCGATGGTGCGCAGGCACCGGCTGATGGAAACCTTCCTCGTCCGCGAACTCGGCTACAGCTGGGACGAGGTACACGACGAGGCCGAGGTGCTCGAGCACGCGGTGTCCGACCGGATGCTCGACCGCATCGACGCCAAGCTGGGTCACCCCACCCGCGATCCGCACGGCGATCCGATACCGGCCGCGGACGGGCAGGTGCCCACCCCTGATGCGCGGCAGTTATCGGTGTGCCGCGACGGCGACACGGGAGTCGTGGCCCGTATCTCCGACGCCGATCCGGAGATGCTGAGGTACTTCGACAGTGTTGGCATCAGCCTGGACTCGCGATTGCATGTGCTTGCCAGACGCGACTTCGCAGGCATGATCTCGGTGGCCATCAAATCCGCCGAAGCCAGGGAGGATGATCCTGGCACCACAGTCGATCTGGGAAGCCCTGCCGCAGAAGCGATCTGGGTGGTCGGCTGACTCAGCGAGCAGCATCTACAGCGTCGCAGGACGCAGCACCACGACCGATTTCGTCCGATTCGATTCGTCTTTCAGCAGCGCGATGACCTGACCGTCGGGCGCGGTGGCGGCGTAAACTCCTTCGATCCCAGCGGGTTTCAGCGGCCTGCCGTGCCGGGTGTCCTCGGTCTCATCTGCGGTCAGGTCTCGGCGGGGGAACGACAGCAGGCACGCCTCGTCAAGGGTGTAGGACAGCCGGGGCTGCTCTGAGAGCTCGTCCAGAGTGCGCGCCTGATCGAGCCCGAACCCGCCGACCCGGGTGCGCCTCAGCGCGGTGAGATGCCCACCGACACCGAGATCCGCCCCGACGTCGCGCGCCAGCGCGCGGATATATGTGCCACTCGAGCAGTCGACCTCGACATCCACGTCGACGAGGCCCTCATGCCGCCGGACTGCGAGCACGTCGAACCGGT
>Ga0075369_10000863_pt1 | contig 10035 bp, 6 predicted proteins | sample EndMethybrTD3034_FD_71400 | JGI IMG/M metagenome (GOLD analysis project Ga0075369, IMG submission 71400) | Populus endosphere microbial communities from Tennessee, USA - Endosphere MetaG P. TD hybrid TD303-4 | ecosystem: Host-associated > Plants > Roots > Endosphere | place: USA: Tennessee...
TGAGCGTGATCTATTTCGGCTTCGTTGGCGCGCTCTATGGCATGCAGTTCTGGCTGCCGCAGATCGTGAAGGCGTTCGGCTTCACCAATCTGCAGACCGGTTTTGTCACCGCGATCCCCTATCTGTTCGGCTCCATTGCCATGGTGCTGTGGGCGCAGCATTCCGATCGGACCCGCGAGCGCGTCTGGCATGTCGGTCTGCCGCTGCTGCTGACCGCCGTGGCGCTCGCACTGTCCGGCATTTCCACCAATCCAACGCTGACCATGGTCGCGCTGACGGTCGCGGCAATCGGCGTGTTCTGCACGTTTGCCTTGTTCTGGACGTTGCCGACTGCGTGGCTGAGCGGCACCGCCGCTGCTGGCGCCATCGCGCTGATCAATTCGATCGGCAACCTCGCCGGCTTCGGCGGTCCCTATCTGATCGGCTGGGTCAAGGAGCTGACGGGCAGTACCTCGACCGGGCTTCTGGTCCTGGCGGCCATGCCGCTGGTAGCCGGCATTCTCGTGCTGGTCGGCAATCACGGGACGGCAACCGAGTTCACTGCTGCCGGCAAACCGGCGCGGGCAAAATAAGGCAGGGATGCGTTGCGGCAATCTGGCGAAATTGTGATCACTGACGAATATTGACATTCGTCAGTGATCAGACCTAAGTTCCCTTCGAACAGTCATTCGAAGGACGCCTCGTGATGCCCGGCCACACCCATGTCAGCGCTTTCCGCAAGCCATTCGCCGCCGCGCTTTTACTGATCCCGGCCCTTGCTCTGGCCGGATGCGGCAAGAAAACCGAGGCGGAAGCAAAGCCGACCCGCCCGGTACTGGTCGCGACCGTGCATTACGAGCCGGAATCGCCGCAGCGCAGTTTTGTTGGCACCATCCGCCCGCGGATCGAGACCGATATGGGCTTCCGGGTCACCGGCAAGGTCGCCAAGCGTCTCGTGGAGGTCGGCCAGACCGTCGAGATCGGTCAGCCGCTGGCCACCCTCGATGAAGTCGATCTGAAGCTGCAGGCCGAGCAGGCCGTCGCCGAACTTAATGCCTCCACCGGTGTACTGGCCAATGCCAGCGCCGCCGAAGGCCGCGCTACCGAACTGCGCAGCAAGGGCTGGTCCACTCAGGCACAGCTCGATCAGGCCAAGGCCGCTGGCGATGAAGCCCGTGCCCGCCTCAACCGCGCCGAGCGCTCGGTCGAGCTCACCAAGAACAGCCTCTCTTATGCAACGCTGATCGCTGATACCCGCGGTGTCGTCACGGCAACGCTGGTCGATGCGGGCCAGGTCGTGGCCGCCGGCCAGGCCGCCATACGTGTCGCCCGTTTCGGCGAGAAGGAGGCGGTCGTCTCCGTTCCGGAAACGCTGGTTGGCCGTGCCAAGGAAGGCAACGCCAGCGTGACGCTCTGGTCCGAGCCCGGCAAGCAATATGCTGCCAAGCTGCGTGAACTCGCGCCCAATGCCGACACCGCGACGCGCACCTATCTCGCCAAGTTCTCGCTGCCCGAGGCCGACGACAAGGTGTCGCTCGGCATGACGGCGACGCTGACGCTCTCCGATCCCGCCACCGAGCGCGTTGCGCGCGTGCCGCTCTCGGCACTGTTCAGCCAGGGCAACAACCCGTCGCTTTACGTCGTAAGCGCCTCGGGTGAGGTCGCGCTGCAGCCGGTCAAGGTGAAGTCCTATGAGAGCAACGACGTCATCATCTCAGGTGGCGTCGATGAAGGTGCCAAGATCGTGACGCTGGGCGTACAGAAGCTCGACCCAGCGCTGAAGGTTCACGTCGTCTCCGCATTGTCATTTTAAGCGCTCGCATTCAAAGGACGAAGCCGATGCATCGCTTCAACCTCTCCGCCTGGGCCGTCGCTCATCCCGCGCTGATCCTGTTTCTGATTATTGCGCTCGGCGTCGGCGGCTTCTTCTCATACGAGAAGCTGGGCCGCGCCGAAGATCCGTCCTTCACGGTGAAGGTCGTCAACGTCACGGCGATCTGGCCGGGAGCGACGGCCAAGGAAATGCAGGAGCAGGTTGCAGATCCCATCGAGAAAAAGATGCAGGAACTGCCTTACTTCGACAAGGTGCAGACCTATTCGAAGCCGAACTTCACGGCGCTGCAGGTCACGTTCAGGGATAACGCGCCCGCCAAGGAAGTACCGTTCCTGTTCTATCTGCTGCGCAAAAAGCTCGCCGACGTGCAGGGTAGCCTGCCCACTAATCTGATTGGGCCGACGGTCAATGACGAATTCAGCGACGTCGATTCCATCCTTTACATGATGACCGGGGACGGCGCCGATTTCAAACAGTTGAAGGTGGTCGCTGAAGGCCTGCGCCAGCGCCTGCTGAAGGTGAAGGGTGTCACCAAGGTCAATCTCTACGGCACCCAGGACGAGCGCATTTTCGTCGAATTCTCCCACGCCAAACTGGCAACGCTCGGCATCACGCCGCAGACGCTGTTCGACTCGCTCGCCAAGCAGAACGCGATTCAGCCGGCGGGCACCGTAGAAACCTCGTCGCAGCGCGTGCCGCTGCGTGTCACCGGTGCACTTGATGGTGCCAAGACCGTCGCGGAAACGCCGGTCGAGAGTAACGGGCGCACGTTCCGCCTCGGCGATATTGCGACGGTGAGCCACGGCTTCGTCGATCCGCCGGATTTCAAGGTCCGGCAGAAGGGCCAATACGCACTTGGCATTGGCGTGGTGACGGCCAATGGCGCCAACATTCTCGAACTCGGCAAGGACGTCGACAAGGCCAAGAACGAGTTCATGGTCGCCGTGCCGCAGGGCATCAATGTCGAACAGATCGCCGATCAGCCGCTGGTGGTCGAACATGCCGTCGGCGAGTTCACGCACTCGTTCATTGAGGCGCTTGCGATCGTGCTCTTCGTCAGCTTCCTGGCGCTTGGCTGGCGTACCGGAATCGTGGTGGCGCTGTCGGTCCCGCTGGTGCTCGGTATCGTCTTCATGGTCATGAATGCGATGGGTATGGACCTGCATCGCATCACGCTCGGCGCGCTGATCATCGCGCTCGGCCTCTTGGTCGACGATGCGATCATCGCGGTCGAGATGATGGTGGTGAAGATGGAGCAGGGCTGGGACCGCGTGCGCGCGGCGTCTTTCGCCTGGGAGTCCACTGCGTTTCCCATGCTCACCGGCACGCTGATCACGGCTGTCGGCTTCCTGCCGATCGGTTTCGCCAATTCCGCCGTCGGCGAATATGCCGGCGGCATCTTCTGGGTGGTCGCGATTGCGCTGATCGCCTCTTGGTTCGTGGCGGTGATTTTCACACCGTATATCGGCGTCAAGCTGCTGCCGAACCTCGCCGCGCACGGTAGCGCCCATCACGACCCGCATGCGGTTTACGAGACACGTATCTATCGCGGTCTCCGCAGCGTGGTGCAGTGGTGCGTCACGCACCGTATCAAGGTCGTGGCTGCCACTGTCGGTATCTTCGTCGCCGCCATCGTCGGCTTCGGCCACGTCCAGCAGCAGTTCTTCCCGCTGTCGGAGCGCCCCGAACTGTTCTTCCAGCTTCGCTTGCCGGAAGGCACGGCGTTCGGCGTCACCGAAAAGGCCGTCAAGGACGCCGAAAAGCTGCTCAAGGACGATAAGGACATCTCCACTTACACGGCCTATGTGGGCCGCGGTTCGCCGCGCTTCTGGCTCGGCCTCAATCCGCAGCTCCCGAATGAAGCCTTCGCCGAAATCGTGATCGTGTCGAAGGACGTCGAGGCACGTGAGCGCATCAAGGCCAAGATCGAGAAGGCCGTGGCCGAGGGCCAGTTGCCGGAAGCCCGCGTGCGCGTTGATCGGTTCAATTTCGGTCCGCCGGTTGGCTTCCCCGTCCAGTTCCGCGTCATCGGGCCGGACACGGCGACCGTGCGTGACATCGCCTACAGAGTGCGCGAGGTGATGCGCGCCAACAAGAACATGGTCGATCCGCAGCTCGACTGGAACGAGCAGACGCCGTCCCTCAAGCTGGTGGTCGACCAGGACCGCGCCCGTGCTCTCGGCCTGACGCCGCAGGAGTTGTCACAATCCCTGGCGATGCTGATCTCCGGCGCGTCGGTCACCACCGTGCGTGACGGCATCGAGAAGGTTGGCGTCGTCGCCCGTGCCGTGCCGTCGGAACGCCTCGATCTCGGCCGTGTGGGCGATCTTACCATCATCTCGCGCAACGGCGTTCCGGTGCCGCTGTCGCAGGTGGCGAAGATCGAATACGCCCATGAGGAGCCGATCCTCTGGCGCCGCAACCGCGACATGGCGATCACCGTGCGTGGTGACGTTATTGATGGCGTGCAGCCGCCGGATGTCACCAACCAGATCTGGCCGCAATTGCAGCAGATCCGCGACAGCCTGGAGCCGGCCTATCGCATCGAGATTGGCGGTGCGGTGGAGGAATCCAGCAAGGGTAATGCCTCGATTGCCGTGCTGTTTCCGCTGATGATGATCATCATGCTGACGCTGCTGATGGTGCAGTTGCAGAGCTTCTCGCGTCTGATCCTGGTGTTCCTGACGGCGCCGCTTGGCATCGTCGGCGCCTCACTGGCCCTGAACGTCGCCAACAAGCCGTTCGGCTTCGTGGCGCTGCTCGGCCTGATCGCGCTGGCGGGCATGATCATGCGTAACGCCGTCATTCTGGTGGATCAGATCGAAACCGACGTGCAGCACGGCCTGACCCGTCGCGAAGCCATTGTCGAGGCGACCGTGCGCCGTGCGCGTCCGGTTATCCTGACGGCGCTGGCGGCCATTCTGGCGATGATCCCGCTGTCGCGCTCGGCCTTCTGGGGCCCGATGGCGGTCACCATCATGGGTGGATTGTTTGTGGCGACGTTCTTGACGTTGTTGTATCTCCCGGGTCTCTATGCCCTATGGTTTCGCAAGAGCCTGGATGAACGCGGATCGGGTGAGGATGTGGATCATCACGCACCGCACCATCACGACAAGAAGCAGGCCTTTCCGCTTGCTGCCGAATAGCTGAAGACTGTTATCCGAGATGACTCTGATTTCTGAACACGTCGAAGCCGATATGCGAGGCCGCATCGTTGTGGTCGCGGAAAAGCTGTTTCGTGAAATCGGCTACCAGAAGACCACCGTGGCTGATATCGCCAAGGTGCTGCGGATGTCGCCGGCCAATGTCTATCGCTTCTTCGATTCGAAGAAGTCGATCATTTCGGCCGTGGCGCAGCGGCTGATGGGGGAAGTTGAAGAGGCCGCAGGAGCGATTGCTGAAAATCCGCAGCCGGCCGCCGCACGGCTCCGCGAACTGCTGACGTCGATCCATGAGATGAATGCCGAACGCTATGTTGGCGATGCCAAGCTGCACGAGATGGTCGCCATCGCCATGGAAGAGAGTTGGGACGTCTGCACCGCCCATATGGAGCGGATCACCGTGACCATCGGCGGCGTCATCGCGGATGGTGCTGCCAAGGGTGAGTTTCACGCCCCGGACGTCGAATTGGCAGCCATGTGCGCTTGCACTGCGATGATGCGGTTCTTTCACCCGCAGATGATCGCGCAATGCGCGACCAAGCCCGGCCCGACCCTGGACCAGATGATCGACTTCGTTCTTGCCGGGTTGGCGCCGCGGGGCTAGACGATCTTCCTGACGTCAATTCAGGGGATCTTCCGCGTGACCGCATTCGATCTGCATTCCTACGAGCCCGTCAACGGCCACGGCCTCAAGCACGATCCCTTTAATGCCATCATCGGTCCGCGTCCGATCGGGTGGGTCTCCTCCCGGGATGCCAATGGCCATGTCAATCTGGCGCCCTACAGCTTCTTCAACGCGTTCAATTACACCCCGCCGCTGATCGGCTTCTCCAGCATCGGGATCAAGGACTCCGCCCGCAACATGCAGGCGACGAAGGAGTTCGTCTGGAACTTGGCCACCATGGATCTGGCCAAGCAGATGAACGCGACGGCCGCGAGTGTTGGCCCGGAAGTGGATGAATTCGAGCTTGCCGGTCTGACGCCGGTGCCAAGCAAGCTTGTCAATGTGCCACGGGTCGGCGAAGCCCGCGTCGCTTTTGAATGCAAGGTGACCCAGATCATCGAGCTGAAGGGCGCGAACGGTGCCCCGGCCAACGCCTTCCTCACCATGGGTGAAGTCGTTGCCGTGCATATCGACAAGACCCTGATCGTGGATGGCGTGTACCAGACCGCGCTCGCCGGTCCGATCTTGCGCGCCGGCCGTCGCGGCGATTACTTCCACATCAAGCAGGACGCCATGTTCGAGATGGCCCGCCCGGACTGAGGCTGGCTCTTCTTCCGGCGTTTAGGCCGCGCGACCACTGGTCACGCGGCGAGAAATCGCCTTTCGGGAACCGTTGCGGTATCCTGTCGTTAATGATGGCTCGATGCTGTCAAATTTCGCTTGAATATCAATGCGAAAGCTAAGGTGACACCGACACCATCCTGCCAAGAGCGTCTGCCTTTTGGCGCCTGCGGTCCGCCCGGACAGCCGGTCGCCTCGATCGAGAGGAAGCCTCCATGAGCTCGTCCAGCTTGCGCCGCGATTATCTCACCAAGCCGATCTTCGGCTGGGCCAAGGGCGTGCTGCCGAAGATGTCGGACACCGAGCGCGAGGCGCTGGAAGCCGGCGACGTCTGGTGGGATGCGGACCTGTTTACCGGCAATCCGGACTGGGCCAAGCTGCTTGCGGTGAAGCCGGCGACGCTGACGGATGAAGAACGGGCCTTCATGACGGGGCCGGTGGATCGTCTCTGTGAGATGATCGACGACTGGAAGATCAATTGGGAATTGCGCGACCTGCCGCCCGAGATCTGGGACTTCATCAAGCGCGAGAAATTCTTCGGCATGATCATTCCGAAGGACTATGGCGGTCTCGGCTTCTCGCCCTACGCGCATTCCGAAGTGGTCCGGAAGATTTCGTCGCGTTCGGTGGTTGCCGCCGTTACCGTGATGGTGCCGAACTCGCTCGGCCCCGGCGAACTGCTGATGAAATTCGGCACCGACGAACAGCGCCAGCGCTGGCTGCCGCGTCTCGCCGATGGGCGCGATATTCCCTGTTTCGGCCTCACTAGTCCGGAAGCCGGCTCCGATGCCGCGTCGATGATCGACAGCGGCGTGATCTGCAAGGGCACCTTCGAGGGCCGCGAAGTGCTTGGTCTGCGCCTCAATTGGCACAAGCGCTACATCACGCTCGGCCCTGTGGCGACTTTGATCGGTCTCGCTTTCAAGGCCTATGACCCCGATCATCTGGTCGGCAATCAGGACGAGCTTGGTATCACAGTCGCGCTGATCCCGCATGATCTGCCGGGCGTGGAGATCGGCCAGCGCCATCTGCCGTCGATGCAGGTGTTCCAGAACGGCCCGAACTGGGGCCGGGACGTCTTCATCCCGCTGGACTACGTCATCGGCGGTCAGGAGCGTTTGGGGCAGGGCTGGAAGATGCTGATGTCGGCGCTCGCCGCCGGCCGCGGCATTTCGCTGCCGTCGCTGTCCGCTGCAGGCGCTGCCTATGTGGCGCGCACCACCGGAGCCTATGCGCGCATCCGCGAACAGTTCAACATTTCGATCAGCAAATTCGAGGGCATCGAAGAGCCGTTGGCGCGGATCGCCGGCACGGCCTATCTGCTCGATGCCGCGCGGCGACTGACCTCGGCGGCACTCAATCAGGGGCATCACCCTGCGGTTATCTCCGGCATCATGAAGCTGCATGCAACCGAGCGCATGCGTCTTGTCATCGATGATGCCATGGACATTCATGGCGGCAAGGCCGTGATCGACGGCCCGCAGAACTATATGGGCAATCTCTATCGCGCGGTGCCGGTTGGCATCACGGTTGAGGGCGCCAATATCCTGACGCGCAATCTCATCGTGTTCGGGCAGGGCGCCATCCGCGCTCATCCTTATTTGTTGCAGGAAATGAACGCGCTCGGCGATCCCGACAAGGCCAAGGGTCTGGACGCCTTCGACACCGCGTTCTGGAAGCATATCGGCCATAGCGTCACCACGCTGTTCCGCGCTTGGGGCCGCTGCTGGACCGGTGGCGTATTCGCGCCGGCGCCGGATGCCGGCGATGCCACACAATTCTATCGCCAGCTCTCGCGCTATTCGTCGGCTTTCGCGCTCTGCGCCGACATGGCGTTGCTGACGCTGGGCGGTGCGCTGAAGCGCAAGGAAATGCTGTCAGCGCGGTTCGGCGACATTCTCTCCGAGCTGTATCTGCTCTCGGCGGTGCTGAAACGCTGGGAAGACGAAGGCCGCCAGCAGGAGGATCTGCCGGCGCTTGAATGGTGCATGGCATCCGGCTTCAAGACGATTGAGAACCGCTTTGCGGAGATTCTGGCCAATCTGCCGAACCGCTTTGTCGCCGCCATCCTCAAATTCATCGTGCAGCCATATGGTGCATCGGTGCTCGGACCTTCGGATCGCGTTGTGCATCGCTGCGCGCAGATGATCCTGGAGCCGTCGGCGACGCGCGATCGTCTGACGCCTGATCTGTCACATATCGATGATGATCGCGGACTGGCGCGGTTGGAAAAGGCGTTCAAACTGGTGACATCGAGTGACGATATTGCCAAGCGCATCCGCACCGCGAAGCTGAAGAACTGGAAGGATGCAGTGACACAGGGCGTGATTACCCAGGCCGAGGGCGAGAAGCTCGCCGCCGCACAGGAAGCCGTCAAGCTGGTGATCGAGGTCGATCACTTTGCGCCGGAGGAGCTGTCGCCCGGCTATAAGAAGTCCGATAACGTGCATCAATTCTTCCAGGAACTTGGTGAGCAGCGGGCAGCAAGCTGATGGCAAGACCAGTCTATATCGTCGACGGCAGCCGGACGCCGTTCCTCAAGGCGCGCAGCGGTCCCGGTCCATTCACTCCTGTCGATCTTGCCGTTCAATGCGGTCGCCCGCTGCTGGCACGGCAGCCATTTGCACCAAACGCCTTCGATCAGGTGATCCTCGGCTGCGTCAATGTCATCGCCGACGAGATGAATCCCGCGCGCGTCGCTGCGCTTCGGCTCGGCATGGGCGAGGCGATGGTGGCTTTCACCGTGCAGATCAATTGCGGCTCCGGCATGCAGTCGATCGACACCGGCTATCACTATATCCGTGAGGGGAATGCCGATCTGATCCTCGCCGGCGGTGCCGAAGCGCTCAGCCACGCGCCGCTGGTCTGGCCGCAGAACGGCGTGCGCTGGTTTGCCGGTCTGGCCATGGCCAAGGGCCCGCTCGCCAAGCTCGCCGCATTCGCCAAGGCACGGCCGGCCTACTTCAAGCCGGTCATCGGCCTCGAGCGCGGTCTCACCGATCCGATCACCGACCTCAATATGGGCCAGACCGCCGAAAAGGTCGGGCATCTGTTCGGCATCACGCGCGCGCAGGCCGATGCGTATGCCGTCGAAAGCCACAAGCGCCTCGCCCATGCGCAGGAGCAGGGCTGGCTGAAGGGCGAGGTCGAGACAGCCTTCGATCGCAAGGGCAATTTCTACGACCATGACGACGGCGTCCGCGCAGATTCGTCGGTCGACAAGCTTGCGACACTGAAGCCGGTATTCGAACGTCCATGGGGGCAAGTCACCGCCGGCAACTCCTCGCAGATCACCGATGGCGCATCCTGGGTGATCCTCGCCTCCGAAGATGCCGTGGCGAAGCACAGGCTGACGCCGAAGGCCGTCATCCTCGACAGCCAGTGGTCTGCGCTCGATCCGTCGATCATGGGGCTCGGCCCGGTGTTGTCGTCGAACGATTTGTTGAAGCGCAACAACATGACGATTCACGACATCGAGACCTGGGAATTGAACGAAGCCTTCGCCACGCAGGTCCTCGGCTGTCTCGCCGCCTGGAAAGACGAGAAATTCTGCCGCGAGGTGCTCGGTCTCGACGGTGCGGCCGGTGAGATCGATTGTGCGAAGCTGAATGTCGATGGGGGCGCCATCAGCCTCGGCCATCCCGTCGGCACCTCCGGCAACCGCATCGTGCTGCATCTTGTGAACGCGATGAAGCGGCTCGGCACCAGGCGCGGCATCGCCACCGAATGTATCGGTGGCGGCCTCGGCGGTGCGATGTTGATCGAGACGGTGTGAG
>Ga0075369_10000866_pt1 | contig 10010 bp, 11 predicted proteins | sample EndMethybrTD3034_FD_71400 | JGI IMG/M metagenome (GOLD analysis project Ga0075369, IMG submission 71400) | Populus endosphere microbial communities from Tennessee, USA - Endosphere MetaG P. TD hybrid TD303-4 | ecosystem: Host-associated > Plants > Roots > Endosphere | place: USA: Tennessee...
ATACTACCGACGGCACCATCAAGGTGCACCTGCACAACATCTTCCAAAAACTGGAAATCAGCAATCGCACGGTGCTCGCGGCCCTCGCCATCTCGCAACATGATCGCGCGAACGCCCCGCGGGAGAAGACTCAGCAGCCCGGATTGAGTCCGACGAGTGGCGAGCGCTGAGGAGAGGCACCGCCATTCCCGGTCGACGCTCCCACTGCAATGGGCAGGCGGCCTCCATTGGATGAAGCGAGCCAATTCGACGCGCTTCTCTCCTGGCGGATCCGCAGCCGCTCCGCAGCACTCGACCCATAGATCTCGCGCTCGATCTCGAACAGCTGGTCAATCCGACGGACCGCTTCCAGCGCAATGGGCGAGATCGCCGTCGCCGACCGTCCGCGCCGCGCGTTCTGGGCGATATCCCAGTTCGAAGAACGCCCTCCGGCCGTGCGCCCAGCAGAAGGCGGCCGTGGCAGGTTTCCGGGATCGAAGAGCGCATTGAACCCGCTATAGGCGTCGGCCTGAAGGATGCCGGCGAAGTTCCGACGATGCCGCGCCGGATGTTCGCCGCGCCGATCGCGGGAGGCGTCGAACAGTGCCGCCGGTGGACCTTGTCCGCCAAATGGCCGATCGTCGCGGACATAATGAGATGGACGGTCCCCCGCCCTGATAAGCTCCGAACAGGTCACGTGCGGCAAGCTCCAATTCAAGATTAGCGATCCGCTCGAAAATGCGAGCAGCGATGCTTTCTGACTCCTGGACCGTTAGCGACCGGATGCCGGCCGACGTGAGTTCGTCTCTGAGGATTTTTGCGACGATCGATTTCGCGATCATATTAGCCGGACATCCCAGCAACCATCAAAGCTCAACCTGAAGGGCCGGTTCAAGGTCTCAAATAACGGCCAACGGATGTAGATCGACTCGAGCGCTTGTCGCGCTGTTGACCCTGCTCACCGTCGGTGTTTCCTGCTCCCATAGGTGGCGGACAGAGCTTGCTTGATCTCGGCCAAATCCGATGAAATCCCACGCTGGCCAGTTCAAGTAATGGATGCAGGCAGCTTACGCGATTGTCACTTTCGGTTGCCGAGCGCGTTAGGAGCGTCCATGGCTAGCATCGGTAAGCCAAAAGGAAGCTCGCATGGTGGCAGACGTTCCTTCCGGACCGCGTTCCGCTGCCTTGGAGGGCTGGGGGCCAACCGCTGTCATTCCGCGTCCGTCGAGTGCCCCTCGGGGAATTCCCAGCGCGTTAGCGTACCCTCGGCAGGACGGGAGGTGACGGACTACTTTTCTTCGGCCTCGCGAGACCGTCATCCTCGGGGCCGCCGTCGTACGCGGCACGAGGGTTGCTAACCATGGACCTCAGCGCCTCTTGTTCTTTCCCGCTCTCGCCTGCGGTTTGTCCCTGAGGCGCCGGAAGCAGCGATCGATGGCGTCATACGCGTCCAGGAGCGGCGGTGTCAGGGAGAAGAAGGTGCCAAGCGCGATTGCGATGATCACATGGCGAAGCGAGGCGGGCGGGTCGTCGTAGGGACCTTCATCGGCTCGTATCCGTGCCCGCACAAGACCGCCTGTCCTAGGTCCGGAATCAGGTGCCCGCGGCTTCCGCGGCGGGATCATGACAACGACGAACAAAACATTGATTAACAGCCAAACGCCGAGAATCGTGAGCAACGTGCGCATCAAAATTCCATGAGCAGTGCTGCCTAAATCAGCGGCAGTATAGTTCATTTCTAAAATCAGAAATTCTACAAAAACTTGATACGATTATCATATTGCGCGCGCAACGCGAAACTTCGGATCAAAGTAGACGGCGTTAATGGGCTACGACCCCGATAGCGTGGTTCGCCGCACGCACCGGGGTCACTACAGGGGCATAGCGGACGTAGCCCTCGTCGCGTCATCGGCTGGTTCTATAGGTACACCCTCAGACGCGCGGCCGGCGCATCAGTCCACTTGCGAGGCGCTGATTCCTTATCTCGCGAAGGAGTAGCATCCGTTTGGTCTGTGCGGCGTTCAGGAGACCCTCGAACAGGACCAAGATGTCGCGTGCCTGCACGTAGACTTCCGTGTTGATGGCGTGCGCATCGCAGCCATAGGACGCCAGCCGCGCGTCGATCTCGGTCGCAGCGACGTGATCAATCCGCCAGCTCAAGGCATTTTGCCGGGTGTAGTACTCGGCTTGGTCTTCGAAGTCGGGATCGACTCCAACCAGGTCAATGCGCCGGAGCGCCGCCTCAATCGCTTTTTGGCGATAGGTCTCGAGCAATTTGTGCCGCAACATGCGGTAACGCTGGACGTCCCAGGACAGCTCGGCGACATCGATCGCGAGCAGCCACTCGATGGCGGACCTCGGCGCGAGGTCCGCAAAGATCGCCTGCCGGAGCGCCTGGTAATCGGAGAGGTGTTCGCCTGGAAGCAGCAGGGGCGGGGCCAAGGCCTCAAACTCGACCGGTAGCGTCGTGACGGTCACTTCGCGCGTGGTTTGGAACAGGCCGTTCATCGGGCGGCCTCCGAACGCAGGTTGGCGGCAAGCGGCGCGGTCTTGACGGCGGCCGCAGCATGGACCGGGCTCGTCGCCCACAGGTCCTGCGCCACCGGCAATGGCGCGATCCGCAGGTTGGCCCACCACGCCCGCTCGTTGCCATGCCGATGCAGTTCTTGGTGATGGGCGCGGCACAGGGGGACGGTGAACTCGTCGCTGACCTTGCGGCCGAGCGCTCGGGATTGAGCGAATTTGAGATGATGGGCATCGCATGGGGTTTGCTGGCACACCAGGCAGGGCTGTTCCCGGACAAATAACAGGTGCGCCTTGCTGCGCTTTCGGGTCGGCTCCTTGGGATGGGCGAGCCCAGCTTCGGCGGCAGGCAGCGATGGCTGCAGCGCGGCTTCGGTGTCGACGAAGGAGTGCTGCGCCGCTGGCAGTCTTGGCTCGCCATCGGGGACGGTCGATTGGTCGGGGGCCGCGGGATGCGCGGCGTCCTCTAGCTTGGCCTGATAGGCGGCCTCGACGACACGGGCGTCGGCTTCCAGCAGAGTGTTTTTCAGCGGCAGGCTGGCTTTGGCCCAGGCGAGCAGGTCCGCGATGGCGGACGGGGATGCGAGCTGGCGCAGGAGCTGGTCGCGGAGCTCGGCGGATTGCGGCAGCCCCAGCACCGGCGCGCGGTTGAGACTGCCCTTGGCCGGCTTGGGCGTCGCGCCAGAGGCTACTTGGGGCCCCGGCGGGTCGGACACCGCATCCGGGGCGTCCAGATCATCCTCGCCGGCAATCCCCACCAGCGCGAACAGGGCGTAGCGTCGGGCGTAGGTCAGCGCCGCGCCCATCCGGTGTGGCGCCTCGACGTCCCTTGCGGCGCAAACCGGCCAGTCCGAGGAGATCCACTCGCCGGAGGAATGGGCGAGCAGGGTGGTGAGATGCACGTGGCCGGTCGATTCCTCGACCCGGGTGGTCTGGATGGTGGCGATCTCCTGCTGGCTGAGTGTCTTGCGCACGATGTCGAGGCCGCTCGCCAGCGAGGCGTAGCGAAAGGTGCGGTCATCATCGCGCAGGAACGGCGAGCGGATCATCCCAGTCAGGGTCTTTTCCGGGTTGGTCAGTTCGGCTTGGGCGCGGGCCAAGGCCGCTGCGATCGCCCCGATATGCTCACTGGCCTGGTGCATGGACGGCCTCCATCTCCACCGGATCAAAGCTGATCGCGCCGGCCTTGGAGCGCTTGGCGCGAATGCCGTGGCCGAACGCTTCCTTGGCATCTTCAGGCAGCAGCTTCTTGAGCTCGGTCTTGGCCAGTTCGTGCTCGCCATGGGCGGCGCGGGTGCGCAAATAGCTCGCCGCGCATTCGGCCCACAGATTGGAGGCGGTCATGTCGACGACCTTGACGGCGGCGAGCCGCGGGCGTGGGGTCTCGATCCCGAACAGCAGCGGCGGCTCGCCGCTCTGCACGCAGCGCCAGAACTTCTTCTCGGCGGTCAGCAGCAGATGCTGATAGAGCGGATCGGCGTGCACGGTGATCTCGACCCATTTGCCGCCGCCGGTGATGATCGAGAGCACGGCCGCGCGCGCCGCGACCACCCACATGTTGTGCTGCAGCTGCGCCATGTGTTTCTCGGCCGCCGCCTCTTCGCTAAAGGCCCACGGCAGCATGAACTTGGCCTCGAACACCGCGCCGGTCGGCGCGACGATGCCGTCCAGCGTGGCCGCCATCCAGCTATGGACAGGGTGCCGCACCCGCTTCTGAATGTCGGTGATCGCGTGCCCGGTGGCGCTCTGGTACCAGCTGCGGTTGAGCGCTTCGGTGGCGATGCCAAGCTGAACGATCAGGTTGTGCGACAAATTTTGCGGCGCGATCTCTCCGCGTTTTTCCTGCCACAGGCGCATGAGCTCGTTCTGATCATCGCCCATGATGATGCGCGCGTCCGAGCCGCCGATGAAGGCGCGCCGGTCGCGAGGGTTGAACGTGAGTACGGAATGGGGCGCCGCGGCGCCGTCGGTTGCAATCCTGGTCACCGGTCTCTCCTTGGTTGACGCGGCTTGCCGCCGCACCACCAAAAGCCCCGCACCGGCGAGGAGAGAGACCGGGGCCACGGTCAACGCCCGGTCCCATCAGTAACGCTCCTTTTGCGCGGGAATGCCAGTCCTTTCTGCAGCAATTTCGCGGTTCTTTTGACCTGAAAAACCTTGATCAATCAAGACGTTGGAGCGAGCTTCCGGTGCCGAAACCTGCCCCGGTCGAGGAGCTCGAACATGACGTCAATTCGCCAGATCGAAGCCAATCGCGCCAACGCCAAATGCAGCACCGGTCCGACAACGGCGGGTGGAAAGGCGAGGTCCAGCCAAAATGCGCTGCGCCATGGCTTGGCGCGGGGCACGATCGGCGATCCTGCCGAGGCCGCAGATTTTGCCGTCGCACTTGCTTCTGGACTCGGGCATCAGGTCACACCGGCCGCGGCAATGGCGCTGGCACAGTCCAAGCTTGCGCTGCTGCGGCTGCGCTGTTTGCGCCAGGCGATGTTGGCCGGGCTTTTGGCCGCCCCAACTCCGGCAGGCCTAAAACGCCTCAAAGGGCTCGAGCGCTACGAGCGGGCCGCTTTGGCGCGACAGAGGCGGACGCTTCGCTCGCTCCGGCTCAAGTGACTTTGGTGCGGTCACTTGGCTTCGTTCTGGAAATTCGCCGCATCGCTCCATAGCTGCGGCCAAGCTCCTCAAGAGTCCACGTCGGGCTGACAGGGCTTAGCGCGTGGGCTTGGGCGCCGAACCACGCGCTGGTGCCCACAATAATCCCCGCCAGCTTCATGGCATCACCGCCCAGCCTGGGCGGCCGCGACAAATTCCACGACGTCGACGCCATTCGCCGAAGGGGGCGCTGAGCGCCCCCGACGACCGTGCTGATATTCACGTCTGGACCGGCCGCGAGCTCTGCACGATTGGGATGGAAAGACTCGGCTAGCGGCACCCATCAGAGCCAACTCAGCGTGTAATCGTAGCCGGTGTCCTCATAGGCCAGCGCCTGGCTGATGCTGTCGACCTGGTCGTCGTGACGGGCTTGCGGGAAGGTCAATAGCTCCATTTCGAGCTCGGCCAGGAACGGCGCGTTTCTCGGAAACAGCACGCGTCCGGCGGCAAATTTGCTCTGCTGGACGTAGAGCCGGCCAACCTTATCATGATTGATCTTGACCGGGTTGACGAAGCAGTCGCGCTTGTCGCGGAGCTCCTGCGCCAGCGCAATTCCGGTCGAGGCCTCTTCAACCAGGATCTCGTGCGGCTTGAAGCGCTTGGCGAGCTCGAGCGCGGTGTCGCGGAGGGCGGGATATTCGAACCGACCCCGCACCAGATCCAGCAGGTAGTACGTCCCGTCCGTGACCAGCCACGTCGTACACACCGACCAGTCGTTTTGCGCGCCATTTTTGGCGGCCGTATCCCAACTCTGGATGATGCGGCAGCCCAGCACATCTCTTGAGGGCGCCTCGTCGTAATATCGCAGCCAATCGCGCTTGATCATGGCGCCGCCGACCGGCACCGGGGCCTGCTGGTACTGCGCCGCAAACACGTCCGGCCCGAGCGTCTGCTGCAGCTTGCGCAGCATCTCAATCGATTCATGGGCCGGGTGCAACGCCTCTCCCGACTTCCTGAAATGGAATTGGTTGGGGCCGATCGGGATCGCGGCGTCGGTCTCGGCGATCCCGGGCAGGCTGAGCACCTCCCACTCATCGGATGAACTGGTCAAAAAACCGGACAGATCGTCCAGATGAACGCGCTGCATCACCAAGATCACCGCGCTGGTCTGCTTGTTGTCCAGACGCGACATCAGCGTATTCGTTACCCATTGGTTGATGCCGGTTCTGCGCGACTCCGATTGCGCATCAATCGGCTTTTGCGGATCATCAATCAAGATCAGGTCGCCGCCGAGCCCTGTCAGCGTCCCCGAAACCGATGTCGTCCTGCGCGACCCGCGTCGGGTCGTGATCAGCTCGGATTCGGTGCTGCGTGCGATGCGCATGTCCGGAAACGTGCGCCGGTACCACTCGGCATGCACGATGGATCGGAAGTCGCTGGCATGTTTGGCCGAGAGCTCATCGCCGTAGCTGATGGAAATGATGCGGCGGCCCGGCGAGAGCCCAAGCAGAAAGGCTGAAAAGGCCACAGAAACCGTGATCGATTTGAGGTAGCGCGGGGGCATGTTGATAATCAGACGTGTCAGCTCGCCGCGGCGGACGCGCTCGAGCTGATAGGCAATTGCATGGATGTGCCAATTGGGCAGGAACTGAGCACCGGGGTTGAGGTGGAGAAAGCAGCGGTAGACAAAACTGATGAAGTCAGCGCGCAAAATTGCGCTGAACAATGCAATATCGTGGGTAGTCATTCGGAGTCTCCTTGTTTCTTGAATTGCGCGTAAAGCTGTTGGGCGTAAAATTCCAAGACCTTGCGATCGTCCATATCGAGGACGTCGCTGGCGGGCTGCTCGGATGATGTTTCGAGCAACTGTTGGCGGTTGAGAAGGAAGGCGGCCGATTTGTCCTTGCCCTTCAGCGCGTCGTCCGCAAATCTGGTCAGGATGCCCTCGAGCACGGTGATCTTGCGCAGTCGTCCGTTTTCACGGATGTCGATTGTTCGGTTCAGAAGCTTGTTGATGATGGTCGACTCGTTCTTGGATCCCTTTGGTCGGCCCTTCTTGTTACCGGATTGCCCCGGCTTGAACTGGTGCTCGCGGGGCGGACGGCCGTAACCAACGTCGCCACGATTTCTTCCGTCCGGGCCGGCGCGGCGCGGACCTGATCGCTTGCGCAGGCTCATGTGCCGCTCTCCGATCTGGAACGCTCAGCGGTGACCTCGTCGAATGTCTGACCTGTGGCGGCAAGAATCGCGTCGCGTTCGGTGACGTCCTGCCAGCGGCGGATCGCGGCGTCGACGTACCGCGGATCGATCTCCAGCCCATAGGCCTTGCGGCCGACGCGCTCGGCCGCCAGCAGGGTGGTGCCGGACCCCAGGAAGGGATCAAGGACGAGATCGCCGCGGCGCGTGCAGTCCTTGATCGCGTCCGCGATCAAGGCGACCGGTTTGACCGTGGGATGAACGGTAAGGTCGACGAGACGATCCCTTCGGAAAGCATTGACGCCGGCATAAGTCCAGAGGTTGGAGCGGTTGCGGCCATGGCGGCCAAGCTCAACGTTGTTGAGATGCGGCGCATCGCCGTTCTTGTAGAGGAAGATCAGCTCATGCTGGGAGCGGTAGAAGCTGCCTTGGCCGGCGTTGGTCTTGCTCCAGACCACCAGATTTTGCAGCGGGCCGAAGACGGCTTGCCCGGCATGGTGCATCTCGCCGAGATGTCGCCAATCCATGAAGATGTAATGCATGGATCCGTCGCTCGAGAATTGGCCGGCCAGGCGCATCCACCGCGTGAGAAAATCGGTAAATTCGGCCGGTGACATTTCGCCGGAGGCAACCGCAAACTCGCGGTGCTTGATCTTGCCGCGCCCGAGCGTCTTGGAAATTTGCACATTGTACGGCGCATCCGCGATCAGCATGCTGGCCCGATCGGATCCCATCAGTGCTGACCAATCGCTCTGATCGCAGGCATCGCCACACAGCACGCGATGCTGGCCGAGCTGCCACAGCTCGCCTCTGCGGCTGACGGGCTGCTCGGCCATAACGCAGGGGACGTCCGCCGAATCCCGGTCCAAATCGCTGAAATCGGTCATCAGGCCGTCGATTTCGGCCGGTGCAAACCCGGTGATGTCGAGGGTGAGATTGCAATCGGGCAGCAGGGACGCGAGTTCACCGAGTTCTTCGGCGAGCAGCTTGCGATCCCAGCCTGCGTTCGCCGGAATCTTGTTGTCGGCGAGCGCCAGCGCGCGCTTTTCGGCGTCGCTCAGGCCGCGCAGCACCAGAACGGGGACGTCCTTGAGGGAAAGCTGCTTGGCCGCCTCCCAGCGGGCGTGCCCCGCGATGATGCGCCGATCCTCGTCGGCCAGGATGGGATACGTCCACCCATAGCGCAGGATCGAGTTTGCGATTTGTTTGATCTGCTTCTTGGAGTGCGTTCGCGCGTTCTTTTTCGCGCACTTGAGGGACGGGAGTGGCAGCAGCCGTATTTCACCCCGATTAAGCTGATTGGGTAGTGGGCGAGCGTCAGTCGAGGCGGTTGATGCTTGTTTGGAGGGGTGAGTCTTGCTCTTGGCAGGCCGGAGTTTGTGGACGGCCTCCATCGTGGCGCGATCCAGGGTCATGGGGAGCTCCATTTTGTTGAATGAAGCTCGTCATATTCAGCATTTTCACACCTCGCGCATCAAGCGCGATCCATGCCCAATTGTGGCAAGAAAACACCTCAACCTGTTGCGGTCGATCCTCGGCGTTGTGCTTGACGCGGTCTGGGTATCCGGATGCCGAACTTGCAGAGTGTGTCGGCTATCTTTTGCTGGGAGAGATCCTTAAGCGCAGGTTCTTGGTCCGCAATATCACCTTGGATCTGCTTTAGCAGAGGAATTCTTCCGCTGAGGTTTCGCAGGGTGCTGCAATCGAGCGCAACGCGGCGGTCGGCAAAGCGGATGGGATAGGTGTAGCACTCCTGCTCAGCCTTCATCCGCGCGATGGTGTGATGCAGAATAAGCCAGTCGCGGCGGGTCACGTTATAGGGCAGCAGGGCGGGGACGACCTCGACCGCGCGAAGCCGCGTGCCATCGACAAGCTCGACAGTACCGCGCCCATCGAGGGTCGCTCCGTCAAGACGAAAGATGTCGAATGTTTCGAGTTCTTGGCTGCCTTCGGGTCGGGCGCGAAATTGCTTGGCGCTCGGCAGCGTGACGATGGAAGTTGTGTCCGCCGCAGCGTGCTCGGCAAAGACAGCGATCAGGCCGACAACGTCTTGTGACGGGAGTTGCAAGCCGCTGACCCGGATTTCTCCCCTCCAGGCGCCGTCGGAGGGCAGAAGGTCGATGGCGTCCGCAATCGAGCGTCGCTTGGTGCGTTCGTCCGGTTGCAGCCATTCGTAGCGGGGCATGTTGTGTCCCAATATGTTTGATTGGGCCCCCGGTGCTAAGGTGAGGCATCAGGGATCAACGTTCAATCCGGAGCTCTACGGGCGTGTCGAGCCCGGATTCTTGTTCGTGAGCGGTTCTTGAGGTGCCGGTCCGAAGAAATGGCCGCCGCGTTCTCGTCTTGGTAGTGATCGCGATGTTTCCTCCCGGGCGTCAGCTGAGATGACGACCATGTTGTTTGGAGGGCGAGTCCCTGTTCGGGCGCGCCGCATTCCCTGATCGCCTTCGAAATTTCCCTGATCCCTTTTGACGCTTCAGTGCCGAAACGCCGTGTTTTCAAGGTACCTTCTGGCGCGTTTCAACGCCGAGCGCGGCTCGGCCGCTGAGTTTTCCCTGCAGAATTCGCTGTTAGCAGGGAATTGGGATTGGGGGACGTGTCCTCACCGCTCGTCCGCGATCACCTTGCCGTCGTTCGGCAGCGTGCCGGGGCCGACCAGCTCGACCGCGCCGCCGAGCTTTGTCACCATCCGCAGTGTGCTCGCGATCTCCTCGCGCAGA
>Ga0075369_10000867_pt1 | contig 10009 bp, 6 predicted proteins | sample EndMethybrTD3034_FD_71400 | JGI IMG/M metagenome (GOLD analysis project Ga0075369, IMG submission 71400) | Populus endosphere microbial communities from Tennessee, USA - Endosphere MetaG P. TD hybrid TD303-4 | ecosystem: Host-associated > Plants > Roots > Endosphere | place: USA: Tennessee...
ACGATATGCACGGGCGTGCCCGGTGCAAACAGGTCGGCGACATCGGCGGCGTGGTGTCCCATGCGGTAGTGCGTCGCGTGCGGTGAGCGGCCATGGCCGCGCAGGTCCGGCACGATAATCCTGCCGGGCCAGCCGCCGAGTTTTTCAATGAGCGGCTTGAAGACGGCGCCGGTCGCGCCGACGCCGTGGAGAAGCACAAGCGTCGGTTCCTCGGCGCCGAAGGTCTGGGAAAACAGTGAGGTCATGGAAATGTTCTAGCGCAGCAAAGCTAGCCCGAACATAGCAGCCTCGGTATGGCGTCATTCCGGTGTTGCACACAGGCGGCCCCGCCAGGCGAGACTCAACGCTCGGTGTTTGATGGAAGTTCACCAAAAGCCGAACGATAATAGCGCGCGAAATGCCCGGCATTGGAAAAGCCGCAGGCCTTGGCAACCGAGGTAACGTCCATCCTTGTGGTAAGCAACATTTCACGCGCCTTGTTCAGACGCGTCTGGCGCAAAAAGGTCTTTGGTCCATAGCCGCGGTGCTGGTGGAATGTTGCGTAGATCGATCGGGCGGAAACACCGCAGAGTTCGGCGATGGCGTCGATGGTCAGCGCCTTGTCCCAATGGTCGCGGATGTAGTCCTCGACGAACTGGACCTGTTTTGGAGTCGCTGACTTCGATCCGATCGCGAGCGCTTCCCGATGATTGTGGTCATTTGCGGCTAGGAACTGCGTCAGAAACGCGTCTTCCAGTTCCCTTATGAAAACTGACGGCGTTTCGGCCCTCCCAACTTCATCGGCTAACAGCTGTGCAAACCGGTGCAGTTGTTCGAAAAGGCGGCCGCTCGCCGGTGCCAGCTTAAACTGGAGTCCGCCGCGCGGCGCTACGCCGATCAGATTTGTCAGCATCGACTCCAGCTTCACTCGCGGAATTCTGAGTGTGAGATGCTGAAAGTGCTCGCCGAATTCCAAAGTCGTTTCCTCATCCGGCGGAATAACGCATGAATTCGATTGATCGAGTAAGAAATTCTTTCGCCGGATATTCGTCGTGCCAGCGCCGTTGACCACAAAGTGCTGACGGACGATCGGCACGCCTTCAAAATCCAATAGCGCTCCGAACTTGTAGTAACCAAAGGAGACACTGAGCCGGTCAAGCCCACGATACCTGGCAATCGAATGAAATGCGTTTTCCGAATCCCGCGTGGCAAATGACTTGGCCTGCCAACGACTTTTTAGTGCGTCTTCCATCCGCCTTGCGTCATCTGTGTCGATGACGAGGTGCGCGGCCAGATAGTGAGCGATGCTTTCCGATTTCACTGTGATTATGCGGGATGCCGAGCGTGGTCAGGAACGAATAGCGACCACTTTAGAATCGCCGAAGGCAACGATTCGATCTCAAGCTAGGTCAATTTGTCCCGAACGCATATGGGGCCGCTCGTCACAGCTATACGAGAAGGGTTTGCAGCCGCAAGGTGAGATCCTATTTGACGGTGATCTATGCGCGAATCCCCCCCAAGTCAGTGCACTTACTGGACATTTGATGCGCATAGTGAGCGATTTTTCACACCGACATTTAATCAAACAAGCCGATATTTGTCCGCATAGGGAGTATCGGGTCGGTCAGCGAAGGCGAATCGATGAGCGAACCGACTGCCTGAGTTACCTGAAAATGCGCGTAAAAATTTTTAAGCCGCGTCCCTAGGCGTCCGCGGCGAGTGGAGAACGCATGCGTTCGATCTGAACGGTGCAGTCTGATAGCGAGGAGTACCATGAGTTCGGATGTGAATGTGCGGGCGGCCGGCGGTGCGCGACCTTCCGCGGCAACGCAGGCGATGGCTGCGAATTCTGGCAGTTCGGGGTCGCTGATCGAATACATCAGTTTTGCGATTGGCGACGACCAGTACGGCGTCGAGATCATGTCGGTGCGCGAGATCAAGGGCTGGTCTGGCGTAACGCATTTGCCAAAGCAACCGGCGTACGTGCGCGGTGTGCTCAATCTGCGCGGCGCGATGGTGCCGATCATCGATTTGCGCTGTCGCTTCGGCGAAGGCGCGACCGAGGCGACGGCAACGCACGTCGTTATCATTGTGCAAATAGGCTCTTATCTTGTCGGTCTTCTAGCGGACCGGGTGCTCGACATCGTTTCGATCGAAGATTCGACCATCCAGTCGGTGCCGAAAATGGAAAATGCAGAGGAGGCGGAATTTCTGTCCGGTCTCGTTACCGTCGGCGATGCGCTGCTCGCGCTGATCGATCTCGACCATTTGTTGTCGGCGCAGGAAGGCATCGCGCAATCCCGCGCGGCTGCCTAACCCATTTCACTTAAATTTGGCGGAGATTGGAAATGCAATTATTTGGCGGATCGGCGAATGAAGGCGTGGTCGCTGCGATTAACAAGTCGCAAGCAGTGATCGAATTCAGTCTCGATGGAAAAGTGCTCACAGCCAACGAGAATTTTCTCAGAACGCTCGGCTATACGCTCGATGAGATTAAGGATCAGCATCATTCGATGTTTGCTGACCCGGTATATCGCACCAGCGCTGAATACAAGGCGTTCTGGGACAAGCTCGGGCGCGGTGAATATGACGCCGGGCAATACAAGCGGGTCGGCAAGGGCGGCAAGGAAATCTGGATCCAGGCGAGCTACAATCCGGTATTCAAGGGCGGCAAGCCATTCAAGGTCGTCAAGTTCGCGACTGACATCACCGCACAGAAGTTGCAGAGCGCAGATTTCGAAGGACAGATTGAGGCGGTCAACAAGGCGCAGGCGGTAATTTCGTTCTCGCTCGATGGCAAGATTCTCGACGCCAACGAAAATTTTCTCAAGACGCTCGGCTATACGCTCGCCGAGATCAGGGGGCAGCATCATTCGATGTTCGTCGACCCGGTTTATCGCACCAGCGTCGAATACAAGGCATTCTGGGAGAAGCTCGGGCGCGGCGAATACGATGCCGCACAATACAAACGGATCGGCAAGGGCGGGAACGAAGTCTGGATCCAGGCGAGCTACAATCCGATCATGGATATGAACGGAAAGCCGTTCAAGGTTGTGAAGTATGCAACCGACATCACCGCGCAGAAGATGGCCACCGCCGATTTCGAAGGTCAGCTTGCCGCCATTGACAAGGCGCAGGCAGTTATCTCGTTCTCGCTCGATGGCAAGATTCTTCACGCCAACGAGAATTTTCTCAAGACGCTTGGCTATACGCTCGATGAGGTGAAGGGGAAGCATCACTCGATGTTCGCAGAGCCGGCCTATCGTGCGAGCCCGGAATACAAAGCGTTCTGGGAAAAGCTCGGCCGCGGCGAATACGATGCCGCGCAGTACAAGCGGATCGGCAAGGGCGGCAAGGAGGTCTGGATTCAGGCGTCCTACAATCCAATCATGGATATGAACGGAAAGCCGTTCAAGGTCGTGAAGTACGCGACCGACGTTACCGCGCAAGTGATGGCGAGCCGCGCGATGGAACTGGCCGTCGAACAGACGCAAGCGGTCATTGCCGCAGCGAAGGACAATGATCTTACGCAACGCATTCCGATCGAAGGCAAAACCGGCGAGATCGCCGATCTGTGCGGCGGTGTCAACGGGTTGCTCGATACAATGAGCGGCGTCATTGCGCAGATCAAGGCGACGGCGACCGAGGTCGCCAATGCGGCAGCGGAAATTTCCACGTCGACGACCGATTTGTCGCAACGCACGGAAGAGCAAGCCGCCGGGCTCGAGGAAACCTCGGCCTCGATGGAGGAAATCTCCGCGACAGTGAAGAAGAACGCCGAGAATGCGCAGCAGGCGAATTCGGTGACCGCAAATACTCGTGATGTCGCCGACAAGGGCGGCGCGGTGGTTGCCAAGGCGGTCGAGGCGATGTCGCGCATCGAAGACTCGTCGAACAAGATCGCCGACATCATCGGCGTTATCGATGAAATTGCCCGCCAGACCAACTTGCTGGCGCTTAACGCCGCCGTCGAAGCTGCGCGTGCGGGCGATGCCGGCCGCGGCTTCGCCGTCGTCGCTTCGGAAGTCCGCTCGCTGGCTCAGCGTTCCTCGCAAGCGGCAAAGGACATCAAGGACCTGATCACCAACTCCTCGACGCAGGTCAAGGATGGCGTCGATCTGGTCAACCGCGCAGGCCAGTCGCTCAACGAGATCGTTACGTCGATCAAACAGGTCGCCGACATCGTAGCCGATATCGCCAACGCTTCGAACGAGCAGGCGACCGGCATCGACCAGGTCAACAAGGCGCTGACCCAGATGGACGAGGTGACGCAGCAGAACTCGGCGCTGGTGGAAGAAAACGCTGCCACCGCCAAGACGCTGGAGAGTCAGTCAAAGGCGATGGACGATCAGGTCAGCAAGTTCATCGTGGAAGGCGACGTGCCGGCTCGTGCGTCAGCCCCGACGTCGCCCCGCGCTCCGGCGACAGTTGCCAAGCGTCCGGCATCGGCGAGCGCCGCGCCCAAGCGCGGCCCGGTCGGCCGCATACAGTCTCAGCTTGCGACTGCGCTCAAGCGAGACCCTGACTGGGCGGAGTTCTAATTCAACGGTCATTGCGGGCCAGTTCCCCCCGAACTGGGCCTGCAAAAACGAGGGCGCCGCATCGCAGGATGTGGCGCCCTTTTCTTTTGAAAATCTGTCGGCGTTACGGAATGAGCAGCACCTTGCCGAAGTGCGCGTTGGCCTTCATGTGCGCCTGCGCTGCGATGGCTTCCGTCAGCGGGAAGGTCTTGTCGATCGGCAGGTGCAGCTTGCCGGACTGCACGGCGTCCTTGAGGTCCTTCCACATCACGCGGGTTTCCTCGCGCAGTTCATCGACCGTGCGCGTGCGGTGGGTGACGCCGATATAGTCGATGCGCTGCGCGGCGTGCAGGTTGAAGTCGAACTCAGCCGTTCCGCCGCCGAGCCGCCCGACATTGACGATGCGCGCTAGCACGGCGCAGCACTTCATGTTGCCGGCCATCATCGGCCCCGCGACCTGATCGATGATGACGTTGACGCCCTTTCCGCCGGGCGTCGCCTTCTTCACTTCCTCGTGCCAGTTGGCTTTGCTTGTATCGACTGCGAGGTCGGCGCCGAAGTCCTTGAGCTTGGCGAGGCGGCCCGCATTGGTCGAAGTGCCGATCACGAGCCCTGCGCCCATCAGCTTGGCGATCTGGAGCGCCATCAGGCCGACGCCGGAGCTTGCGCCCTGGACGAGAACCGACTCGCCTTTCTTCAACCTGCCGTTGCTAATGAGCGCGTCGTGCATGGTCGCGACCGCGACCGGCAGCGTCGCCGCGACTTCGTAGTTCATGCCCGAGCCCATCGGCGTGACGCGGCCCCAGTCGGCGACGGCATATTCGGCGTAGCCACCCGCGCCGGCGCACATCACCTTGTCGCCCGGCTTGAAGCCGCCTTGCACTTCATTGCCAACCTCGATGACGTCGCCCGCCCAGTCGAGGCCGATGACGGCGCCGACCGAACCGTGGCCGCCCTGGCCCTTTGCGGCGTTGAGGTCGGCGCGATTGAGGCTCGCGGCCTTGACCTTCACCAGCACTTCATTGGGTTTCGGCTTGGGCTGCGGAATGTCCTTGATGACCAGCCCGTTTTCGCTGGAGACGCCAGCCTTCATGATCTCTCTCCCCACTCACGCTCTAAGAGCACTTGGCGCGATCAAACGACGCACCTCCCCAGACGGAAACCGCCCGCGCGACAACTATCACACCCTTTGCGCCCAAACGACCCGGTGGAGCGGCCAATCTGGCAGCCATGCGGCCGCAATAGTTTTGCCTCATTGGAACCAAAATACCGTCTGACGATTGATGCGTCGGCAGATGCAGCCAGTTCAATCGCAATTGAACGGCCGCGGAGGCACAAAATTAATCAAGGGGCCGGCGTAACTCTTCGGCCCGCTTATCTGGGAGAACAATAATGCGCAAACTGGTGTTGATCGCGATGGCGGCTGGATCGCTTGCTCTCGCAGGGTGCCAAACCGCCCGTCAGGATCGTCAGCTTTCAGGCGCTCTCATCGGCGGCGGCGCAGGCGCTATCATTGGCGGTCTCGCCACTGGGTCCGGCACTGGCGCGCTGGTTGGCGGTGCGATCGGCGCCGTGGCAGGTACGGTGATCGCAGACGCGACACGTCCGGGCTATTGCCGCTACTACACCTCCTCGGGCAGCTACCGCACGCGGCGTTGCTGACGCGAAGTATTTTATTCCGAAAAGATTTCAGGAACGGCCCGCCTCGAAAGAGGCGGGCCTTTTCGTTGGCGTTCCGCGTGAGTAATGACGCCGGGCTATGCGCTGTATTCCCCCGCAGCTTTGTCGTTCGCGACCCCTGCTGCTAATAAAAAAGGGCGGTCGGCTGGCCGGAGCGGGGAAGTTCGCGAATGTACGACGTGGTAATCATCGGCTACGGGCCGACCGGCATGCTGGCCGCGGTGAAGCTCGGGCGCGCCGGCGTCAAGGTCGCGGTGATCGAGCGCTACAAGAAGCTCTACATGCTGCCGCGCGTCGGCATCGTGCATGACGATATCCTGCGCATGTTTCAGGAAATCGGCATCGTCGAGAACGTGAAGCCGGCGACGCAATTCCTGCCGATCTACGAAATGATCAACAACGGCAAGATTCTGCTCTCCAACAATGTGGAGCCCTACGCCGCGCATGGCTGGCCGGAATTCATTTCGATCTATCAGCCGGCGTTTGAAGCGGAACTCGACAGGGTTGCGAAGTCGCTGCCCGGCGTCGATGTGTTTCAGGGCGAGAAGGCCATCGCCATCGAGCAGGACAGCGAGAAGGTTTCCGTCACGGTCGAAGGCGACGACGGCAAGCGCAAGATCGAGGGCCGCTATGTGATCGCGGCGGACGGCGGCAACAGTTTTGTGCGGCCCGCGCTCGGGCTCGAATACGAATTCCTCGGCTTCGATCAGGACTGGCTCGTCATCGACGCCAGGATCAAGCGGTCGAAGCCCAACATGCCGCCGCTGCGGCAATTCTGCGAACCGCAGCAGCCGGGCATGACCATGCAGATGGGCGCCAACCATCGCCGCTGGTCGTTCATGATTTTTCCGGGCGAAACCATCGAAGACGCGATGAAACCGGAGAGTGTCTGGAAGCGTCTCAACCGTCCCGAAGGCGGCACGCCGGACGACTTCGAACTCATCCGCGTTGCGTCCTACAAATTCACCTCGCAGCTTGCGAAAAGCTGGCAGGTCGGCCGCGTGTTTCTCGCGGGTGATGCGGCGCATCTGATGCCGCCGTTCCTGGCGCAGGGCATGTGTTCGGGTTTCCGCGACGCCTACAATCTGGCGTGGAAGCTTGAACTCGTCGTGAAGGGTCTCGCTGGCGCGGACATTCTCAAAAGCTATGAAGTCGAACGTTCGCCGAACGCCAGGGCGACAATCATCGAAAGCGCGCGTGTCGGCCAGAACGTCGTCGAGCGCGATCTCGAAAAGGCCAAGGCGCGTGACGCACAGCTCCTCGCCATGCAGGTGCAGCTTGAGAAGGCGAAGGGACAGAAAGCGCTGATCGCGTTCCGCGTGCCGGGTTTCCCCGAGGGGCTGATTGCAAAGCGCGCAAAGGGCGCGGGCGACGTGTTTCCGCAGGGCAAGGTAAGGAACGGCATGGCCGAAGGGCCGTTCGACGACGTCGCCGGCCGCGGCTTCCTTGTCGTTTCGCGCAACGGCGATCCGGCGCTGTCGGGCGAAGATCTTGCGTTCTGGGAATCGGTCGGCGGCGGCTTCGCGCGCCTGGGGGCGGGCGGCCTGACCGATGTGGAAGGCCGCTATACCAAGCTGATGGACGAGTACGGGTGTGACATCATCGTGAAACGGCCCGACTATTATATCTTCGGCGCTTGCCCGACGGTAAATGAATTGCCAGCGCTTATCGCTGATTTGCGCTCGCAATTGCGCGCAGGTTTGAACTGATTGGGTGCATCTTTTTTTACCCAGCGAAATGCCGCACAGACATTCCGCCTGCGCGGCCAAACCTTAAATCCAGTTTAACGAATTTCGGTCCTGATCGGTGCTGACGATTCCATTCGTGCAGCCAGCCGGTGCAGTGACGCAAGCCAGCACGACATCGCGACCAGGCGAGCAGCCAAACATGGCGCCGCCACAATCTCTATCGGGGGATAGACTCATGCTCGGCCGACTGACGGTCAACGCGCTTTTGAAATCCGTGATTGCCGCCATGGCGGCCGTCATCGTCGTCCTGGTGTCGATGGGTGCGTGGAATTCCTGGGACAGGCTGAAGGCGGCCAGTCAGATCGCGGCCGTCACCAATGCCTCGACCTATCTATTTACCGCCGCGAACCATCTCGGCATTGACCGCTCCTCGACCGTCCGGGAACTCATTTCGGATCGCGTGCTGGCCGAGCCGACCGTGCAGATGCGTGATGCGCGCGCACTCTATAATCCGGCGCTCAAGGCGCTGCTGCCGGCGCTTGATACAGTCGATTTTCCTGACAAGGCGGCGCTGGCTCCCGAACTGGACCGTCAGGTCAAGAAGCTCTTGCAGCTTCAGGAACAAACCACCGCCGAGCTCAAGGTGCCGAAGGCGCAGCGGAACCCGGCGCTCTCGAAGGAGTACTTCGATCTCGTCAACGCGATGGTCGATCAACTCGACAAGATTTCTGCCCGTATGACGATGCTGATCAAGTCGAAGGACAATTACGTCGATCAGCTGCTTCAGTTGAAGACTCACGCATGGACGATCCGCAACTCAGGCGGCATCGTTGCGGTCATGCTGTCAAACGCGATCAGCAGCGGCCAGCCACTGCCCGCGAACGCCGTCGCGACCTTCAATTACCAGATCGGCAAGGCCGATGGCGCCTGGATCGGTGTTGAAGACGTGATGGCTGGCATGGAGGTGCCGGATCGCCTCAAGACCGCCGCCCAGAACGTGCGTGAGAAGTTCATCGGCAAGGAATATGTCGACAAGCGCACCGAACTGTTCAACGCGCTGCTCAAGGGCGAGAAGCCCGGCATGGCCCTCAACGAGTGGTCTTCCTACACGGTGCCGCGCAACAACATGCCGGCGAACCTGGCGACCGTCGCGCTCGACATTGCCAAGGAATATGGTGCCGAGCAGGAAACCCGCGCATTCTGGACGCTCGCCACGCAGGTCTCGCTGTTGGTCGTGGCCCTCGTCGTCGCGCTCGGCGCCATGATCGTGATCTCGCGGCGCGTCACCGGGCCGCTGCGCGTCATCCGCGAAGCCATGCTCAAGGTCGCGACCGGCGACTTCAACGTCGTGCTGCCGGGCCTTCACCGCAAGGATGAAATCGGCGACGTCGCCAACGCCGTCGAACGCTTCAAGGTGCTGGCGGTCGAGAAGGCGGAAGCGCAGTCGCGCGAAGCCTTGCAGCGCCAGCAGGCCGAAAACGAACAGCGCACCCAGGCCGAGAAGCTCGAAGCCGATCGCGCCGCGCAAGCCGCACAGGCCGAAGCCGACCGCAAGGCTCGCGAAGCGCAGGTCGAAGCTGAGCGCGAAGCGCAGGCGGCCGCCGAACGCGAACGCATCGCGCAGGAACAGGCGCTGGCCGTTCAGGCGCTGGGCGAAGGCTTGCAGCGGCTCGCCGACGGCGATCTCACGCATCGCCTTCCGGAAGAGTTCCCCGCCGGCTACATCCAGATCCGCGACGATTTCAACGCGGCCATTGCGCGATTGCAGGAAACCATCCAGTCGCTTTCCGGCGCGACGGGCGAAGTCGCTTCGGCCGCGGCGGAGGTTTCTTCCGCCACCACGAACCTGTCCCAGCGCACCGAAGAGCAGGCCGCAAGCCTCGAGGAAACTTCCGCCTCGATGGAACAGATTTCGGTGACGGTGAAGAAGAACGCCGAGAACGCCCAGCAGGCCAATACGCTCACCGCCGGCACCCGCGAGGTCGCCAACCGCGGTGGGCAGGTGGTCGCTTCAACGGTGGAAGCGATGGCGAAGATCGAGGATTCCTCGCGCAAGATCGCCGACATCATCACGGTGATTGACGAGATCGCGCGCCAGACCAACCTGCTGGCGCTCAACGCCGCCGTCGAAGCGGCGCGCGC
>Ga0075369_10000869_pt1 | contig 10001 bp, 8 predicted proteins | sample EndMethybrTD3034_FD_71400 | JGI IMG/M metagenome (GOLD analysis project Ga0075369, IMG submission 71400) | Populus endosphere microbial communities from Tennessee, USA - Endosphere MetaG P. TD hybrid TD303-4 | ecosystem: Host-associated > Plants > Roots > Endosphere | place: USA: Tennessee...
GGATCGCCCTGTCGGGCCGCCCGCTGCACGGCGGCCAGCGTGGACCCTGCGCCGTCGGGCGGAACAATGCGCAGCCGGCGAGCCGCCGAGAGCACGGCCTCGTCGCTGACGGTCGATTCCAATTGGCCACTGCCGCCCAGTAATTCGGAGTGGGCGGGCAGCGCGGCGATGGTTCCAGGGCCGCTGGACGGCGAATGCACCTCACCGCCGATCGACAGTGCGTAGCCGACGGTCTCGCGCGCATACACGTACAGGCTGGTCTGGGCGGGCCCCTTCTGGCGGCGCACGCCGAGCAGCAGTTCGGCACCGGCCATGGCGTCTACGTGGGAGGCCAGCGATACCGGCAGCCCGAGCGCCTCGGCCAGCACCGGCCCGACTGGCGCATCCGACCAGCCCAGCCGCGAATGGTTCAGGTGTCCCGCGGCGGAATCGACGACGCCGCCCGCGGCCACCCCCACCCACAACGGCCTACGGCGGTGCCAGCGGCCGAGGTAACGCCGGGCGCTCTCAGCCAGCGACGTCAGGGCGACAGCCTGCCCGCCGCGCGGCGTCGCCGTCTCAACCGCGTCCAGCGTCCTGCCGAACAGGTCGGTGGCAACGATGCTGGTGGTCCTGGCCCCGATGTGCAGGCCCAGCGTCAGGAACGGTTCGTGGTTGACCTCGACGGGCACGCGCGGGCGGCCGATCGCACCGGATACCGCGAGGTCGGCGCGTTCCCGCAGCACCCCCGCGTCCAGGAGGGCGGTGACCTGACGGTTCACCGTCGCGATGCTCAGTTGGGTGACTTTGGCGATGGTGTCGCGTGCGATCGGGCCGCGGGTGCGGGCCGCTGCGAACACCGACGCGGCGGCGGCGTCGGCCAGCCGCAGCGAGGGGGCGACGATGTGATGGCGGTTCAGCGAGGGGCGCTGCCGGAGCGTGGTGGCGGTGTGTATGCGAAGCGCGCGATCCGAGTTGAGCACTGAAGGTGTCCTTATCGAGAGTCGGGTGGTTGGCGGTGGCCACACCTGGAGACTCAGAAGGACGGGCGGAAGGTCCCTGGCTCGGTCAGGCGCGGCGAGATGCGCGACAACAACAACACGCGCGCCGCGCGGCGAGGCCGAATGCCTGACCAGTCCGATACACACGAAGAACTTAGCACGCCAACTAAGGTTGTTCGGATGACGACTCCTCCAGCCGGCCAGCGCGTTGCGGTGGTGACCGGAGCCAGCGCCGGAATTGGTGAAGCGACCGCGAAAACTCTTGCCGCACAAGGCTTTCACGTAGTATGTGTGGCGCGCAGAGCGGACCGGGTCGAAACGTTGGCCCGCGAAATCGGCGGAACCGCCGTTGTGGGGGATGTCACAGACGACGCCGCGGTGGCCGATCTGACGCGCCAACTCGAACGGGTCGATGTGCTGGTGAACAACGCAGGCGGGGCGCGCGGGCTGGCACCGGTGGCCGACGCCGACCTGGATCACTGGCGCTGGATGTGGGAGACCAACGTGCTGGGCACGCTGCGGGTGACGCGCGCGTTGCTGCCGCTGCTGATCGCCTCCGGCGACGGGCTGATCGTCACCGTCACCTCGGTCGCGGCGCTGGAGACGTACGACGGTGGGTCGGGCTACACCTCCGCGAAACACGCCCAGGGCGTGCTGCATCGCACGCTGCGCGGTGAGCTGTTGGGAAAACCGGTGCGGCTCACCGAGATCGCGCCGGGAATGGTGAAGACGGACTTCTCGCTGCGCCGCTTCGAGGGCGACTCCGCACGCGCCGACGCGGTCTATGCGGGGCTAACCCCGCTGGTGGCCGAGGACGTCGCGGAGGTCATCGGGTTCGTCGCATCCCGGCCGTCACACGTCGACCTGGACCTGGTGGTGATCCGGCCGCGCGATCAGGTGACCGGTGGACGGCTCAACCGCCGCCAGTAGGCCCCCTGTCGAGGGTTGACTTATGCCACGCCACATCGACGCGCGTGTGCGATATGTCCACGCTCGGCGCTTGGGCGGTCAGCCACCGGCGGGAGCGGGGCTTGTCGTCGGCGTGCCCGACAGCGTCGGTGCGTCCGACGGTGTGGCAGGCGCGCTCGCGGGGATACCGGACGGTGTCTTTGCGGTGTTTGCGTTGATGGCCGACATCGACGTCCACTCGTCCCAGCCGACGGCCCAGTCCCAGATGTCCCCGTCGGCGTAGGACAGCTCGATCGAGGTACCGCTGACTTCGACCGGGTCGCCGTACACCGCGCTGTTGAAATACTGCTGCGCGTCGTCGATCGACAGGTTGATGCAGCCGTTGGTGACATTGGTATTGCCTTGCGCGCCAAGGCTTGCCGGGTTCGCATGAATGAACTCGCCGTTGTTGGAGATGCGCACCGCGAACCGCTCGTGGACGTTGCTGTACCCGGCGGCCGGGTTGGACATGTAGAAGTCCTCGTACTTCTCGGTGACGACGTGGATGCCGCTGCGGGTGACGTTGCGCGGCAGGTCGCCCTCGCCGTAGCTGCACGGGAAGTCCATGATCACCCCGTCGTCGGTGATCACCTGGATGCGGTGACTGGACGCCTCGGCCTTGACGACCTGGCGTCGCCCGATGGAGAAGTCCAGCGTGGCGTCCTGCGCGCCGTAGGCGCCATCCCCGAACGGCACGCCGTAGAGCCGGGCGTCCACTCGCACCGTGGTCCCCGGCGGGAAGTACTCACGGCTGCGCCAGTGCACCCGCGACCCGGCGGCCTCGTCGGGCAGCCACGCCCAGCTCCCCTCCACCGCCGGCTCGGTGGTGACGTTCAGCGCCTTCTCGACCGATGCCTTATCGCTGATCGAGGCGTCGAACTGCAGGATGACGGGCGCCGCAACGCCGACGACCTGGCCGTCGGCGAGCTGGAACTGGCCGTTGACCTTCGTGGTGGGTTCGATGGTGGTGAACGCGCCCGTGACCGGGACCGCCTTGCCGTCACGCCCCACCGCGGAACCCGCCCAGGTGTAGGTCACCCCGTAGCCGAGGGGTTCGGTGGTGGCGTAGGCGGTGTGGTCGCGATTGAACTCACCCGCGACCACCTTGCCGTCGGCATTGGTCAGCGTGAGTCGCTGGATCCAGCCGTTGCTGACCTCGACCCCGACCGGAGCGGTGGGCGCCACGCCGGTGGCGGCGTCGGCGGGCTGGAACGTCAACGACGGCGCCGCAGGCGCGGCCGCGTCATCCGGCTTGCCGGCCGGGTGTTGGGTACACGCAGCCAGCGCGCCCGGCGCGGCGATCACCGCGAGGGCGGCCAGGGCGCGCCGCCGACTGATCGGCGGAAATCGGCGGGCGGGGCTCACGTGATAACAGGCTACCTAGAGAGTGCACCCGATCAGTACCGGCTCCGGTGTGAGTTCGATCCCGAATGCCGAGCGCACACCGTCGCGGACACGTCTGGCCAGCGCGATCACATCGGCGGTCGTGGCCCAGCCCCGGTTCGTCAGCGCCAGCGCGTGTTTGGTCGACAGCGTCGCCGGGGCGCCAGCGCCGGGGAACCCCTTGCCGAACCCGGCCCGCTCCACCAGCCAGCCCGCGGCCAGTTTCACGCCGTCGTCCGCGGGATAGTGCGGGACGGCGCCGTCGACGGCGGCGCGCAGCCTGTCGAACTGGCCGGTCGTCACCACGGGATTGGTGAAGAACGACCCGACGCTCCAGGTGTCGTGGTCGGAGTCGTCGAGCACCATGCCTTTGCCTGCCCGCAGCGCGAGGACCGCGTCGCGGACGCGTACCGGATCCGTGCGCGTGCCGGGTTCGGCTCCCAGCACCGCGGTGAGTTCGCCGTAACGCAGCGGCGCACTCCGGCCCGCGGAGTCCAGCGCGAACTCCACCTCGAGGACGACGGCCGCATCGGAATGCTTGAGGATGCTGGTCCGGTAGCCGAACCGCAGCTCCTCGGGCGCCACCCAATCGTCACCTCCCGTGCGGCGGTCCAGCAGCCGCACCCGGCTGATGGTGTCGGCCACCTCCGCGCCGTAGGCCCCCACGTTCTGCACCGGTGTGGCCCCCGCCGAGCCTGGGATGCCCGACAGGCATTCCAGCCCGCCCAGCCCGTTGTCCAGGGCGGCGACGACGACGTCGTCCCACACCGCACCGGCCTCGGCGCGCACCAGGTCGCCCTCGACGGTGATCGCGGCGTTGGCGACCCGCACCACCGTCAGGTCTGGCTGATCGTCGCCGAGCACCACATTGGAGCCGCCGGCCAGCAGCAGTAGCGGTCCCGACCCGTCGGCGTCAAGGGCCCTCACCACCGCGACGAGCTGCTCGGTGGTGGCGCAGTCGATCAGGCGGCGGGCCACGGGCCCGACCCGCAGCGTCGTCAGCGGGGCCAGCGGAACCGATTCGGCGACCGCGACACCGGCGACACGCGAACTGACCACGGGCCGTAACGGTAGCGTGACCAGCTATGCCGCGTTCATTCGAGATCGCCGCCGACTACGAGGGCAGCGTCGAACAGCTACACCGGACATTCGGCGACGAACCGTACTGGCAGGCGCGGCTTGCCGATTCCGGCGCCGACCGCGCGACGCTGGACTCGCTGCAGGTAAGCGCGGACGGCGCCATCGGCATCACGACGACACAGGTGCTGCGCGCCGACCGGCTGCCCGGCGTCGTCGCCCAGTTCTATCGCGGCGACCTGACCATCAAGCGCGAGGAGCGCTGGACCCCGGTGCGTGACGGCCAGGCGTCCGGCAAGATCGTCGGAACCGTCCCGGGCGCCCCCGCGTCGCTGTCCGCCGCGATGAACCTGGCTCCGAAAGCGGCGGGCACCGGGTCGCGGCAGGAGTTCACCATCACCGTCGACGTCCGTGTCCCGCTGGTCGGCGGCAAGATCGAGGACTTCATCGGCAAGGGACTGATCGACCTGCTCATCGCGGAGCAGCGGTTCACCACGCACTGGATCGCGGAGCGCACCTGACCGGAACGCCGCGGCCGGTGGGAGCGCCCACCCGCGGCACCACGGGCCACAACCGGCTGCGCCGCAGCGACCGCTGGCTGGTGCACGAACCGCGCGTGCGGACCGCGATCCAGTCCGCCGCCGACCCGCTCGCGATCGACCTCGGATACGGCGCGCTGCCCGTCACCACACTGGAACTCGCGGAGCGGCTGCGCGCGGTGCGGCCGGATATGCGCGTCGTCGGGCTGGAGATCCATCCCGAGCGCGTGGTGGCCCCCCAGCGCGGCGTGACCTTCGCCCTGGGCGGGTTCGAGCTGGCTGGGCTGCGTCCGGTGCTGGTCCGGGCGTTCAACGTGCTGCGGCAGTATCCACCCGAGGAGGTGCCCGGCGCGTGGGCGATGATGCGCCGACGGCTCGCCCCCGGCGGGCTGATCGTCGACGGCACGTGCGACGAACTCGGCCGCCGCTGCGCATGGGTGCTGCTGGACGCGGCGGGACCGGTCAGCCTGACGCTGGCGTGCGACCCGTTCGCGATCGAGCGTCCGTCGGATCTCGCCGAACGGCTGCCGAAGGTGCTCATCCACCACAACGTCGCCGGGTATGCGATCCACGCGCTGCTGGTCGCCGCTGACCGCGCCTGGGCCAGCGCCGCCGGACACGGCGTGTTCGGCCCGCGGATACGTTGGCGGGCCATGCTGGGCTTGCTTCGCGACGAGGGCTATCCCGTCAAGCCGCCCCGCCGCAGGATGCGCGACGGGGTGCTCACCGTGCCGTGGGAGTTGGTCGCCCCCGTCTGACTCCGCGAAATAGCGCTCTTGGCTGTGGTTTTCGACGCTGAACGACCATGAACGCTATATCGCGGGGCCGCGGTCGCATCTAGACGGGGTCGGGCTCGGGCTTGCGCGCCATGACCATATCGTCGTGTTCGATGACCTCGACGGTCTCGTCGAGGGCATCGTCGACGTCCTGCGCCACCTGGATGTCCAGCCCGCGGACGTGCGCGGGCGGGGTGGCCAGCGATACCGCGACGTAGGTGACAATTCCCGCGATGGCCGCGATGAACGTCGGCCAGCCGTCGAACTCCGGCCCGATCAGCCCGTTCTCGATGTACAAGATGGTGTTGTCGACTCCGAACATCGTCGGGGTCATCACGAACAACCCGACGCGCACCACGGCACCGACGATCATCGAGGCGATCGCCGCCTTGGTGGTGCCCCTGCGCCACACGAGGCCGAGGATGAACGGCACGGTCAGGCAGGCCAGCATCAGGTCGAACGCCAGCGTGAGCAAGATGCCGGTCTGCTGGACGTAGATCGCGATCACGATGGACAGCAGCGTCATCGGCACCATCACGATGCGGGTGGCGCGCAGCAGCGGGTCGGCCTGGCCGGGCAGGTGCACGCGCCGGACACCGCCCAGGTTGCGGACGCTGACGTTGGAGATCGCCAGGATGGCGCCGTTGGCGGTGCTCATCGAGGCGCCCACCAGACCGCACAGCACGAGGATCGTCAGCGCCAGCGGCGCGTACCGGTCCAGCAGCACGAACAGCACCGGTCCGTCGAGTTCCTCGGGCAGGAACGAATGCGCCGCGAGCACCACCAGGCCAAACGGCACGCAGATCGCGACGGTGCCCGCCGAAGCGCTGAAGCAGGCCTTACGGGCGGCCTCCGGCGACTTCGCGGAGAACACCCGCTGCATGAAGTCGATCGCGACGACGTCGCCGATTCCGAGCGCGATCAGCGTCGCCCAGTTGATCACCGCACCCTGGGCGGGGTCGGACAGCTGGCCGAGTGCGAGCGGGCCCGTGCCCTCGGCGATGTTGATGCCGTGGGTGCTGGACATCCAGAAGAACAATCCGATAGCGCCGACCAGGATCAGCGCCATCTGGATGATCGCGGTGTACGCGTCGGCGATCAGCCCGCCGGTGCCGGTGTAGGCGACGGCGATGACCGCGATCAGCACGACGCCCAGCCAGTACGGCAGCCCCATGAAGTAGTTGAACAGCAGGCCGCCCGCGACCAGATTGCCCGCCACGAGCATGCAGAAGGCGATGATCAGCAGGATCGACGCACCCACCTCGACGGACCGGCCGAACCGCAGGCGGTAGTAGTCGGGGAAGGAGGTCAGCCCCATCCGGTTCATCGGTTTGGCGAAGAAGACGCCCGTGATGAACAGGCACAGGGCCAGGCCGAGCGGCAGGCAGGCGCCTGCCCAGAAACCGAACTCGTAGGCCAGGTCGGTATTGCCGAGCGTGGCGTTGGTGTCCACGGCCGCGCCCATGAGAGCGCCGCCGACCAGCCAAAACGGCAACATTCGGCCACCGACGAGAAAGTTGGAGCTGTCGCCCTCGACCTTCTTGGAAACGTAGAAACCGACGATCACGACGACGGCGATGCTGACGGCGACGCCTAAGAGAATCATTCCGGAGCCTCCCGATAATGCGTTGGAGTTCTCCCGGGCTTTTCTCCCGCCGTGGAACGCCCGTGCGTCGGTGCCCGGCCGCCTGCGTCTCTCGGACCAGACCCGGCCACCGACGAGCAATGGCAGGCGGAACCCTAGGCGCGCCCCACAAGTGAATGTGAGTCACTGATCAGGAGAACTCCGGTTCGTTACCAGAACCGACGCACGGTGTTAACGACGTGTTGCATCTAGCGCTGGACAGGACTTCGCGGGTCTGCCAACAATGGCCGCAGGAGCCGGGCCCCGTTGCCACCGATGGCTCCCCGGACGAGGTGCGTCGTACCCGGTCAGCGACAAGACGGCGCGGAGGAGCACCATGGCCGACACCGATCCCGATGCACCGCTGAACGCCGAGGGCGCCTGGGCACAACAGGCCGAAGCGGCCCTGCCCGACCTGCGTGAGCGCGAGGAGATCGAGCGGGCGCTGACGTTCGGGCTGGAGGCGGCGCCGACGATCATCGACCGGCGGATCTCCACGTTCGTCCGCGGCGAACTCCCGCACTTCGCAGGCGAGCGCGGCACCTTCCTCAAATGCCCCTACGTCGAGGACGTCAACGAGGTCGGCGACGCCGAGGTCGCGGTGTTCGGGGTGCCGCTGGACGCGGGCGCCACCTACCGCCCGGGCACCCGGTTCGGCCCGCAGGGCATCCGCCGCTCGACCAACCTGTTCGGGACCTACAACTACGAGTCGGGCGTGGATCTGCGCGAACAGCTCAACATCGTCGACATCGGCGACGTGTTCACCATTCCCGGCAACCTGGAGAAGTCGTTCGACCAGATCAGCCAGGCCATGGCGCACGTCGTGCAGAAGGGCGTAGTGCCGATCGTGCTCGGCGGCGACCACTCGATCGGCTTCCCGACGATCCGCGGCATGGCGCCCTACCTGGACGGCAACATCGGCATCATCCACTTCGACCGCCACGTCGACACCCAGGAAACCGACCTCGACGAGCGCATGCACACGACGCCGTGGTTCCACGCGACCAACATCAAGAACGCGCCCGCGACGAACCTGGTCCAGATCGGCATCGGCGGATGGCAGAGTCCGCGTGCGGGTGTGAAGGTGGGCCGCGACCGCAAGTCGACGGTGATCACGGTCGGTGACGTAGAGCGGGTCGGTGTCGAGAAGATCGCCGAGATGGCGCTCGAAATCGCCTGGAAGGACGCCAAGGCGGTGTACCTGTCGTTCGACATCGACGTCATCGACGCCGGATTCGTCCCCGGTACCGGCTGGCCCGAACCCGGTGGCCTGCTCCCCCGCGAGGCGCTGAACCTGGTCAAGATGGTGTCCGAGCCAGGCTTGGCAGGCATCGAGGTGGTCGAGTGCTCGCCGCCCTACGACTGGGCCGAACAGACCGCGCTGATGAGTTCGCGGGTGATCCTGGACAGCCTGGCCGCCCAGATCCGGTCCGGGAAGCTCGGCAACAAGGCGGCGGCGACGAAACGGCACGCCTGGGGCCCGGGCCTGGCCTGACGCCGGACAAGTATCACCGAGATCCGCGTGGGGGTCGTCGTGCCGGCGTGATCGACAACCCCCACGCAGAAATCGCGGTCGGTCGGGCCGTGACGCTGCGGTCTAGGCTGAAGGCCATGCGGATTGCGCTGGCCCAGATCGTCTCAGGCACCGAACCGTCGGCCAATCTGGCCCTGGTCGAGGAATACACGCGGCGGGCCGCCGACGCGGGCGCCGACTTGGTGATCTTCCCTGAGGCGACGATGTGCCGGTTCGGGGTGCCGCTCGGCTCCATCGCCGAACCGCTCGACGGCCCGTGGGCGACGGGCGTCCGGACGATCGCGGCCAGCTCCGGTGTGGTGGTCGTCGCGGGCATGTTCGCGCCCAGCGGTCCGGACGATCCGGCCGGCCGGGTGACCAACACGCTGATCGCCGCGGGCCAGGGCGTGGACGCCCACTACCACAAGATCCACCTCTACGACGCGTTCGGATTCACCGAATCCCGCACAGTCGCACCGGGTTTCGAGACGGTCCTGATCACCGTCGCCGGGGTCGAGGTGGGCCTGACCACCTGCTACGACATCCGGTTCCCCGAGCTGTACGTCGAGCTGGCCAGCCAGGGCGCAGACCTGATCACGGTGCATTCGTCATGGGGGTCGGGACCGGACAAGCTCGAGCAGTGGACACTGCTGGCCCGGGCGCGCGCGCTGGACACCACGACCTTCGTCGCCGCGGTGGATCAGGGTTATCCCGGCGACGCGATCGCCGCCAAGGGCCCCACCGGGATCGGGGGCAGTTTGGTGGCGAGCCCCACCGGCGGTGTGGTCGCCCAGGCGGGCGCCGACCCGCAGCTGCTGGTCGCCGACATCGACATCGACGCGGTGGCACGCACCAGGGAGTCCATCCCGGTGCTGCACAACCGCTCAGGGCTCGCTCACTTCGGTAAGGCAGAATCGCGGGGGTGACCGATCCCTGGGCTCGCCCGGAGCCGCTCGACCGGCGACAGTCAGATCCGGCCGGTGTGGCCCCGCCCGCACCACCCCACCAGCAATATCCGGTCGGTACGCCACCGGGTTTCGCCCCACCGGCACCCGGCGAACCGCCGAAGGAGGGGTCTTCGCTATCGGTGAAGATCAAGAACCTGATCCGCGATCCCGTCTCGATCGTGCTGATCGCCGTCATCGTCACGGCCCTGACGGC
>Ga0075369_10000870_pt1 | contig 10000 bp, 9 predicted proteins | sample EndMethybrTD3034_FD_71400 | JGI IMG/M metagenome (GOLD analysis project Ga0075369, IMG submission 71400) | Populus endosphere microbial communities from Tennessee, USA - Endosphere MetaG P. TD hybrid TD303-4 | ecosystem: Host-associated > Plants > Roots > Endosphere | place: USA: Tennessee...
CCGGCTCCGACGATGACGACGTCGACAAATTCAGTCATGCTGTAAAGCTATCAACACCGTGTCGACGCAGTCAACAGTGTGTTGAGAAACTCGACACCATGTAAAGTCAAGGCCGTGACCACCGTCAACCAGCCCCGCGCCGGGCGCGCCCGTCGATCCGCCCGTCCCTCTGGTGACGATCGTGAACTGGCGATTCTGGCCACCGCCGAGCGGCTGATGGAACAGCGCCCGCTCAGCGATATCTCGGTCGACGACCTCGCCAAAGGCGCCGGGATCTCCCGGCCGACGTTCTACTTCTACTTCCCGTCCAAGGACGCGGTGCTGCTGACGCTGCTCGAGCGGGTCATCGCCGAGGCCGACGCAGCGCTTGAGCGCCTCATCGACGGCCGTCCAGAGGACCGCAACCTGATCTGGCGCAACGGGATCAACGTGTTCTTCAAGACGTTTGGCGCGCACCGGTCGGTCTGCGCCGCCGCGGTGGCCGCCAAAACCACCGGCACAGAAGCGCAGGAACTATGGGCCGCCTCCATGCAACGGTGGATCGATCACATCGCAGCCGTGATCGAATCCGAGCGAGCCCGCGGCGCGGCGCCCGTCACGCTGCCCGCGCACGAGTTGTCGACCGCGCTCAACTTGATGAACGAGTCCGTGATGACCGCGTCGTTCGCCGGCCACCAGCCGTCGCTCCCCGACGACCGCGTGCTGGACAATCTGGTGCACATCTGGACCACGGCCATCTACCGCGAAGGCCTCTGACTCGTCGGAATATCGTTCCGGCGAGCCAACAAGTACCCCCGGGTAGTCGCTACCTCGGTTTCATAGGGCCGGCGTTCGATGTAGGCGGTCAACACCAGGCCGGCGTGTTCGAGGCAGGCTTCAACTAGGGCGCGCTCATAGAAATGAAAGTCGAGATCGACCGGCCGGCCGAGCATCTCCTCGACATGTCGGACTTCGTCTCCCACATGGAATGAGACGAGGACCGTACCGCCCGGTCGGAGTGCGCGGTGAAACTCCGCGAATACATTGGTCAACTCCGACGGGGACACGTGGATGATCGAGTACAGCGCGACGATCCCGCCCCAGGACTGGTCTGGGAAATGCAGGTCATGCATGTCCCCGACATGAAACTCGATGGCTGGATGCGCGGCCCTGGCGACATCGATCATGCGAGGCGACAAGTCAACGCCCACCGCGGACTTGCCAAGGTCGCGCAAGTAACGGGCGACATGGCCGGGGCCGCAACCAATATCGGCGATCGCTCCGAGATCGTTTACTTCATCCGCCACCAGCTCGAGGAGCAAGCGGTCCAACGGTTTGGTTGCGAGTTCGTCCATGAAGCGGGCGGCGTAGTCGTCGGCGATCGCGTCATAGCCATCCTGCGTGGTGCCCATGTGTATCCCCCGGGGGTTCCTGCTATACGGCGCTCTCTCGTCGTCTCGGAGCCGTCGCAATCTACCGCGAAGGCCTCCGACTCGTCGGACCCCGATGCGAACATATGTTCGTGTCCGGTGCGACCGTCCTGCACGCTGACCTCGACTCGTTCTACGCATCCGTCGAGCAGCGCGACGACCCGGCGCTGCGGGGCCGGCCGGTGATCGTCGGCGGCGGTGTCGTGCTGGCCGCCAGCTACGAGGCGAAGGCCTATGGGGTGCGCACCGCGATGGGTGGTCGCCAGGCCCGCGCCTTGTGTCCACACGCGATCGTGGTGCCGCCGCGGATGTCTGCGTATTCACAAGCCAGCGACGCGGTGTTCGAGGTGTTTCACGACACCACACCCATGGTCGAGCCGCTGTCGGTGGACGAGGCGTTCCTCGACGTGTCCGGCCTGTGGCGGGTGTCGGGCACCCCGGTCGAGATCGGCGCCCGGTTGCGCGTGCAGGTCCGCGAGCGGGTGGGTCTGCCCATCACGGTCGGCATCGCGCGCACCAAGTTCCTTGCCAAGGTAGCCAGCCAGGAGGCCAAGCCCGACGGCCTGCTGCTGGTGCCGCCGGACCGTGAACTCGCATTCCTTCATCCTCTGCCGGTGCGCCGGCTCTGGGGCGTCGGCGTGAAGACGGCCGAGAAGTTGCACGCGCACGGCATCATCACGGTCGCCGATGTCGCCGAGCTCAGCGAGTCCACGCTCGGATCGATGGTCGGCGGGGCGATGGGCCGTCAGCTGTTTGCGTTGTCCCGCAACATCGATCGGCGCCGGGTGGTGACGGGCGTGCGGCGTCGCTCTGTCGGTGCTCAGCGAGCGCTGGGCCGTGCGGGCAACAGGATGTCGGCGGCGGAGGTCGACGCCGTCGTCGTCAACCTCGTCGACCGGATCACCCGCCGGATGCGCAAGGCGGACCGCACGGGCCGAACGGTGGTGCTGCGGCTGCGGTTTGACGATTTCGGGCGGGCGACTCGGTCGCACACGATGCCCCGCGCGACGGCATCGACGGACGCGATCCTCGACACCGCACGCGGCCTTGTCATCGCAGCCGCTCCCCTGATCGCCGAGCGTGGACTGACGCTGGTCGGGTTCGCGGTGTCGAACATCGACAGGGAAGGCGCACAACAGCTGGAGCTGCCGTTCGAGGAACACGCCGACACCGTCGCGATCGATGAGGCTGTCGACAAGGTGCGGGAGCGCTACGGCAACAGCTCACTCACCCGCGGCGTGCTACTTGGCCGCGATCCCGGGCTGGAGATGCCGCACATGCCGGATTAGGACGCCGTCCAGTCGAGCAGCTTGTCGGCGGGCCAGGTGTTGACGATCCGTTCGGTCGGCACGCCGGCATCCAGGGCGCGCTGAGCGCCATAGCCGAGGAACTCCAATTGGCCGGGCGCGTGGGAGTCGGTGTCGATGGAGAACAGGCAACCGATCTCCAGCGCGAGGTTCAGCAGCCGGGTCGGCGGATCACGCCGCTCCGGGCGAGAGTTGATCTCCACGGCGGTGCCGTTGTCGCGGCACGCGCTGAACACCTTCTCCGCGTCAAACTTCGATTCCGGCCGGATCCCGCGCCCCCCGGTGACGAGCCGCCCGGTGCAGTGCCCGAGCACATCGGCGTGAGGATTGGTCACCGCCTTGATCATTCGCCGCGTCATCGACGGCGCATCCATCGAGAGCTTGGAATGCACGCTGGCCACCACCACGTCGAGACGCTCGAGCAGTTCGGGCTCCTGATCCAGGGATCCATCCTCGAGAATGTCTACCTCGATCCCGGTCAAGATTCGCATCGGCGCCACCGTCTCGCGTAGCTCGTCGATGACGTCCAGTTGCTTGCGCAGCCGTTCGGGCGACAGGCCGTTGGCGACCTTGAGACGGGGTGAGTGATCCGTCAACGCGCAGTACTCATGGCCCAATTCCTTTGCGGCGAGCATCATCTCTTCGATCGGCGCAGATCCGTCCGACCAGTTCGAGTGCACGTGGAGGTCACCGCGTAGCGCGGCGCGGATGTCTCCACCACCGAGATCCTCTGCCGCCGAGCGTAATTCGACGAGGACCTCGGGCTCGCGGCCCGCCCAAGCCTCGGTGATCACTTTCGCGGTCTTGGGCCCGATGCCGGGTAGCGACTGCCAGCTGTTGGCTGCGCCATGTCGTTCCCTGTCGGCCTCGGAGAGGCCCTCGACGATGTCGGCTGCGTTGCGGTAGGCCATCACCCGCCGCGGGTCTTCCCGCGCCCGGTCCTTGTAGTAGGCAATCTGGCGCAGTGCGATTACCGGGTCCATGTCTCCAGTCTGCCCCGGGTCATGGACAACACCACCCCGGGTCGCGGCCACTGAGCGCGATGATGCGGTCGAGAACCGGCGCGTCGTCGGCGACGGGTACCGCGGGACCGAAGAGTCCTTCGACCGGTCCTTCGGCGGCGCTCTGAGTTACGTGTGGCAATACGGCTGCTGCGGTGGCCTCGTCGATGTCGTACGGCTGCCCGCTGGCACGGGCCACATCCCACCCGTGGATCACGACTTCCGTCAGCGCGATGATTCCGCCCACCTCGGCGGGAAAATCGACGCCACCCGCCCGAGTCATGCCCTCCCAGGCCGCGGGAGCATCGAAGGCGCTGGCCAGGTCCGCCAGTCGCTGCGGGTACGCCGAGCGCCAGTCGTCGTCCAGCGCCTTCGCACCCACCTTTGGAGGCGTGTCGGTAAAGGGACCGAAGTCCTTACGCGCCGCCGCGGTGAACGCCAGCGACAAGCCGCCAACATGCGCCGCCAGCTCGTCGAGGCGCATCTTCTCGCACGGCGTCGGCGCGGTGAGTTGCTCGTCGGTCACGTTCGCCAGCACCTCGGCAGTGCGCTGGCATGCAGGGGTTAAAGGAATCATGTGTGTATTGACCCACACAACGGCGAGACCTCATCGAGCATTGCCTCGAAGCGGTGTTATGGCGCCGCGGACAAGGGCCCTGGCCTGGTTCTCGACGGCATTGCCTGCGAAGAACACAATCTCGTCGCCCGCATCGAGCACGTCGTCCGGCTGGAGAAGGACGATCTCGCCGTCACGAATCACGAAGGCCAGTGCGCTGTTCTCGGGCAATGCCACGTCACGCACCCGCTGACCGACGAGTGGGTTGTCCTCTGGCAGCGTCAGTTTGGCCAAGCTCACTTGGCCGTGCCGCAGTTCCATCAATCGCACGAGGTGCCCGATATCGATGGCGCCCTCGATTGCCGAAACCATGGCTCGCGGCGTGGAGACTGCGACGTCGACCCCCCACGCCTCGGTGAACAGCCACTCGTTGCGCACATCGTTGACTCGTGCCACCACCCTGGACACGCCGAACTCGGTCTTGGCCAACAGGGCCGCCGTCAGGTTCACCTTGTCGTCGCCGGTCGCGGCGATGACAACATCGCACGTCTGCATTCCGGACTCTTCGAGCGAGGCCAGCTCGCACGCGTCGGCCAACAACCATTCGGCATCGGGAACCGTGTGCGGTTCGTAGTGACCGGCGTTGTGCTCGATCAACAACACCTTGTGACCGTAGGCCAGTAGCTCCATGGCGACGGAGCGACCGACCGCTCCGGCACCGGCGATGCCGACGCGCATCATTGGCCGCTCGTCGGCACGGTTCGCGTCCGCGTCAACGGACCGCCTTCTGAACCGGAACACGAATTCATACTGACCCATGCGACGTCGTACTGGTTAACTGCACGTCACACCGGCCGTGCGATTCTGGGGATGAAATGAGCTTGCAGCAGCTGTATCTGGTGCTGCTGGCCGGTGGGCTGGTTCTGCTGGCCAGCATCGTCGCCACGCGGGCTGCCACCCGGGTCGGTTTGCCAAGCCTGTTGCTGTTTCTCGGCGTCGGCGTCATCGTCGGCGAGGACGGGCTGGGCCTGCAATTCGACAACTACCTGCTGGCCGATCACCTCGGCACGGTGGCGTTGGCGATCATCCTCATCGAGGGCGGCCTCACGACGCGGTTCGGCGACGTGCGAAAGGTGTTGGCACCCGCGGCGGCGCTGGCCACCGTTGGCATCGCGGTCAGCATGGTGGTCACCGCCGTTGGCGCGCACCTGCTGCTCGGGATGGACTGGCAACTGGCACTGCTGCTCGGCGCCGTTGTCTCCTCCACCGATGCCGCGGCAGTGTTCTCGGTACTGCGCGTCGTGCCCTTGCCCCGCCGCGTAGCAGGCCTGCTCGAGGCGGAGTCCGGCTTCAACGACGCGCCTGCCGTCATCCTCGTCCTGATGTTCAGCGTGACACCGCTCGAGCTGTCCCCCGTGCACGCGATAGCCGAGTTGGTTTACGAGTTGGGAGTCGGCGCCGCCATCGGGCTGGGCTGCGGGTTTCTCGGCTCACTCGCGCTGCGCCGCATCGCGCTTCCGGCCTCAGGGCTGTATCCCCTCGCGACGTTCGGGCTGGGCATGGTCGCGTTCGCCGCGGCGGGCAGCGCGCACGCCAGCGGGTTCCTCGCCGCTTATCTGGCCGCGGTCGTGCTCGCCAATTCCGGCCTGCCTCACCGCTCGGCCACCCGGTCCTTCGCCGAAGGGCTCGGCTGGCTCGCACAGATCGGCCTGTTCGTCCTCCTCGGACTGCTCGTCGATCCAAGCGACCTTGCCGCCGAATTGGTGCCGGGGATCGTGATCGGGTTGGTCCTGCTGTTGATCGCAAGGCCGGTGTCCGTCCTCGTCTCGCTCGCCTGGTTCCGGGTGCCATGGCGCGAACAGGTCTTCCTGTCATGGGCCGGTCTTCGGGGCGCCGTGCCGATCGTGTTGGCGACCTTCCCGATCGTCGGGGGTGTCCCCGACAGCATGCGCCTACTGAACATCGTGTTCATCCTGGTGGTGGTGTACACGCTGGTTCAGGGGCCCAGCCTGCGCCCGCTCGCTCACCGGTTGGGGTTGATTCCGAAGGAGGCCACCCGCGAGATCCAGGTGGAGGCGGCCCCACTGGACGTGCTGGAGGCCGAACTGTTGACGATGACCGTGCGTCCGCCGTCCCGGTTGCACAACGTCACGGTTCTCGAGCTGCGGCTACCCGATCCCAGCGTGATCACCCTGATCATCCGGGACGGCCACACGTTCGTCCCCCAGCCCGAGACACGTATCGCGGCGGGCGACGAACTGCTCATCGTCACAACCACCAAGACCCGCGCGGCTGCCGAACGCAGGCTGCGTGCGGTGAGTCGCCGAGGCAAGCTCGCCTACTGGTTCAACGAGTACGGCGAGGCCGACTGAGGCGGGTCCGCCGCTCACAGCTCACCGGCAGGAAACCGCGACTAGGCTCGACGCAGTGAGATTCGCATTCAAGACATCCCCGCAGAACACCACGTGGAACGACATGCTGGCCGTCTGGCAGGCCGCCGACGACATCGATGTCTACGAGTCCGGCTGGACCTTTGACCACTTCTATCCGATCTTCACCGACCCCACCGGGCCATGCCTGGAGGGTTGGACGACGCTGACGGCGCTGGCGCAGGCCACCAAGCGGCTGCGGCTGGGCACGCTCGTCACGGGCATCCATTACCGTCACCCCGCGGTGCTCGCGAATATGGCTGCGGCACTGGACATCATCTCCAATGGCAGGCTCGAGCTGGGCATCGGCGCCGGCTGGAATGAAGAGGAATCCGGTGCCTACGGGATCGAGCTCGGCAGCATCAAGGAGCGCTTCGACCGCTTCGAGGAAGCATGCGAGGTGCTCACCAGCCTGTTGAGCAAGGACGCGACGACATTCGACGGCAAGTTCTATCAGCTCAAGGACGCCCGCAACGAGCCGAAGGGCCCGCAGAGGCCGCACCCGCCGATCTGCATCGGAGGCAGCGGTGAGAAGCGAACGCTGCGTATCACGGCGAAATACGCCCAGCACTGGAACTTCGTTGGCGGGCCGCCGGAAGAGTTCGCGCGCAAGCGCGACGTGCTCGCATCGCACTGCGCGGATATCGGTCGCGATCCCAAGGAGATCACGCTGTCCGCGCACATTCGGCTCAGTGACAACCACCTCGAACATGGCCGGCCGCTCGACTACGGCCACGCAATCGAGGAAGCCGCCGCTCTTGGCAAGGAGGGCCTGGACCTAGCGATCGTGTACTTGCCGACACCGCACACACCGGCAGCGCTGGAGCCACTGGCCGAGGCGATCAGGGACTCCGGGCTGCTCACCAGCAAAGATAAGTGACGATCACGAAAATATAACAGTTAGGCAAACGTCCGATCACGAGCCGTCAATGCGGCATAACCGGCGGGGTTCGGATTCGCTAGACGCCGTAGCGAAGTAGCTCGTCGGCCGTGATCAGTCGTTCGGCTCTGGCGGGAAATTCGCGGCTCTTGACCGGGTGACGAAACCATAACCAGGCGATTCGACTCACCCGAGACCGGTATAGCGGGTTGAGGTACACGGTGCACTCCTGCGACATAGCAATAGCTGAACCGGGGGCCCACATTACCGCAGTGCCCTCATCAAGTCATTAGATACTCATGATCTGGCAAACTCAATTAGGCGCGCCGATCAAACATCTGATGTTTTTGGAGTGACTGAAGTGACTAATGGGGCGTCACATAGGCTGCGGTTTGGCGAAGACGTCGTTGAGCGTGACGGTTTGCAGATTGCGGGACCGGATCACGTCCGCCAGCTGGTCGTAGACGTGCGTGACCGGGAGGTGGTTGAGGTGACCGATGACGATGGCCTGCGGGTTGAAGTACTTGTCGGCCATCTTGACGATCTCGCCTTCGGGTATCACGTTCTCGTCTGCAAGCGAGCCGGCCCACATCGTCGTCACCGCGTAGCCGAGGTCGGCGGCGACGCCGTCGACAACGGGGTTGTGGCTGCCGTAGGGCGGCCGGTAGTACGGCCGCGCGTCGACACCGTAATTCTTCATCAGGAATTGGTGGTTGTGCCGAAGTTGTTCGGCCACTTGATCTTTGGGCAGTGTGGCCAGGTCCGGATGCGACCACGTGTGGTTGCCGAGCTGGATCTGCCCTGACTCCACCAGCGGCCGCAATAGGTCACGGTTCTCCGTCCACGACGCATACCTGCCGTTGACGAAATACGTCAGCCGGATACCGGTGTCCTTGGCGAACTGGGTGTAGAGCCGCACCACGTCGCTGTTGACGCCGTCGTCCAGGGTCAGCGCCAGCAGATTGCCGTCACCCGGGATGCTGCTCAGCGCCCCGCCGCCGGGCAGCGGCATCCGCACCGCGACCACCGGCGGCGGTCCGACGGGTTCCGTTGCCGCCTGTGCGACTCGCGGTTGGGCACCGACTGCGCACCGCGCCAGGCCCACTCCGGCAAGAGTTGCCACGGACAGGCCCGCAAGGAAGTGCCGCCGGTTCAGCTCGGTTCCGGCGTACGTAATGGGTTTGCGGCCAGTCATCGGGACTACTGTCCCGCGACAGGAAGCAAAAGCCACTGATTCCGCGGCGTGTCGCGGCCGTTTGCTATCTACCCCACAGGTTCAGCGCTGCGGTACGGCAGTGGGCTTGATCGGCGCAGGAAGCGCAGTATGGCCCATCAGATAGCGGTCGACGCCTGCCGCGGCGGCGCGGCCCTCGGCGATAGCCCACACGATCAGCGACTGCCCGCGGCCCATGTCACCGGCGACGAAAACGCCGGGCACCGTGGTGGCGAACTCCGGATCGCGCGCCACGTTGCCGCGGTCGGTGATCTCGACGCCCAGGTCGGTCAGCAGCCCTTCGCGCTCAGGGCCGACGAAGCCCATCGCCAGCAGCACAAGGTCGGCCTCCAACTCGAAGTCGCTGCCCTCGACCTTCTCGAACTTGCCCGCATTCATGGTGACCTCGTGGCCGCGCAGTCCGGTGACGCGGCCGTCGCTGCCGGTGAACTCCTCGGTGTTGACCGAGTAGACGCGCTCGCCGCCTTCCTCGTGCGCCGAGGAAACCCGGAACATCAGCGGGTAGACCGGCCAAGGCGTCGAGTCCGCCCGGGTCTCCGGCGGGCGGGGCATGATCTCGAACTGGTGCACGCTGGCCGCACCCTGCCGATGGACCGTGCCCAGGCAGTCGGCACCGGTGTCACCGCCACCGATGATGATGACCTTCTTGCCGTTCGCGTGGATCGGCGGTAGGCCGTTGTCGTCGGTCACCGGGTCGCCGTGCTGGACGCGGTTGGCCCACGGCAGGAACTCCATCGCCTGATGGATACCGTCGAGCTCGCGGCCTGGAGCAGGCAGATCACGCCATGCGGTCGCGCCGCCTGCGAGCACCACCGCGTCGAAGTCGGCCCGCAGCTGCGCGGCGGTGATGTCCACGCCGACGTTGACGCCGGCACGGAAGACGGTGCCCTCGGCCTCCATCTGCGTCAGCCGCCGGTCGATGTGGCGCTTCTCCATCTTGAACTCGGGGATGCCGTAGCGCAGCAGGCCGCCGATGCGGTCGTCGCGCTCGAACACGGTCACCGTGTGCCCGGCCCGGGTCAGCTGCTGCGCGGCGGCAAGACCGGCGGGCCCGGATCCGACGACGGCGACGGTCTTGCCGGTCAGCTTCCCTGGCGGCAACGGGACGACCCAGCCCTCATCGAAGGCGTTGTCGATGATCTCGACCTCGACCTGCTTGATGGTCACCGGATCCTGGTTGATGC
>Ga0075369_10000874_pt1 | contig 9982 bp, 9 predicted proteins | sample EndMethybrTD3034_FD_71400 | JGI IMG/M metagenome (GOLD analysis project Ga0075369, IMG submission 71400) | Populus endosphere microbial communities from Tennessee, USA - Endosphere MetaG P. TD hybrid TD303-4 | ecosystem: Host-associated > Plants > Roots > Endosphere | place: USA: Tennessee...
CCAGGCGGTCGTGTTGATGACCTGCCACTGCTTCGTATAGGCTTCCGGATTACGCAGGTTCAGCTCGACCTGCCAGCGGTTGCCGCTGGCGTTGAGCCGGTTGACCTGCGGCACGGCGAAGAGGCCGAACGCGCCGCCGTTGACCGCGGTGTTGACCGAATAGGCCTGATAGGCCGCCGGCATGTGATCGGTCAGGAAAAAGCTGCCGATGGTGTAGTTCTCGATCGACGGGGTGACATCCACCACCAGGCTGGCGCGCGCGGCGATATAGTCGACGTCGGCATAGTCCTTCGAGCCATAGCCCGAGACGTTCTTCAGGTAGCCGTCGCGGTCCATCCGGTCGAAGCCGAAGCGCAGGCGCGCGCTCGACCCCAGCGGCACGTTGAACACGCCCTGCAGGCGCTTCATGTCGTAATTGCCGTAAGACCCTTCGACATAGCCCTCGATGCGGTCGACCGGCTTGCGCGGGACCAGCAGGACGGCGCCGCCAGTGGTGTTGCGGCCGAACAGCGTGCCCTGCGGGCCCTTCAGGACCTGCACGTTTTCCAGATCGAACAGGAAGGCCGGACCGGCGCCGTCACCGCCCGAAAGATTGGCGCCGCCGCCGCGCGGCGCCACGACGTCGGCGAAGTAGGTGCCGACCGACGACGACGTACGCAGTTCCTGCGTGAAGCCGCGGATCGTGAAGGTCGACTGCTCGGGCGAATAGCGGGTGTTGGCGGCCAGGCCCGGCACGTACTTGGCGAGGTCTTCCGAGTTCACGATGTTGAACTTCGAAAGCTGTTCAGGACTGAGGACGGTGATCGAGATCGGCACGTCCTGCAGGCGTTCGTCGATGCGGCGGGCGCGGACGATGATGTCGTTCGACACGCCGCCTTCCGCGTCGGCTTCCTGGGCCAGCACCTGCGGCGCCGCCATCAGCGACGCGATCGCCACGGTTGCATTCAGAATAGTGCGAAAACGAGTGCTCATAAGCTTTCCCCCCAAAGAGAATATTCCGCGAGCCGCGAGGCCTTGCGATCGCCCCCCGGCGATCATCCGCAAGGCGCAGCCGGCCCGATCGATGCGTTCGCCCGAATTGCCGATACCGCCACGGACGGCACCCTTCGACGAGCGCCACCTATGGAACAAAAGTACCAATTCAGCTTGCGAGCGCCCCATAACACCGCGCGGCGGCCCGTAAAGGGGAATTCAAGTAATACGGTGTGGCCGGCATCATCTGTCGCGACGATTTCCGACAGAGTGTGGCACTTCCCACACACCCTCTTAACAGATGCCGATTATCGCCATGATCTCGTCCATCCGGCATGCGACATGGAACGATCTTTTGGCCCATGTCGACAAGACATGCCACCATGTATTGGTAATTCGGACCCATAGCTTCTGCCATGCACCATCACGCCATTTCGCATGACCGACGGATGCGATCGCAGGCAACGACGAAGGCTCGCGACTTGCGCCCCCTGACTTCGCCCGACTCCAACGCAGGCCCCATGGCACTTCGCTCGACAAAGATCAAATCTTGAACAATATTGGCCCAACCGGATAACCGCGCGTCTGGACCGATTGCCGGCTAGGCACCGGCGGAAAATATGGTACAAAAGTACCAAATTCCATAGTAGCAGCCATTGTATTGGCGTATCCGCCGGTTACGCTATGCGCCCGTGATTGAGGGCCCATGATTGAGAGACTGTCCGAATGCCGCGCGAACGCGGCGACGGATCATCGGAGAGGAAGTGTCGAATGAGCAGGCCGAACGCGCAATCGATCAATGAGGAGGCCGTCAAGCACGCGCATCTCGCCAAGCTGGCCGGCGAGCTGAGCTGGCGGCACATCTTCGCCGAGTACACCCAGGACGCGGACCAGATCGCCCTGACGCTCGACACCGATGCGCCCGTCGCCTGGACGCTGGCGCTGGAATCGCCCGAGCACGGCAACGCCTATCGCTTCCGCACCGGCGTCACCATCGACGAAGTCCGCGACCGCTATGGCGAACTGCGCAGCCAGCTCGAAATCCACGGTTGGGAACCGATGCTGGAAATCCGCACCGGCTGGTACATGATGTCGCAGGGCGTCTCCACGCTGAAGATGCCGTCCACCGGCCTGTTCCACAAGGGCGAGACCGTGGTCATGTTCCCGGTCGGCACCAACGGCATCCTGGGCGAACTGCAGGTCGGCACCGTCGGCCGCACCGCCGACGGCCGCGAGCCGCCGCAGGAAGACCGCCTGCCCCAGCGCCGTCTCGACGCGCTGAGCGAGCACAATGCCTATATGCAGGCGCTGCGCGACCATGACGTCGATCATATCGTCAACCTGCACAAGGATGGCGCGGCGATCGCCATCCGCAATTACCTGACCGCGGAATCGAGCCTGCTCAACGTCGTCGGCCACGACGATATCCGCGCCCACTTCGTCGCGCTGTTCGACAAGTACAAGGTGCTGGACATCGAGATGGTGAACCGCGTGGTCGAGACCTGGTACGTCTTCGCCGAACTGCGCTGGATCGTCGAGGAGCGCGCCACGGGACGCAAGCTGGAATTCTGCACCGCCGATCTCAACTCGATGGATCCCGAGCGCAAGTACTGGGTCCGTACCGGCGCCGGCACCGATCCGGTCGAGGCATACGACCACAAGACCCCGACGCTGTAACCGCCACGCGGCGCCAACCCGTCCCGACCGCCCGCGCCCCGCGCGCGGGCGGCAATGTCCGAGAGGCAATGCCGAAGTGAGCAAGTCCAAAGCCGGTCCCGAGAAAGCCACCGCAAAGAAAGCCGGTGCGAAGAAAGGCTCGGCGAAGAAGGCCGCGAAGGCCGCCGCCGCCGAGTCCACGATGCAGGGCGTGCGCTTCCTCGACGACGTGCGGGTGCTGGAAATCGCCAGCCTTTCGCCCACGCAATTCGGCATGCACCTGGCCGACCTGGGCGCCGAAGTCATCAAGGTCGAGCCGCCGCAGCGCGGCGATGCGACCCGGCTGATCGACGCGCGCGCGGGCATGAACGATTCCGCGCTGCACCGGCGCTGGAACCGCGGCAAGCGCAGTCTGGCGCTCGACACCCGCACGCCCGAAGGGCTGGAGCTGGTCAAGCGGCTGATCCCCACGGTCGATATCCTGATCGAGGGCCTGCGCCCCGGAACGCTGGCGAAGATGGGCCTCACTCGCGAGGTCCTGACCGAACTGAACCCCCGGCTCGTGATGATCGCGCTGTCAGGCTATGGCCAGACCGGCCCCTATCGCGACCTGCCGAGCCACGGCGTCGCCTTCGATGCGATTTCGGGCCTGGCCGGAGTGGAGGACGACGAAGAAGGGCGGCCGCGCGTGCCGGCGCGCCACGTCTATTACGGCGCCATCTTCGCGCCGTTGCTGGCCGCTTCCTCCGCGCTCGCCGCGCTTTCCTGGGCGCGGCGGCACGGGAAGCCGGTGTTTCTCGACATCGCCCAGGCCGACGCGGCGACCTTCGCCAACTACGTGGTCGAGGAACAGATGGCCGAGCGCCTGGCCATCGCCGCCGGCGTGATCGAAGCGCCGCCGCCTCCCCCGCCATCCAGCGAACCGCCGCCCCGCGCCTCGGCCATCCAGGCCTATCGCACGCGCGACGGCAAGCCGCTGATGCTCATGGCGCTCGAACGCAAGTTCTTCGCCCGCCTGGCCGAAGCGACCGGCCGCCAGGACCTGATGGCTTACGCCGGCGACGGCTATCTGGTGCGCGGCAGCAAGGAAATCGACGAGGCGCTGATCGAGACGATCGCGACCAAGGACCGCGACGAGTGGATGGAAATCTTCGCCGCGGCCGACGTGCCCGTGGTGCCGATCAACGACGGCGCCGCGGCGGCCGAAAACCCGCAGCTCAAGTCGCGCATAGAATGGCTTGACGCCGATCAGTCGACTGTCACCATGAAAGCGCCGGTGCACAGCCAGCCGGCCATCGCCGCGCCGCTGCGCGCGCCGGCGATCGGACAGGACACCGCCGATATCCTCGCGCGGATCGACATCGGCGCCGCCGAATTGAAGCGGCTGGAAAAGGACGGGATCATCCGCGTCGCCAAGGCGGCGAAGAACGCCAAATCGGTCGGCAAGGATGCAACGAAGCCCGCCAAGGCAAAGCATATCATAACAAAGCGAGCGAAGGAGCTAGGATGACTATCGTCAAGAAGACCGCGGAAGCGACCATCAACAAGCCTGCCAAGGAGATCTGGGACATTATCGGCAGCTTCACCGAGATCGGCTGGATTCCGGGCTCGGAAAGCGCCACCGCCAAGATGGACGGCGACCTGCGCACCGTCTCGCGCGAGAGCTGGGACAAGATCGGCTTCAGCCTGAAGCAGCGCCTGACGCAGCACAGCGACACCGACTTCGTCTACAGCTACATCCTGCCCGAGCCGGTCAATTTCGAAAAGATCGCCGGCCCCGGCAAGATCGCCAACAAGATCGACGGCACGCTGAAAGTGACGCCGATCACGTCCGAACAGTCGCGCGTCACCTGGGAACTCGAGACCGAGGATTTCCTGATCGACGGCGCGTTCCGCGAATACCAGAAGGCGCTCGATACCGTGAAGGCGCAGCTGGAAGGCTGACAAAGAAAGAGCCGCCCGCCCTTCCTGTCGCGGGAGGGATGGGCGGCCCTGATGGACGACTTTTCGATCCTCTCCCGAAAAGGGAGGGGATTTTTTACGTCTCGGCTACATGAAAGCTTTCGTCATCCCCGCGCAGACGGGAATGACGAAGCTTCTGCTTTCGAGCCAATCAAGCCAGTTCACCCCAACTCGGCCAGCACTTCCGCCGTATGCTCACCCACCAGCGGGGCGCGCTTGATTTCCGTCGGGATGCCGACGCCGGTGAACGGCAGGCCGGGATAGGTGAACGAGCGGCCGTGTTCGGGATGCTCGACCTCCACCGGGTACTTGCGGAACTTGTAGTGCTCGTCGGCCAGCGCCTCGTCGGGGGCATAGACCGCGCCGCAGGCGATGCCGCGTTCCTGGGCCTGGACGAAGAACTCGGGCGTCGTCAGGTTCGAGGCGATCAGGTAGAGCGCCTCGCGCCCGGCCCGGTAGATCTCGGTCGCCTCGACATCGGTGCCCAGGACCTTGAGCGGCACGCCGCCGCGATCGATGCCCATCTGCAGGAAGAAGAACTCGGGGAACTGATCCACCAGCCCCAGCTCCTCCAGCCAGTCCATAACGTCCTTGTAGTTGCCGGCCGTCGTCAGACCCAGCGGGTTGCTGCAATAGCCGCCGTCCTTGGTCTGCACCTGGATGCCCATGGTGAAGTGCTCGCTGGCGTGGCGACCGGTCTGGCGCTGGTTGGTGGCGCCGCGATAGAGCCAGTCGATCGAGCTCACTTCGGTGGTGATATTCGTCGCTGCGAGCATGCTGACGTCGACATGCTGGCCCACGCCGGTGAAGTCGCGGTGCACCACTGCCGTAAGAGCGCCCAGCGTCGCGAACGAGCCGGCCGTATGGTGCGCATGGCCGCCGCTGGGGCGGATCGGCGGCAGCGTGTGATCGTCATAGCCGCAGTTCCAGACGAGGCCGCCGGCCGCCAGGATCGTGAGATCGGTGGCGGGTTCGTGCAGTTCGGGAAGGCGGCGGCCGTTGGGCGTCACCGAAACCCAGATCAGTTCGGGCTTGTCGGCGCGAATCTGGGTGTGATCGATGCCCAGCGCGTCGAGCACGCCGGGGTCTTCGCCTTCCAGCACGATGTCGGCGCTCATGGCGAGCTTGCGGAAGCTCTGGCGACCTTCCTCGCTCTGGAGATCGAGCACGACGCTGCGCTTCGAGGTGTTGTAGTGCCACCACCACAGGCAGTTGTCGGGATCGGCCACGTCATTGACGAACGGCCCGTAGCCGCGCGTCTTGTGGCCGCCGGGCGCCTCGACGACGATCACGTCGGCGCCGAGGTCGCCCATCATCTTGCCGGAATAGGCGGCGCGGTCGCTGGCGAGCTCCACCACGCGCAGGCCGGAAAGGAGGGGAGGCATCGTGCCTTGCGTTGCTTCCGTCATGGTCAGATCACCTTCCGTTCTTTGAGGTCCGCGATCTCGTCCGGGGAAAGCCCCAGCAGCGAGCCGTAGACGAAGTCGTTATCGTTGCCGAGGCACGGGGCGCCGCGCGTGATCGACCAGTCGGTCTCCGACATGTGGATGGGGATGCCCTCCACGCGAACCTTGCCGATCTCGTCGTGCTCGACTTCGGGCCACAGGCCCCATTCCGAGGTGCGCGGATCGTGTTCGATGCGGTCTTCGGGCATCGCCACCTGGGCGACCGGCACTTCGGCCTTGCGGATCGCCGCCTCGATATGGCCGCGCTCCAGCCGGCTGGTCCATTCGCCGAGCTTCGCGTCGATCTCGTCGCGGCGCGCCATGCGCGCATCGAACGTGGCGAGCGCCGGGTCGAGGGCCCAGCCTTCGCCGATCGTTTCGGCCAGGCGCTTCCAGTCGGCGTCGTCGCGGCAGGCGACCGCCACCCAGGCATCCTTGCCGGCGGCGGCATAGATGCCGTGCGGCGCCATCGGCGGCCAGTTGTCGGCATTGGAGTTTGGCTTGCCGGGGCGGCGCATCGGGCGGCCGTTGACCGTCGAATCCAGCAGTTCCGGCCCGGTAAGGCCGATGCCGCCTTCGGTGCACGAAAAGTCGATGTACTGGCCCTGGCCGGTGCGGTTGCGCGCGATGATGCCGCCCAGCACCGCGGTGGCCATCATATAGGCGCCCTGGTGGTCCATATAGGCGAAGCCCCAGCCCGCCGGCTCGTGATCGGGCAGGCCCGACTGGAAGCTTAGGCCGCAGACCGGCTGCACGACCTGGCCGACCGACTTGAAGTCCGAATAGGGCCCTTCCTTGCCGAAGCCGCTGTTGGCGACATAGACGATCTTGTCGTTCTTGGTCTTCATCCAGTCATAGGTGAAGCCCAGCCGCCCCATGACGTGGGCGGAGAAGTTCTCGGTCACGGCGTCGGAGATGCTCACCAGCCGGCCCATCAGTTCCTTGCCTTCAGGGCTCTTGAGATCGAGCGTGACGCTCAGCTTCTCGACATTGTGGTTGTTGAAGCCGCCACCGAAGTTGATGCCGCTCTTCGTGCCGTCGGGCGACATACCGCCGCGCAGGAAGTCCCAGCGATGCTTCTCGTGCGCCGGCTGCTCCACGCGGATGATCCGCGCGCCGAACGCCGCGAGGAAGCGCGTTGCGCCGGCCCCGGCCAGAAGGCCGGTCAGGTCGCATATGGTAATGTGGGACAGGGCGTTGGACTTGGGGCCCTGTCCTTTCGGTGTCGCTGTCATGATCTGTCGATCTCCCAATCAGAACTCAAAAAAACTCAGAAATTCAGGCCGGACTGCCTGGCGCCGTTCACGCCGCCCAGCGTCTGCCACTCCTCGAAGCCGCAAAGCGCCGAAAGCTCCGGATGCCTGTCCAGCAGGCGCCGATCGAGCGAGCGGCACCAGTTTTCCTGCGTGCGCAGGAACGGGCGGATATAAGTGGCGAAAATGCCGCGCCGGCGCTGATCGGCGGTGCGGTTGAGGCCGGTGGCGTGATGCAGCCGGCCGTCCCACACGGCCATCGTCCCCGCCTTGCCCGTCAGCCGCATCGGCGCAGAGGGAGCCAGGCCGTGATCGGGCACCGCCATAGTCAGATGGCTGCCCGGAACCACCAGCGTCGCGCCGTTCTCCTCGGTGAAATCGTCGAGGAAAAAGGCGACATTGGTGGCGAGCTGATATTCCCACGGTTCGGGCAGGAAGCCCTGATCGGTGTGCAGGCGGCCGATCTCGCGATCGCCGCCCGGACCGGTGACGTTGGCGGACAGGTTGCTGATCTGGATGTCCGGCCCGAAACCGCTGCGCACAATGGCGAGGCCCAGCGGATGGGTCGCGAGCCGCACGAACTCCTCGCCCCGGTTGAGCAGCGCCCAGACCCGCTGGTTCGCGCCATCGGGACCATAGCGCAGCGCGGTGCCCGCCGCGTCGTCCTCGCCCAGCACGCGGTCGAGCGCGCCGCGCACAGTGGCGAGTTCGCCGGCGTCGAGCGCGTCGGGGATAAGGCAATAGCCGTCATCGTCGAGCTTGCGGCGCATGTCGGCGACGTCGGGGGATGCGGTGAGAGTGGCCATGGCGCGCGTCAGGCCTGCGCCGGCCGGATTTCGCGGTGTATCCATTCCAGCTTGAGGCTGCTGAGCCGCCACGCGCCGTCGATCTTGACGTAAGTGTTGTGATAATGACCGAAGGCGTCGACGCCCGCGCCGTCCGGCATCTTGGCGAAGAGATGCACCGCCCAGATCCCGTTCGCGCTGCTGTCCGAAGTCAGCTCGATCTCCGGCATCAGCGCATGATGCACCGTGACCGCCGGATTGGTGCCAACCCGTGCAATGAACGCCTCGAGGCCCTTGGTCGCGCCGCGCCCGCCGGAGCCGGTGTCGCAGTCGAAATCGTCGGTGACGGTGGGACGCAGCAAGTCCCAGTTCTTGGTGTCGGCCGCGCGCCCGTACTGCCCCTGGACCCGCTTGATGGCTTCGATGTCGTTCAAGTCCCTCTCCCGTTTCTGGTTCGGCCGCTTGCCGCGCCGTCCGAAGATATCCGTGACGGCGCGACCGGCTCAGGCTCAGGCCTGGACGTGTGCGTCGATGAACGCGACCGTCTTCTTCCACGCGGCCTTCGACGACGCTTCATGGTAGGAGCCGCGATCGTTGCAGTGGAAGCCGTGATCGGCTTCGGGGTAGCGGTTCACTTCGGTATCGACGCCGGCCTTGGCCGCCGCTTCGCGAAGCTGCTCGACCTCGGCGACCGGGATCGACTGGTCGGCGTCACCGAAGTTGCCGATCCAGGCGGTCTTCAGCGAAGGCGCCGTCTCGGCCATCGCCGGCAGGCCGAAGCGGCCCTGCGCGATACCGCCGCCGTAGAACGTCACGGCCGCGCCCAGCGCATATTCGGCGCCGGCATGGAAAGCGATCGTGCCGCCCATGCAGAAACCGATGATCGCGACCTGCTTGCCCGAGAAGCCGGCGCCGGCAAGGTAGTCCAGCGTCGCCTTGAGGTCGGCGTCGATGTCCTCGCGGTTCAGCTTCATGATGTGCGGGACCACGTCCTGCATCTTGTCGTAGCCGATCAGCGGATCGCCGGTGCGGTGAAACAGGTGCGGGGCGACCGCGAGGTAGCCTTCCGCGGCGAAGCGATTGGCGACGTCCTTGATGTGATCGGTCATGCCGAAGGCTTCCTGGATCACGATCACCGCACCCTTGGGCGTACCTTCCGGCTTCGCCTCGTAGATCTTCATCTGCGAGCCGCCGCTTTCAACAGTCTGGGTTTCTGCCATTTCGTTATCTCCGGAAAAATGGGTGGTGGTTGCAGTGAAAAAAGTTGATCCCGCCAGTGCTATCGGGCGCTTGCGACGCCTGCGTTACGCGGACGACGCACCTATCGCGAAGGCCATGAGACGACAACCGCCGGGATCGGAGCGCAGGGCATGGTCGTTGCCTTCCATGACGATGCAATCGCCCGCCGCGACCTGATGCGCTCCGTCCCCCAGCAGGAGCTGCGCGCTCCCTTCGAAAACGAACAGACAGTCGACCACGTTGCGGTGATGCAGATCCTGCGGCGGCAGTTGCCCGCCTTCCGCATGCGGCGGATGATCGACGATATACCAGTCGACATGCCCCGGCCGGAGCACGTCGGGCCGGAACCTGCTCTGCCCCGGCGCGGTCGGCGCGGGCGGGCTTTGCCTGATCGAAAACAGGTTCGCGATCGTGGGCGCCATGCCGGGGGCGACGGGCAGCGCATCGGGCGCGCCTTCGCGGGCGATGCAGGAACGCCCTTCCGAATCGACACCGAGCACGAGCAGCCGTGTCTTGATTCGCCCGTTGACCGTCACGAAAATCCTCTTCCAGACCGCCCCCCGACCATCGCGCGGCGGCGTCAGGGGTTCACGCGCCCGGCCTTATATCGCCGGCTATAGCATCTACTATCGACAGGGCGGACAAGAGTCGACACTTTTGTGTCATTCTG